>ERZ779643.314-NODE-314-length-43596-cov-10.350153_pt1 | contig 43596 bp, 42 predicted proteins | sample MGYA00511564_ERZ779643 | MGnify/ENA primary metagenome ERZ779643 (study PRJEB29588, sample SAMEA2147114) | human gut metagenome | biome: human gut; feature: human-associated habitat; material: faeces | place: Denmark | collected 2008/2010 ...
ATATAAACGTCGCTGTCAAATATACTCAACTCGGCATTATAAATCTTAATACCCGCTATTCCTCCTTGGTCACGATCGCTTGTAAATCCTAAAGTAGAGATATATATCTTGCTTTTTGTTATCGTTACACCCTTAAACAACGTTGCGGAAGAAGGGGTTGCATCACTTACGGCAATGCCTTGCTCGGCGTCAACTATGCTTATGTCGGCGTTCTTTATCACGCAATCGTAATAAGATTCTATTCCAACGCCTTCGCCCGGCATTTTTATAGTGAGTTTTGCTTCGGATATTTCTATTCTTCCGCCGCCTTTCTCCCTGTCATTTGCCGCATAAACGCCCTTGGCTTCCTGTCGTTTAGCAGAATTCACCGGGCAAGTATGTTCTATGTTTTTTGTGCCTGTTCCCGAAAGTTTAATATCGCCGTTTTGAGAATAAATTCCGTACACAACCTCATTAGGGAAGTCAAAGTTGGTATTTTTATACTTACTGCGGCATTTGACGTCTACGTTTGCTTTTCCGTCAACGGTGATATTGTTAGTGGCAAACATACCGCAAGAAAAACCGTTTGAAGTCAAATTGACGTTGACGTTAATCTCTCCGTTGACTGTCAGGTTTTTGGCGTATAAGCCGTAAAGCGCTTTGCCGTATTCGGTGGTGATTTCGTCGCCCGAACCGCTGATATTCAAGTTGATATCGAGCGTTCCATTGCCCGTAACGGTAAGATTGCCTGCGGCATAAACGCCGTGCTGATCCTCGGTTACGGCGCTGTCGCTCAGCGTTATGGTATTTGTGCTACCGTTTTCAAGTTTTACCGTAACGTCATTGTCCGCGGTGAACCTTATGACTCCGCCGTTATATCCGTTTAGCATCAGCGTTTTGGCGCCAGCAGAATAGGCATAAGTTGTGTCAGATGCGGTTATATCGCCTGTGCCGTCAATTATAAGTCCGCCTGTCGTTCCCGTTCCGCCTTCCGCATAGACCGCAAAAGTCGGGCTTGCCGTTGCTATGCCGAGCATCACGTCTATTATGTAGTGATGGCTGGTGTAGACGGCAGTCCACCATATGCCTGCGCATATGAACGCGAAAACACAGGTTGTGATACGCCCGCTACGGCTTATGGCAGCGTAGACGGTCGCTATGAGCATGTATGCGGCATGAAGCGACGGTATGGCGGCGAACACATTGGCGTTCTTGCCGTAAAGGGCATGGAACACGGGAATGCCTGTCAGCAGGTCGAAGCGTCCGAGTCCGGCGACGTTGCCCGGGGTGTTGAGTATTGGCTCAAAGCCGTAGTTCATGGCATACCATGGCGGTGCTGCCGGATGGATGTAATAACCGCAGAAGCCGAGCAGGTTTACAAAAAGAAATGCCAGTGAGAAATGCAGATAATTGCTGTAGTCGCCTTTTGCGTAAAGATATATCCCGAAGCCAAGTGGCACAGGCACCCAGCACAGATAGAACAGTCCTGCCATGATGTCGGCGGGGACGCAGTGATGTATTGCGAAATATTCGCACGGAATGAGTGTCGTCCCGTCTGCATTTATGCCGAAGAGCGTCTTCTCGCTTTCGTACAGCCCTTTCACATCAATGGGGTTTACCTCGTAGTTGGGCAGAAGCCGCATCCAGTCGTATGAGCATGCGAATATGAGCCACGGGGTAAGCGCCAACGCCACCTTGCGGGTGGGTTTCAATATCGCAAGTACAGCATATAATATAATAATGTAGAAGCTGAACATCGGTTATTTCTTCTCACTTTTGTTCAACACCTTGTAGCAATGGCAGATGCGCCAGAATGCCGTGATGTTTGCCAGTATGGCGATTATGACGATGGGCACTACAAGAAACCACAGGTTGTCGAATATTCCGCAGAGTATTGCTCCGAGGCTCGTCAGGACCACACGCTCGGGTCTCTGCATGAGCCCTACCTTACATTCGATGCCAAGACCTTCGGCGCGTGCTCTGACATAGCTCACCATCACGGAGCCCACCATTGCAAGAAACGTCAGTACACCGCCGGTGACCCATGAGTTGAGAATGAGATACATGGCTATCCCGAAAAGGGTGAAGAGCTCGCTGTAGCGGTCGAGCGTCGAGTCCCAGAGGGCTCCGAACATTGACGACATGTTGCCTATGCGTGCCAGACGCCCGTCCATCATGTCGAAAAGTCCGGCAAACAGAATCACCGCACCGCTCCATCCCACAATTGATGTGCTTCCTGTCATTTCTCCCGCAGCGTAGAGTAGCATTATCGTGGCGGCTATGTTGAGCACGAATCCTATTGTTGTCACGAGGTTGGGTGTGAAACCTATCCTTATCATTCCCTTTATGACAGGAGTTATGATGACATATATTATCTTTTGCAGGAAATCTCTGTATTTCATGATTTGAATTTTTGTTGTTATTTGTTTTTTGAATTGAATACGAACCTATATTGCATCTGGTAGTTCCAGAATACAGCCACTATGACGGAAACGATGATTTTTGAGAACATGAAGTACTGGTCGGACAATTCTGTCAGTATGTAAGTGCCGTAAGTGTTGAGCAGTATGCTTCCGCCCCATACAACGAGATAGCGTATGGCGATGTTCCTTTTTTTCATTTCGAATGCGTGGAATACCCATCTGTAGTTTATCAGACAGTTGGCTATTCCTCCGTTCAGTGCTCCGATGAATGTGGAATAGCCGTACCACAAACCGAAGACGTGCGCCAGTATTATTGTGGTGCCGAAGTCTATGGCGGATGCTATCCATGCCGAACATTGTGCCTTGCAGAAGGTTATAAGTTTCGTCCTTAAATTATCCATTGCACCGCGACGATGATTATGAGACTGTATACACCGGCAAGAATGTCGTCTGCCATGACATAGAAAGCTCCTTTGCGCCTGTCAAGCGTTCTGATGCCGAGCGGCTTTAATATGTCAAATAAACGGAAAAGAACGAATGAGGCAAGTGCAAGCCATATGTCTGAAGCCGGTACGGCAAGCAGCGGAACCCATACACCCACCATCTCGTCGATGACCACTTTCTGAGGGTCTGAACCCCAAAAAGGCGAAAGGCGTCTGACAGCCCATGTGCCTGCTATCGTGAAAACTACTATGCATGATAGGGTTACGGCAAAAAGGAGCGTGGAATTAAGCATAAAAGAAAGGGCATACCATATGAGCATGCCTGTCAATGCACCTGCAGTTCCGGGCCCCCATGGCCAGAACCCGCTGCCAAAGCCCGTGCCGATAATCGTGGGTAAAAGCGGCAGTTTCTTCATACAATGGTGCAAAATTAGTAGAAAAATATTAAAAAGCAAAAAGTTTTCTTGTTTTTTTTGATATCTATGTATAACTTTGCAACGGCATTTTTTTGAGTAATTATATACAGGTGAAAAGATTCTTTTGTTATATATTTGTGTTTTTCTTTGTGGCTGTCTCTGCCATGGCGCAAATTACAGGTGAAATCGTGGATGAGGATGGATATGCCATTCCCAACGCGAGTGCCATATATAAGGGACACCACGTGGCGGTTGTAAGCGACATCAACGGTAAATTCTCTATAGAGCGTCATGAGGGTTGGACACTCACGTTCAGCTCTGTGGGATTCAAGACGCAGACGGTAAAGGTGACGCAGGACACTCCGTCATATCTACGGATAGTGCTGAAGGAGGATTCCAGAAACCTAAGCGAGGTTGTCATAAAAAGCAAGCGTGACAAGTATTCGCGCAAGAACAATCCCGCGGTGGAGCTTATGAAGCGCGTGATTGCGGCAAAAGAGCGTACAGATCTTGACAATCACGACTATTATCAGTATAATAAATATCAGAAAATAACTTTCTCCGTAAACGACATAAAGCCGGATGATCTGGATAAGGGAATATTCAAGAAGCAGTCGTGGCTGGCAGACCAGATAGAGACAAGCACATTCAATAATAAGCTTATTTTGCCGATATCTGTGGATGAGACTGTGACGCAGCACATTTACAGGAAAGATCCTAAGGTGGAGAAGGACATTATTAAGGGACAGCGTTCTGACGGAATAAACAATGTGTTGCAGACAGGTGAGATACTCAACACAATGCTGAAGGAGATTTTTACGGACGTCGACATATACGACGATCATGTGCGTCTGCTTCAGTATCAGTTCACGAGCCCTATAGGAGAGACTGCTATTTCATTCTACAGGTTCTATATTGAGGACACCGTATACGTCGACCGTGACCTGTGTTATCATCTGCAGTTCCTGCCGAACAACCAGCAGGACTTCGGATTCAGGGGTGAGATTTATGTGCTTGCGGACTCTACGTTGCATGTAAAGCGTTGCTCTCTTACCTTGCCGAAGAGCAGTATCGTCAATTTCGTCGACAATATGAAGATAGAACAGGAATACACCAAGCTGCCGAACGGGGAGTGGGTGCTGACTGTCGACGACATGATGGTAGAATTGAGAGTGAACGATCTGCTCGGGAAAATGCTTGTCACGAGGACCACACGTCTGAGTGATTATGCCTTTGACGAGCTTCCCGGAAAACTGTTCAAAGGAAAGGCTAAGGTGAGACATGAGGCGGACGCCATGATAAGGGACGAGGCTTTCTGGAACCAATATAGGGCGGTCGGTCTGACGAAGAGCGAGTCGTCAATGAATGAGTTCATCCATCGCATGGAGCAGTCGAAAAACTACAGATGGATAATATTCGGAGTCCGGGCGTTCCTTGAAAACTATGTGGAGACGGGAACATCGCGCACGAAGAGTAAGTTTGACTTCGGACCGGTGAACACCATTGTTTCCAAGAACTTTGTGGACGGGTTCCGGTTCAGGATAAGCGGACGTACAACGGCAAACCTCAACAAACATCTGTTCTGGAGCGGGTATTATGCTTACGGTACGGAATCGAGGAAACATTATTATGGTACGGAGATAACATACAGTCTGAACAAAAAGAAGAATGTTCCGTTCGAGTTCCCGCAGCGTAACATAATATTCGAGTCATCGTATGATGTGATGTCTCCTGCTGACAAATTCCTACTTCACAACAAGGATAATATGTTCATGGCTTTCCGCACACAGAAGGTGGAGCAGATGTATTTCTATAACAGGCAGAAGCTGAGTTTTGTATATGAGACGGACTGGGGATTCAGTATTGACACATCAATAAAGGCAGAAAGCAACGAGCCCACGGGTGATTTGATATTTGAACGCATGACGCCTGCCATCAATAAAGATGGGGAAGAGGTGAGGAATCTTGTGTCGAAAATACGCACTACCGAATTTAAGTTCGGCTTGAGATACTGTCCCGGACAGACGTTCATCAATACCAAGCAGCACCGTTGGCCTGTAAACCTTGACGCTCCTGAGTTCACTCTCAGCCATATTGTGGGACTGAAGGGCTTCCTCGGCGGTCAATATCGGCTTAATTTTACGGAGGCTGGCATATACAAGAGGTTCTGGCTGGGCAGCTGGGGATATGTAGACACCCATCTTAACGGTGGAATACAATGGGATAAAGTGCCTTTCCCGTTGCTCATAATGCCTCCTGTGAATCTGTCGTATTTCGAACATGAGAATACATTCAACATGATGAGAAATATGGAATTCCTTAGCGACAGATACGCATTCTGGGCAGTCGCGTGGGATATGAACGGCAAACTGCTTAACCGTATTCCTCTTGTCAAGAAACTGAAGTGGCGTGAGTATATAGCCGTAAAGGGTATGTGGGGAATGGTTACGGACAAGAACAACCCGTTCCTCGAGCGCAACAGTGCGGACAATTTGCTGTTCCGCTTCCCTGAAGGAGCCGGAATCATGGATAAGAACAAACCTTATTGGGAGGTTGTTGTTGGAGTCCACAATATCTTCAAGTTCTTCGGAGTGGACTATGTACGCCGTCTGACATATACGGACACGCCGGGCGTGAAGAAGAACGGAGTGCGTTTCAGTTTTATGATGAGCTTCTGACAGATATTTAATATATATGAGAAAAATCAGAAATCCTTTTATAGGAAAAGAAGGTTATAATTGTTTCGGCTGCTCGCCGGACAATCCTTTCGGATTGCATATGGAGTTTTATGAAGATGGCGATGACGTTGTATCCTACTGGCATCCTCACGACCATTTTCAAGGATGGACCGGTGTGATGCATGGCGGAATACTTGCTACGATGATAGACGAGACTGCCGGATGGGTGGTTATGCGCAAGCTGCAGACCTCAGGCATGACATCACGTCTGAATCTGAAATATTTATATCCTGTCAGTTCGGACTCTTCACAGGTCACTGTGCGTGCAAGAATCACCGGACGCAAGCACAAATATTGTGTAATATCGGTTTCGCTCGAAGACGAGACGGGCAGGACTTGCGTTGAGGCTGAGGCTGTTTATTTCGCGTTTAATAAAGAACGTGCGGACGAAATGGGCTTTTCCGGTTGCGATTTATATGAAGAATAGTGTTTCGGATGTGAACAAACGGTAATTTTAATAATTTCTATGACTTTCATGCAATAAAGATATTGTTTCTTCGTTGTCTTTAAAAGATATTATAGCAATCAGCAAAATGACTATGGAAAATTTGCCTTCACGTTTTCAGAAGCTTATCTTTTTGGATTTCAGCATTTCCAAAAAGAAATGTGACAATTTTGTTATAAGGCTTATATGTGTCCTTGCCGTGTTTCTTGTTGCGGCGTTCTTGTTGTATCACATATCAGGTATGGCATCTTTTTTCAGGACTATGGATTTGTCCGACAAGCAACTGATGCTTACGCTAAATTATGACGGAGGCAGCGTGACGGACGGTTTCTGGTACATGCTGTCGTCAAAATACTCTTCCATACCTTTAATAGTCGGACTGCTGTTTTCTTTTTACTATTTTAAGGCAAAGTGGTATGAGGCGCTTTTTATTGTATTAAGTATTGTACTTGTTATATTTTTGTCAGACCAGATTTCTTCTTCTATTATAAAGCCATATTTCTGTAGACTCCGTCCTTCACACAGTCCCGCAATTGCCGACATGCTTCATTATGTGAACGAATACAGGAGCGGCAGATATGGGTTTGTGTCAAGCCATGCCGCTAACGCCCTTGGTGTGGCGACATATCTGTCGTTGGTTTTCAGGAAGAAAAAGTTTGTTCTTTCACTTTGGTTGTGGGCTATTTGCCTGTGCTATTCACGCATCTATCTTGGGGTTCATTATCCGGGAGACGTGTTCTTCGGTGGAATCTTGGGCGTGATAGTTGGCGGCGGAGTGTATTATATTGCCAGATATGCTTACACACATTGTCTTTTCAAGGTATGCACGATAGATTTTTATACTACCGGAATTTCCATACGATGCGCCTTGTTGAACACTGCAATATTAGGAACGATTATGTTTATCTTGTGTTACAGCATGGTTGTCAATTTGCTATGAGCAAACCTTCATAGCGCTGAATTTTTCATATGAAAGAACGTCAGATGCTTTTTCGCGTGTCATGAATAAAAAACAAGTGCGCGTTTCTTGTGAAATCTGCCATGATGTTGTTTATATGAAGAAAAGCCTGCGACTTGGTTCAAACGGTTGACAGCTTGTTTTTGCAGATACCATAATAATATAATGTTATACCATCAGAAATAAAAACAGATAATGAAAGTAGATATAGAGGGATTCAGGAATATAAATAAACCGATGTATTTGTTGGAAGAACGGTTGCTGCGTAAAAACCTGTCTTTGATTAAACATGTGGCAGACACTGCCGGTGTAGAGATCATTCTTGCTTTCAAGGCATACGCTTTGTGGAAGACATTCCCTATTTTCCGCGAATACATCAAAGCCACTACGGCAAGCTCTCTCGCAGAGGCAAGACTGGCTTTTGACAAGTTCGGCAGTCCTGCCCATACATATTCACCCGCATACACCTCTTATGAAATAGACGAGATAGCCGCATGTTCCAGCCATCTCACATTCAATTCGATGTCCCAGTATGAACGTTTTGCCGAAAGAGTGAGAACCGTAAATCCCGATATCAGTATCGGACTCCGTATAAATCCGGAATATTCTGAGATTTCGACCGACTTATACAACCCGTGTGCTCCGGGAACGCGGTTCGGCATAACTTCAGACGTTATGCCCGAGAAACTGCCTTCCGATGTCAGAGGCTTTCACTGCCATTGTCATTGCGAGAGTGGGGCGGATGTCTTTCAGCGCACGCTTCGCCATATAGAAGAGAAGTTCTCGAAGTGGTTCGGACAGTTGCAATGGATCAATTTTGGCGGAGGTCATCTGATGACACGTGCTGACTATGATGTCAGTCTCCTTATAGACATATTGCGTGATTTCCGCCGCCGATATCCCCATCTGAAGGTCATATTGGAGCCGGGGAGTGCTTTCGCGTGGCAGACAGGACCTCTTGTGTCGCAGGTTGTCGACATTGTGGAGGATCATGGCATACGTACCGCCATTCTTAACGTTAGCTTCACGTGTCACATGCCGGACTGTCTGGAAATGCCGTATATGCCTGCCGTCAGAGGTGCGGAGGTCGTAAGCGAAGCCGATATCGCCCGTTCAGTGGATGCAGGCACGCATGTTTACCGTTTGGGAGGGAACAGTTGCCTGTCCGGTGATTTTATGTCAAGTTGGCGGTTTGATAAAGAATTGCATGTAGGAGACAATGTCATATTTGAGGACATGCTTCATTATACCACTGTCAAAACTTGTACATTCAACGGTATCAGCCATCCTTCGATAGGCTTCGTGCGTCAGGACGACAATGAGCTTGAGATACTGCGGGAGTACGGCATAGAAGACTATTTTAGCCGGATGGATTAGAATTTTGAGGTGATTTTGAAAAAAAACGGATGAAAAGTTTGCGGGTACGAAAAAAAGTATTACCTTTGCAACCGCATTTAGAGAAGTGCTTCTATAAAAAGAATTGTTGCGGAAATAGCTCAGTTGGTAGAGCACGACCTTGCCAAGGTCGGGGTCGCGGGTTCGAGTCCCGTTTTCCGCTCTTTTTTTATTTTCTATTTTCAGAAAAATACACTTAACTTATGAATTTATATTTACGATATTTTGATAGAGAGGTATTCGTATCAAATGCAGACCAAGCAATAGATTTTTTAAAAAGTATTCCTGAGATTAGTGTTGATGCCGATTTGGAAGCCGATATTCGGGAATATGCAGCAAGTGATGTTTGTTATCCTAAGCGTTATAAGGTACGTCCCCGCGTTTATTTTATTGTTATCAAGACTGCTGCTGCCAATATGCAGGATTTCAAGGATAAGAAAGCAGTTCGTCCTGCTTCCGTAGCGCGAGAGATGAATGACAATGTTTTCAACCGTCTTGTGGAGGAGCGTCCGGGATGGTATGAGGGTAGCTTGGACTTTAAACGTGTGGTATTGATTCCTGCTACAGGCAAGTTTGAATATCGTGACACTCATTTCGTAGCCAATGTCAAAGCAATGTCGGGACAGGATTGCTATGACAGAATTATAGAGCATCTGCGTGAGCGTGTGGATTCTCGCAGTCAATTTCCATCTGTAAAGGGAAAGAACTATCATTTCCGTTATTTGGGAATGTGGAAATAAAACACTTTAGCTTATGAATAAGGTGATGTTGATAGGCAATGTAGGCAAGGAGCCTGACGTGCGTTATTATGATGCCGACCAGGCTGTGGCTCAGGTTACTTTTGCTACTACCGAGAAGGGTTATACGTTGCCCAATGGCACGCAGGTTCCCGATCGTACCGAGTGGCATTCCCTTGTGTTCTATCGCACTCTTGCCAAGATAGTGGAGAAGTATGTCCACAAGGGTGACAAACTCTATGTAGAGGGCAAGATACGCTATCGCTTCTTTGATGACAAGCTGGGCAAACGTCGCTTAGTGACAGAAATTTATGTCGACAACATGGAGATGCTTACCCCCAAATCGGCTTCTGCTCATACGGATGCACCGGCCCCTAATGTCGAGACCAAGACAGGGGAGACACCCGCTTCGGATTCAGACAGTTTACCTTTTTAATTTTTAAAGATACTATACAACATTGGATATATCGACCATAACCGAGGCTTTTAGCGATGTCACAGTCCAGTCGCCTACTGTAGGCGTTATGTTGGCTGGATTGTTGGCGGTAGCTTTGGTCTTTCTTTCTGCTTTTGCCAGTGGTTCTGAGATAGCTTTTTTCAGTTTGTCGCCTTCAGATGTGGCAGAACTGGAAGATGGCAAGAATCCGAGTGACAGAAAGATTCAGATGTTGCGAGAGGACTCTGAGCGTACTTTAGCAACGATTTTGATTACCAACAACTTTGTCAACGTCATGATTGTCATGTTGCTGAGTAATATTTTTGTCAGCATTGTCAAGTTCGGCCCCAAGGCTTATTGGCTTGAGTTCTTGATCATGACGGTGTTTCTCACTTTTCTTCTGTTGCTCTTTGGTGAAATCATGCCAAAGGTTTACTGCCGTCAGAATCCTCTTCGTTTCTGTCGCCGCTGTGTGGATGCCATTCTCTTTGCCCGTAAAATTTTCTGGCCTATAGAAACCATTCTTTTGAAGAGTGGAATGCTTGCCGAGAAGGTGATGAAGAAAGAGAATCATGTACTGAGTGTGGATGAGCTTGAACAGGCTCTGGAACTCACCGACAAGGACGATATCAAGAACGAGCAGAGCATGCTTCAGGGCATTATCCGTTTTGGCGACGAGACTGCCAAGGAGGTGATGACAAGTCGTCAGAACATTGTCGATTTGGATATTCAGAGCACCTATGCTGAGGTGCTGAAGTGTATCGTAGAGAACAATTACAGTCGTATACCTGTTTATCAGGACAATACGGACAATATCCGCGGCATTCTGTATATCAAGGACTTGCTGCCCCATTTGGATAAGCCTGCCAGTTTCCGTTGGCAGAGTTTGATACGTCCTCCTTATTTTGTTCCTGAGACCAAGAAAATCGACGATTTGCTTCGCGAGTTCCAGGAGAACAAGGTTCATATAGCCATTGTGGTCGACGAGTTTGGAGGCACCAGCGGTATTGTGACTCTTGAGGATATTATGGAAGAGATCGTAGGCGAAATCAATGACGAGTATGATGAGGAAGAGAAGTTCTACTCCAAGTTGAACTACAATACTTTTGTGTTCGAGGGAAAGACTCTGCTTGCCGATTTCTGTCGTATACTGAATATCGATGACGACGAGTTTGCCGAGGTGGAGGGTGATGCCGATACGCTTGCGGGACTATTGTTGGAGATAAAGGGCGACTTCCCCAGTATGCACGAGAAACTGGACTATAAGAACTATTCCTTTGAAGTGATGGGTATAGAGGAGCGCCGTATCAGTAAGATCAAGGTGACTGTGCATCCTGTCAGTTCTGGGCATGGTGATGACAAATAAAAATGGTGATGACAAATAAAGAGGAGTGTGAATAAAGATGGCAGTAGTAAACATACGTGAAGTATATCCTGGCGTGAGTTTAGGATTATGGCAGATGGATGAGTCGCCCGAACAGTTGTTCGACCTTTATCCTCATCTCTTGCCTTATCGTTCCTCTTTGGATGATAAATACAAGAATGATGGCAGGAAACTTGAGTTTCTTGCCATTCGTGCATTAATGTATGAGATGCTACGGGTCAATGGAGCTTCCAAGGGGTTGCTGTCTCATGCTGGCGACTTTACCCACAACGGGCAGGGCAAGCCTTTGTTCAGAGGCTATCATGTCAGCATCTCTCACACAAAAGGCTATGCAGCCCTTATTTTGTCGAAAAAATCAGAGGTGGCCGTGGACATTGAGTATATGAGTGATAGGGTAGAGCGCATCGCTTCCAAGTTTCTCAGGAAAGACGAACGGGCAGACTCCTTGGATGCCAAGTTGGTGCATTGGTGTGCCAAGGAAACGGTGTTCAAGTTGTTCTCGGAAGAGAATCTTCTCTTCGAGAATATGCGCGTGAAGCCTTTTGACACGATGGCCGACTGGGCTTGCGATGTTGAGAACCTGAAGAGCGGTAAGACTGCACGGGTTGATTTTGAACTCGCTATGGATTTTGTGTTGACTTATTCGATGTGGACGAAATGACAGAAACTGGCAGTAAAAACATATAAGTAATGGTAAAACATCATATATATAAGAGAGGTGTGCTGATGTGCGCTTCTCTTTTTTTCGGCTTGGTGGCTACAGCCCAAGTCTTTCAGGCAGAGTCTGTGTCTTCAGCCTGGCATGTCGTGAGGGAGAATGCTCAGAAAACATTTCCCAAGATGGTGGCTGCTGGCAACTATAGTGGTATCACGCATCTGCATGACGACATCTATGCTGTGGTGAGCGATAAATCCGACAGCGCCTTGTTCTTCAAATTTCGCATACAGTTGAATCCTGTGTCGGGAGAGTTGGAGCACGTCGAGAACCTGGGTTTCAGTGAGACGGTTCGTGAGAAAGGGTTAGACCACGAGGCGATAGCCCGAGTGTCTGATTCTACTCTTGTTACAGTCAGCGAGGGCTTGTTCCGTTTTGCTGAATATCCTGTATACGGAATGAATAATGACCGTTGTGCTTTTCGTGTGGGCGAGTTGGTGGATGTCAGGAATCAGAAGCCGGCAGACTTTGTTTGGTCATCGACTCATTCTCCTTCCGATTTTCATCCCAATTATGGCTATGAGTCACTTGCCTATGATTCTGTGCGTCATCTTCTGTGGAGCATTTCTGAAAGTACCTTGCGTAATGACGGCGAGCCTGCATCATGGCAGAATGGAGAAGCCAACAGGTTGCGCCTGTTTGCTTTCGACTGGAGCGAGCGTTCCGACACTTCTTCCATGTTTGGTTCCGTCAGGCATCCTATAGCAGTTTCATACGCTTACCGGATGGATGCGCCTGCGATTCGCAAGCGACCTCAGACCTATGCCATGGGAGTGAGCGAGTTGTGTGTGCTTCCTGATGGACAGCTTCTCGTGTTGGAGCGTGAGGTGTATGTGCCCAAGTCCAAGATAGGTGCTTCCTGCCAATGCAAGCTTTATCTCGTCAATCCTGCAGAGGAACAGGTCTTCCCTATGTCGGCTTCGTTTGCCAGTGATGATGTTCCTTATGTCAGGAAGACTTTGCTTACTCAGTGGTCAACCCGTCTTACCCTTCTCGGACGTTCCTTTGCCAATTATGAAGGGATGTGCCTTGGTCCGCAACTGGCTGATGGCTCTCAGGTGCTTATTCTTCTGTCCGATTCTCAAGACCAGTATGCTGGTGTCTTGAAAGACTGGTTTAAGACAATCGTATTGTCCAAATAGGACTTTTTGGCTCAAGCCAAAGATGAATCCGTAAACAAACAAAAAAGAGAGGTGTGCCGATAACGGTTACACCTCTCTTCGCTTTAACTCTCTAATTTGTTTAAACGTTTCGCATATTTCTATTTTATTTTTGATATATCTACTTATTTGCTTTTCCTGCTTGTTTATTTATATTTGTTTTATCTGCGGCCACCGAAAGAGCCGCCACCATGATTGGATGAGCCTCCACGGTTACCGCCGAAAGATCCGCCTCTGCTTGAATTGCCGAAAGAACGGTTAGAACTGCCGGAACTGTTGCCGAAAGAGCGGCTTGGACTGCTTGAACTACTTCCGAAAGAGCGGTTGAAATCTCTTGCACCGCTTCCGAAAGAGCGGTTAGGAGTGCTCGAAGGTGTTCCGAAAGAACGGTTGTTGTCTCTTGAACTGTTGCCGAAAGAGCGGTTAGGTGTGCTCGATGGATTACCGAAAGTACGGTTGTTGTTTCTTGAAGCATTACCGAATGAGCGGTTGTTTCCCGTCTGGCGATCGCGTGTCACGGTGGTGCGTGTGCTGCTTTGGCGTGTCATGTTGCCGAAACTCTGTCCTCGTCCGTAGTCTCCACGGTTGAATCCGTCTCTCATTCCCATTCTTGGTCCGCCATCAGGATGTGGCCTGCCATAAGTACGTCCGCTGTACCAGCTTCTTCCTCCGTTCCTGTGCCAGCTGTGTCCGCCTCTGTATACGGTGTAGAAGTGAGGGCGTCCGAAGAAGAAGTAGTCTCGGCGAGGGTATCTTGCGTAGATACCGAAATGCCAGTAGCCTCCGTTCCAGTAGAGTGGGCGATAGAAGTAAGTGGCATTCAGGAAGGCTCTGTATTGCCAGTCGAGGAGAATGTAGCTCAAGTCGGCGTTGCGCTGTCTCCAGTATGCTCCATACAGGTCGTCGTAAGTGTTTACCCCCATGAGGTAATCCAGGTTCACTTCGTATGCAGCCTCATATTGGTCGTCGGTAAGATTCAACTCGTATGCCATCTTATCGGTCAGAAAGAGAGCCTGCTGGCGAGCCTGCTCGTAACTCATGGCCGATGCGGTAGAAACTGTCATTGTGAACAGTGTCACCATAGCTAATATAAACTTCTTCATAATCGTATCGTTTTAAAGAGTTGTTGTTTCTTGTTCTTTTTGTTTTACGTTGCAAAGATAGGTCAAAATGCTGGTCGAAGAAAAGGTTTTTCCCTAAATGGGCAGGGGAAAATCCCTAAACCACCGTCTTATGGCATAAAAATGGGTCAGAAATCAATGAAAACTTGCCTTTTGCTTGGCTGAAAGTAAACTTTTTCCTATTTTTGCAAAACATATTAATCTTTACCCGATTTTAGATATCTCAAGAGGATGAATAAAATACACCTTATTATATTAGCGGCAGCTGCGATGCTGCCTCTTTCGGTTCGTGCACAGTATGCCTGGCAGGATGGTGCCGAGGCGGGAAAGCTCGACCTTGGCAAAGACGTTCGTTATCAAGTCGAGATGCAGGGGTCTTTCTCGCATGGCAAGACGCCGTTGTGGCTCAATGCCAACAAGTATGGTCTCTCTTCGCTTTCGTCGACCAATGGTTATCTGCGAGGCAGTCTTGTTCGCCCCTTGTCTCTCGACTCTGCACGCCGATGGGGAATAGGTTATGGTGCCGATGTGGCTGTTCCGTTTCATTACACCAGTCATGTTGTGGTGCAGCAAGCCTTTGTTGAGGCTCGCTGGCTGCATGGTGTACTGAGTGTGGGAGCCAAGGAATATCCTTTGGAACTGAAGAACCAGACCTTGAGCAGCGGCAGTCAGACATTGGGTATCAACGCCCGTCCTGTGCCACAGGTCCGGTTGGCATTGCCCGAATATTGGACTATTCCTGTCTTCGGACGCTGGTTACAGCTGAAGGGACATGTGGCCTTTGGTATGATGACCGACGACAACTGGCAGAAAGACTTCACCCAGTGTCGCACCAAGTATGCCGAGCATGTACTCTATCACAGTAAGGCCGGTTTCCTGCGTATCGGCAACGAGGATCGTTTCTGTCCCTGGAGCCTTGAGCTGGGGTTAGAGATGGCTGCCGAGTTTGGTGGCAATGTCTATCGGCGTGGAGCCAATGGCGAGATGGTGCAGATACCTACGGGCAAGGGCTTTAAGGATTTCCTTCATGCCTTCATACCCAGTGGTGCAGATGCCACTGATGGAGCCTATGCCAATGTGGAGGGAAACCATTTGGGCAGCTGGCTGATGCGTTTCAACTACAAGGCCGACACCTGGCATATCGGTGTTTATGCCGATCATTTCTTCGAGGACCACAGTCAGATGTTTTTCCTCGACTACGACGGTTATGGCGAGGGTGAGGAATGGCAGGACCGCAAGAAGAACAGATACTACCGTTATAAGTTGAAGGACATCATGCTGGGTGCCGAACTGAATCTTCCTCACGGCACATGGCTTCGGAATGTGGTGTTCGAGTATCTCTATACCAAGTATCAGAGTGGACCTTTCAATCACGACCATACGATGAACATCCCCGACCACCTGGCAGGAATGGACGACTATTATAATCACGGCAACTATCCAGGCTGGCAGCATTGGGGACAGGTGATGGGCAATCCGCTCTACCGTTCGCCTATCTATAATGAGAATGGCGACCTCTATGTGCACGACAACCGCTTCGTAGCCTTCCATCTTGGTTTCGACGGACAGCCAACTTCCCGTCTGGGTTATCGCGTGCTGGCCACCTACCAGAAAGGCTGGGGAACCTATCAGGAGCCCTTCACCAAGCCCCATCACAATGTGAGCTTCCTTGCCGAGGCCAACTATCGCTTTGCTCATGGCTGGCATGCCAAGGGCGGTTATGCCATGGACTTCGGCAGCGATCAGATGTTGGGTCATAATGCAGGTTTCCAGCTCACCGTGGGCAAGTCGGGCATACTGGATTTTGGTAAAAAGAAGAAGTAACGAATGGATAGAAATAACAGCATGACAAAGAACAATCAAAAACAAAATATGAAGTCGAATACGCAACGACAGCATTCTATTGCTGCTCTTGGTGTGGCAGCAGTGGCAGGACTGCTGATGGCGTTGGGCTCACTTTCCTCATGTACTCTCGAGTCAAGTGGCAATGGCGATCTTGATGGCTATTGGCACCTTGAGAGCATTGATACCTTGGCAACTGGCAAGACGGGCGATTATTCCAACCGTCGTTTCTTCTGGGGCATAGAGCACCGGCTCATCAGTGTGTCTGATATCGACCGCGAAGGAAGACTGGGCTATTATTTCCGTTTCGAGCAGACTGGCGACAGCCTTTTCTTGGGCAAGGCCTATAAGAACAACTGGCACCAGGACAATGGCGAGGATGGTGGCGATATTCCCGTCGACGATGTAGAGCCTTTGCGCTATTATGGTGTCAACGAGTTGGAGGAGCATTTTGCCAAAGAGGCTCTTAGTGGAAGCAGAATGATACTTCGCTCCAAGACCCTCCGTCTGAAGTTCAAGAAGTTCTAATCATTGAATTTTTGCTGGTTCACAAAGTAAAAGTTCTTTTTAGCTTTTGAAAGTTCCGTTCAGAGCCTTTGAATGTCCGTTCAAAGCCTTTGAACAGAGATTTTATGCCTTTTGAATAGAGATTTACAACAAGAGGAAAAACAATTTATAACTTACAGAAAACAATTCGACCTGTATGGTTGAAATTACCCAATACGCCCTTTACCTTTCCCTTCGGCCGGTGACCGTTGGTTCAGGGCGTGCTGTTGGAGAGCTTCTGGATATCTTCTGGGCGTGCCAACCGTACAGGTCGAAACATATTGTAGTATTCAAGTAATAACTCATTACTGTTTGGGGAACAGAGTCGTTGCCTTTGATCCCGAAAAACAGAGTATACGCAAACAAAGAAAACGTTTGCGTTTCTTTTTTTTTGAAAAAAACATATTTTTGTTTGCCAATTATAAATAATGTATTATCTTTGCATTGAAAATAGCTTTGTAAACTCGACTTAGCAAAACAGCAAGTCAAACAGGGTTGACAAAAAGATACAAGAACAAGAATTACTGCATGAGCAATAAGATAAAACATTCCGGTGTAGTCGATGGCGTCGATGGCACAACAGTACGTGTGCGCATCCTCCAGTCATCGGCTTGTAGCGCTTGTAAGGTAGCCTCCCACTGCAATGCCTCCGAAACCAAGGAGAAGTTGGTGGAAGTTACCACATCAGATGCTTCTCAATATCATGTTGGCGACTCGGTCAGAGTTTTGGCCGATACCAGTGTAGGCTTCCGTGCCAGCTGGTATGGTTATCTTCTGCCTTTGGTTCTGATGGTTGTAGCCTTGGTGACAGTATTGAAGGTTTCGGGCTCAGAAGGTATGGCAGCCCTTTCTTCTTTGGGCATACTTATACCTTATTATATATGTCTGTATTTGCTTCGTGGCAAGCTGAAACGCAGACTCAGCTTCTCCATCGAGAAGTAAAACTCTATAGGTCAATGGAAAGTAATAATATTAATAACTAAAACAAATACAAAGATTATGAACTTTATTATGATTGCAGTCTTGGTGCTCGGTGCCATTGCGCTTATTGCCGCATTGGTTCTCTTCGTAGTTTCCAAGAAGTTTGCCGTCGATGAGGACCCTCGATTAGGTCAGGTGGGCGAGATTCTGCCTGGTGCCAATTGCGGTGGTTGCGGCTTTGCCGGATGTTCCGGTATGGCAGCAGCTTTGGTCAAGGGAGCTGATGCCGGCAGCATCGAAGGACTGATGTGTCCTGTAGGTGGTGCCGACGTGATGGGCAAGGTAGCCGATCTCTTGGGTATCGCTGTGGCCAACACTGATCCTAAGGTGGCAGTAGTGCGTTGTAATGGCTCTTGCGAGCATCGTCCTCGCATCGCTGAGTATGATGGTTTGCATACCTGTGCAGCTATGAACTCTTGTGGAGCAGGCGAGACTGGTTGCGGTTTTGGCTGTCTGGGCTGTGGCGACTGTGTGGCTGCCTGTCAGTTCGGTGCCATCTCTATCAATCCCGAGACAGGTCTTCCTGAGGTGGATGAGGAGAAGTGTACTGGCTGTGGTGCCTGTGCCAAGGCTTGTCCTCGCCACATTATTGAGCTTCGCAAGAAGGGTCCTAAGGGTCGTCGTGTGTATGTTCAGTGTGTCAATCACGACAAGGGCGCAGTAGCCAAGAAGGCTTGTAGCGTTGCTTGTATCGGATGCGGTAAGTGCCAGAAAGTCTGCAAGTTTGATGCCATCACCATTGAAAACAATGTGGCTTATGTCGACTTCAACAAGTGTCGCATGTGTACCAAGTGTGTTGATGAGTGCCCAACAGGTGCTCTCGTGAAAGTTAATTTCCCTGTAAAGAAGGCTAAGCCAGCCGATGCAGCTCCCGTTGAGGCTCCTGCAGCACCCAAGGCTGAGACTTCAGAAGTAAAGAAGGAGGAACAAGCATGAAATTGAGAACATTTAGAATAGGTGGTGTTCACCCAGAAGAGAATAAGATTACAGCCGAGATGGCTACTCAGGTGGCAGCCCTTCCTAAGCAGGCCATTTTCCCTCTTGGTCAGCACATCGGTGCTCCTGCAAAGCCTGTTGTTGCCAAGGGCGACAAGGTGAAGGTAGGTACTCTGCTTGCTGAGGCTGGTGGTTTTGTCAGTGCTCCTATCTACAGTTCTGTTTCGGGAACTGTGTTCAAGGTAGACCAGTCTATCGACGCTACCGGTTACCGCAAGCCTTGTATTATCATCAATGTAGAAGGCGACGAGTGGGAGGAGAGTATCGACCGTTCTGAAAAGTTGGAGACGATAGCTTCTCATCCCGAGCTCACTCCCGAAGAGATCGTCAACCGCATCAAGGTGGCTGGTGTCACAGGTATGGGTGGTGCAGGTTTCCCAACCTTCATCAAGCTGTGTCCTCCTCCAGGTGCCAAGGCCGAGTGTGTCATCATCAATGGTGTGGAGTGCGAGCCATACATCACAGCCGACTACCGTCTTATGATGGAGCATGCCGATGAGATTCTTGTAGGTTTGAACCTCCTGATGAAGGCTGCCAAGGTAGAGAAGGGCTATATCGGTATCGAGGACAACAAGCCTGCAGCCATCAAGCTCTTCGAGGAAAAGACAGCCGGCGATTCACGTATCGAGATTGTGCCTTTGGCTAAGAAATATCCTCAGGGAGGTGAGAAGCAGTTGGTTGATGCCGTTATCCGCCGTCAGGTTCCTGCTCCTCCAGCTATCCCTGTCAATGTTGGAGCAATCGTTCAGAACGTAGGTACTGCCTTTGCTGTGTATCAGGCAGTTATGAAGAACAAACCTTTGTTCGAGCGTTACACCACAGTTACAGGTAAGCAGGTGAAGAATCCTGGTAACTTCCTCGTTCGTATGGGTACACCTTTTTCTCAGATGATAGAGGCTTGTGGCGGTCTGCCCGAGGGCGACAACAAGGTTTTGGCAGGTGGTCCTATGATGGGTAAGGCTGTGATCAGCCTTGATGTTCCTGTCACCAAGGGCACCAACTCCATCACCGTCCTGACCGATGCCGACGCTCACCGCAAGAAGGCTGAGCCATGTATCCGTTGCGCCAAGTGTGTGGAGGCCTGTCCTATGGGCTTAGAGCCTTACTTGCTTGCCACACTGAGTGTGATGAAGGAGTATGAGCGTTTGGAGGCAGAAGAGGTAACCTCTTGTATCGCCTGCGGTTCATGCCAGTTTACCTGTCCTTCTCATCGTCCTATCCTCGACAACATCATCGGTGGTAAGGCAGCAGTGATGGGTATTATCCGTGCTCGCAACACAAAGAAGTAATATATCGTAAACTTCCCAACAGAAATAAAAATGAGTAAATTAATCGTTTCATTATCGCCACATGCCCATGGCAACGAGTCGGTGGAGAAGAACATGTACGGAGTCATCGTAGCTCTCATACCTGCCATCTTGGCCTCCTTCTATTTCTTCGGCCTGGGTTCGGCAGTAGTACTGCTTGTCTCTGTGGCTGCCTGCGTCTTCTTTGAGTGGGCTATCACAAAATATATTCTCAAGACCGAGACCAGTCTGCTCGATGGTTCTGCCATCATTACCGGTCTCTTGCTCGGCATGAACCTGCCCAGCAACCTTCCACTTTGGATCATCATCATCGGTGCCTTGTTTGCTATCGGTGTGGGTAAGATGAGTTTTGGTGGCTTGGGCAACAATCCTTTCAACCCCGCTTTGGTAGGTCGTTGCTTCCTGCTCGTCAGCTTCCCAGCACAGATGACCTCATGGCCTGTGGCTGGACAGCTGCTCAGCTATACCGATGCCACAACAGCTGCCACTCCTCTGGCTATCATGAAGACAGCCATCAAGACAGGCGACAGCTCTGTGCTTCAGCAGTTGCCCGACTCTCTGAGCCTTCTCTTTGGTGCTACAGGCGAGGGCTTCGGTGCCGGTACAACGGGTGAGGTTTGTGCCATCGCCCTCTTGCTCGGTTTGGCATACATGCTCTGGAAGAAGGTCATCACCTGGCACATTCCTGTAAGCATCATCGCTACCGTGTTTGTATTCAGCGGTTTGATGCACTTGGCCAACCCTGTATATGCCAATCCATTTGCAGTTATCCTCAGCGGTGGTTTGATGTTGGGTGCCATCTTCATGGCCACCGATTATGTCACATCACCAATGACCCACAAGGGAATGCTCATCTATGGTGTATGCATTGGTCTGCTGACAGTCATCATCCGCAACTGGGGTAGCTATCCAGAAGGTATGTCGTTCGCCATTCTCATCATGAATGCGTTCACACCTCTTATTAACACATACGTTAAACCCAAGCGCTTCGGTGAGAAGCCTGCAAAGAAATAAGGAGGATAGAGACATGCAGAAATTAGAATCATCATTGAAGAACATGGTTCTCGTATTGGTGGGTGTGGCACTCGTTGTAGGTGCAGTGCTCGCTTATGTGAACCATATCACATCAGGTCCTATCGCCCAAAAGGCTGAGCAGTCATTGGCAGCTGGTATCAAGAGCGTGATGGGAACCGACGACTTGCAGGTGGCTGCCCCAAAAGAGGTACCGCAGACTATAGACGGCAAGGAGGTTACCTTTATTGTTCATGCTTGTTCCGACAAGAGCGGCAACTCTCTCGGAGCAGCTGTAGAGAGCACCACAGGCGGCTTTGGTGGCGACCTGAAGGTACTGGTAGGTTTCGACAAAGAGGGCAAGATATTGGGTTACACCCTTCTTCAGCACTCAGAGACTCCAGGTCTTGGTGCCAAGGCCAGCACTTGGTTTCAGAAAGACGGCAAGGGCAGCATCATTGGCAAGACACCAAAGGATGGCAACCTGCACGTGAGCAAGGACGACAAGAGCGGCAATGCTGTTGATGCCATCACGGCATCTACCATTACCAGTCGTGCTTTCCTCAAGGCTATTAACCAGGCATACGCAGCCTATACCCAGCAGGGTACAGACGGTAAGAGCGGTGCCACAAAAGTAAAGAAAGGATAAGCCACTATGAGTAATATTAAGATTTTAATGAATGGTATTATCAAGGAGAACCCAACCTTCGTGTTGCTCCTTGGTATGTGTCCTACTTTGGCAACCACCACCAGCGCCATCAACGGTCTCTCCATGGGACTGGCTACTATGGCGGTGCTGATTTGTACCAACTTTGTGATTTCCTGTATCAAGAAGATCACTCCCGATATGGTTCGCATCCCTGTATTCATCGTAGTGATAGCAGCCTTCGTAACCATTCTGCAGATGTTTATGAGCGCCTATGCACCCGACAGCATCAACCAGGCATTGGGTATCTATATTCCACTGATTGTGGTTAACTGTATCATCCTGGGTCGTGCAGAGAGTTTTGCTGCCAAGAACTCGCCAGTGGCAAGTTTGTTCGACGGTATCGGTGTAGGCTTAGGTTTCACCCTCGGTCTCACCATTCTGGGTTGTGCACGCGAGATTCTCGGCTCAGGCAGCCTCTTCGGAGTAACTCTTTTGCCAGAGACCACCAACATTCTGGTGTTCATCTTGCCTCCAGGAGCCTTCCTCACCTTGGGTTACATCATTGCAATATTTAATAAGGTAAAGAAATAAGGAGGAGTAATATATGGAATATTTATTGATATTTATCTCTGCGATATTCGTCAACAATATTGTTTTGTCGCAGTTCCTCGGTATCTGCCCATTCCTGGGTGTATCGAAGAAGATTGATACCGCCATCGGTATGGGTGGTGCCATTGCCTTCGTCCTGACTTTGGCAACCATTATCACCTGGTGTGTTCAGAAGTACGTGCTCGATGCTTTCGGTTTGCAGTATCTTCAGACCCTTTCGTTTATCCTTGTCATAGCCGCTTTGGTACAGATGGTGGAGATTATCCTCAAGAAGGTTTCGCCAGCTCTCTATCAGGCATTGGGCATCTTTCTGCCTCTTATCACAACCAACTGTGCCGTGCTGGGTGTAGCCATCTTGGTTATCCAGAAAGACTTCAATCTGTTGCAGAGTGTGGTTTACGCCTTCTCTACAGCTCTTGGTTTTGCCTTGGCGCTCATTGTCTTTGCCGGCATCCGCGAGCAGCAGGCTTTGGTTCGCATTCCTAAGGGCATGCAGGGTATCGCCATTGTCATGGTAACAGCAGCTCTCCTGAGTCTTGCCTTCATGGGTTTCTCGGGTGTAGACGGTGGCTTGAGAGCCTTGTTCGGTCTCGAGTAAAGCAACGGTTCCGAACTCAGCGAAAGTTGAGTTGATATATTAAGTCCCACAGTGTAGTCGTAAGGCTACTCTGTGGGGCTTTTTTTTAGTATGCATTTTCCAGTATCATAGGTTTAACCTATATCTTCAGGTACCATCATAGCTACATTTTTCTTATTTGGAAGTTTTCAATAGGGCTGTTCTGTTTCCACATATCGTGGAGCATTCTGCTGTCTGACTCACCATATCTTGTAGTGCTATTGCTTGCATGATATGGGTTATTTTAAAAGTCTATAGAAAAATATTTCTCGCAGACATGTTTTGTCGCTGAGATTTTTTATTTTTGCAGTATTAATTAGAATGTCAAACAATAAAGATAAAAAATATGGATATAAAAGAATTGTTAGATCAGTATACACTCTTTGACCCCGCAAAAGGGCAAAGAGCAGAACTTCCTGCCGTGGAAGGCAATTATATAGTGGTGTTAAAGGCTGGCTGTAATATTCCTGACGTTTTGGGTAATTTCAAATATACAGAAATCTCTTTGCACGGAGTGGATTATCGTGTGTTGTATACAGGTATAGCTTCTGATTTGAAAAGACGAATATGGACAAATCATCTGCATGGTAATGGAGGTAATTCTACGCTCAGAAAAACTTTGGGCAGTTTGTTTGGTTATCAGAAGATTCCTCGTGATAAAAATTACCAAATCAATAAAAAAACGAAGTTTGGTGCGGAAGATGAAAATAGCTTGACCGCATGGATGGAGCGTAATTTGCTTTTTGCTTATCTTGCCAATGACAAGAAAGATGAGTTGGAATCTTTTTTAATCGACAGTCTTTTGCCACCTCTTAATGTGGAGGGCAGTAAGGCCGCAACTTTACAAAGAGTGCATGAACTGAGATGTGATAAGTAAGAAGTAAACAGCTCCTGTTATGGCAAGACAAATAGATGGCATTCGTCGAATGTTGCTTATCATCAATAAGATTTATGCAACCAATGGTCAGTATGGGGACAGCTGTGTTTCCGTACATGAACTATTGAGTTATATTAATGACCATGTGGATGCTCCTATCTCAGAAAGAACTTTGCAAAGAGACATCAATGACATAGAAATGCTGTTTCATATAGAAATTTCCTTTGATAGGGCAACGAATAGTTATCGCATCAATGAGAGGTTTTCGAGCAGGGAGGATAGGCTTTCTGAAATGCTACTTAACTTCGAATTGCTCAATGCCGTGGATGAAAGTCCTAACATGAGGTCGTATATCTTGCCAGAGCATCATCGGGCTGTCTTCAGCAAGTATATGCCTCAACTGATATATGCGGTGAGGAATCAGCATACCATCTCTTTCCAATATGTCCTTTATCGACATGGAGGTGAGGTGATAACGAAAGAGAATATCTTGCCTCATTATATCAAGGAATCTAACCAACTGTGGTATGTTTTGGCTTATGATGCAGATGGATATCAGCTAAAGGCATATGGCATTGATAGAATCCGCAATCTGGTGGTGCATGATACCCTGTTTGAACGAAACGTAGATATTGATGTGAATGGGATGTATCGTGATTGTTATGGTATTTGGAATGATGAGAGTTTGCCCGTAGAGGAGGTTATCTTGCAATATGATAATAGGGATGGCTATTTCTTGAAGGCAATGCCGCTGCATCATACTCAGAGGGTTTTAGTGGATGATGGTAAAATGTTCAAGATTTCTGTGCATGTCAAGATTACCAACGACTTTGTGATGGCATTGTTGTCTCGAAGCCGTTCTTTGGAAGTGATTGCGCCGATGCATCTCAGAAAACGAATGATGGATGTTTATAGGGAGGCTTTGGTAAGAAATTCTGTACCAAATGATATGTTTAATAATAGTAATGTAGAATCGAATAAATAGTATTGTTGCCTATGGATTACTTTTATGTTGATATAGAAACGGAACTGGGGGAGATGTTGACCTATTATGTCGCGGCAACGGATGAGGCTCAAGCCGAGGATTTTGCTACTGCTGCATTCGAGAATGGGGAAATAGAATGTATGGGGATACAAATCGTAAGCATTTATGCTCATAGGGCATAAATTTGAACATTCGGGTATCTTCCTGCCTCTTATCACAACCAACTGTGATAACCTTCAACCAGATGCAGCCGGTGGAGAGAAACGGCAGAAGCATGAGGTCTTGCCGATGTGAAAAGTGGATATATAAAGAAAATTCGTCCCCGATAGTTCTGTAAGTAGAACTGTCGGGGGCGAAATTGATAGGAAAAGATATAGAAATGTTAGTTGCCGATATTATCTTATGTATTTAATTTCTTTTTCTGATATCTTTAGCTCAGTGCCATCCATATATTCAATAGTGACACTTGTCATGACAAGTTTTTTAGCTGTCCAATTGTAAATGATGCAGTCCCAACAACCGCCACCTGTTTTTCTAGGTCTAATAGGTCCAGTATCTTTCCCGCTAAAGGATACGTTACCGCCGATTTCGTTCTCTACAATGTCACCAACGGCATTTTTTGCATAACCTTCCCAAAAGAAATATTTAATAGTTTTGTTTGACAAGTTTTTGTAATATATGATAGCATCAACACCAGCAGCGCTGTTTGGTGAAGAAAGACGAGCTGTCGTAATGTGTACAGAATGTCTTAAAAAATCGATTCTTTTAGCCTTTCTAATACTGTCAGCACTTGCTTTAGCGCTATCAGCTTTTGCTTGTATAATACTATCTCTTTTTTCTTGTAGTAAATTTAAAGAATCTACAACTTCATAATTATTATCCGTTTTGTTGGTGTTCTTTTTGTCATCTTGTAGGTTATGCTTCCAAACAAGAGAAAATATGAAACAAGCAATAAGGATAAGACCTATTGCTATCATGATCTTGTCCGTTGTTGTATTTTTATTTTGGGACAAGTTTTGAGGAGAATCAGCTTTCTTTTTAACCACTTGTGTAGAGTCGTAAAATGGTTCCGGTTCCTCCTCTTGGCTTTCCTCTAATTCTTCAGAATGAAAAACTTGCTTTTCAGGCTGTTGCTGTTCTTGCGAAAGCTTCTTTTGTTTCTCTTTTTTCCATTGGAGAAACTCTTCAAATTCTTTCTTTTCGTCTTCTGTCATAATGATAAGTTGGTTTCTAATTAATAATTTCTGTTTATGTATTAATCGCACCCAACTATCAATCCGCAAAACGCAATAGGGCATAAAGTAGGCGTGATGCCTCTTATCGCGTTTAGCACGGGGTGGCCTCGGAATGGAGCCCCGGAAAATTCTAAGAATGCACCACGCCTATAGCGTGTGCATCGCTTATCGAATTTTCCAGAGGCTACTATACGAGCCACCTGTCACATATTATTTTCGTGCTTTTTATTCCAAATAGAGTTTCCGAGGCTCTTGGCTAAACGCGAAATAATAGCGAATGCATGATTTTACCCACAATGTATTTTGGTTTAATCCTTGTAAAAGGAAGAATCCAAATGCAAAAGTACTAAAAATATCCGATATTGCAACATTCTTTGAAAAATATTTGGAGATTCTCATTTTTTTTATATAACTTTGAAGAAAATATTAATCATAAAATTATGAATTATTATTTTAATATAGAAAAAAAAGTTAAAGTGCTGAAGCATCTTGAAGACGGAGTTCAGCATAGTGAGGCACCAGAAGGATTAACTGATGCCGAGTATTGTGATACAGTAAAGTCACTCAGAAATTTAAAAATGGTAATAGTCGAGTCTCTAGTAGAAGATAAATGTGTGGGTGCTCAAATTACTTCTTATGGACAAAGTGTGCTGGAAAAAATTAAAAAACGAGAAAATAAAATTGTTAGAGATGTATTGTTTAAACATGATCTTAACCACGAAAAGCTCCTGTTGTTGATTAAAACTAAACAAGGCTTAACGGATTCTTATGAGGATTTACCAAACCTGGGTGCCTTGAAACAAAAAGGTTATATTAAGTGTTTACATTGTGGCATGAATCGAAGTTGGAAAATTACAGATAATGGAATAGATATATTGAATGAAATTGACGATAGCTTATATGACAACATCCAAGATGATCTAATGTTGAATGGTCAAGATCAAGCACCGTCAACAGGAATTGACGAAAAACCTAAGGTGTCAATGAAATCAGAAAGCAATAAAAGCAAGCACCATATAACCATAAAACAGGGACGGATTTCAGATGTCATTAAAGTGCTCTATATCATGGCGAAATTAGAGCTTTTCGAAGAGGATGGTACGAATGCAGCCATCAAAAATGTTATGGAATGCTTTGGGACTGCGTTAAATAGTGACCAGCTAATATCTCAATATTCTTCTTATGTAAACAGAAGCTTTTCTGGTCAAAACAAAACTGCTTTAAATATATTTTATGAAATGGAGGACAAATTTAAAAAAGATGATATATTTAAAGAAATGGAGGAAGCGGCTAAAGGGTACTATAAAAATAGAGAAAGTAGAAAACAGAATAAAGGATAAGCTTAAAAGATATTAATTTTTTTGTTAGGTCATTGTTAGGTCATTTGGAACCTAACAATGACCTTTTGTATTTTTGCCAGCGAGATTTAGTTCTTGTTGGCTTTTTTCGTTTTATCTCATTAGTAAACACGAAGAGGCTGAGAGGGCTGGAAATCAAAGGTTGTAAAGTATCCTCCGTGTACCCATATAACCTTGCAGACAGACAAGCATCCTGACAAAGAAGCTTGAGGACATGGACTGTCTGAATGCTAAACCGCTTCACAACGGAAAGAAGTAATACCAAGATAAAATTATGAACAAGGTATTATCACTCGGAGAAGTCATCACGAAGATGCTTCTCCACGCCAATACACCATTGGCCATAGCCTATCGCAAGCGAGGGGTGGCAGAAAAAGAATGCGAGAGCCAGGAGGCTTATGCTGAGGCTGTCGTTAGTGACGAACCGACTAAAGATGCTGCGCCATGGAAGAAGTAATGAAACATCGGTTCAGCCTCTTTGCACCAGGTATCAACACACCGAAGGGGCAGCGTCCTTACAAGCAGGGGACATTTATGGATGTCTATAATTGGATGAACTCCACGAAGTTGATGCTGCTTACACAACAGTTGCGTGGCATCAAGGACGAGAAAGAGCAGAAGGCGTTCAAGGCAAGCAGATTGCCCTTCGTGACATTCAGCGGCATGTTCAACTATCGCAGGCAAGAGGGACTTATCCAGCACTCCGAACTCCAATGTTTCGACTTCGACCACCTCGGTGGCAGGGAGAACTTATGGAGGGTGAGACAACAGTTGGAGAATGACCCTTATTTAGAAACCATGCTTATGTTTACCAGTCCGCGGGGCGACGGAGTGAAATGGGTTACGAAAATCGACCTGACCCGTGGACCGCATGAGAAATGGTACCTGGCGATACGCACATATCTCGCGCAGACATACGGTCTGCAGGCAGACTCGGCTCCAGCCAATGTGGCTTCGGCTTGTTTCCTGTGCTGGGATGCAAGTATGGTAATTAATCCTAAGTTTAATCTATTTTAAAATCGTAAAAGTTATGAATAATAATAACATAAACAAGGAGGTCAATCTGAATGACTTCGATTTAGAGGGTTTCGCTCACATATCGCATCAGGCTGAGGAAAGCGAGCGCAGTAGAGTTTTGTCACCCGAGGTGATGAACGCCTCAGCTGCCCCCGACGATACGTATGATGAGGTGACGGCCGTAGCCAGGGAAATTGTTTCTCGCGGTATCGATATCACCACACCCTATGACAACTGGATACACCTTGGCTTTGCCCTTGCCAATGGGTTGGGTGAGAGGGGCAGAGAGCTTTTCCACCAGCTGAGTGCTATGAATGCGGAGTACGAACAGAAGGAGTGCGACAAGAAGTATTCCAGTCTTTTGAGGGGTGGCAGGGAAGGCATCACCATCGGCACTTTCTTCAAGATGGCACAGGATGCAGGCATCAACCTGAGCGAATTGGCACGACAGAGGGTGCGTTCCGAACATCTCCAGGAGCTGAACGACAGGCCACTTTGCGCCACTTACGCCAAAGCGCCAAGTGGCACAAATATAGAAAATATAGAAAAAACCAGTATTTATGGTACTTTTGATACTGAAATGCCACATGGCGCTTTGGCGCAAGTGGCGCAAACTTATACTACTGGTTACACATTCTCCGACAAAATGGAGAAGGATGATTGGCCTGGTATACTTCGAAATATCTACACCATTCATCATGACGCCGTGAGCAGAGACAAAATGATTCTGGGTGTTCTGAATGTGGTGTCGGGACTGATGGGTGGAGCCAATGGCTCGGTAGAAGAGCAAAGTGGTATCTATGGCATCTATGATGGTCGCCGTGTGTATGCACCGCTCTTTACCCTCATGTATGGTTCTGCCGCTACGAAGAAGGGCGAATTGATATTCTGCAAGCTGTTGGCACGGCCCGAGAAAATGGAGATGCGCCGGGAATATGAGGCAGCGAAAGCCCAATACGATGAAGAGCTTGCTGCCTATGAGGCTCAGGGCAAGGGTAAAGGCAGGGGTGAGCGTGGCCCGGCCCCCAAGGAACCTGCCTTTCGGGATCCATTCATGCCTGGCAACAGCTCTACCTCTGCCGTATATCGTGCCCTTGATGCCAATGGGGGATGGGGCATCATGTTTGAGACTGAGGCCGACACTGTGTCCAACATGATGAGTTCTGACTATGGCGACTACTCCGACTGTTTGCGCAAGGTGTATCATCACGAAACCATTTCCATGAACCGTGTGAGCGAGAAGCTTCATATCGACATCGAAAGTCCGCGCCTCTCTGCTTTCATCACCTGTACCCCTGGGCAGGTTCCACGTCTTTTCCCGTCCTTTGAGAATGGATTGGGCAGCAGGTTCCAGTTCTATGAACTGCCCGACGACAAGGTGGAGTTTCATGATGTGTTCGCCCATAGCGACGACCCTTTGGAGGATGCTTACAAGCAGATGGGCGAGGAGCTGCTGCCCCTCTATCACGCCCTGTCGCAGAGAAAGGGCAATCCTATCCAATTTGTCTTGAGCGCGTCACAGAAGAAGGAGTTCCTCTCCAACTTTGGTGAGATGCTGAAAGAGCAGTTCCAGATGTTGGGAAGCGGCATCAGTGCCTTTGTGCTTCGTATGGCTCTCGCCAACTTTCGCTATGCGATGGTGTTGACGGCACTGCGTCGTTTGTCAGACTGGAACAAGAAGGACGACCTCTTCCCAGCCGATGAGCGGGCCTTGGTGTGCGATGACCGTGATTTTCATGCGGCGATGTGTATCACGGAGTGTCTCATCAATCATACAGCTCGTGTATATGCGGTGTTGGCCAAGGAGAATGAGAATCCTTTTGCCAACATGGGTGTGAATATAAAGCCAAACGAACTTGACATCTACCGGTCGCTTCCTGATGGCGAGTTTGGCACAGCCGACTTCTTAGCTTTAGCAGAGGCAAAGAAAGTTCCCAATCGAACCGCCACCCGTATGCTTGCGCAGATGTGCGATAATTATCGCATCATCGCTAAAGTGAAGCGTGGCGTGTACCGCAAGGCAGCCCCCAGGGAGGATTAATCAGCATGCTTGGGGGCGTAAGTATCATCTTTGTGAGTGCCAGGTATGCACTTGGCAGCGCTTAGTATGATACTTATGCCCTGTAATGCCAGGCAGCAATCAGTATATCGTATGACCATATAAGATTGATAATAGTTATGCAAGAATATAAAATCAAGGCATACGGCAAGTCAGAACTTGCCCTGCAATATTTTCCAGAGGCGGCGTCAGCCCACACGGCGGTCAACCATCTCATGTCGTGGATTCGGCGCAATCCGGTGTTGACGGAGGAGCTCACGCGGCTGGGCTATCGCAAATCGGCCAAGTATTTCACCCCAAAGGAAGTGGGGAAGATCGTGGAATACCTCGGTGAACCATAACACGAAAGGGGGCATTTCCTGCCTGTAGCTGAGGCTATGGCAAGGGAATGTCCCCTTAAAGTATGACATCTCACGCAACGTATGCTATCGTCATATCGGCCATGAAAAAAGTGGTATCTTTGCTATGTAAATCAAGGAGGTTTACCCGATGAGGCTCCCCAAGCCAAAGAACAGAGGCGACGGATCCTAAGCCTATGAGAGGGGATGGAGGCTGAATCGGCAGTGATTAACTCAAAATTTTTACAGCTATGATTAAGTATGTATTAAAGGAAAACAAGAACAAGAAGAGCCTTGCATTCGGCAAGTGGTATGCTTTTCCTGTAGCCGATGAAACCATCGACCTGTCCGACCTCGCCAAGCACATGGAGGAACACAACACCGGCTTCTCTGAGGCCATGTGTCTCGGCATGATGACCGCCATGGTGAAGTGTATCAAGGAGCAGCTCCTGGCTGGCAAGAATGTGAAGATCGACAACCTGGCCATCTTCTCCGTGGGTATCCGCAACAAGGAGGGCGCCAAGACCGAGGCCGAGTTCAACGTTGCCGGCAACATCAGCGGACTGAAGTTGCGTGCCCGTGCCACGGGTACGCTGAGCAATGCCAACCTCTACAACCAGGCCAATGTGCGCAAGGTGAGTGCCACCGTAGGCAGCACCTCTACTGGCGACAACAAGCCTTCGGGTGGTGGAAGCACTCCTTCTACTGGCGGCAGCACTCCTTCTACTGGCGGCAGCACTCCTTCGGGCGGTGACTCCACGGGCGGTACCAATCCTCCAGGCGGAGAAGGCACCGATGCAGAGTAATCGGCAGCCCTCAGTATCTTTTCCCCCCAGACCCTATATCAATCACCCAGGGTCTGGGGGATTTTTTTAAGACCAGATAAGCACGGAATTTGTCCGCTTAGGCATCTTTACTGATGTTTTGAAACCGTCTGGGCCGAAAAGGCGTTTGCAGATGACAAAAAAATTGGCTATCTTTGTCATACATTCAATAAATGATAAAAAGCCTATGAAAAAGAAAATGACAAGCCTTTTGGCTTTGTTTTGCATGATGTTTTGTGCTGGTGCCTCAGCACAGAGTGCCTATCAGAAAGCCTACGACAAAGCTAAGTCGAAGTCGCTGGTGAATGCTCTTTCGTTCTCGTTGGAGAAGGATAAAGAGCGGCTGCGCAAAGCTGCCTACAAGTATCGTGAAGACATTCCGAAAGAAGTGCTCAAGATGGCAAAGAAAGACAATGCCATCCTGCATGGCACGTGGATACAGGGACAGACGAAGTCGTGGGACTTGTTTGGCAAGCCTTTGCCCATTCCTGAGGCTTATGTGCCCTTGTGCCGGTACAACGACTCCGTGTTTGCCATACGCAATATGATGATGGAAACTCAGCCCATCCAATTGTATAATGTGAACAGGGGTGTGATAAATGTTCTTGCCTACAGTCTCGACGGAATCATCTATCAGCCTTTTCTGAACAGTGCCCTGTCTAATATCAAAGAGTCTTTTGGTTATTCGAACGTTTTGGCTTCGCTCGACGACAAATATTTCTTTTCTGTTATCGATATCAATGCTTTGAACTCTCTGCAGGTTGCCGACCTTTGCCGTAAGGATAGCGCCAAAGCAAAAAGTATGGAGTATGCCGACTATATGGATCGGTGGAAGCATTATTATTACACGAGTAAGGTGTCGGACGACAGAGAACTGTATAAGGATAATGTGTGGGTGCAAGATGCCGAAAGGTATTATGCCTTGGGCGAATACCGTAAGGCTTTGCACTGTATCGAGCAGTTTATAGCATTCGATATTGATGGTATGAACGACCGAAACGGAATGTTCGCTTATGAGCTGAAATATATGCAGCTGAAATGTTACAGGGAATTAAAGAAATACAATGATGTGCTCGCTGCTATGGACTATCTGAAGAGGGCCGACTATCTGGCCGACGGCATGTATTTTTCTCCTCAGTCGAAATCTATCGTCGTGTGTGCAGGCGTCTCGGAAGACGTAGAGACTAATTTTAAATCCAAGATGTTGACTTTGTGCAAGGAATGTCAGACCCTGCAGGAAGAGCGCGAACGCAACAATACAATTCTTGCAGCAGCTCTCTTGGGTGCATTGGGCACCACGGTTTCCAACATCACTGGCAGCAGCAACCAGTCGTCTGGTTCGGCCTATTCGGGCGGTGGAGGTGCAGCCTCGTCGGCAAGTACGGCAACGGCTGGCAGTTCTGCTTCTACCAAGACCGCTACCAGGTGTACTGCATGCAATGGCAAAGGCGTATGCCAGTCTTGCAAAAACCATCCGGGCAAAGCCACTTCCAACTCCAAGGATCGTACTCCGTGTAAAGTCTGCGGTGGAAAAATCACCTGTCAATACTGTGGTGGCTCTGGATTCAAGAAACTCTGATCTCTCTGACTTCTCTTACTTCTCTGACTTCTGAACCTGCTAACCCTTCATTTTCCATATAAATGGGGATTGCACAGTGCAGAAAAACTTCGTACCTTTGCACCCGAAAACAGAAAACAACGAAAAAAATAATACAAGAAAAAAAGTAAAGGTACATGTCACAAAGAATCATGATGGGCGTTGCCATGATATTGGCAGCAGCAACAGGCAAGGCAGAGAGTATTTCGGTGGATAGCAGTAAGGTGTACGACATAGACGAGGTGATCGTCGTGTCGCAACCCAAGGAGGCTTTCCGCCTGCGTCAGCAACCACTAAGCAGCACTTCTTTCGGAAACTTCGAGATGAACAGGTTGGGAGCCCGCGACCTGCGCGAGCTGTCGTCGTATATCCCCAACTTCGTAATGCCCAACTATGGCAGCCGTCTCTCGTCGGCAGTCTATGTGAGAGGCATAGGCAGCCGTGTGAACAGTCCTGCCATCGGTGTGTATGTGGACGGAATACCCGTGATGAGCAAGTCGGCTTTCAATCTGCACACCTATCAGCTGAGTCGTGTGGACGTGCTGCGAGGTCCGCAGGGCACACTCTACGGACAGAATACCGAGGGCGGACTGGTGAGACTCTATTCGCGCAATGCCTTCGACTATCAGGGCACCGACGTGAGGATAGGCTATGGCAGCCGTCGTTACAGCAATCTTGAGGCTTCGCACTATCAGCGCTTAGGAGAGGACGTAGCCCTGATGGTGGGCGGATTCTACAATGCGCAGACAGGCTTCTTCCGCAATACCACCACGGACGAGAGGGCTGACGACTACCAGGAGGCTGGCGGAAAGCTGATGCTGACCGGCAGACTGCATTCGGGATGGAAGGTGAATGTGACGGCCGACTATCAGTATGTAGACCAGAGTGCCTTCCCCTATGGATCGCTCGACCTGAATACGGGCAAGGCAGAGCAGCCAGCATCGACCTTCCCAGGCAGCTATCGCCGCAACAATCTCATCACCGGACTCACGCTGAGCTACGATGCCAACACCTTCTCGCTGGCATCCACCACGAGCTATCAGTATCTGAAAGACCACATGTACATGGACCAGGACTATCTGGAGGCTGACTATATGCGCATGATGCAGGACCAGTTGCAGAACGCCATGACACAGGAGTTTTCGCTGAAGAGTCGCAAACCCGTAGGTGGCGTGTGGCACTGGGCTGCGGGAGCCTTCTTCTCGGCACAATGGCTGAAGACCAACGGCCCCGTGTTCTTCGACTCTGCCTTGACCACTCCCATAGGCAATGCCATACAGCAGCAGATGTATGGCGCCATGTTGCAGGCTATGGCCCAGCGCATGATGCGTCCCGGCATGACCCATGAACAGGCCCTCGCACTGGCTGCACAGGTGATAGAGCGGGCTGGAGGCGTGAGCATGAACGTGGAGATGGGAGCACCCGGAACCTACCATACACCCCAGTACAACATCGGCTTCTATCATGAGAGCAACATCGACATCACCCCACGACTGGTACTCACCCTCGGTGTCCGCTACGACTATATGCTCACCAAGATACACTATGAGAGCATGGCATACATGAAGATGAATGCCAACGTGATGGGCTCAAAGGCCACGAACACGCTGCGCTCGATGCTCGACGGCAAGGCACACGATGGCTTCGAGCAGCTGCTGCCCAAGCTGGGACTGAGCTACCGCTTAGGCTCAAAGGGCAGCAACGTGTATGCCACCCTGAGCAAAGGCTATCGCGCAGGAGGCTACAACATACAGATGTTCAGCGATATCTTGCAGACCGAACTCAACGCCAACCGCCAGCAGGCCATGAGAGGAAGCTACGACGTGCCCCATACACCGGAAGACTATGACAACGTGAACCACACCATCGCCTACAAGCCCGAGACCTCGTGGAACTATGAGGCGGGAACGCATCTCAACCTCATGGACGGCCAGTTGCATGTGGATGTGAGCACCTACTATATGAAGGTGAGAAACCAGCAACTGTCGGTGATGGCGGGCAACTATGGTTTCGGACGAATGATGGTGAATGCCGGCAAGAGCCATACCTGCGGACTGGAGCTGTCGGCCAAGGGACAGGTCGTGGACGGACACTTGGACTGGATGCTGTCGTATGGCTATACCCGTGCCGTGTTCGACGAGTATGTGGACGGTGAGGGCGATAAGGCTGTGAGCTACGAGGACAAGTACGTGCCCTATGTGCCACAGCACACCCTGGCAGCCTCGGCTGACTATCGCTTCGACGTGGAAAAGCCTTGGCTGAGAAGCGTCACCCTCGGTGCCAACGTCAACGCACAGGGCAAGACCTACTGGGACAACGCCAACACCTATGCGCAGAAGTTCTATGCCGTGGCAGGCGCACATATCGATGCCGACATGGGTAAGGTGGTGGTGAGCCTGTGGGGACGCAACCTGAGCAATACCCGCTACAACACCTTCGCCGTGGACAATGCTGCCACAGGCACCAAGCAGTACTTTGCCCAGAGAGGCAATCCCATACAGTGTGGAGTGGATGTAAGAATGCATTTTTAGAAAAAAAGTGCAATAAGATAGTAACATTTTATACATAAATATTCCATAATCGCAAATTTTGTATTACCTTTGCACCGGAATTTTGATTCTTACACACATTAACATAAAATTTTATGGGAGGCATTTTCGGGACAATATCCAAGAAAAGCTGTGTCGCAGACCTGTTCTACGGCACCGATTACAATTCACATCTCGGCACACGTCGAGGCGGTTTGGCAACATTCAGCAAGGAGAAGGGATTCGTAAGGTCCATCCACAACCTGGAGAGTTCTTACTTCCGCACCAAGTTTGAGCCATCACTCGACAAGTTCGAAGGCAGTACATCGGGTATCGGAGTCATCAGCGATACTGATGCCCAGCCACTCATCATGAACTCGCATCTTGGCAGATTCGCCATCTGTACGGTGGCCAAGATTCTGAATATAGAGGAACTTACCAAGGACCTGCTCGACAAGAACATGCACTTCGCTGAAATGTCGTCGGGCAAGACCAACCCTACGGAGCTCATTGCCTTGCTCATTATTCAAGGCAAGACCTTCAAAGAGGGTATCGAAAATGTATATCACCACATCAAGGGATCATGCACCATGCTCATCCTGACCGAGGACGGCATTATCTGTGCACGCGACAGCTGGGGACGCACACCTATTATAATAGGTAAGAAGGAAGGCGCCTATGCGGCTTCGAGCGAGTCGACCTCGTTTCCTAATCTCGACTTCGAGGTGGAGTATAATGTAGGTCCGGGCGAGATCGTCAAGATCAAAGCCGACGGCATGGAGCAGATACGTCCTGCCAACAAGCGCATGCAGGTTTGCTCATTCCTCTGGGTGTACTATGGTTTCCCTACATCTACCTACGAGGGCAGAAACGTGGAGGAAGTGCGCTTCAAGAATGGTTTCAACATGGCTAAGACCGACGGAGTGGAGGTGGACTGCTGCAGCGGTATCCCCGACTCGGGCACAGGTATGGCGATGGGTTATGCTGCCGGCAAGCAAGTGCCTTACCAGCGTTGCATCGCCAAGTATACTCCCACCTGGCCACGTTCGTTCACACCTTCCAACCAGGCCATGCGCTCGTTGGTGGCCAAGATGAAACTCATCCCCAACAAGGATATGCTGAAAGGCAAGCGAGTGCTGTTCTGCGACGACAGTATCGTGCGAGGCACCCAGTTGCGCGACAATGTGAAGGTGCTCTTCGAACAGGCAGGACTTAAGGAGTGCCACATGCGTATCGCCTGTCCTCCATTGGTTTACGGTTGTCCGTTCATCAACTTCACCTCCTCCAAGAGCGACATGGAGCTGATTACACGCCGCATCATCGAGAAGTTTGAGGGCGATGCGAATAAGAATCTTGACAAATATGCCACCACAGGCTCACCTGAATATGAGCGAATGGTGGCAGAGATAGCCCGACAGTTGGGATTGACCACATTGAAGTTCAATACCATCGAGCAGCTCATAGAGGCTATCGGACTGCCCAAGTGCCAGGTGTGCACCCATTGTTTTGATGGAAGCAGCAAGCACTCACTTGAGCAGTTGGCCGACGAAGAGGAAGCCTAACAGAGCAAGAAAGAAGTCAGACAGAGCCCCAAGCGAAGGCTTGACAGGCTATGAAATATAAATCGGAGTCGGCTAAGCGAAGGCTTAACTGGCTCCGAATGTTTTTTTTTACTGTGTGTCAGGCGAAGGCTTGGCAGGCTCTGAAGTGGGAGCTTAGTTGAGGAAACCCAGCAAAGCTCCTGCGGCTACGGCCGAACCGATGACACCCGCCACGTTGGGTCCCATGGCATGCATGAGCAGGAAGTTGTGTCGGTCGTATTCCAAACCCAGGTTGTTGGAGATACGGGCGCTCATAGGTACGGCGCTCACTCCGGCATTTCCTATCAGTGGGTTGATCTTCTTGCCCTTTGGCAAGAACACATTCATCAGTTTGACAAACAGTATTCCGCTGGCTGAGGCGATGATGAACGCCAAGGCTCCGAGGGCAAAGATCTTTACCGTGTTGAGGGTAAGGAACTCTGAGGCCTGGGTGGAGCAGCCTACGGTAAGTCCCAAGAGCATCACTATCACGTCGTTGAGGCTGCTGCCTGCAGTCTTGGCCAGGCGTGTGGTCTTGCCACTCTCTTTCAGCAGATTGCCAAAGAAGAGCATTCCCAACAGCGGCAGACCGCTGGGCACGATGAAGGTGGTGAGCAGCAAGCCGATGATGGGGAAGAGTATCTTCTCGGTCTGACTCACCTGTCGGGCTGGCTTCATCTTGATGACACGCTCGTTCTTCGTGGTGAGCAGTCGCATCAGCGGGGGCTGGATGACAGGTACCAGTGCCATATAGGAATAGGCGCACACGGCGATGGCTCCCATGAGGTTAGGACTTAGCTTGCTCGACAGGAAGATGGCTGTAGGGCCGTCGGCACCTCCGATGATGGCGATGCCTGCTGCCTGGTTGGGCTCGAAGCCTAAAGCCAAGGCTATCATGTAGGCTCCGAAGATGCCAAACTGGGCTGCGGCTCCGATGAGAATCAACTTCGGATTGGAAATCAATGCCGAGAAGTCGGTCATGGCTCCGATGCCGAGGAAGACGAGTGGGGGATACCAGCCTTGTCGCACACCCTGATAGAAGATGTTGAGCACCGAGTTGTCTTCGTAGAGACCTATCTCCAGTCCGGCATCGGTGCGGAAGGGAATGTTGCCCAGGATGATGCCGAGACCTATGGGCACCAGCAGCAGCGGCTCGAAGTCTTTCTTGATGGCGAGCCAGATGCAGACGATTCCCACCAATATCATGATGAGGTTTCCTGCCGTGGCATTGGCAAAGCCTGTATAGGTCAGGAACTCCTGAAAATTCTGTATGATGAAATCCATAATAGTTGTTCGTTAAGTTGGGGTTTTGTGTTGATGGATTCTTGGCAAGAGCAATGCTCTCTGGGGTTAAGCTATCGTTACCAAGGTGTCGCCTTCCATGACAGCATCGCCCTTGTTGACATTGATGCTTGCGACGGTGCCCGAAGTCTCAGCCTCGATGTTGTTTTGCATCTTCATGGCTTCGAGAATCACTACGGTATCTCCTGCGCTCACCTTGTCGCCCACCTTTACTTTTATGTCGTTGATGGTGCCAGGCAGTGGAGCTACCACAGGCTTGCCACCAGCGCTTGCTGAGGCTTTCTTGCTGGCAGCAGCTTCGGCTTTTATAGAGGAGGCAGAACTGCCTGTTGGGGTAGTCCTGGCACTGTCGGCAGACGATACTCCGCCCTTGTCATCAGTAGCCTCATTCGCTATGCGGAACTTCTGCTTGCCAGCCTTGACAGGTTGCTTCATCTCCACTTCGAAGGGGATGCCGTTGACGGTTACATTGGCGATATTGCCTTCTATATCTTGTATCTCTACTTCGTAGTCTACGCCTTTTACTTTATATTGGTATTTTGCCATAGTTTTATTCTTTAATATTTTTATTTTGTATCAGTAAAGCTGTTGAATTTTTCACCCTTCGTTCTTCACTCTTCACTCTTCACTTATTATTGAATCTCGGTTCGTTCCATCTCGTCTGCTTGGGCTTAATGGTGATGATGCCCGGTTCGATGTCGTGCACGTCCTCCAAGTATTCTTTGAGAGCCAGCGAGATGACAGCCATATAGATTTCCTTGTCGATGCCCTTGGTGGTTAGGCCTTCCTTCAGCATCACGTTGGTCTTATGACCGATCTCTGTGGTCAGCTCGATGGTCTTTTTGCCCGTCTTATATAATAAGGTGGCGTGTTTCTCTGTGGCACGTGCTATGCGCTGCTTGTGCTTCATATAGGCACCGAAGAGCCAGAAGAAGACGAAGAGCAGGGCCAGACAGGAGAAGACAATGCCCATGGAAAGGGCTGCAATGCCGAAGCCATGAGGGTCGGTCGTCTTGAGAATCTGTGGCTTGCTGAGTCCTGTGTCTTGTGGAAGATAGCCCGGAGTGACATCCTTGGCAGCGCAAACCTTCCAGCTGCTGAGGTCTTTGCTGAGGGCATATGACTGGTCGGCTGCCATCCAGGGAATGCTGACAGAGTCTATCAGGTCGACAGCATTGCCGTCGTAAAGAGCTATCCAGTTGTTCTTCTCGTGGAAAGCATCCGCTATTTCCTTGAGAGGCACCAGTCCGAGTTTCAAATGGAAAGGACCATTGCCCTCGCTCAGCCATCTGAAGTGTCCCTTGCCCTTGGGAAAACAGTCGGGACACGTCTTCTCTGAATCTTCCTGCCAGAGGTATCGGTCGTAGATGATCACGCTTTTCTTGCCAGCAAGGGTTGTGCGCGGTTCATTGTTGGGTAGGGGAGACATGAGTTTGCGACGTTCCTCGGGCGACATGTTCTTGTCGAGCACAAGTCGGTCGGTGGTAAGGAACATGCCACGGATATTATAAGTAGTAAACGAGGTGTTCGACAGTTCCACCCATGCTTTGTGGGCACCATACTCGTCGACGATACTGGCTTGGTTGTTGGGCATCAACTCCGTTATGCGGATGCTTTTAGCTCCTTGTGCCCAAGTGGACAAGGTAGCAGTGACCAACAGGCTTAGTAGGATTCCAAATTTCTTCATAGGCTTTCTCTCTTTTTGAAGGTTGGTGTATCAATAGGTATTCTTACAGCCTCAAAGTTACAAAGATTTTTGGAATAAGCAACAAAAAAGGTGCACATTTTTTCTTAAATGTGCACCTCTTTTATAATTTATAAATTTTCGTTTATAAAAATTCAAATATAGTAAGTGAACTTTCTGCTGTCGGAGAGTCTTTGCTTAGCAAATGATTCGCTATGCTCCGCAGAAGAAAAGTACCACTATCTGGGCTGAGAAGATTCTGAGGAACATACTCAACGGATAAACGGTAGAGTAACCCACGGCAGGAGCCTCCTTAGAGCAGGAAGCGTTGGCATAAGCCAGGGCTGGTGGGTCAGTATAGGTTCCGGCTATCATACCCATGATGGTGAAGTAGTTGAACTTGTACTTCAGTCGGGCTATGGTGCCCACGATAAGGATAGGAATGATGGTGATAAGGAAACCTGTGTACACATACTTGATACCGTCGCCCTGTACCACAGTGTCCCAGAAACCGGCACCAGCCTTGATGCCCACACTCGCAAGGAACAGCACAAGACCTATCTCTCGCAGCATCATGTTGGCAGAGGTGGTGGTATAGGTAACCAGTTTGAAGTGATAACCGAAACGGCCAATGAGGATGGCGATGATCAGCGGACCGCCAGCAATACCCAACTTCAGCGGAACAGGCATTCCTGGAACTGCGAAAGGCAGACTGCCGAAGATGATACCAATCATGATACCTACGAAGATGGTGGCGATGTTAGGCGCATCGAGTCGCTTCACAGAGTTACCCATCATTTCAGCCACACGGTTTACATTCTCCTCGGGACCTACAACGAGAATCTTGTCGCCCACGTGGAAGTGGTGGTTGCGACCGGCAAAGATGTCCATTCCCTGGCGTGAGATGCGGGTGACGTTGACGCCATACACACTCGAGAAGTGCATCTTGCCCAGAGTCTTACCGTTCATCTCAGGACGTGTAACGACAATGCGGCGCGACACGAAGTGCTGAACCTCATCTTTCTCGCGATCCCATTCGGCCTCTATCTCAGGACCGATGAAGGCCTTGATGGCTTCGGCGTCAGCCTCGGCGCATACAACGAGCAGCTCGTCGCCCACCTCGAAGGTAGTCTGGCTGTTAGGAATGCTCACCTCGCCATTGTGGAGCAGTCGTGAGCATACGATGTCGCGGTTCAGGAACTCGGAAACCTGTCGGAGAGTGCGTCCTGCGATATAGGTATTCTCCACACGAAGGTGCATGTTGTGCGCCTTGGCATGTGGGTTGGCTGCGTCTTCTTCGTTTAGTTTCTCCTCCTCATCTGCGGTGTTCACCTTGCAGATGTACTTGATGAGAATGGTGGCACCGATGATGCCTACCACACCGAGTGGATAAGCGCAGGCATAACCGTTGGCAATACTTGGGGCACCATTGGGGAAGACGCTGAGCAGCGCCTCGTTGGCGGCACCAAGACCTGGCGTATTGGTGACGGCTCCATAGAGTGTACCCACCATCATTGGCAAGTTGTTGGGGTTGCTGGTGTCGAAGAAGAGATAATAGCATGCGAACATTACACAGACATTGAGGAATATCGCAGCCGTCGACAACAGGTTGAGCGTCACACCGCCTTTCTTGAAGCTTTCGAAGAAGCCCGGACCCACCTGCAAACCGATCATAAAGACAAAGAGAATGAGTCCGAAGTCTTGTATGAAGGTCAGAATGTCCTTGGGAGCAGTGAAGCCTACATGTCCTGCCAGGATGCCGGCAAAGAGCACGAAGGTAACGCCAAGTGAAATGCCACCAATCTTAATCTTGCCCAGATACACGCCCACTGCTATGACAATGGCATAGAGCAGGGCGATGTGAGCCACCGATTCGGTGTTCGTAAAAAGGTTGATAATCCAATCCATTGATCTATCTTCTAAATGAAAATATGTTTATTTTTGGGTTTTTAGTTGGGGTGAATAAAAATGGAAAAATCGGGGACACGTATAAAGGGTGTCCCCGACTTGAAAGTGTTTGATATATTGTAACCTATTGAATCCAATAAATCAATACTTCGTCACAACAAAACAAGATAGATATTTCTTTGTTCATCCATCAAGAATTGTATGTGTACGAATCTCCATTCTGATGAATTACTTCTCGATAGCAGCTACGCCTGGCAATACCTTGCCCTCGATAGCCTCGAGCAGAGCGCCACCACCTGTAGAGATGTAAGAAACCTGGTCAGCCAAACCGAACTTGTTGATACAAGCTACAGAGTCACCACCACCGATGAGTGAGAATGCACCCTCCTTAGTAGCTTCAGCGATTGCCTCAGCGATTGCCTTAGAACCACCAGCGAAGTTGTCGAACTCGAATACACCGGCAGGACCGTTCCAGAGGATAGTCTTAGCACCCTTGATGGCAGCAGCGAAAGCCTTGCGAGTATCAGGACCAGCGTCCATACCCTCCCAGCCGTCAGGGATATTGTTAGATGGGCAAACCTGTGTGTTGCAGTCGTTTTTGAAAGCATCACCGCAGATAGAGTCAGTACCGAGTACGAGGTTTACACCGTTCTCCTTAGCCTTCTTGATTACGTCAAGAGCTACATCGAGCTTATCGTCCTCGCAGATAGACAAACCAATCTTGCCGCCGAGAGCCTTAGAGAATGTGTATGTCATACCACCACAGAGGATCAGGTTGTCAACCTTTGTCAAGAGGTTCTCGATGATACCGATCTTGGTAGAAACCTTAGAACCACCCATGATAGCAGTGAATGGGCGCTTAATGTTGCCGAGTACAGCGTCAACAGCCTTTACCTCTTTCTCCATCAAGAAACCGAGCATCTTGTGGTCCTTGTCGAAGCTGTCGGCGATGACAGCAGTAGAAGCGTGCTTGCGGTGAGCAGTACCGAATGCATCCATTACATATACATCAGCATAAGAAGCCAACTTGGCAGCGAACTTCTTCTGACGTTCCTTCATCTCAGCCTTGGCAGCATCGTACTCAGGAGTACCCTTCTCAACGCCTACTGGCTTGCCTTCCTCTTCAGGATAGAAGCGAAGGTTCTCGAGCAGGAGAGCCTCACCTGGCTTCAGCGCAGCAGCCTCTGCATCAGCATTGCCGCAATCTTTAGCAAACTTCACCTCAACGCCGAGAGCATCGGATACGTTCTTTACAATCTGTGAAAGAGAAAGCTCTTGCTTAACTTTGCCCTTTGGCTTACCCATATGGCTCATCATGATAAGAGCACCACCATCGGCCAGCACCTTCTTCAATGTAGGAAGGGCACCGCGGATACGAGTGTCGTCTGTTACATTAC
>ERZ779643.319-NODE-319-length-43114-cov-3.959405_pt1 | contig 43114 bp, 26 predicted proteins | sample MGYA00511564_ERZ779643 | MGnify/ENA primary metagenome ERZ779643 (study PRJEB29588, sample SAMEA2147114) | human gut metagenome | biome: human gut; feature: human-associated habitat; material: faeces | place: Denmark | collected 2008/2010 ...
CATAATAATAGTAATTTCCATCTTCTGCCTTACTAAGACCATTCTTCTTTTCAACTGGATCTGGTGTTGGTATTGTCTTCTCTGGTGTGTAAATTATATAGAAAAGATTCATTGTATCTCCCTTTGTTATCTCTACACTTCCAGCTGCAACATCAACTGTTACTATGCAATTAGAATCTGATGCATTCTTTTTTCCGTTAATCTTTACATTCTTACCACTTTCTCCAAATACAAGTGTAAGTGTTCCCTTTGATGATGCTGTAAACTTAATGCTTGTTGATGACTCCATCTTAAGGCACTGTGTAAGTGTAAGTCCATTATACGTTACTGTTCCCTTGTTTGATGCAAGATTACCAGAAATTACAAAGAATGAACTATTTGCACCTGATGTTGTAAAATTATGTACCTTAGAATCTCCTGTTGGTACTTCTGGTGTCTCTGTTCCACCTGTTGAACCCTTCTTTGGAATAGATGCTGTTTCTTCAGCCCCGCATACTGTACAAGAATGACTCTTAAGTCCTTCTTCCGTCTCTGTTGCTTCTTTAACTACTTTCCATTCGCCATATGTATGAGCTGTCTTTGGAATCACCTCTGTGTATGTCTTCTTATCACAAGTTCCATTAGTTGCTGTACATGTATATGTAATAACGCCTTCTTCTGCACATGTAGCCTGCTTAGTTACCTCTGATACATAATGATGATAATGTGCATTAGGATCAGCCGCATTAATTGTAATTGAATTAATAGTCATATCCTTAAATGTACCTGCTGCCGGATTAACTCCATTACCACCTGACTGAACATTATATGGCATAACCATATACGTTCCAGCCGGAAGACCTGTAACAGTACCACTTCCTACCTGGAAGCACTCACCAGTCTCATTAACAAGACAACCTGTTGTAGTTAAATCTTCTGATGCAAATGATACAGTAACATCTACTGTTCCACCTACCGTGAATGCATATACAGTCTTGCTAAGCTTTCCTGGCTCTGCTGTATATGGATAATCAGATATATTAATTGGTGTTACACCAGGTGCACAATATGATAACAATGAACACTCTGAAGCAGTAACATTCTCTGTTTTCTTAACTTTCTCTGGCATGCAGCCATTGTATGCCTTAAGAACCTTGGCTGCATCTGTAACACTTGTCTGTAACTGATAAGTTCCACTAGGAATATATGAAAGTGCTGCATCTGTATCAAAATTCTCATACTTGTTGCCAGATGTAACCTTAGTTGACTTATCTGTAACAACTGTTCCTGTCATTGCTCCAATACAAGACGAAAATGAATCATTATAGCTTTTAATTGCTCCTGATCTTACATCCATAGGATTCTTTGTCATAAAAAACAAATTGTACTCTGAATATATGTAAGCATTGGCTCTTGTATTCATTGCATAATCTGTTGTTCCTATAAACTGGTTATTGTAGAAATGCATATTAGCCTGGCGTCCAAGAGGCTGTCTTGCTTTACATCCCTTCCAGATATTATGATGATATGTAAGATTATACTGTAACGATGTATCTGATGAACCAACAAGGTTAGTCTTATGACATCCTTCAAAGTAGTTATATGAAACTGTTAAATATTCACCACGCTTGAAATCACATGATCCATCACCTTCAGCCTTATCTGATTCTGCAGGTCCTGTTATAGAAGGGCTGTAAAACTCATTGTTGTGGATCCAGCATCTTTCAACTGGAGCTGTTATAACAGAGCCTTCCTGAACACCTTCCATACCAATAGCATCTTCTGGCTGATTCATAAATGTAAGATTACGAACCTCAAAGTTCTTTCCTAATCCAGCTGCTGTTGTTGATGTCTCAGACATAAAATGAATTCCCCATCCATCCATAGCTGCATCTGTACCAACACCTTCAATTGTTACATCCTTTGCTGACTTCATACGTGCCATATGACCGTTGTCGCCAACACTTCCGCCATAATCATTAGAATCATAATCTGTAAGGCCATCAATAAGGCCTGCATTAGCTGCTGCCCATGTTCCTGTCTTATAAAGACCAGATTCTGATACTGCTCCGACCATACGAATTACTAATGGTATATTATTCTCAGCAAGTAACTGGAGAATACCCTGATTAGTATTACCCTTGCCATAATATGTCTTTCCTTTCGATACCTTCTTACACTCTGTCTCATGACCTGCTTCACCACATGCCTTACCGACTGAGTTAAGAATATTACCAATGCCTGAAACTGTTACTCCACCATAAGAAAGTGTAACTGTATTCTTGTTTTCATCTGTTACATAAAGAACAATTGCGTTATCCTTTAATGTACCATCATCATTATAAGCACCTACACCATCAGTATAATTGTAATGCGCATATCCCGATCTATCCTGTGCATTAACCTCAATTCCTGACTGTGTATATGTACCTGTCTTAGTAGTAACATTAAGAGTATATGTACCTGGCTTTAACCCCATTACATCAACTCTTGCTCCGTCAGCTGTATCTCTGACAAGATACTCAAAGTCCTCTCCTGTAAGAGAACCACTAACTGGACCTGAATATGATACTGCAGTAACATCGGCATCCTTAACACCTTTGATAGTTGCATACATCATTTCATTCCATCCACCATAAGTAGTAAAACCTGATGCAGATGCTGCATAAGTCATACTTGGTGCTACTATTGCAAGATTACTTACGACTAATAATCCAGCAACAACTTTTGCAAAAACTTTTCTGATTCTTTGCATGACATTTTCCTCTCCTTTTTCCAAATATGCATACAATTGTGAATTATGAATAATCAAAATTCAAAATTTAAATCAATATTACCATTTTTGCACAAATTGTTCAAGCTTCATTCACAAAAAATTCATATTTTAATAAAATTCCTACATAGAGATATTTATATTACCTACAACTAAAAAGGGGCTTTCATACCTCAACGATTTTCAATCGTTAAAGCGACAGCCCCTTTTTAGCAAAACATTATATTATTTCAATAGATAATTCTTTTTTTAATTTTTTTATTTCTAATTTTACTCCTAGATTAATCTGTTCTGCTATATCTTCTTCTAAAACAAACATTAAATCATCAGAAATATAATTATCATCGTGCTTATGTAAATAGCCATCCATTCCTATAATCTTAACACTGTTAACATCACACATAGATAAAAGCTTAAGAAACATCAAACCTGAATTATCTTTTACATATTCTGTCTTATTTAATAAAGACGAATAATTAATTTTTGCAAATACATTACCTGATGGAACATTAGATGATGCAATAACTTTTTTATACAAATCTTTTCTAATCTCTTTCATTCGACGACTATTTCCCACAAATAAATAATCCACGGGATGCAATTTATATTCAAAATTTATTGATACAAGCACATAATCTTCCAGATTTAATGATGCTAATTTATTATAATGTGTTTCAGATGTTTTACCAGGACATATCATAATAACATTTTTGCCTTTAAATATGTTTTTAACCTTGTTAAAATCATCTATTATGCTGTCTTTTGATTCGAAATACGATAAATATAATTGTTCAATATATTCTTTATCAAAATCAACTTTCTTTTCATTATCTAACATATCAAAAATATCATCAATCTCATCAATAGTAAGATTATTTTTTTGGCTCAGATAATATGCATAATCCGTATTGCACTGATGCTTAGCTGCTAAATAATTAGGTAAAGAATACCCCCATGGCTTATCAGCATATATATTTTCTATAAATTGATCATTTATTTCCAATATATTTCTATCATTATATTGTCCCTGATAATTTTCATTAAGATATTCCAAAATAATTTCTGTATTTAAATTACCAGCTCCTATACCTATACCATGAACCGAGCAATCTAATATAACTTCCCTGTCAACTTGTTCTAATAAAATTGTTGCATTCGAAAATGATAACTGCATATTATTATAAGAATGAAATCCTATTATAATACTTTCATCTAAATATTGTTTCATCATACTAATATACTTGATAACATTTTTGCTTTTCATTGAACCAAAACTATCAACAATATGCAAAGAATAGACTTCTAATTCATTACACATATTCATAAGATATATCAACTCAGAATCAGAATATTCAGAAATAGCTAAAGGATACATCATAACATTATATCCTTTTTCCTTCATCATTTTACACTCATGTAACGAAGCTTTAATATCTTTTTTCTTGAATGTATATTTAATATTTTTAATGTTACCAAAGCTATATTGTTCCAAATTATTTACATCGTACTGTCCATAATTAATAGAAGCTATTAATTTTAGCTTGATTTCTGAAGGAAACTTTTCATTTATTGAATTGATACTCAAAAATTGCGAATTAGAATTTTCATTATTATTATCAACCAAATAACCATATTCAATAAAATCAACGCCCGAATCATATAATTTTGATATAATTTTATCATTCACAGAATCATTAAATTTTCTTTTATTGACTACATAGTACTCATTTAATGTGCAATCCAGGACCTTACCATGTCTGCTTTTAATACCAACAGACTTCAAATTCCGCAAAATATTTTTAGATGCATCAGAGAAAATACCAGAATCTGTTGAATAGCTAATATACTGAACGCCCAGGCTTTTCCATTTTTCAACCATACTATAGTCATCTGTAAAAGTTCCTATCACTTTATTCTTTGCTTTAGCTTTTTCTACAATGTCTACCATAGCCGCCAAAACCTTAGGATGACTAATCTGTCCTGGAACTCCTAATGACTGAGATAAATCATATGGTCCAATAAATATAATATCATAGCCATCAACTTCTAAAATTTCATCTAAATTATCAATTGCCTCTTTGCCTTCTAATTGAATTATAATAATTTTTTCATTTTCTTTTTTAAAAAAGGCATTTCTGTTTAAAGATGAATAATCTGCTGCTCTGACAAAACGGCATACGCCTCTTTCTCCCTCTGGATAAAATTTAGCATATTTTATAACTTTTTTGACATCCTCAGCACATCTTATCTGTGAAATTTGTATTCCCATTGCCCCTATATCTAATGCTTTTCCAATGACATTATCATCTATATATGGAACTCTGACAATTGGAAGTATTCCCCTTAATTCACATGCTCTTATATTATTTTGTTGATTTTCTATATCTGTAGGACCATGTTCTGTATCTAAAATCACATAATCATAACCAGATATTCCTATAATCTCATTAAACATAGGATCAGATGTTTTCACAAAAACACCATAAACAAATTCACCATTTTCTAATTTGCTTTTAAATTCATTTAACATAATTATCTCTTATTTTTTATTGTTTAATCTGTTCGCAACAATTTCTCTGACTCTCTCTAAATCATTCGGTGTATCTACTGCTACAGTATCAGAATCAACTTCTATGTACTGTACTTTATAACCATTCTCTATAAATCTAAGAATCTCTATATCTTCTATTTTCTCAATTTTAGCCTTTCCATATTTTTTCCCATATTCGCAATAAAACTTTAATGCTTCAGGCTTGAATCCATATACACAAACCTGTTTATAATAGTTATATTCAATACTTCCTTTTGGATACGGTGCTGTAGATCTTGTTAAATATATTCCTATATTCTCTTTATTTGTTATTACCTTCGGTACTGTGAAATTCACAACATCCACCGGGTCATTTATTTTAGTCATTAAATTTGAAACCTGCAAATCCGGATTTGTATAAAATGGTTCTATTGCAGCCCTTATAGTATCTGGCTCTAACAATGGTTCATCTCCCTGTATATTAACAATCAAATCCGCTGGTATCTTTTCTGCTACTTCACCAATTCTATCAGTACCAGTTTTATGTTTATCAGATGTCATGATTACCTGAATTCCTAATGCCTGACATTCCTCATATATTTTGTCATCATCAGTTGCAACATATACTTCTGAAAAATCCTTCACCTTTTTACACTGCTGATAAACCCACCATATCATAGGTTTTCCACAAATATCAGCTAACGGTTTACCTGGAAATCTTGAGCTTTTATATCGTGCCGGTATTACTCCTATTATTTTCATTGTTTTACCTCCTAATTGATACAATAAATTTATATATATCTTTTCTTTTAATAAAGAAAATCATACACATTATTAATATTAAGCCATATCTTAAAAGCAAATTTTTATATAAAAGTAACATAATCAATCCAAAAACCATTAAAATACATGATATTCCGATTACTATTTTTATATCAAATAAATGTATGTTATCCTTAATACATTTTTTTGCAACTTTATCAGAAAATATGTAATGTGATATTCCTAATATAACATAACATACTAATGTTGTATATCCAGCAGCTATATATCCTAATTCTTTTATAAAAATATAATTTAAAAAAACATTAAAACCTGCGCTAAAAATAGATGCCAACATTATAAATTTATTTTTTTCAAAATAAAATTCTACATTAGCAAATATCTGGTACATAAACATAAAATATAAACTTATTGCTAACGGAGGAATAACATATACAGCATCATAGTATTCACTAGGTGCTAAAATACTAATTACCTCCGGTGAAAATGCCATCATAAAAGCCAATGCTACTGCAACAAACAAAAAAAGCTTATTACACACAGATGAAATATCTCTATATTTCTCTTCTTTTAATCTTTGATATATCCAAGGTGCGAACGCGTTATTAATTGATGTTGTCAATATATTTAATATCATAGCTAAATTATGCGATAACCCGTATATACCTGCCTCAGCCATTCCTATCATTTTACTAATCATAATTCTGTCTGACTGAGACAAAATCAAAGTAGACAAATAATGTGGAACTAATGGTATATTAAATTTTAATGCATATATCCAGTACTTTTTTGAAAAAAAATTTTTACCTTTTATATAGTTAATTATATATATAATTCCATAAAAAACAATTACAATACAAGCAGAGCTAATTATTCTAACATCAGCACCAAATTTATCTGGAGTATTTATAACAGAAACTGCCGCTACTAAAGGGCTTAAAACAGAAACAACCAAAGTTAAAATAACCATATTCCTGTATTTAAACTCAAATCTCTGTTTAGCAGACCAAAACGAAAAAGCTGAATTTGCTAAAATCTCCATAAACATTACTATAATCAGAACTCTGCTGATTTCAATCCATAATGATAATTTTTTAAAAAATAGCAAATACAATAATAACATACACAATGTAAGTGTACTTACAAGACCTTGCATTGAAGATAAGAATCCATCTCTGTCATTTTCATATTTAATCATTCCATTATTAAATACACCACTAAACAAATTTAGTGTACAAAAAATAATAAAAATACTTTCCCATGAGTAAAAAATACTTACTACTCCATATTGCTCAGTTGTGAGTAATCTTGTAAAAATTGGAACTGTTATAAAACTAATGCCCTTTTGCACAAATCCACATATCGTAAACCACAATGCTGCCTTGGAAGCGATAGACATTTTATTATATATTTTTTTTGTTTTTTCTAACATCATTTATACCTTTCAAGAAATTCAAAACCAAGATATTTTCTTTCTCTAACAAATTCCAATGTTTCTATAGCCGTCGTAGTAATTGATAAAGCTAAATCATAAAATACACTGTCATCATAATTTAAAACCTCTGTAGGTATGTACTTATCTATGTATAAGCAGTTATATTTCTCACATAAATTACTATAATCTGCTTTATCCCTAGGATGAGGCTTTATTGTTATGGTGTACCCCATTCCAGTATACTCTTTTATTATATCTTCATATATTTGCATTTGCTGTTCCAGATTTTGTAGCTGTCCATCTTCTGATAATGGCTGGGTACACAGCAAAAGTGTTTTATTACAATTATTATTTATTATTTTTTGTTTACAGAATATACCATATATTAGTTTCTTTTGCTGTAATGTCAGTTTGTCATTAATTCCTTTTCGTGGTATTTCTATTATATTTTCCCTATCAATTGCCAGACCATTTTTATCATTTACTTCAATATCAATTACATATTGATTTGTTCCAAAAGCTCTGTGTCCTATATTCAATTTATTTTTCAATCTGACTTTTAAACTATTTATATCATAATCCACTTTATTCACTTGATAATATTTATTAAAGTATTTAAAGAAATTCAATCCGTCCTCAATTAAATGATATCTGATTTGATTATTTACAAAATACCAGCCTAAAATTTCAAAATCATTAAACAGAAAAATATTATCCTTATACTTAGTCCAATCTATTTTTAATTTAGTGTTAATATATTTATTCTCGTAATTTTTTTGATTTACTATCTTATCAAATATATTTTTATATTTAATATTTTTGTAGTCTACACTATCAAACACATATATATCATTTATAAAATCCAATGACTTTATGGTTTCAATCTTATTTTTGTAATCTGGCATCTGAGAACCTATCACCAAATCAATTTTCTCATTTTGTACCATTGCTTTTGCAACCGCAATATATAAATTATATAAGCTAAAGCAGCAATATACTTTCATTTTATTTACCTTCTATATTTTGATTTTTATTTTCTTTTTAATTGTTTTAGAATCTTTATCAAATTTAACTGGCATTAAATCAACGATTTTATCAATATTGTATGCCAAAAATATCACACAAAATAATAAATGCGGCATCTGATACATTTCTGTTATAAAATCAACAAAATACGCAACAAGTATTATGGTTAATACCTTTGTATACGGATGTTCTTTATATTGCTTTAATTTATGACTAACAATAAAAACAATAATTCCAAATAACATAAGTCCCAATAATCCCTGTTGAACCATTATATTCAGGTATGTATTATGTGCCTGTGTAGTAGTCCAGGTTGTTAAATTGTAACTAACATTTCCATTTCCTAATATAGGATGACGCGATATTGATTTGAGTGCCAAAGCCCATATTATAGTTCTTCCTGTAAAAGATGAATCTCTATTTAAATATTTATATAATATAGCCGAAAAATTCTCCTGAAAATTCATAAATATTATCAAGTAACTAATAACAAAAGAAATAATAAAAAACACAAATACATTTGGCAGATTAAGTTTAAAAGCCTTTAATGAAAAAACCATTATAATAAAAGCAATACCTAATGCCACTAAAGATGTTTTCGAACCAGCCATATAAACTCCACATATTGTAAATACAAGCAGACCAATTCCCATGACAGACAATTTGCCTCTTAGTTTATATATATACATATATGAGAATGCCAGCCATGGTAAATATGTAAAAATATGTGAATTATAATAACCCATTACCCAATTTGCCTTCCATCCTCTACTGTCTGTATATAATCCACCTGGGTGCATAACAATCGTGATAAAATTAGCAACAATTATTATTCCAATAATTATTGCCATATTCTTTATAAAACATGATATATCATTATATAAAGCAAACTCCATAATCAAAACCATACCAAACACATAAATAAAATTCGAAATATCTGCAGAAGTGTCAGTATGTCTAATTATACATATCACTATATTCAAAAAGTAAAACAAAATGGATAACCATGTAATCATGCAAAATCTTATCTTATATAAGATGCAACATATTAATAGAAAAAATATAACAAATAATCTAAAATAATATAATATGCTATTTAAAAGATTACCACCAGTTTCCATAATCCCTCTTGGAACTAAAAACGGGATTACGCATATAATGAGCATTATATTTATCAGCCTTTTATTATTTTCATTTATCATTAACTAGCTCCTTTTAAAAACAAATCATATCATTAATTACCTATTCTGGTCTGTTAATTCTTATATCATCTTTTATTCTAAGTCTTTTTCTATATTTTTTCATCAATTTTGAACAAATAAAGCTAGGAACAAACATACATGGATACACCATCACCCATGCTTTCACATATTTTCGAGTGCATAAATACATGGTTTTATAATTCATTTTATGTATTCCAGAAGCTTTTTCCTTAAGAATATCATGAATAAAAAGATGGCATGTTCGATTTTTATACATTTGATTCAATTGTTTCTTGTCAAAACCAATCTCATTTATCATAAAATCAATCATTTTTTTATAATAAACTCCATTAATTAAAGCAGAATCAAAATTAGGCGTATTAACATATATACCAGCGCCAACACATGGACCTTTTACAATCCCCAGTTTAGTATCTTCCCCTTTGGCACACAATGCATGTATATATGATTGCAACCAATATGTATCCGCATACTGTTCTGGATTTTCTATTTTTTTAAAATTATCCGTATTACATATAAACGAAGCTAAAAAACCCCAATAATAACCTGCATATTTCATAAATAATTTTTTATCTTTTGTACAGATATCATTCATTGCTTCAGGTTCATGCTTTTGACATGATTCAGAATCAATATATTTATTCCTAAAATCTCTTGTAGTAACATATATTAATCCCATATCATCACCGTTTTCAATAAATTTAAGAATTTTATCAACTGCATTCTCCATTATAATATCATCATCTGACATTAGCCAGGTATACTTTCCCTTAGCTTTTTGAAGACATTTTATGCAATTTCTATCAGTTTTTAAATTTGTTTCATTGCACCAATAACTTATATTTCCCCATTTATTCTGATATTCTTTTATAATATTAGGAGTGCTATCTGTTGAACAATTATCAGACACTAAAACCTCTATTTTTTCATTACATTGTGGCATCAAAATGTCCAACATATTCTTAATTGTTCTTTCTCCATTATATATTGGAATTGCAATTGTTAATACTGGCTGATTTTTCATTTTAACTATCTTATCTCTTTCCTTATGATTGTTTGGCTATTGTAGGCAAATTCATTTTTACAGTAATTTTAGCATATGTTGGTCTTACACAATTAATCATAAAAGCAGCTATACATACAGCCGCCTTTCTAGGCATTATATGCCATATTCCACCATATAATTTCTTTTTCAAGCCTCTTGTGTCTTTACAAAATTCCATGTGATTCCACTCGGTTTCTTTTCGATATTGTGCATATAAAACAGCATATGGACTGTCACTCTTCTCTATCCACATACGTTTCCTCACATAAAAACATGTAGTTGCATGAATTATTGCCGGCTTTTTCTTTGCCCTTATAATTTGATTTTTGGTATAATATTCGACTGGCTTTTTCATTTTTATAATTTCATCATAACCAAATATGTATATAGATGTAAGCATATTATATTGTGGTTCTAACAACTTAATATGTCCATCTAAAACTATATTCAATATATCCTGTTCTAAAAAAAACATTGTTTCATTATTCTCTATACCCTGTAATATTTTATCTACAAGTTTCTGACCTATGTTTTTTTCTCTCCATTTTTTCAAATCAATCAATAATACACCCGCATTGCAATATTTCATCGAATCTGACGCCTGTAAAACTCTTTTTTGTATTGCCGTGCCTACACAATCATATACACCTGCAACAATCTGATCTTTTTCAAAAGCTGTGTTGTACATTTCCTGTATAGAATCCAATACAAGTGTGTCACTATCCAGGCTTAATACCCTGTCAACATTTGAAGGTAATATCTCTGCCAAAGCCATTCTTGCATATGTATGTCCCAAATCATACTTTACTTCTGGATACAAATCTTTCTGTTCTGGTTTCTTTATAAAAAAAATCTTTCTTGAAAAATGTTGTACAATATTATTTAATCTTTTTTTATTTTCATCCGATATGTTATCTTCAACTACATATATATTTATATCATCGGCATCCTTATTGTTTTCACATAAAGATTGTATAGCAACTCCACACATCTCCGAAAATAAATCGCTACTATAATAAACAATATTCATTGGTAGTCTCCTTATTCCTCTTCTATGCCTTTAACAAATTGGTTCATATTCCAGCCTGAATTCATACCAATAATCTTTGCTGGCACTCCACCTACAACAGCTCCACAAGTTTCAATATTTTTAACTACAACAGCATTAGAAGCTATCATTACATCATCTGCAATTTGTATATCACCAAAAACACCTGCTCCTGCGCATATTGTTACACCATCACCAATCACTGGACACTTTCCATTATCATCTTTTCCTAATGATATTCCAATAGTTGTTCCATGAAATAAACAGCAATTTCGTCCAACAGTAGAATTTGATGAAACCACTATATTCTGCAAATGAGCAATTAACAGCCCCTTTCCAAATACATTTAGTGGTATCATGACATTATGTCTTGAACTCATTATCTTAAATAATATTTTCCAGTAAATGCCTATAATTTTAGATGCACCTTTAACATTTGAATAATATTCTGCATGTCTTAATACTGATTGAAATAAAAGTTCTTTCCGAAAGACCTTTTTCTTTACTCCTGATGGATAATTTCTTTTTATCCATACCTTTCTTTCAAGTTCAATCCACTGTTTCATTTCCTTTTTTGATTCTATCATTATACTCACTCAGTTCTTTATTAAATATAATATTATCTAACAGCTTCCTTAATAGTCTTAGCCATATAATCAATCATCTCATCTGTCATTCCTGGATATACTCCTACCCAGAATGTATCTCTCATAATTCTGTCTGTTGTATCAAGTCCGCCTACTACTCTGTAGCCTTCTCCTGTTGCTCTCATCTCATCAAAGCATGGATGCTTTATAAGATTTCCTGCAAAAAGATTTCTTGTCTGTACTCCGTGGCTCTCTACATACTCAACTACTGCCTTTCTGTCAATTCCTTCCTTTACTGTTATAAGGAATCCGAACCAGCTTGGTCTTGAGTTCTCACATGGTACAGGAAGTATTACCTTATCCTCTATATCTGAAAGAGCTGCTCTTAATCTGTCGAAATTATGTCTTCTTCTCTCAACAAATGATGGGAACTTCTCAAGCTGTGCACAGCCTACCGCTGCCTGCATATCTGTTGCTTTAAGATTATATCCAAAATGTGAATATACATACTTGTGGTCATATCCTAATGGAAGTTCTCCATACTGCTTGTCAAATCTGTGTCCGCAGAGGTTGTCCTTTCCTGATGGGCATACACAGTCACGTCCCCAGTCTCTGAATGAACGGATACACTTATTAAGAAGTGCATTATTAGTATATACTGCTCCTCCTTCACCCATTGTCATATGATGTGGTGGGTAGAAGCTGCTTGTTCCAATATCTCCGATAGTTCCTGTGAACTTTTCTTCTCCATTGATTGTGTACTTAGAACCAAGTGCGTCACAGTTATCTTCTACAAGCCAGAGATTGTGCTTGTCACAAAATGCCTTTACTGCTGAAAGATCAAATGGATTACCAAGTGTATGTGCAATCATAACAGCCTTAGTTTTGTCTGAAAGTGCATCTTCAAGCTTTGTAACATCAATGTTGTACTGTGGAATAGTAACATCAACAAATACAGGTACTGCACCATACTGGATAGCCGGTGTTATTGTTGTAGGGAAACCTGCTGCTACTGTAATAATCTCATCACCTCTCTTGATTCTTCTGTCTCCGAGAAGTGGTGATGTAAGTGCCATAAATGCATTAAGGTTGGCAGATGAACCAGAGTTTACTACTGATACATACTTTACTCCGAGATATTCTCCAAGCTTCTTCTCAAATTCATCTGTATAACGGCCTGCTGTAAGCCAGAATTCAAGTGCTGAATCAACAAGATTCATCATTTCCTTGCTGTCATATACTCTGCTCGCATAAGAAATTCTGTCACCTTCCTTATACTGCTTCTGGTTATGGTACTTCTTGCAGTATTCATCTACAATACCAAGAATCTCCTGTCTTGCTTCTAATTCATTCTTATTGTCAAACATATCATATCCTCTTTCTTATTTTATTAACTCTGCCCTACTCAGTAAAGAATTCTTCAATCTCTTTATCCATACATGCAACGGCATCTCCGCCTGCTGCATATACCTTTGACCATTCAACACTCTTCTCAATTGCTGTATCAAAGTTCCATCTGGGCTTCCAGCCAAATGTTGTCTTTAACTTTGAGCAGTCTAACTTTAAGAAATTGGCTTCATGAGGTCCTCCGTCATATTGGTTAATCCATGAAAGACCTTCTCCCCACTTGTTACAGAATGTATTAACAAGTGTCCCTGTTGTAATGCAGTCGCTCTCATCTGGTCCTACATTATAGAAGCCTGCATACTTCTTATCACTGTACTGCTCCTTTGCAATCATAAGATAAGCTGCAAGCGGCTCAAGTACATGCTGGTATGGTCTTGTTGAATGTGGATTACGCACAATTATATCTTCCTTCTTAACTGCAGCTCTTACACAGTCAGGAACGATTCTGTCATTGGCGAAATCTCCTCCGCCTATAACATTACCGGCTCTTGCTGTTGAAACTGCAACCTCCATATCATTGAAAAATGAATTGATATAGCTGTGTGTTACAAGCTCTGAACATGATTTGCTGTTAGAGTATGGGTCATATCCGTCAAGAGGCTCATTCTCTCTGTATCCCCATGCCCACTCATTATTATGGTAAACCTTGTCTGTTGTTACATTTAAAAATGATTTTACACACGGGTTAAGTCTTACACATTCACAGATATTAACTGTTCCCATAACATTAGTTTCATAAGTATATACAGGGTCTTTGTATGATTCCCTTACGATAGGCTGTGCTGCAAGATGAAGCACTATCTCAGGCTGTGTCTCTTCAAACACCTTCTTAAGATGCTCAAGATCTCTTATATCACCTATTACAGAATTCATCTTATCCTCTACATCTATCATTGAAAAAAGGTTAGGCTCAGTAGGTGGAACAAGTGAATAACCTGTCACTTCTGCTCCTGCTTTAAAAAGGATTCTGCAAAGCCATGAGCCTTTGAATCCTGTATGTCCTGTAACAAGAACCTTCTTTCCTTTATAAAAACTTAAATCCATCTTAATCCTCCCGGCTTAGTCCCATTTCTTCCAAGGAGCTGTTCCAGTTGCAAGATACTTCTCGAGCATATCCATCTCTCTCTTGGTATCCATGCACTGCCAAAAGCCCTTATGCATATAGGACATTAACTGACCTTCCTTTGCAAGTTTTTCTAGTGGTTCTCTCTCAAATACAGTGTCATCACCATCAATATAGTCAAATATTTCAGGATTAAGCACCATATAACCTGCATTGATAGGTGCACCGTCTGTATGACTCTTCTCTCTGAATGACTTAACAGCGTTGTCTCCTCCGATATCAAGTACACCCTTCTGCTGTTCAAGCATTACGGCTGTAAGAGTAGCAATCTTGCCATGCTCCTTATGGAACTCAACAAGCTTGTTCATGTCTACATCACAGACACCGTCTCCATATGTCATAAGGAATGGCTCGTCCCCTACATATTTCTGGATACGCTTGATTCGTCCTCCAGTCATTGTATTAAGACCTGTATCAACTACAGTAACCTTCCATGGCTCACAATGCTGCTCGTGAATAATCATATCGTTAGAGCCTTTTGTGAAGTCAAATGTAATATCACTGTTATGAAGAAAATAATCCGCAAACCATTCTTTAATTACATACTGCTTATATCCTGCACATATAATAAACTCATCAAAACCATAATAAGCATATTCCTTCATAATATGCCAGAGAATTGGCTTTCCTCCTATCTCTATCATTGGCTTTGGCTTAAACTGACTTTCTTCACTTATTCTTGTTCCGAAACCTCCAGCCAGTAAAACAACTTTCATTGATAATACTCTCTTTCTCTCAAATATCAGATTATAATTTCACAATTAATCTTATGTTACAATTTACCATTCGTCATTTTAACATTATCGACTATTTTCGTCAACTTTTTATACATAAAAAATAAGCAATAGCCATCGCAAACTGACTATTGCTTATTTTAATTTCTTATTCAATTTTAAACATATGGATATTTTTTGTGCTTATACAATAATCACAACATGATATATTATATTACCATTTTTATACTATTAGTTAATACAGAATTTGGCATTCTCATCACTGTTAACACATTTTCTTTTCCTTTTACAACACCGTTAACAATATTATACTTTATTCCATTCTGAATATATGTTCCAGTATAATTAAATTTTACTAAACCATTTTCAAGATAAAACATTCCATTTTCATTGCTTGCAACGCCATTGTATTTAAAGTTAACTTTTCCGTTCTCTATTCTCCACCAGCCATTTGCATTCTGTCTGATTCCTGTATAGTCATATCTTATATAACCACCTTTTACATATACCCAGTCTGAGCCATCCTGAATTACATTTGTATATCCGAAATTTACCTTTCCATTTTCGAGATAAAATCTTCCGTTTTCATTTGTCGCAAACCCTGTGTAATTGCTTTGCACATGACCATTCTTTACATATACCCAGTCTGCTCCATCCTGAATTAAATTCGTATATTCAAAATTAACTTTTCCGTTCTGGATATAAAATCTTCCATTCTCATTATCTGCTAATCCTGTGAAGTTAAAATTAACTTTTCCGTCCTCTATCCTCCACCAGCCGTTTGAGTTCTGTCTGATTCCTGTATAGTCATATCTTATCTTTCCATTTTCTACATATACCCAGTCTGCTCCATCCTGTTCTACACTTGTATATGTTGTGTCAACTTTACCATTCTTTACATACATTCTTTCATTGTCACAGTCTGCAAATCCTGTAAAGCTTGTATCTACCACATCATCTGCATAATAATAGTAATTTCCATCTTCTGCCTTACTAAGACCATTCTTCTTTTCAACAACTCCTGTTGCAGGTATCTCTGTTACATCTGTCTTCGCATCACATACTGTACAATGGTGGCTCTTGCTTCCTGGTGTTGTCTCTGTTGCTTCAACATCTACTGTCCACTCTGTACTGAAGCTGTGTCCCTTTGCTGGGATTGTTTCTGTGTATGTCTTCTTGTCACATGTTCCTGTTGTAGATGTACATGTATATGTAAGCACTCCTGCCTCTGTACATGTTGCCTGCTTTGTTATCTTTGACTCATACTTATGTGTATGTGTTGTCTCTGATGTTCCAGATGGTGTATATATCATATAGAAAAGATTGATTGAATCTCCCTTTGTTACAGTTACAGCACCCTTAGCAACATCTACTGTTAATGTACCATCAGAACCAACTTTTTTGCTTGTTCCATTAACTTTTACGCCCTTACCAGAAGCTGCCGTTGTTCCGCCAAATACAAGTGTAAGCTTTCCAGCGGATGGTGCTGTGAACTTAATACTTGTTGATGACTCCATCTTAAGGCATTTTGTAAGTGTAAGACCGTTGTATGTTGCTGTACCTTTATTTGTTGCTATGCTTCCTGTAATACTATAGAAGTCACTTGTTGTTCCTGATTCTGTAAAGTTATGTACCTTTGCATCTCCTGATACCGGTGTGTCAGGTGTAACAGGTGTATCTTTTCCAATAGCTGGAATAACTGCTGTTTCATTATAACCACATCCTGTACATGTGCGGCTCTTAAGACCTTCTTCTGTCTCTGTTGCAGGTGTAACAACTACCCACTCACCATATGTATGTGTATGTGAAGTGCCAGATACGCTTCCACCACCTACTGATACAAGAGATGTCTTGTATGCATTAAGCTTATCCTTTAATGGCCTGTTGAGTGAATAGCTTGTATCATCAACACTGTTATCAAATGTCCACTTGAAATCTCCGCCCATAATACGTCCTGCATACTTAGTTACAATTGAAGGAACATCTGCAGGTGCATCAATATCAGCAGTATCAACACCTAAATCAACCTTAGTATCAAAATTAGAATATGTCTTTCCACCCTGCTTTGCCTTATAAGTTGAAGGTACTGTTTCACTTCTTGATGTTGCAAGATATGCATCGAAATCAGTTGCACTTGCAGTTGTTGTACCAGCATCCGAATTAGCATATATAACAGACTTCTGACCTTCCATATAGTTGTTGTATGCCTTGATGACACCACCATTCTCTCCTGAGAATATTCCACCTGCCAGAACATCACTTCCCTGCATTGAACTGAGCATTGGATAATTACAATGTCTGAAATAGTTAGCCTCTACGAATGCCTCACTATCCTTTGCAGCGCCTACACCATATTTAGAATTACCATCATAGTAGTTATTATATACATGAACTGACATTGTTCTGATACGAGGATGTCTTGAATCAGAATGGTCAAACCAGTTATGGTGATATGTAATCCAGTTCTCACCTGACTCTGACTTCATGCCACAAAGTGACATCTTTCCTGAATCCCAGAAATGATTGTAAGATACTGTCACATACTGAGAATTATCCTTTAAATCCATAGAGCCATCGCCCTTAGCCTGGTCACCATCTGAACCAGCATTACCATAGAACACATCGTTGTTATGTACCCATACACCACGTGACTGCTTAAGAGATATACCATCTCCGTCGCCTCCACCGCCCCAGTTCATAAGACCAAGGTTTCTTACTTCTATGCCTGTTGACTGGAATACAGCCACACCTGCTTCATATAAAGTAGCATCATCACCAATACCCTCAAATGTTACGTTAGCTGCTCCCTTAACACCAATTGCATATGCTGATGATACATCTTTGCAGGCAAGTCCGCTTAATGTAACCTGACCTATAATACGGATAGCAACTGGCTGGCAGTTATTCTTAGCCTTAATTGCCTGTGTAATAGCTGCTACACCTGTATATTCTGTGTTACCAATCTTCATCTTAACTGTATTCTTATTAGCTTCTGTAACATAAAGAACAGATGCATTAGACTTTAATGTACCATCGTTGTTATATGCACCAACGCCATTCTTTACCGGTGAATTACTTGAAAATGTAAATCCGCTTCTGTCATGTGCATTTACAGTAAGCTTATCTGAAACGATAGCAGCTGATGTATTCTCCTTGCCATTGTTCAGCGGAACAATCTTCATAACATAATCGCCTGCTTTTAATCCTACAGCATCCGCTCTCATGTAAGATGGATACTTTCTGATAAGCTCATCGTCCAACTGGACATAAGCTGAATCTGAGGCACTTGCAGACTTAACATATACATTGTAACCTGTAGCTCCTGTTACAGGTGTCCATTTAACATATGCTGTCTCAAGCCAGCCTGATGCTTCTGTTATTGCGCCAGAAGCTGCATGTACTGGATTCATGTCAAATACTATAACTGACACTGCCACCATTACACATGCAAGTAATGCACTCATAAATTTTTTTACTTGCTTTTTCATTTTTCCTCTCCTTTTCCATTTTATGCACATTTTTGTGCAAATTTGATATGTTTTATTCATAAATCATGTTTATATTACCATTATTGTACAATATTTTCAACCGCATTTTACATGTTAGAGAAAATTTTTCGTAATTTTAACACATTATTTCTTTTCCTATAGTAAATGAATATACAATTTTTTCTTTTACAGTTTTTCCGGTAAGCTGTTCCAGCGCTTTTGCATAGTAATCAAGCTGGATTGCGTATCTTTTGACAAGCTCTTTTTCCCCCGCTTTGCCCTTCATAACCCTGTCAGTCTTATAATCAACAATCACAAGTTCTCCGTCCTCTTCAAAACACAAGTCAATTATACCCTGTATAAGCTGTCCTTCGTACTCAAATACAAAAGGCTGTTCTCTTCTGACACTGCCACAGTTCACCGCATTTGCAACTCTCCTGCCTGTATCTGATTGTACAAATGTATATATATCCCACGGATTGACACTTTTCACCTGTAATTCATTCATCTTGCCTGTTTCTAACATTCTGTTAATATCTGCTTTAACTCCATCAAGGTTCACACTCACTGAATAGTCAAGACATTCCATAACCCTGTGATATGCGCTACCACGCTCATTAGCAGCAAGCTTAACTTCCTCACCGCTTATGAACTTTGGAATTATGCTGTTTGTCTCATCACATTCTTCCTTTTTAAGTGCTGTCTTCACAGATTCATCCATGTAAGCATTTTCCTCTGAATCATCATCCGCCTGCATAGCCTTAAGCTGCGAAACCGTCAGCTTCATCCTTCCGGCTGCGTTATCATCAGGAACATACTCCGGAAGCTCCTCTAATAAAGGATAAGACACAGCTTCCATAATTTCATCAGCCAGTCCCCCGATTCTAACAGCATTCGCTTCACCAGCCATCTCCCCGGATTCATCCACATCAGCCCAAGAATCCTCTCCGGCATCAACCATCACTTTAAAGCTGCCTTTCAATTTATCTGAATCCATAAGACACACTGGCATTATCATATCAAGATAGTTCTTTATATTCTCACTGTCCGCGAAAGACAACATTCCATCTGCTGCAAGTTGCTTTGCACTTCCCCTGTATTTATCAAGTGTCTTGTCTGCATCTTTTACAACTCCGGTAATTATGAGTTTTTCTCTTGCTCTTGTCATTGCAACATAGAGAAGTCTCTCTTCCTCAGCTATCGACTCTCTTACAATTCTTCTTGCCATAGCACCTTTAATAATAGTAGGTGTCTTCGTTCTTCTTTCAAGGTCAACATAATCAACTGCAATTCCTAAGTTCTGGTCTACAAGCACAGGCGCAGTTGCGTCCATAAAGTTAATGCTCTTATGCGCCCCAGCAAGTATTACAATCGGAAATTCCAGACCTTTACTCTTATGGATACTCATAATTCTTACAAGATTCTCATTGTCAAGGCTGGCAGCCCCCTCTGCAAAATCTTCGTCAAACTTCTTAAGTCTTTCAATATATCTTAAGAAATTAAACAGACCTGAATAACTTGACTTTCCATATCCCGCTGCTCTTTCCAGCAAGACATTTAAGTTAGCCTGTCTCTGTGCTCCGGCAGGCATTGTTCCCACATAATCGTAGTAGCCTGAATCATATATCATCTCCCAGCACAGATCATATAGTGACTCAACACTGCTCTTGTCTCGGTATTCTGTGAGCTTTGCAAGGAATAATGCACATTTGCCGGACAACTGCTTAACATCCGTCTCCTGTATCTTATCTGCTCCGCCAAGCACTGCAACTGCTTTCAAATGTTCATACAGGTTGTTATGTGTATTCTTATCTGCATGCTCCCTGCCAAGCTTTCTCACCATTCCAAGCTCTGCTGCCGTAAATCCTCCAAAATAAGACATCATTGCCGCCGCAAGGCTTATCTCCTGAACCGGATTATCTACTATTGTAAGCATGCTTAAGATTACCTGTATCTCACGCACGCTGAAATATCCTGTTGACGAATCTGTATACGCCGGTATCCCCCTGTCCATCAGGGCATCTGCAAATGTATCTGCCCAACCTGTAACTGACCTTGTAAGAATTACAATATCCCTGTATTCTGCCGGTCTGTATATATTCTCATCTGAATCATATACATTTATGCCAGAAGCAACTATTCCCTCAATCAGCTTTGCAAGCCTGTCTGCCTCAAGTTCTCTTGTTGTCGCCTCTTCTTCATTCTCTGAAGATATAAGAATAACGTCTGTACTCTTGTTGGCTTCATCACCGTAATTACTGTCACTATATTCAGGATATGGAAATCCTGCATTAAGCCTTACCGATTCGTCATACCCGATTCCTGAAAAATTCTTATTCATGATATGACTGAACACATCATTGACACACTCAAGTACATTTTCCCGGCTTCGGAAATTCTTCTGTAATTCAATTCTAACATTATCGCCAGTCTCGCCGTATGTATCGTACTTCTCTATGAAAAGCTCCGGGCAGGCAAGACGGAACTTGTATATGCTCTGCTTTACATCACCAACCATGTATATATTGTTATTCTCACCTGTCAGTCTCGTCTTCGACACCGCATTAAGAATAACCTCCTGCAGCTGATTGGAATCCTGATACTCGTCTATCAGTATCTCTTCAAATCTGTTCGCAAGCTTGTCGGCAGTCTCTGTGTATACAAGCTTTCCATCTTCTTTCTTTACAAGTATTGAAAGAGCAAGATGTTCCATGTCATTAAAATCAATTATGCCCTTCTCTCGCTTCACCTCTGAAACACGCTTGGCATACACCTTTGCCACTTTAAGTAAAGTCCGTATCTGGATGCCTGCCCCCTGCATGTCTGCAAATATTCCCTCATCATCTTTCAAGAATATCTTATCATTAAGCCGTCCTATGTAATCTTTAAACAACTTTCGCTGCCCCTTAACATATTCCTTAATATCCGGGTCTGCTCCTGCATCCTTCTTTCTTGACAGGGCTTCAAATGAAAATATTCTTATTCTTCTGCCAAGCTCTCCAAAATCCTGTGAATTAATCATCTCATTAATTCCAAGCAGGTCAGACTGCAAAGCACCTGTATATGCTGCAGGTCCTGCCGGCTCAGAACAGATATCTACTAATCTGTTGTATTTATCACGGTAATCGAAAAGTGCATTTTTAATTGAATCATACAGCTCCTTAATTGCAGGATTATCGTAAGTCTCATCATCATAAACTAACATGCACTCGTCAAACCACTCATCAATCCACGGATTGCTTCTTGAAAAACGGTATATTTTATCTATAATGCTCACAAGCCCTGAATCGTCCCGTCCCATGCCAAATGCATCAACAAGATTAAAGAATTCTTCATCTGCTTCGGCATAGAATTCCTCAAGCACATCTTCCAACACATCATTTTCAATAAGCTTCTTCTCACCCTCGTCCATTATCCTGAACCCCGGGTCCAGATTAACCTCTGGAAAATGATTTCTGATTATCCATAGACAGAAACTGTCTATCGTTGTTATCTGTGCGTTGTTAAGCAGTGTTATCTGTCTTAAAAGGTTCACATCCCCCGGATTCTCGTCAAGCATTGAATCAAGTGCTTTTCTTATCTTGTCTTTCATCTGGGCTGCTGCCGCCTTTGTAAATGTAACAACAACCAGCCTGTCTATATCTATATTCTTGTCAGGGTCTGTAATCATGGAAATGATTCGCTCTACCAGAACAGCAGTCTTTCCTGAACCGGCAGCCGCCGAAACCAGCACATTACAGTCTCTTGTATCAATCGCGCTCTTCTGCGCCGGTGTCCATTTTCTTTCCATTCTCATCAACCCCTTCCTTTATATTATTCCATAATACTTCATCATCGAATTTCTTTAATTTTCTATAATTGCAGCCTGGCAAATCCACTGAAAATCCACACACTGCCCCATAAGGACATCTGTCACAGCTTGAAAACTGTCCATCTTTATAAGGACTTCTCCTGATATCACCACCTGCAATTCTGTCCGCAGTATCAACCGCCCTTACATCAACGAATCTTCCAAGCATATTAAACTGCTCTGTATTCATCACCTTACTTCTTCGTGAGTCAAATCCACCGTCAGCCTTTCTGCTAACCGGAATATTAAGTGATGTCCCCCCAGTATTGTCCATCTTCTCAGCAATATCCTTATCCGAATTAACCATTCCTTTAAGACGCAGTTCACCCTTAATCTTATCCTCTATCTCTTCTGCACTCTCTGTTGTCGCAGATACAATCGGGTCACTTATGTTGTAGTAGAACACTCCGGCAGGAATCACATTTTTACCCGGACGCATCTTCGCCACAAGCTTCATTGCCGCTTCCATGTAGACCATAAGCTGGATATCAATTCCGTAGTAGGTCTTTACTATGTTGAAATCCTTCTTTCCTGTCTTGTAATCGATAATTCTTACATATACATCTGTGCCGTTTTCGCATATGTCAACGCGGTCAATTGTTCCGCTCATAAGCTGCTTTCTGTCTCCGTCCCCGACTTCCATATTGAACTTATGCTCGAATACAAATGGCACGAAATCACCACATTTTAACTGTTCACCCATCGCCCATACAGTGCGGTCTGCAAGGTCTTCCATCCGCTTAATCATGAATGAATTACGGCTTGAATCCTTAAGGATACTGTTCTGGTATATGTCAGTAATTGCAGCGACACTTCTTTTTACCATCTCGCGGCGCTTCTCCTCTGATATCAGATAGTACGACTCACCGTTTTTCTTGATTTCGTCGCACACCTCACGGATAACCGCATGCAGTACGACGCCGAAGTTTACCGGTGAAAATGTGAATTCTTCCCTTTCCTTCAAATCAACTCCATACCTTAAGTAATATCTCAATGGACACTCTGCAAAGTTCTCAAAAGATGTGACGCTTCCGACAAGCCTTCCGCCAGTAAGTGAATCAATAATATCCTCATCTACATTTGCAACAATTTCAGTATTATCAAAGCTGTTAGTCGCCCGCGGTATTGTCACATATGAATTCTGCTGTGCCGTGTCTTTGTAAGATAACTTAAGGCAATGTGAAAACATTTTTCTCATGCTTCTTATAATATATGAAGGCATCAGCGCTGCACCCTCGCTGTTTTTTACCGCATATGACATGTAAAGCTTCTCCGCACTCTTTGTCATAATAAGATACAGATAGAATCTCTGTGTAAATGCTTTCTCCCTCACGGAAGCTGACATAACTATTCCCTTATCCTCAAGATACTCCCTGTCGCTTTCTGACAGAACGCTTCTTGAATCAGACTTCTTAGGTACATTGCCGTCATTGATTCCGACAAAGAACATGACCTTGATATTGTCAAGACGGGTTCTTTCTATATCTCCGATAACAACGCAGTCGTTGGTCTGCGGAATAAGTCCTATCTTGATCTCCTGAAATCCTGACGCAAGTATCTTGTTAAATTCTTTAATACCAACCTTCTCGCTTCCAAGAAGGGCATACATTTTATCTAATACTTCTATAACTTTCTTATATAACTGCGCATATTCATCACCAGTGTACTCGCTGTCATTAAGCACACTTACCTTCTGCTCCATATCTTCACGCACAAGGAATTCGTAAAGAGCCTTTACCATATCTGCAACATCAGATTCCTTTGACTTAAGCACTTCTTCCAATGGATCCAACATATCCGTTATCATTGTTCTTAGTGAATTAAGCTTCTCAAGGTCAGTATTATTGACTGTTCCCCTGAACTTTCTTATCCATGGTTCATGCCATTTTCCCCTGCCTCTGATTCCAACTGCAACACAGTAATTGTCTAACAGATCAATATCTTCGCGCTCCATTCCGCTCATTCCGGTTCTTAGGAATCCTAATATGCTGTCATAGCTGTAATTATTCTCTATTATTCCAAGTGCACCGTTAATTGCCGCAATAAATGGATTGTCCGTCACATGGCGCTTGTAATCTAAGAAATATGGTATATCGTTCTGCTTTAATATATTAGCCGCCAGTTTGCCGTAGCCATCCATGTCCGCAGTAACTATCGCAATCTCGTTATATCTGTATCCACACAGTCTTGTAAGTCTTATTATTTCTCCTGCTGCAAATGTTAATTCTTCCTTGGCAACAGCTCCCTCATATATAACGATATTGTCAGTCTTCTTATTAAATCTTCCCGAATTGTTTCTGAAAAGATTCTGTTCCAGGAAATCCAGTTCTTCTGAATTCTTAAATCTTGAATTAACATTTACAATTACATTCTTTCCCGGTACTGCTTTTCCTGCAATATACACAGGTTCAAGGACTTTCACATGTTCTTCATCGCATATCTTATAAAGCTTTGATACGCAGTCCTTACTCATGAAAAAAAGTTCTTCCCTGCCTCTTACTGAATTTTCACGCTCAGATGCATCAATTGTCAGAGAAACATATATCTTCGGACACATTGATAAAAGAATTGTCATTAAATTGTACTGAATCGGAGTAAAGCCTGTGAACCCGTCAAATACTATCTCGCAATTCTTTATTCTCTCTGACTCTGTAACCTTGCTGCATAATTTATCCAGTATTTCTTCTTTAGTTATATAATTCTTGTCTATGTACTCTGCAAATGCGTTATATACAAGTACTATATCATCAAGCTTATACTGAAGTGCTACACTTCCCTTTGAATCACTGTATGCTGCACCTGCCGCATCCTGCATAACATCCGGCTTGATATCATACTGAAGCATCTCCGATATAACAGACTTCATCTCTGACACAAATCCTGTATTAGACAGATTACTTCCAAAATATTTTAATCTGTCCTTGTTCTGCTCTAAAACTCTTTTAATAATCAGATTCTTTCCTGTATCATCAAGGACTTCAAGATTATCCTCACCCACTTCCTCAAATACTTTATACGCAAGCCTTTCAAAGCTCACAACATCTATATTAAGTATTCCTTTTCTTGGATGCATGGACACCAGTCTTTTCTGAATTGCCATAGTGTACTGCTCCGGCACAACAACTATATAATTCCTGTCAGGATTCTTCATTGACTCTTCAATTATATGCGTATACAGATAGTGCGATTTACCCGCACCTGAGCTTCCCAGAATTAATTGTAATGACATGTGTTACTCCCCTAATCTTTCTATAATAGACTTTACCATCATTTACTTTACCATAATGCACTTTTTCATATCATGTCTCATCATGGTTCGAAATCAACCGCTTCATATTCCACCGTATCTGAATAGTCCCACCATTCTCCCTGATAGCCTGTAAATCCGTTATTTTCCATAGCATTCTGAAGAATCATAACATTGTTCACAGCCTCTTCATTGTCTATATCTGAATAATTCCTGTCTGCTTTTAGAGAGAAATCATCAAATTCTGTAGGCATTGGTATAATGCTTCCATCTGCAGCAACCATAGTTATATCTACTGTCCCTCCCAGATTATGCCTTCTCATTCCGTTAGCAGGATTAGCAACATAGTTAGGATCCGGATATACTTCCCATAATTTCTGCTGTGCCTCAAACGGTCTGTATGCATCCCAAATCTTTAAGCTGTATCCCTGCTGCTTCAATTCCTTTTGTACCTGTGCCAGCTTCTTAACAGTTCCATATCGGAGGTATGCTTCCGTGAAATCGTATATCTTTACCCCTGTAAAGTTATTCTCTGTTGCATATCTTAATTCCACATATATGTCCGGTATATATTTCTTAACAAGTACATATTCGTCATCCTCTGGTTCTTTTTCAGTTGTAATCTCCTGTGCTGTCACTTCCTGTGCTGCAGTCTCCTGTATGTTCGCCATCTCTTTTTCTGATACATCATCTGTTGTAACATTTTTCTTTTGTCCACATGCTGTCATGACTGCCGTTATCATGATTGCTGTTATAAATATTTTAGTAAATCTACGTTTCATAGTCATTGCCCCTCTTCATTACCTACTATTTCATCATATTTAACAATCTAGTAGGTCTTTTACATATTGTCAGTTGCTTTGTAATTCTTCTTTCCAACTCAAACGCCTACTAAATAAACACGGTTCACACTTTTAGTAGGTCTTTTTCTTATACATCTATAATATTAGACGATTCTAATCATCAAAAAAGCCTACTATTTTGGCATAAATTATCAATTTAATAGGCAATTTTCTTTATCCGCATTAATTATCCTCTGATTTTTCTCTCAATATACCTACTAATTCATCATATTTAGCAGCTTTAGTAGGTTTTTGCCCCATTCATGCATTAATTTAATGTGCCATTTTACACTATCCAATACATTTGTATTTAATATACCACATTTTAATCATAATCTCCCACTCCATACCATATATTTTGTAATAATGAATATGAAGGGCAGGTTTCTTTGTGATGAGTCAGACTAAAATTGTTGTTATTCCATTTAAAAAGCTCCTTATTGGAGCGGTTATCGCTGCTATTATAATAGCTTTTATTATATTCGCTGTTATCCGTCTTGGCAGCAATAGTTCTGATAATTCCAGGAATACTACTAAACCTAAGAGCAGCACTGTAAATGCTTCTGCTTCTTCTAATATTGAGACACCCCTTGATAATGCCGACGCTCCTAAATTCTGCCCCGGAGTATATACCGCCTCTATTCTGTTAGACGGCAACCCCGTTGATATCCAGGTCACAGTTGATTCCTCTAACATTAACAGCATTGAGCTTGTTAATCTTTCTGAATCAATCACAACTATGTACCCTAAGCTCACAACTTCATTTGATGAAGTTGCTGCTAAAGTCATGGAAGCCGGCACAACCAACATAACCTATGATTCAGCCAACAGATATACATATTCCGTCTTTATAGAAGCAATAAGCGCAGCCCTTAAAAAGGCTGCGCCATGATTAATATCTTATATTTTCTGTCTTGTACCCCACATGCCTGCTAAATCCGTCTGCCACTACTTAGAATAAGTCACAGCCTCACTATTCTCATCATAATCAAACATGCCATCATTCTTCTCTTCAAGTGCCTTGATGATGTGATATGTATATTCATTATATGGTGTATCAATTCCAAGTTCTTTCCCCATGCGCATCATTGCGCCAGAGAACATATCTATCTCTGTGTGTCTGCCAGCGTCAATATCTTGCAGTGTTGAATATCTTGCTGTTGGCGGAACAGCGCTTCCTCGGCTTGAGTTATCTGCACACCTGCTCATATCAATGCCTTTGGCAAGAGCTACTGCTTCAACCTCCTTACGTAATCCTTTGCTGATTGCTTTCATATGCTCACTGTCAGTATAACAGCCAACACCTGCTCCAATAATAGCCTGTGGAAGATTGTTACAGATATTAAGTCTATACTTGCTCCATATCTCTTCTTTGATATATTCAGTCACTCTGTAATTAAGTCCTGTTCCATAAAATAAATCTCTTATTGCCGCAACTCTCTCACTCTCAAATGGTGCAGTTTCCTCTCCATATATAATGCCTATTGTAGTCTGAGGATTGAACACATATTCCTTACCTTCGCGGTGTGACGCCACCTTTATAAGTGAATAAATGATATGTGATTTATCTATCTTGGTAGATATTATCTCTTCACTGTCAACACCATTCATAAGACTCATGACAATTGTATTCTCACCGACGGCTTCCCTAATATCATCTAATGCACCTGCAAGTGCGCCGTATTTTAATGATACAACAAGAAGGTCAACACCTTTTGCTTCCTCTGGGGTCAATACCTCCGGGTAATATGTCTTTCCATTAATCAGACAGCCTTCTGCCTTAAGTCTTTCCGCTCTTTCGCCCTTTGCAATAACGCTTAAACTTATATCCTTCTTTTCTGAAAGTCCCCATATAACATAAGAGCCGACTGCTCCTGCTCCAAGTACTGCCACTGAATGTATCTTCATATACATTTTCCTCTCATTCTTTGTAATTTCTTCAAATATATATACACTTCAATTCTTTCCGCGTCAAATGCTTTTATCTTCCTACAATATCGCCCTCTTCAAAATCGTAAGTCAGCTTCTTTCCATATGCCATGACATATGCAGCACATTTCTGCTCATAGTCTGTGTGCTGCATTCTTAAACTTGCTGTTCTTTCATCAAGCTGTCTGTCCGGATATATTACTGGCAGGACATGTACCCTGAATGTGTGCAAATGTGTACTTTTAACCTGCTGTTCAACAAACAGCGAAATCACCGGCACATTAAACTTTACCGCATACAGATATGCACCTCTTTTGCATGGGCGGGGCTTCCGATAATTAAACCACATTTCCTGCTCAGGATATATAAGCACAAGTTTGTTTTCATCAAGTGCATTCTTAATCTGATTAGGAAACTCAGTCTCCATAAACCATTTCAGGCTGCTTACGGGCATTGTGTCGGCATATTTTTGCATATACCCGACAAAACCTTTCATTGCAAGGTTAGAATCTTGATTAACAATACTTATTCTTCTGAATCCAGCTTTTCTCATTGCAAACCTGACAATTGCAGGGTCTAACGGGCTGAAATGATTGCATGTTACAATCGCAGGACCTCTGATTCCAGAAAGATTCTCAAGTCCGTCAACTTGTGTTATAAGCCCCACCGCAGAAGTCCCGGCATGAAATATAGCTTCTGCAATATATTTCTTCACACAAAAACCATATGCTGTGCGGTAATCAATATAATGTCTTAGTAATGCTTCTTTATCTTCGCGTAACAGCTTAGGGTCTCCCGGCTCAACCTTTGAATTCAACTGATTAAGGCTTACAGCCGTCCTAATATTTTCATAGACCTGCTCCCTATCACCAATCATATCTCCTCCGACATAATTTATTTTGCAGCATCACTGCTATCCTTCACGAAACCACTATCCACAACAATTCTGCTTCCCACAACATCAGAAAACTTAACCCCATCACCGTCCGCAATATTCTCAGCCCTTGCAAGAAGCTTCTTTAAATTCTCACGGTCAGCTTTCCTTTCATTATCCCCATACTGCTTGCGCTGTTTAATCAGCAACGGATAAAATCCCGACTCCGCCGCATACTGCCAGAAATACTCCTCATACGGAATCTCGCTGTAATGCCACGGCTTGTCAAACAGGTTATAATGTATCAGCTTCGGTCTTGCTATATACTCCCCGCCCTTGTTAGGCATAACATTCCATTCCTTATCAAGAAAATATATTTCTTTTGCACACATAGCATTAATATAATCCTGGTCAGGTGCAACACTGTCAAAGTGATATTCAGCCATAAGCTTTAAGAATCTGTCTGCCAGATGAGCCTGTCTTATCTTATCAAGGTTCATAAGAAGCACTCCTGAATTGACATATTCATCCCGCTCTATTCCCACTACATTTTCAATGTAATGAGCCAGTATTGTATTCTTTCCTGCAAATGTATCTCTTACTGCACCAAACATTGCATCTCCCATATCAACTGAATAAAGCTTTGCAATGTCATCATTTATTACGGTATCAGAGTCAATATACACAGCTTTATTAAGTTCTGGAAAAAGCTCTGCAATAAATAACCTGAAATATATCGTCAGTGTAAACTCGCCTGAATAAAGCCTGTTTTCCTGCCTGTCAGTAACTGTCTGTCCAAAGCTTTCAGAATATTCGTACATTTTCTTTCTTATATCAACGAATTCAATATCTATGTTTTCATAATCCTTTATCACATTACGAAGCTGAATCATCGTGATATTCTTCACATTATCACACATAACAATAATGCGGTAACACTCATCACAAGCCACATGTACAGCCAGCGATTTAAGGCACACTGCCAGATATGGTGCGTACTGTTCATTAATCGAGAAAAACACAGGAATACGTGAAACTGCCATGTACTCTTCATGCTCCCTGTTATAAGAATCCAGAAGCTCATCATATTCATGAAGCCCAAGTATATTATGCATTTTATCAATCTCCCACGGCTTGACTGAAACAGTCCTTATCACCGGAAACACCCGGAAGGTAGTTGTAAAATGCTGAAAAACAGTGTTGTCATGCAGTCTCCTCTGGTCATTAAACTTTCGTCCGCACAGATTGACTCTTGTTGCAAATGTATTAACAGCCGTCTGGTCAGGCATAAACATTTCCTTTCTTATGCACTGTTCACGACATTTTTCCAGAAGCCCGTTCTGTCTTATCATCCTCATATTCATAAGCATTACTCCGGAATTAATGTAACCATCACCGAAAAGCCATCTGCCATAATAATCAGAAACTCCCGCAATCTCTATGCCATCCATATTCTGATAATAAAAATCCCTGAAATCCTTCCTGCACAACACATCAGTATCCAGATAAAGAACTCTATCCTTAATATCTGTCTTATCAGCAAAAAGGCGCAACATACAGCACGCAGTAAATCTGCTCTGCATATTTGCCTCCGGCAGCTCCTCAACAAAATATCTTGTAACATCAATAAGAAAGATATTTACTTTAATGTCCGATTTATTCAATTTTTCTTTCAGATATTTTGCAAATGCTTTATCAACTGGCTTGTAATTAATACCTTTTTCCCTGTAATCAACCGTGAGAATATATATATTTAACGGTTCATCCACATTTTTAATAAGAGACATTGAAGATAAAAGAATCCCCTTCTGCATTGGTTTATCACCACAATACAATATGTTCATAAATCCGTATCCTTTCTTAATTTATTAAATATGTCTGATTTATCCTCTCTGTATTGATTTTCCCCAGTTTCTTAAGTAAAATACATATAAGTTTTAAACGATAATTAAAGAATTGAGGAATGTTATGATATTTAAGATTTTCAAAAAAGATTTGAAAGGTCTTAGCAGGAATATTCTGGCTTTAGCCATTGCGCTTGGTCTGTGCCTTATTCCATCGCTTTACGCATGGTTTAACATATATTCCAACTGGGATCCTTACGCAAACACTGCGTCTGTCCAGATTGCTATTGTTTCTGAAGATGAAGGCTACTCTGAATCTGATGATTCCACTATCAATATGGGAGAACAGATTGTTGAACAGCTTCATTCGAATGATAAATTAGGCTGGCGTTTTCCGGAAACTAAAGATGAAGCCATGAATAAACTGAATGCCGGGAAGTACTATGCCGTTATCGTTGTTGGTGAGGACTTTTCACGAAGCCTGTATGACTTCCTTGACAATGGTCTTAATCCACCAACAGTTACATACTATGAGAATTCCAAGAAAAATGCTGTTGCTTCCAAGATTACAGATACAGGAAAAAGCACTCTTCAGAACACTATCAATTCCGAATTCATTGATGTGTGTGTTAAGACTATTATGCAGGGACTTAACGAAATAGCTGAAAATGATCCTTCAATTATTGAAAAGACAGTTAAGGATTTACAGAGTGTATCTGCCAATATTAATTCTTACGATACCATGATTGACATGTTTATTAAGAGTAATTCAGACCTGGCAGATAATCTTGCAAAACTTCAGGAGATTCTCCCACAGATTAAAGATGTTCTTACCGGAACAACTGATGTTGCTGATATTGCCAATAAATCTCTTGATAATGTCACAGATGATATTGCAAACCAGATTGATGCGCAGCTTAAAGCTATGAATGAATTAACTGACAGCGCACTTGATTCTCTTGATAAAGCTGTACAGCTTTCAATAACTGATATCGGACAGGCTGGCGTTGAGCTTAGTAAAGCCAACAAACAGTTAAAGGAACTTATAGACCAGAATAAGGCTCTTGAAGATGCTATTGATTCCCTCAGCAAAGTAGATGGCATTGACCCGGCAGTTATCACCGCCCTAAAGTCAGCTCTAGCTTCTGTTAACGCTATGGAGAATATCGCATACAACCTTGTTCAGCAGTGTGCCGATATTCTTACTGATTCACCTGAAACACTTCAGGCAAAATACCAGTTAATCAAGTCTGTTGTTGAACAGTGCCGCACAGAGCTCCAGAAGAGCCAGACAATTATGCAGACTGTAATAAGAACTAATGTTAACCTTCTTAAGGCTTCCATTAAGAATGCCGTAAGCAGCCTTGCAGCTAATATAAGCAGTGCCGGAAACAGTATTAACGGAATATCACAGATGCTCCTTGGTGTGAGTGATATATCAGTAAATATTAATACAACTCTAGAAAGCACAAAAACATTACTTGATTCACTCAACAAAAGACTTGATACCATATCTGGTTCAGTAGGAGATATAAGTTCATCTTCTACATATAAACTGATAATGGATTTCATCAACTCTGACGCACAGTCAATAGCGTCATTCCTGTCAGAACCTGTACAGGTAGAAGAAATTTACGTCTATATGCAGACTAACTATGGAACAAGTGTTACACCTTTCTATACAACACTTGCTCTCTGGGTTGGAGGAATTGTTTTAGTTGCCCTTATGAAAGTAAAGGTTGACTACGAAGATGATGAATTCAAGGATGCCACAGAACATCAAAAATATATGGGCCGCGCGCTCCTGTTCCTTGCAATGGGACAGCTTCAGGCTCTTGTAGTTGTTCTTGGTGATTTGTACATTTTAAAAATTGACTGTACTCACCCATTCATGCTGTGGCTTGCAGCCGCTATAGCAAGCTTTGTATTTACATTATTTATATATACACTTGTTCTTACATTTGGTGATTTAGGAAAAGCTATCGCTGTAGTTATGATTGTGTTACAGATTGCCGGTTCAGGCGGAACTTATCCAATAGAACTTCTTCCTGAATTCTTCCAGAATGTGTACCTTTACTTCCCATTCCCTTATGCAATCAATGCCATGAGGGAGGCAATAAGCGGATTATATCAGTGTGATTACGCTGTATTTCTTGTGAAATTATGCGCTTATGCTGTTATTTCCCTTATTCTGGGACTTGGAATCAGAAAGTCACTTCTTGAAGTACGCGAGTTCTTCGAACGCCGTATGAAAGAAACACATTTTATGTAAAGGAGAAATGAATTTATGCAAAATGATGATTTTAATATAGATGTTGTTATTGCGGAAATCACAGCATTTGCAGAAAATATGCACGCTAAGAACCAGCACAAGAAAAAGGTCTGCTTAAGATGTATGATGATTATTCCTTTAGTATTCATGGTGCTTATGTTTACCATGGATACAGCTAAGGTTGTTTATCTGCTTCTTTGGGTAATCTCACTTTTTATATTCTGTGCTTATCTTATAGTTATTGATTATATTGATGACAAGCTCGCAAGAAAGCTCAATGAGCTCAATATTGAGATTAAGGAAAAACAGGCTGATACTTCTCTTACAGACAGTATCAAAGCATTTTTAAGTGAGGTACAGTTATGAAAAATATATTTAAGATTATACGGGCTGACCTTCGCCACATAAAAACAAATGTAATTGCACTATGCGTAATTATCGGTCTTACCGTTATTCCTGCATTGTATTCGTGGTTTAATATCCTGTCAAACTGGGATCCATATGGACAGGCTTCCACAAGCAGGATTAAAGTTGCCGTTGTATCTGTTGACAAAGGTACTTCTCTTGAAGGAACGGAGCTTAATGTCGGTGACACCATAATTGATGCACTTAAAACTAATAACACTATCGGTTGGCAGTTTGTTGCTTCATCAGATGAAGCAATCGAGGGCGTATACAGCGGTGAGTATTATGCAGCCCTCGTTGTTCCAGAGAATTTTTCCAAGAATCTTATAAGCTTCTTAAGTGATTCCATGGAACATCCTCAGTTAAAATATTACTGTAACCAGAAAGCAAACGCTATTGCACCTAAGATAACAGACAAGGCTAAAACAGCAGTTCAGCAGCAGGTAAACCAGACATTTATAGATACAATCGTATCTACGATTGCCGGTACTGGCGACTCAGTTATCAAAGATGCAGATAAAGAAACCGGTTCTCTTATGGATGCAGTTATTAACAGACTTACATCCGCAAGGACTACACTTTCAACATACGATGTAATTCTTAACTCAATGCTTGCAATTACTGACCTTACATCATCAATAAGCAGCAGTTCAAACAGTGCTGCACCGCAAGTTTATACACAATTACAGTTACAGCAGCAGCAGTTAATAACCTTACAGGCACTTGTAAATGGTAATTCCGCTGAATCTTTAAATGAATTATCATCTGCTCTTTCAAACCAGATGTCCCAGATTCAAAGCATTATGAGTTCATTAACAGAGCTTTATTCTGACATGAACATGGATGTTGCAGACCTGTCTGCTGCAATTAAGCTTACATCGGGCTCACTCACTCAGACTAAAGAGCTTCTCAGTGACCTTGAGACAAAGCTTGATAATGCAATTAATACATTAAACACAATCACTGAACAGGATACATATGGTTTATTATCAGAGATGTTAAATGCAGATGCCAATACTTTGGGAGATTTTCTCTCTGCACCTGTAAATATAACAACAGAGCAGGTATATGCTGTTAAAAGCTATGGAACAAGCGCTTCACCATTCTACACAATACTTGCACTGTGGTTTGGTGGACTTATACTTGTTGCTATTATGCACACACCTGTGCATCCTGCTCCGGACATTCCAGCAGATGCAAAGAGATATGAAAAATTCTTCGGAAGGTATTTTATCTTCTTTGCAGTAGGACAGCTTCAGGCACTGCTTATAACACTTGGAAATCTTCTCTACATAGGAATCCAGTGTTACCACCCATTCCTTTACTGGGTTGCATGTGCATTCTCAAGCTTCGTATTCACCTTCTTTATGTACAGCCTTACTGTTGCATTTGGAAATATCGGTGAAGCACTTGGAATTGTCCTGCTCGTTATACAGGTTGCCGGCTCAGGCGGTACATTCCCTATAGAAGTACTTCCTAACGCATACCAGATAATATACCGGTTCCTGCTCTTCCCATATTCAATGGATGCATTAAGAGAATGTATAGCAGGAATGTACCGATACGATTACATTAAGAACCTCGCATTTCTTTCAATATATATAGTTGTTTCGCTGATTATTGGATTGTTCTTACAGAAACCATTTGAGAAGATGAATCATATGATTGAGAGAAGTAAGGAGAAGTCGGGGGTTATGCTGTAGGAAGTTGCTCCCCTAAAGCACGCCCAGCCGTGTATATTAGTAAAATCAAAACACGCTTCCGCTCGGATTCCGACGCAGCGGTACTAAGATTTATAAAGGTTTGCCGCCTATGGCGGCTGCCTTTATAAATCAAGTGCCGGCGTCTTCATACGGTTTTGATTTTACTAATATACACGGCTGGGCTTTTCTTTACCGGACAACTGCTCCGCCCCGCCTTTGGCAAGGTTGGGGCGGGAGGAAGTCCAATCTGGTCCGCTGGCGCGTCCTTTTTTCGACTTCGGTGTGCCTTCCCTCCTCTTTAACGTCCATTCCACTGTAAATCAAAAAACTCCCGGAAGTTTGGAGGCAGGTGGTTGTGTAGTGTAGTTTCAAACCGTACGGAAACGCCGGCACTTGATTTTGCGAGGGAGTCGCCAAAGGCGACAAGCCTCTCAAAATCTTAGTACCGCTGCGTTTTCGTCCGAGCGAAAGCGCGTTTGAAAATACACTACCCAGCCACCTGCCTCCCACTCCCGGGAGTCACTTTTTCTAGAATAACCCAGTTATTACCCCATCATCATTAACATCTATATTATATGCCGCTGGTGATTTTGAAAGTCCTGGCATTGTCATTACTGAACCTGTAAGCACTACTATGAAGCCTGCACCGGCTGATACATATGCTTCTCTTACATTCATCTCAAATCCTTCCGGACGGCCAAGTAATGTTGGATCGTCTGAAAGCGAATACTGTGTCTTAGCCATACAGATTGGAAGATTACCAAATCCTAACTGTTCAAGCTGTGCAATCTGCTTATTAGCTGCTGCCGAATAATTAACACTTCCTGCGCCATATATTTCTTTGGCAATTGTCTCAATCTTTGCTTTAACCGGCTGGTCTGTCTCATACAGACAATGGAAATTGCTCTTCTTTGTCTCAAGTGTCTTAAGAACCTTTTCTGCAAGCTCAATTCCGCCTTCTCCACCCTTTTCCCATACTTTGGCAAGGGCGAATTCACAGCCTTTATCTTCACAGAACTTCTGTATATAATCTAATTCTGCCTGTGTATCTGATACAAACGCATTAAGTGTAACAACTACAGGCACACCATATTTCTGAAGATTCTCAATATGCTTTTCAAGGTTTACGATTCCCTTCTTTAATGCGTCAAGATTCTCTGCTGATAATTCTGTCTTAGGTACTCCACCGTTGTACTTAAGTGCTCTTACTGTTGCTACTAATACAACTGCATCTGGCTTTAAGCCTGACTTACGGCACTTTATATCAAAGAATTTCTCTGCACCTAAATCTGCTCCAAATCCTGCCTCTGTGATAACATAATCTGCCATCTTGAGTGCAGTCTTAGTTGCTCTTACTGAATTACAGCCATGTGCGATATTAGCAAATGGTCCACCATGTACTAATGCTGGAGTATGCTCAAGTGTCTGGATAAGGTTAGGCTTTAATGCATCCTTTAACAAAGCTGCCATTGAACCTACTGCCTTGATATCTGATGCTGTAACAGGCTGTCCCTGATAATTGTAAGCAACTACCATCTTGCCGAGTCTTTCCTTTAAATCCTTCATATCTGTTGCAAGACATAATACTGCCATAATCTCTGACGCAACTGTGATAACAAAATGATCTTCTCTTACAGTTCCGTCAACCTTAGAGCCAAGACCTACAACTATATTTCTAAGAACACGGTCGTTCATATCCATACATCTTTTCCATGTAACACATCTTGGGTCAATTCCAAGTTCGTTGCCCTGCTGTATATGGTTATCAAGAAGTGCTGCACATAAGTTGTTAGCTGATGTGATTGCATGGAAATCGCCTGTAAAATGCAGATTCAATTCTTCCATAGGAACAACCTGTGCATATCCACCACCTGCTGCTCCACCTTTGATACCGAAACATGGACCAAGTGATGGCTCACGAAGTGCTATAACTGCCTTCTTGCCAAGCTTTCCAAATGCTTCTCCAAGCCCTACAGTAATTGTTGTCTTTCCCTCTCCTGCCGGAGTTGGATTTATGGCTGTAACAAGAATTAACTTTCCATCTTCATTGTCTTTGACACTGTTGATGTACTCATCTGATATCTTAGCCTTATACTTTCCGTATAATTCAAGATCATCCTCGCTTATGCCGCATCTGGCTGCAACATTCTTAATTGGCTCCATTACTGCTTCCTGTGCAATTTCAATATCTGTCTTCATAATGTTTCTCTCCTTTGCTTTAGCCTTTTCGTGCCTTGCAATCCTGCCTTATCAAAATTCCTAAGAAGTTCCCTTCCTAATATATCTTTACATAAAAACAAGAGGCTACAGGCGCACTTTAATACACCTATGCCTCTGTTAAAAACCTGAAAGATTCTCCCCAAGCAAATCAGCCTCAATATTTCTCATCTCTATGCTTAGAAATTGCTTCTTCGGTGCTGATAATTACAGCTCTCCAGAGTTCCGTCCATAACCGGTCCTTTTGCCTGAGAGTTTTCGCTGTCACCTTCGGCGCTGCATTTTTACACAGTCTCTCCCGATTATATCTTCCGGATATTACCTTAATAATAAGGAAAAAAGCGTCTTGCTTTATCTGCAAAACGCCTTCGTTTTCAACAATAATATATAAATTGACAGAGTTTGTCAATAAGCAACATTTAACAAAATTATTTATTATATTAGGAAATAACAGTATTCAATTGAAAAAAATGTTGTTTTATGATAAAATTTATCTTAATTTTTTATAAAAAGGGAGAATACATAATATGTTTAGTAAAATCAATACTATTCTCGTTACTATTGACGCATATGTCTGGGGAATTCCACTCATTGTCCTTATACTTTCAGTTGGTCTGTTTCTTACTATCAGACTTAAGGGTGTTCAGTTTACTAATCTTGGACGTGCTTTTAAGTACATTTTCAAAGACGAAACTGATGGAAAGCATGGTGAAGTGAGCAGTTTCGCAGCACTATGTACAGCACTTTCAGCAACAATCGGTACAGGTAATATCGTAGGTGTTGCTACTGCTATTGTCTCAGGCGGTCCTGGTGCATTATTCTGGATGTGGCTTGCTGCCTTAGTTGGTACTGCTACCAAGTACGCAGAGTGTCTCTTAGCAGTTAAGTTCAGACAGGTTGACGAAGACGGTCATGTTGTTGGTGGTCCTTTTAACTACATTGAACATGGTATGGGACCTAAGTGGAAATGGCTTGCCAAGATATTTGCTTTCTTTGGTATAGGCGTTGGTCTTTTAGGAATTGGTACATTTACACAGGTGAATGGAATCTCTTCTGCTGTTAATAATTTCTTTGATTCTAACAACGCATGGACTGTTTCATTATTTGGAAGAACATATTCATGGACTGTAGTTATAAGCTGTCTTATCCTTACATTCTGTGTTGCTCTTGTTCTTATTGGTGGAATCCAGAGAATTTCTAAAGTTGCTCAGGTTATTGTTCCTTTCATGGCTGCAACATATTTTTTAGCAGGTATTCTTATTATTTTATTTAATATTACAGATGTTCCTGCTGCCATCCTTACAATTGTGCAGAGTGCATTTGGTCTTAAGGCCGCTGCTGGTGGTGCCCTTGGTGCCATGGTTGTAGCTATGCAGAAGGGTATTGCAAGAGGTATCTTCTCTAATGAGGCCGGTCTTGGTAGTGCACCTATTGCCGCTGCCGCTGCTCGTACCAATGAACCTGTACGTCAGGGTCTTGTATCTATGACAGCTACTTTTATTGATACTATTATCATCTGTTCAATTACAGGTATTGCAATTGTTCTTACAGGAGCTTACGATATGGGACTTGAAGGTGTTGCAGTAACAACTAAAGCATTCCAGTTAGGACTTCCATTCCCTGATGGAGTTGCTTCATTTATTCTTATGTTATGCCTCGTATTCTTTGCATTTACAACTATTCTTGGCTGGGATTATTATTCTGAGCGCTGCCTTGAATACCTTACTAATGGTAAGAAGAAATGCATCAAGGCATACAGATGGATATATATCCTCTGCGTATTCATTGGTCCTTATATGACAGTATCTGCTGTATGGACAATTGCAGATATATTTAACGGTCTGATGGCTATTCCTAACCTTATTGCACTCGTTGCTTTAAACGGTGTGGTTGCTAAAGAAACTAAAGATTATCTTGACAGAATTAAGAAAAAAGAAATTGATTAATTAAGCATTAACTGCTTATGCGTATAATAAGCCCCACTCCGGATTAATCCGGAATGGGGCATTTTGTATATATCTTTATTCTGTTATAGTACTATGAGGGAATTTCCCCGCTGTAATCACATTTTATGAGCCCATTTTAATATATCCATCACATTTCATGAGTTTTATAGCAAAAGGGGGCTTGTATTCTCCCATATAAACATCTCCATCATCATGCATATTATCTTCCTCTATCATACATTTTTATAAAGAAATTCAATGTAATAATATAACACGTTTGACCGATATATAATGTAGAAGTAACATTTTGAAATAAGGTCCAAGGAGGGATTATTGCAGCAAATGGAGTTATTCGCAATTCAAAAGTGTACCCAGTCCAGACTATCAGTAATCTCAAAGGGGTAGGACAGGATAATACCAGTGCAGAACACGGTAACAGTGGACAGTCTCACAGACAGACAATAACTATCAGAGTTAATCCTGAGACTTATGCTGATGCACCAGCCGATTGTTATACAGTTACCTATAACCGTAACAGTCAGCTTCAGGCATTTTATTATCGCCCTCGCCATGAGTATACTTACTAATAATGGACGAAGAAAAACACCTCTTAATCAGAATGTATATTGCTGATTAAGAGGTGTTTTCTTATGCTCTACGCTTCAGCTTTATATATATGAGTTGCAATATTATTGCGCACGCAATGCCAACTGAAACATAAGATATTAAATCCGTATTGACATATGTCGGGTTAAGACTTGCTGTTCTGCCAAGAAATCTGTTACTGAATAACGTTCAAGATGATAACTGTATGGGTGCTGGCTCTGATTTAGTAGTATATATTGTATAAATCCACTATAATGTTGTTAAACATTTCCTATAAGAATATCTATATTTCAAGATTTATAGGCATATTATTATTAATTAAGAAATGTCTTGTCTGATTTTTTTGTCATGATACCTATAGGTAGTCGTATATTCTGACAGCTTATAGGTATTTTCTGCACATTCTTCTCTCGAATCAGACATTATCCTTGTCAGAAAGCTAAAGATTGCCTATAGATAATGTGGTTTTTCATGATTTATAGGTATTTACAATGAAATCTGCGCTTTATGAGCAGAAATCCTAATATTTCTGCCTATAAGCAATAGAAATAATATCTTCTTATAGGTTCTGCTCTATATTCTGCGACCATCTTGCTGTCAGATGCAAATGTATCACCTAGTTGGACGATACACTATTTTGCCCCATCATTTATGTTCATATTTTTCCTAGTAGATAATAACATTTTTATCCACCGATATAATATTCTCCTAAACCATGTAATTTTTGTGTAAAGAAAAAAGCACCATGTTTCAGGTGCTAATCTTCATAATGGAACTTGCAGGAATATATTATCAGATTTTGATTCATGTCCATATTATACGTAAGTCTGTGTTCGTCTGTGATTCTTCTACTGCACATCTTCCTATGCTTTAATGGTTTCTAAAGGAATAATCATAGGTAATAATATATTTTCTTCTAAATCATCAATCCGTATCCATATACTTTAAGATATGTATCACGCCTTCTTTCCACCAACACCATTAATATACATCAACGGTATTCCGAAGAATGCCATTCCTCCAACAATATTACCTATTGTAACAGGAATAAGATTATTAAATATAAAATTCGGTATATTCAATGTACTAAGCTGCTGTGCTGTATAACCATATTGCTCCATAGCATCTTTCACATATAACGGATTAAGTTTTGCTATCATTCCTGCAGGTACATAATACATATTAGCAACACAATGCTCATAACCGCTTACAACAAAAAGCAGTATTATAAAAAAACAACATAACAGTTTTCCGGTCACATCCTTTGCACGTGCCGCAAGCATAACTGCTGCACACACAAGTATGTTACATAATATTCCCGATGCAAGCGCTGTTGTAAAATCAAGATTACATTTACCAAGCGCTACTTTAATTGTATATGCACCAAGTATTCCCGATGAATAATTATACTGCCCACTTACATAATCAATACATGTAAGCATTAACGAGCCAAGAAGATTTCCCAGATATACTACAATAAGCATTCGTATAAGCTTAAGTGCTGTATGTTTCTTCTGTACAGTTGCCATAATTGCCAGACAGTCTCCCGTGAAAAGCTCAGCACCTGTCATAACAACCATCATAAGTCCCATTGGGAATACAACTCCTGCAACCAGACGTGCAATTCCTACATTGGCGATATCATGTGCTGCCACACTGCTTCCTGCTGCGCCAAATGCAATCATCATTCCTGCAAGTATGGCTTTCATAAAAAGCTTGTATGCTGGACAGTCAACCTTCCCAACACAACCTTCCACATAATTCTCTATCGCTTCTTTCATAGATAACATCTTTAGTTCCTCCCTGATTGTGTATTCCTACACTTCAATCGTTTTGTTTTAACTGTGTATACAAAATACGCTTGCATATTATAGCAAGCTGAATATTTATTTACAAGTATCTTATAAAGAACAATTCTACATGCTTCGGCACCCCTTTTGGACTTTCTCTGTGCATCACACCTCTCTAAGGTCCAAATCGTCAGACTGACTCTTCCCTTTTGGACTTTAACACGCCTTCCCGCCGCTTCAACGTCCAATCTGCCACGGCTCGGCACCCCTTTTGGACTTTAACACGCCTTCCCACCGCTTCAACGTCCAATTCGCCGCGCTTTGGCTTCTCTTTTGGACTTCAACGCGCCTTCCTGAAGTGGTAATCTAAAAGTAGACACCAACCCAATTATTGTAGACATTATTTAT
>ERZ779643.323-NODE-323-length-42757-cov-32.438270_pt1 | contig 42757 bp, 27 predicted proteins | sample MGYA00511564_ERZ779643 | MGnify/ENA primary metagenome ERZ779643 (study PRJEB29588, sample SAMEA2147114) | human gut metagenome | biome: human gut; feature: human-associated habitat; material: faeces | place: Denmark | collected 2008/2010 ...
CGTTCTTAGCTGGCTGGCTGATATCGTAGCCATACAACTGAGCCATCTCCTTCAAGCCCTTGAGAGCCTTGATCTGCATTGAAACCTCTTCACGAAGACGGATAACGTCGTCGATCATCTCACGGTCGCCCATGTTAGCGAGGTCGTTCTTCTTCTCCTCGATGAGGAAGTCGATACCATAGAGAGCTACACGACGGTAGTCACCTACGATACGTCCACGACCGTATGTATCAGGAAGACCAGTAAGAATATGGTTATGGCGAACGGATTTCATCTCTGGAGTATAAGCATCGAATACGCCGTCATTATGAGTTTTGCAATACTTGTGGAAGATTTCGTGGAGCTTCTCAGATGGCTGGTAGCCGTATGTAGTACAAGCCTGCTCTGCCATCTTGATACCACCGTATGGCATGAAGGCACGCTTCAAAGGCTTGTCGGTCTGCAGACCAACCACCTTCTCCAACTCCTTAGTACCCTCGCCGATGTAGGCAGCACCATAAGCTGTCAATCCTGAAACCACCTCGGTCTCCATATCGAGCACACCACCCTTGGCACGCTCTTCCTTCTGGAGCTCCTTCAACATACCCCAAAGGGTATTGGTAGCCTGAGTAGGTTCTGCCAGGAATGACTCGTCGCCATCGTAGCTAGTATAGTTGTGCTGGATGAAATCGCGAAGATTCACCTCACTCTGCCACAAGTTTCCCTTGAAACCTCTCCATTCTGTTTTCATCATTTTGATATCCTTAATAAGTTAATAATTAATTATATATTTTGTACACACTGTTTCCTGTTATCAGCTGAATCCTTATACCTTTATTTATTATATAAAATCCTGCTATCGATAATTTCGATGCAAAGGTACTACAAAAAAACGAAATCCAAGCAGAAATCACAAAGATTTTATCCTCTTAACACTAAAATCATCATTTATGAGTACAGTTTCTGCACAAAAGATATTGAATGTGCAAAGGTAACAAATGTTCATTCAAATGACTGGGAAAAATGAGCAAATAAGGGGGTTTTATCGATTTATCCCCATTAAAGAACGTTTTATACCCTTCTGTTTGATAAATAATGCATACCTTTGCAGTCGAAATGAAACAAATAACAATGTAAAGATCATCATAGAATAACAATACATGAACATGAATTGGAATCATACAATCAAGACATTAGCCTTTGCCTCGCTATTGGCACTGGCACCAGCTCAGATGATGGCGGCACAGAAAGGTGGCACCTTCACTACTGGAGACAAAACATTCCTTCTCAATGGCAAACCTTTCGTGGTGAAGGCTGCCGAGTTGCACTACCCTCGTATTCCTCGTGCCTACTGGGAGCATCGCATCAAGATGTGCAAGGCTTTGGGCATGAATACCATCTGCCTCTACGTGTTCTGGAACATCCACGAGCAGCAGGAAGGCAAGTTCGATTTTACGGGTAACAACGATGTGGCTGCATTCTGCCGACTGGCTCAGAAGAACGGCATGTACGTCATCGTACGTCCGGGTCCATACGTTTGTGCAGAATGGGAAATGGGCGGTCTGCCTTGGTGGCTCCTCAAGAAGAAGGACATCCGCCTTCGTGAGCAGGATCCTTACTTCATGCAGCGTGTTGAAATCTTCGAAAAGGAAGTAGGCAAGCAGCTGGCTCCACTCACCATCCAGAATGGTGGTCCTATCATCATGGTACAGGTGGAAAACGAATATGGTTCTTACGGTAAGAACAAGCCATACGTAAGTGCTATCCGTGACATCGTTCGCAAGAGCGGCTTCGACAAGGTGAGCCTCTTCCAGTGCGACTGGTCATCCAACTTCCTGAACAATGGTCTCGATGACCTTACCTGGACCATGAACTTCGGTACTGGTGCCAACATCGACCAGCAGTTTAAGCGTCTCGGCGAGGTTCGTCCTAACGCCCCAAAGATGTGCTCTGAGTTCTGGAGCGGCTGGTTCGACAAGTGGGGAGCACGACACGAGACCCGCCCTGCCAAGGATATGGTAGAAGGAATGGACGAGATGCTGAGCAAAGGCATCAGCTTCTCTCTCTATATGACCCACGGCGGAACCAGCTTCGGCCATTGGGCAGGTGCCAACTCGCCTGGTTTCCAGCCAGACGTAACCTCTTACGATTACGATGCCCCTATCAACGAATGGGGATTGGCTACTCCTAAGTTCTACGAACTGCAGAAGATGATGGCGAAATACAACGATGGCAAAAAGTTGCCAGCCGTGCCTAAGGCTCCGATGCAGATCATCAAGGTGCCTGAGTTCAAGTTCAGCGAGTACAAGCCTCTGAGCTACGGTATCGGAAAGGAAAAGGAAAGCAACGCTCCCCAGAGTTTCGAGGATATGGATATGGGATGGGGAACGATGGTTTATGAAACCCAGATTCCTGCCATCGAAGGCATATCAACCCTCACCGGTGAGTTCCACGACTTTGCTCAGGTATATGTGAACGGAAAGTATGTTGGCAAGATAGACCGTGTGAAGAACGAGAAATCACTCGAATTGCCTGCCATGCCACAGGGTGCTCAGCTCACCATCGTGGTAGAAGGTATGGGAAGAATCAACTTCGGCCGTGCCATCAAGGACTACAAGGGTATCATCGGCAACGTAACCCTCACTACTCAGAAGGAGGATTGCGAACTTGCCCTCACCCCTACCCGATGGAACAACAGCACCATCGCTGATGACTATCAGACGGCAGTGAAGGCACTCGCCATGCCATCTAACAAGATGCGCGGTCTGCAGACCAAGGCGGGTTACTACCGTGGCTACTTCAACATCAAGAAGGTGGGCGACACCTTTATTAATATGGAGGCATTCGGCAAGGGTCAGGTTTACGTAAACGGTCATGCTCTCGGCCGCTTCTGGCAGATTGGTCCTCAGCAGACCCTCTATCTCCCAGGCTGCTGGTTGAAGAAGGGAAAGAACGAGGTGATTGTTCTCGATGTTGTAGGTCCTAAGGGCGAAGCAGGCAAGCCAGGCTCCAACGTGGCTCCTACCGCTTTCTGCCAGGATCATCCAGAACTCGACAAGCTGAATCTCGAAAAGAGCAACAAGCACAACGACCCTGGACATCGCATGGATTTGAATTCAGAGGCCCCAGCATTGAAGGGAGAATTCAAGGCTGGCAACGGCTGGCAGACCATCAAGCTCGACAAGCCTGTAACAGGTCGCTACTTCGCCATCCAGGCAGAGAGCAGCCAGAGCGGCGACAGCCAGATTGCCATCGCCGAGGTTTATCTCCAGGATGCACAGGGCAACCGCATCGACCGCAACAACTGGGTAGCCTTCTATGCCGACAGCGAGAAGGGCAACTCAACACTCGACAAGATGTTCGATTTACAGGAGAGCACTTACTGGCAGACCGAAAAGGGTGCCAACTTCCCACACCTCGGCATCGTGGATATGGGCAAGGAGGTTACCATCTCAGCCTTCGAGTACTTGCCACGTGCCGAACAGGGAGCTCCAGGAAGCGTAAAGGGCTTCAAGCTCTATGTAAAGAAATAAATGAAAAGAGGGAGACGGAAAGTCTTCCTCTTTTTTTATTTTGTTTTTTTATACATTATTATTCTAATATGTGAATACTTTTCCGTACCTTTGCACCATAAAAACTATTTATTCTTATGTTGACAGATATTGAAATAGCTAAATCAGTAAAACTGCGCCCTATCAATGAAGTGGCAGCAGAACTTGGAATCCATGAAGACCAAGTGGAAAACTACGGCCGTTACATCGCTAAGATTACTACGGACAAAATTGACAGAAACAAGTTTAAGAACCATCATCTTATCCTCGTTACAGCTATCAGTCCTACCAAGGCTGGTAATGGAAAGACCACCGTATCCGTGGGTCTCGCTCTCGGTATGCAGAAGATTGGAAAGAAGGCAGTTGTTGCATTGCGCGAGCCTTCTCTCGGTCCTTGCTTCGGTATGAAGGGTGGTGCTGCCGGTGGCGGTTATGCACAGGTATTGCCTATGGATAAGATCAACCTCCATTTCACTGGCGACTTCCATGCCATCACAGAGGCCAACAACATGATTGCTGCCCTCCTGGACAACTACCGTTTCCAGCACGAGGCAGAGGGATTCAAGCTCAAGAAGATTCTCTGGCGCCGAGTAATGGACGTCAACGACCGTGGTCTCCGTCGCATCATCACCGGTATCGGCGATAAGAACGGCATCGAGACAGAGGCTGGATTCGACATCACTCCTGCTTCTGAAATCATGGCTATCATGTGTTTCGCAACAAGTGTAGACGATCTCCGTCGTCGCATCGACAATATTCTCCTCGGCATCACTGAGGATGACAAACCATTCACCGTCAAGGATATGGGTGTAGGTGGCAGTATCGTTGCCCTCCTCCTCGATGCCTTGAAGCCAAACCTGGTTCAGACTACCGAGGGCACTCCTGCCTTCGTTCACTGCGGACCTTTCGCTAACATTGCCCATGGCTGCAACTCTATCATGGCTACTGCAGCAGCCCTTGAATATGGCGACTACGCCATCACAGAGGCTGGATTCGGTGCTGACCTCGGTGCAGAGAAGTTCTACAACATCAAGTGCCGCAAGACCGGTCTGCAGCCAGACCTTACCGTTCTTGTTGTTACTCTCCAGGCATTGAAGATGCACGGTGGCGTAGCTCTGGAAGATATCAAGCAGCCTAACGTTGCAGGAATGGAAGCAGGTTACTGGAACCTCGACAAGCACGTTAAGAACCTTCAGAGCTTTGGTCAGACCGTAGTCATCGCTTTCAACAAGTTTGCTACTGATACCGATGAGGAGATTGAGGTATTGCGCAAGCATTGCGAGGAGATGGGTTGCGGATTCGCTGTCAACAGTGCCTTCGCCGAAGGTGGCAAGGGTGCGATGGAGTTGGCAGAACTCGTAGTAAAGACCATCGACGAGCGTCCATCTGCTCCTCTCTATTTCACTTATGCTGACGAAGATTCAGTAGAAGAGAAGATTGAGAAGGTAGCATTCAATCTCTATGGTGCCGGCAGCGTAACCATGAGCGATTCTGCAAAGGCTATGATTGATGAAATCAAGAAGTTGGGTGCAGAGAAGTTCCCTATCTGTATTGCCAAGACCCAGTACAGCTTCTCTACCGATGCTAAGGCTTACGGTCCAACAGATGGCTTCGAACTCCACGTTCGCGACATCACCCTGAACATGGGTGCTGAGATGATCGTAGTCATCGCCGGTCCTATCATGCGTATGCCAGGTTTGCCAAAGAGCCCACAGGCTGAGCGCATCGATGTGGTAAATGGTGAAATTACTGGTCTTTCTTAAATCCCACAGATTTCACAGATTCACACAGATTTTTATATAAAACAGTTCGCCCTGAAAGAGCAAAAGCGTTCGATAGACAATACTTTTGCCTTTCAGGGCGATTTCTTATCTCATGCTGAATTCACAACCGCAATACTGCTGGTTATAGAATTCATTGATTCTCAATAATTCACCACGGCGATTCTGCAAACCGCCCTTTCTCCAATTCATATCCCACCACACTACATCCGGACAACCTTCTACGGCGAGATGTCCGGCTGCATCTATCTGCTGGATATTCTTCCACCGGGAAGAAGCCAAGGTAGTAGTAAGGAGATGAAAGCCATGCTCCTGAGCATACCTAGCCGCATGCGTCAAACGATACCGGAAACACATCGAGCAACGGCTTCCCCTTTCAGGCTCCTGCTCCAATCCCTTGATGGTAGCCAGCCATTCTTCATGATCATACTCATCCTCCACATACGGAACCCCCTGCGCTTCCAGGAAGCGCATCAGCTCGTGCTTGCGAATTTCAAACTCCTGCAAGGGATAAATGTTACTGTTGCTGAAATATACCGTCGGCTTCATGCCGTTGCGAAGCATACACTCTACAATCGCTGACGAACAAGGCGCACAGCAGGCATGCAGCAACACATCATGACCTTCAGCCTTGCTACCATCAGGAAGCGATAACTTCACGAATTTATATTGTTCTTCTACTGGAATCTTCATTTTACTTGGAACTTTGAACTTGGAACTTTTTACTTTGAACTTGAAACTTGGAACTTGGAACTTTATGATTAGTATTCATGCTGAATACTCTTCAAATTCACTGGAAATAAAGAGAGGAGAAAAGGGATATTGGGGAGAGGCATAAAAAAACAAATGGAGTACAGTCGTCTCGACACCCCCCATTTGCCCAAATATATGCGAAAACTAGTGCAAAGATACTATTTTTATTCGTATCTGCAAAAATTTCAGCAGATATTTATTTAAAACCTAATGTTTTAAGAGAGTATTTAAAAATAATTAACAACATGAAGTCATTTTAAAGTTCTTTTTAACGTTATTACAGTCATTTCTGGCCATGCTCCCAATCGGAACGGGAAGGAGCCGCCGATACCCGATGAAACGTTCAGCATCTGACTGCCTTTGCGATAAACACCACCCCACTCCTTGAATGCCATGCGGGCTGGTGTCCACTTGCCTATCTGCAACTGTCCCGCATGTGTATGTCCTGCCAGTGTCAGCTGGATAGGTCTGTCCCATACCTCTCTGCGCCAGTGATGCGGATCATGGGTCAGCAGAATCCTGAATCCGTCCTTCCCCAGTCCCTTCATCGCCTTCGGCAACTTGCTGCGGTTACTGAAAGGAGGCTGCCCCGCATTCTCCACACCGATGATATCGATGGAAGCCATACCATGACTCACAGTGAAATGGTCGTTCATCAACTGATGCCACCCCAACTGGCATTGATAGTTATAGAGCAGCTTCCAGTTGTTTCTCAGTCCTGCTATCGTATGATTGTTGCCATACTCGCAGTAATCATGGTTTCCCCATACCGAGAAGATGCCATCGTGGGCATGCAGCTGTTTCAGCGTTTCCAGATAAGGCTCCACCTCCCTGGCATCATTGTTCACCAGATCGCCCGTAAAGAGCATCATGTCCGGTTCCTCATTATTGGCTGCATCCACCACCTTCTGCACGAAGTCACTATCCTTCGGGAAAGAACCCAGATGAAAATCAGTGAAATGCAACAGACGGTAACCGTCAAAGTAAGGTGGAAGGTCGGGCGATTCATAGGTTACGTACCGTATCTCCAACCGCTTCCAGCCCTCAATGAATCCGAAGGCAAACCATCCCATCAGCGCCAGCGCCGGAAGGAGGGCAAAGAACCACGGCAACATGAAATCGAAGAAGATGAACACCACCTTTGGCATCACCGAAAACAGAATCGTAGTGAAGAGGATGCGGACGGAGAGCTTATGGAAGAAGCCCATCTGCAGCCCTACCTCTGCTAGCAGAAGCAGCAAGGAAGGCACCCACCATAGAATGGCTAGCGCCAAAGGCCACCCGCTCACTCCCAGATGCCAGAGCCAGATGTCGGGCAAGAGAGCAAGCCCTGCCATACCTATTATATATAAGAAGGATCTGAATATCCTTTTAATTATCTTTTTCATTTACCTGTTCAAGTATTTCTACGGTGCAAAGGTACATAAAAATCTGCTTAACCGTTCATGTTTGTAGATGTTTAACTTTATTTTTTTTGCCAATTCATCAGATTGCAGTATCTTTGCAAGCCGTAAACTGTAAAAAACATCATCAATAAATATGGCAAGAAGACTCAGAAAGAAAAGAATAGCTATCATATTGCTCACATTCACGGCCATCGTCGCATGGTCTACACATAGTTGCGTATCGCGCTGCACCTCATCTTCGGATAAGGAGAAGGCAAAGGATACGCTCCCCAAGGTGCATATCAACGATTCCATCAGCAATGCCCTCACCGAGGGAAAGGAATATCACAAGATGGATTCGCTCGTGGAGAGATACCTCAAGCGATGGGAAATCAACGGTGCACAGCTCGTCATCACCCGCAACGACTCCCTGCTCTATGCCCGCGGTTTCGGATGGGCAGACAAGGAGAGGGGCATCCGAATGGAACCGAACATGCTGATGCGCTTCGCCTCTGTATCAAAGCTTATCACTGCTGTAGGCATCATGAAACTGCAGGAGATGAAGAAGCTCAAGATGAACGAGAAGGTATTCGGACCGAAGGGAATCCTGAACGATACCACCTACAATAACAGTATCAAGGACCAGCGCTACTACAACATCACCGTAGAACAGCTGCTGCGCCATCAGGCAGGTTTCAACAACTATGCCGGCGACCCGGTATCCTCTACCCGCTACATCATGATGCAGAACCACCTCACCACGCCTCCTGACCATAAGACCCTGCTCAAGATTCTCCTGAAGCGCCATCTGGGTTATACGCCGGGCGAGGGCAAATGCTACAGCAATCTGGGCTACATGATTCTCTCGATGATTATCGAGAAGAAGAGCAGAATGAAGTACGAGAACTTCATGCAGAAGTACGTGCTCCAGCCTGCCGGATGCTACGACATGCATATTGCCGGCACCTACTACAAGGACCGCCGTCCTAACGAGACGAAATATTACATGCACCAGGGCAGCATCCCGGTATATGAATACAACAACAGTGGCAGAATGGTAGAAAAGTGTTATGGCGATACCGACCTTCCACGTCTCTCCGGTGCCGGAGCATGGTGTGGTTCAGCAGCCGAACTGAGCCGTCTCATCGCCAGCATCGACGGTATGCCTCATGTCAAGGACATTCTCAGCCAGAAGAGCATCCAGTTCATGACCACCGAGCAGCCCGACCATCAGTATTCCATCGGTTGGAACTACACCCCAAAGAGCAATCGTCCATGGATTCGTACCGGTTCTCTTGCCGGCACCTCCGCCATTGTCCTGAAGTACCCCGATGGTCAATGCTGGATTCTCATCACCAACACCTCCACCTGGAAGGGTCACGGCTTCAGCAACGACACCGTGGCATTCTTTGAGAAGCTCCGCAAGCAGTTCATGGCAGATATGCCGAAGAAGGATTTGTTCATATAGAGAAGGAAGAAAAAAGTCAGGAAAAGTTTGGAGATTACAAAAAAACAGCGTATATTTGCAGGCAGATTTACGTTTAAAGACAAAGATTATGACAGACAATGTTTTATTTACAAGAGAAACCTTCTTGGCAGCTATGCGTCGGGAGAAAAAGCGCAAACAAGAATGGGAAGATAAAATGAACAAGAAATTAGATGATTTACAAGAACAGATAAAACTTGTAAATGACTCACATCTTTATGATTTGGCTTAAACTATGAAAACCTTAGATTTAAGCCAAATCAATATTCTTGCTCCATATCCTGTTTGGTATGAAGAAGGGGAGATTATGTTTAAAACAGACTATAATATCCTCTATTCAATAGCTTTTGAATTAGATGATATGCTCAATCTAAAAGCCTATTGGTTTCGCATAACAAACAGAAGTAGGAAAAAATCTCCCAATGACAAAAAGATTCAACAAACGGTTATCCTTGTTATAGAAGAATTTTTCAGAAAAAATCCAGATATCCTTCTATATATTTGTGATACAGCCAATGAACAACAGGCTCAACGAGACAGATTGTTTTTACGCTGGTTTAATGGCTATGAACAGAAAAAGAAATATGCAATTAGAACAGCAACAGTTATAGATGAAGGCTGTCCAAATTACGTATCAATAATTGTACCTATTTTACACCCTCAATTAGAAATGATTATTTCTACATTTGAACGTGAAATAGCCATGTTTCAAAACAACAAATAAAAAGAGCATAACAGTTGGGCAACGCATGCACATCAGCTGTTGTGCGAGCGCATATCAGCTATTATGCAAGCGCACAACAGCTGATATGCGGCCGGAGATACTAAATAACTCAGAAATATATCCTGTCTTTTCCGACAATATATCTTTAATATACGAATAAAAGAGGGTGCATCATAAATTCATGATACACCCTCTTTTCGTTTTTTATCAACTATTATAAACTTGTCAAACCAAGCTTCTCCTATCTTACGGCAACCTTCAATCCCTTAGCCTGAGCACAGGACTGGGTGGATGCCTTTACGATATATACTCCGGATGGAACACGGAGAATCATTCTCTGCTTATCAGGCAACTGATAACTGTGAACCATCTTGCCATCCAAGGTAAATACCTCTACCCTACCCAACTTCTCACCATTCAGGGCAGATACAACAATCATGCCCGCTGCTGGTGAATAAACCTTCAACTGATTACTTTCAGCCTCAGCCTCAATCTGCTGGATACCGGTAGTACCACGAGTCTGTGTCAGGAAGTATCTGCCATGCTCGTTCGCCTGAATGCTCACCTCATTGCCATCCTGCAACTTGGTATACTGTCCGTTGGCAGCATCATAGAGATAAAGTGGAGCATCGAGCTTGGCAACCCCCTTGAAGTCAAGGTTCACCCTTTCGTTCTTCTCCCCATTCTCCATGATGACACCCATTGGCATCCATTCAATCTTAGGAGTAGCATTTACAGCCACAGCCTGAGAACCAGCCACGGTATAAACCTGCGGAATACCACTCAGGTTCTGATCGCACAGAAGATCCACATCCTCCTGCTCATCATAATCATCAGAAGCCTCTTCTCTTACGGCAATGCGAGCCTTCGAAGTCTGTCCCTTAGCATTCTGAGCCGAGACATTCACGTCTTTGAGATAATCAGAAGCAATGATGAAGCCAGTAGAGAGCAGACGGTCTACATACATCGCAGAAGTGAACTTCACTGCATCAACAGAAGCTGTTCCATCCTTCTTAACAAAGAACGACTGAGTAGGCTGGATAACGAAATCCTTACTACTTAAATCTTTAGAAGAAACGCTTCTTACTGCATCTCCTTCAATCAGCCATACAGCATTCTGCAATCCTGTATTCACCTCGAAGAACTTCTTCAGAGAGATAGAACAGGTATATGGATTAGCCACGAGATAGAAACCGCTGTTGTTATCCGTACCGAGCTCCTGAACCATCTGAGCAGGATGCTTTTCATCGTTGTTGTAAGCAACGAGAAGTTTGCCATGGCCAGTGCTATTCTTATCTGAAGAAACTATAGCAGATACATCCGGCTTGGTTACATCTCCCTTCTTACTGTCAGAAGTCGTTGTTCCATTATAATCGTAGTACTGATAGCTTGTATCTTCCTTTGGCAAACGAAGGAGCGCATTTGGCAATGAAGTACCATCTGTAGGTCTCTTTGGCAAGAGCGCATTACCCGCCTTGATAGCGAAGCCACCGAATGTTGTTCCATCTGCGGCATATCTCTCGTCCACCTTATTATATACGTGGCTCCAATAGCCGAGATTGAGATTCATATCATCAGTCTTTGCACCTTCAGGATAATGAGATGCAGGATAACTCTCAGGTGTGATCTCCTCTACTCCACTCTTCATCCAAGCTCTCTGATAAACCGGATACTTGCTTCGGCTATACGCAGCAGTACCATCATCAAACTTGATATCCGTAAAGGCCTTGGTCTTCTGCTGACCATCAATTGCTGGCACATACATATCACCTGCGTAGATATACTGCAGAGGCGAAGCCATGGTGTACCACTTGTTAGGCACCAGTTCCTTCTCTACCCAAGCCTTGTCATATATCAGATAGCACTGGTCACGAAGCTCGCCCTGAGGCTTGAAGTAAATCTGATGGCAGGTATTGCCATAGAACTTCTCGCACTTCAGATTACCATCAGTTTCCAATCCCTTATTGGCATCTGCCTCATTCCAGTAAGCCATGATGTCGTACCGGATATACTTCGTTGCCTCATTACCCTTGCCGTTAGTCAGCTTGGTAGCAATCTTATTGGTACTACGATAAACGATATTGCCGAGGTCAGGGAATGGCAAACCATTCAGATTGGCAATAGTAACCTTGGTAAACTTCATTGGCACATAGCTGTTCAGCGTTGGGATCTCTATCTTCGATGCAGATGCTGCCGCAGAAATTGTACTACCATAAGTCTGATAATCGGTATAATCCTTATCATACAATTCAGTAGAAGATGAGCGATGCCAGTTATCATCATTGTTCCAGTTGGCATTCATACCGCCATCGGCAGTAGGAGTCCATGTAATGAACTCTGGTACTATCTTCACCTTGAGATAAGACTCACCAGGACAGTTGGTAGTACCCTCAGTAGCAGCTCTCTGTTCGAAGGCGAATCTAAGCTCGTAGTAGTATCCCTCATGGAAGTTCTCTAAGACATCATTAGAGAACTTGAGATCGAGGGTATACTGCTTGCCAGGCTTGACTTCAGCAAGAGTTCTAGAACTCAATGTCGCAACAGGGTTCTTCAATAAAGAAGCATCCCATAAAGGATCATTTGTAGTTGCAACATAGACCTTCTCTGTAGCATTGTTATCATCATCAATGAATGTCAAAGTCTTATCCGTAACACCAGACTGATAACTTACATCATGAATAGGAACCTGTAAATTTCCACTTGAATTCTTCAACTTCTTCAGCTGTGGCAATCCGATACGAAGCGATGCCTCATAATTGCCGTCATTGAAAGGATAATCCACATCGTTGAATCCGAAGTTTAGTTGCGGACCATCTTTAGCAATACGCAGAGGCACAGGAATCTTCTCCGTACACATCAGATATTCGACGCTACCAACAGTAAATACCATTTCCATATCAGCATTTGTTTCAGCCGTTTCTGGTTTCATATAAATTTTATGAGCACCATATCCTATTTTGCTAACAGGTATCTCAATGAATGTTGATGGTGTTGCTTCGACAGGCGTACTGCTGTCATCAATATACCACAAGAATGGCACACCAGTAAGCGTAATCTTCTCGCCAGTAACAGGATTAATTGTCGTAAGACTACCTGTAAGTTTAACCTTAGGGTCAGAATCAGTACAATTCACACGATACTCTGTAATGACTTTACCATCAGTATCAGTAATCATTGGTGTCTGACCAATCATCTCAAATATAGCACTATAGATAGAGCAGACATCAGAAGGTTTACCCCAATTTGCATCAGGTGCATCTGGATCACTATCAGCACAGATTGACACATAATACTTCTTACCCTTTATGAGTTTGAAAGGATGATTAGCCAGGATGATATAGGTTTCACCATCAGCATCTTTTTCTATCATGTTGACACCATCAATTTTATACTTTGCACAGGTTTCCTCTGAATCAAAGACATCAACAGATGCATAGCTCTTGGTCGTCGTAATTTCTTTAGCTGTAGCATCATCAGGTCCTTTTAACGAATAGTTGTAAAGACCTTCTCCTGTTACAGGGGAACCATCTTCGTTCACTAAACGGTAATGAATCTTCGTATCCTTATGGTTAAGTATAGCATTTAATGTTTCGTGAATAGCACGTATCTTCAGCTTAATATTACCTGTTCCAGACTCACCGCAGGCTGGTCGGTCCTGATAGATTTCAACCTTAGCTGGCTTTAAATATATACGGATATCATCAACGGCATAGTCAGCACCTATGGTACCCTTACTATAGTTATCTATTTCGATACGGAAGTCAGAATACTTTTCTGCTTGTGCATCTTGCTGAATCGTAATCTTACCATACACCTGATACCATTTTGCCTCATCAGAACTAAGACGGTTTGTGCCAAATTCACCGGAAGAGAAAGAATGTAATAACTTTTTATCCTTTATATTACCATATTCATCTTTCTCCAAACCAAATAACCTAAACATAATCTGTGGTTTAACGGTTTGCGTTGTCATATCAGCAATACAGGCACTAAATGCCATCTGCTGACCAGTACAAAGACTTGCAGTAAACTCAGCAGAAGCGATGGTACGGCTTTCATCTGAAGCATCTACATAAAGGAAAGAACCCGACTGAGATTTACCTGTTGCCTCGTAAGTTCTATCATGCAGTTCTTTATCCGAATACCACATGTAACCATCTGTACCAGTTTTTCCTTTACCAGAGACATTTGTTATATTGGCCGTCTTATAAATACCATATTCACCATGCTGAGGAGAATGTTTGGTATTATAATATACATTGCCAGTATCATTCTTATTTGCACTCTTATCAATCAAATCCTTATAAACGAAACCATAACTGCGCCTGTTCCATGCTGATGGATTCTTACTTTGATTATCATCAGGACTTGTAGGCGCAGACAATGTTTGTTCTGGACTATCATTATCAAAAGAGACAACTGCAATATTGTTATAGTTCTCATCAAGATAAGATATTTGGCGAGTCACATCTTCAGCACCCATTTCTTCGAAAGTCTTTGGATAGAAACTGAAGTATCGTATACTGAAATTGGCCATTGGGCTACTAAATTTCCCAGTCTCATCCTTAACATAAGCCACTACGTAAAAGTGATCACCTGGTTTAAAGGTTGGTTTGGTAGCAGCACCACCATCCAAATCTTTCCACTCTGCATTATTCAGAAGACTTATGCTCAAATCAAAGAAACGTGGGAAATCAGGAACGTTACCTGGTCCAAGAATACACATCTTGTCTCTGGTACCATTATAAGCTCGCCATTCTATCGTGGCAGCCTTCTTGATATCAGAAGAAAAGTCTGCTTTCGTAATCTTACGTTGAGCGATAATTGTATTTGTCTCTGCTTCTGTTGAACCGGCAGGATAATATACATGCTTATTAGTATTGGTAACTGGATAGAAATAATACATTTTAGGATCTACAAAATCCAATCGCAAAGTCATCTTCGAGTTATCATCCTTAAATCCTGCCGTTACATTCTTATTATCCTCAAACGTAAGGTCCTTGCTATCATTTACAAGATCTTCCTTGAGAATTTCAGCCATTTGCGTAGACGGAATAATATGGAAAATGTATCTGATGGATAAGGTTGGTTCATGTTCCATATAGGTTCCAGTAGCATCTATTCCATCAATGTAGCGGCTTACGTCACAAGCAATAGTTTCACCCTTCCAATTTGGGTCACTAGGACGAGTATACTTTACACCAACTGTTGACTGTATAGCATGCTGCATCAAATTGAAAGCCATCAATCCCTTATCTACATTATCTGCATCTTTCACAGAATTCAATAGAGAAGAAGATCCCTCTACAGATAAGTTTGCTGATGCATTATCTGTATCATAATTATACCATCTGAAATAACCTAAAGGCTCCAATGGGTCACCAGAGGATTCGAATTTCTGTATAGGCAACATAAGAGACACAGTCTTATGGTCAGCATCATCTACGACATAGGTATACTCCCATGTAGACACCTTCTGGCGCAACTGATTCTTCGAAGCATCGATTACCTCATAATCGTTATCAGCATTGGCGTAACCCTTATAATGCTTAAAAGGCGCCTCTGTGGCTTTCTTGATATCATAAACCAACTTACCTTTAATTGTTGGTTCTGTGACAACAAGATAATTTTCAAGCACTGGGGCTTCATCAGAAAAATATACTTCTATACAACTATTCAGAAAATCTGTTTCATTATTAAAGCCAAACGCAATATATAAATCTGACTCGGGAACAGAAGTCTTATCTTTTGAATAATAGAATAATCCTTTTGAATTATTGTATTTATCCTTCCATTGGAAGTTAGGTGAATTCAATCCACCACTAATACCTCCAGCTTCAGACACTTCATTATAAGAAATGGAACTCATCGGCTTGTTCGTTCTCTTATCAATAATACTTACACGATAGTATATTGGATTAGCAGCTGATGCTTCGTAATTACCACTAGTATCCTTCGTATAAAGACTAAAGTCTTCTATTTTTGAAGCAATATCGGTAATGACAAGTTGTTTATTCTTTATCGTTGTCTCCTTAAGATAAAGAGGTACAGTCTTTAAATTAGCTGAATACGCAGCATCCAAATCATTAAGAAGTGGAGCTTCCTCCAAGCTGACGTTAAACTTGATGTTGAATGCATCAGGTTCCTTAATCATGACACCATACTTTACATTCGTATCTTCTATCAGTTTAGTATTGGATACGACACAAGATACCTTCAGATCATCCCATGACATTGTGGTAGGGAAAGTGAAGGTAGGATTCAACGCTGCAGACAAAGTACTGGCTGCATTCTCAGAGAACCATGTGTAATATATTTCTTTTTCTGTTGTCTTATCTTTACGCAGAGTCAAGCCAGATGCAGTAATGCCAGGTATAGCATTACCGCTCTTGTCCGTAATCATCCATCGTACATAGAGGTCAGTTACTTTACTCAAGTCGGTTACACCAAGAGCATCGCAAAGTCGCTGCTTATTTTCTTCAGTAAGCAGTTGTACATTTGCTGTCTTCGAAGTGAATGCCTGACGGAAGTTGAAAACCTTAGAAGCATCCAATGAAGAATCATCGGTTGCATCAAAAGTCAACTTATCCTTCTCTGATTGAGACAACAAATTATAAGTAATCTTCGCCTTAAGAGTTGGCTCTTGGAGAAGAAGATTATTATAATTATAATTAATAACATCTGCAGTTTCATCGGAAAGATAGACATCTAATACATAGTTAGACATCACATCTTTAGCATTCTGTAATGTAATTTTATATCCAAAATGTTTTTTATTAGCAGAAGTCAGCTGATCAGAATAATAAAAAGTTCCTTTATCATTCTTACTGCTATTATTACTTAATGTTGTATTATTAACTTCATTATAGCCACCCCATTCGGTAGATTTTTCGATTTTATATTCACTAGCTTTCAGAGTAGCATTGGTTGTTTTATTGCGCAAGTTGATACGCAAATAAATCTTCTTAGAACTCGTATCAAATGAATTACCGTCAGAAGTAGAAGCTAAAGATAATAGAGACTCTAAAGAAGAAGCTAAATCAAAAGAATAAGAAGTACTACCATCTGCCACAAAATCTGTTACAGACATTTTGTTTGTACCTGTATAATCTTTCAGCAAAGGAATATCATTCTGTGACACCAACTTAAAAGTGATTTTCTTTTCTGCAGTTTCATCACTAGGATTAGTATATAAATTTTCTGATGTTGAAGTTAGCAGAACTATCCGAAAGTCAGAAAGATTACCACTAGAACCAGAATAAGTTATTGTTAACGATTGCCAATTTAGGTCCCCATCATACTTCTTTACTTTTATATAAGGTGCTGCTGGTTCTATATTATATCCATTGCCCGTAATATTCCACTGGCTAAAATCATCTACCTTTTTGCCAGATGAATCAAGTATATACCAAACAGAATATTCCCCTTTCTGAATATAGTTGTTGAGACTATTAAATGTTATCGAATTACCCTCTAACAATTTTAAGTTAGTTTGTTCCGTTAATCCCCATATAGTATTTGGCAGCAATGCAAGCATTGCTACCAACATATATCTCATTACACTATTAAAAATCTTAGACTTAAACATAAGCTTCAATGTTTTTTAATATTAGTATTATTGTTTACATATCCAAAATGCACCGTTATGGCGCCTTGCTGAGTACCAGGTTAAATCCTGAGAGATAGCTACCCGATATACCAGCGTTGGTGAATCAACTTCATCATTAACTTTTACTGAAAGCTGATAGATGATTGGCCCTATCTTCTTGCCTAACTCACCTAATGTTTCTGCCTCTATTCTATTTTTATCAGTTACTATATATGGCGGGGTACTGAAGGCTTTTGACTCGTCTCCAACCATCGATTCTGAAAGTTTCTTCCATTCTAGATTAGTGAAAGAGACAGATGAACCATCACTATACTTCGTAACAGAAGGAATGATATGGAACTCCTCACCTGGATAATGGAAAGTTAGATTGAGTTGCTTTCCGTCATCTTTCAATGATGGATACATACCTATGGCACTAAAGTCCTCTACCTTGAGACGTAGCTTGTAATCGCTCAGTGCCAACTTTAAGACATGATGGTCGTTGCGGGCTATCTGATTCCAGTCGGTATACATGAAGTATCTCTGTGAACCAACGTTCGTTTCGAGCGTTACTACAAAGTAAGGATAAGCATTGCCGGCTTGACTCTCGTTGACATAGAATGAAACCGAACGGCTGTTATCTGTATCATAATCGGTTGCGGTCTTGTCTACTGTCAAGCCAGATGTAATCGCATGTGTAAATTCATCACTTTTAGCATTCTCTACCAAATTTGGCGTTTGGGCAACATTCGCAGATGAAACAGACGTTTTAGGAAGCAACTTGATATTTTCTGTTCCTGCAGCAGGATTGCTTGTAATATCACTGATACTCACATTCTTTACGATAATATCTTCACCTGTCATATTGCGGAACTTGAGAGTAATCTTGGATAGCATTCTTACTACATATAATTTCTTGACATCCGGTTGGCCATTAGAGCCGATAGTTACCTCCTGTTTATTACTCATAGGAATACCATTCGCTTTAATATCCATATCATTACCATTGACAGCAAATGATTTGGAATCGAAGTCAGGAGAACGAGAACCCTCCGTAATCGTACCGAGTTCTGTATCTGATATATTGGCAAAAGAATAGACCGAATAAGTTCCTGCTTCCAAACCGGAAACTGTTACATCATCTTCCTTATCTTTGCCTTCAGCTACGGATGGCTGCTTAACAACTTTCGCTACCGTTCCATCAGACTTTACAAAGACAACTGTCCAACTCTTCATGTTCTCTTCTTTAGAACCGTCCTCCCATGTATTGGGACTTCCTTCAGTATAAGTTTCTGCACGGGAAGAAGCCGAACTTCCTGATACTGGAGACAGATTAAAATGGAGAGTATATGTCTTGTTGGTGGTGCTTCCCGGATCAGAAGCATCACTATCTGGCGAACATGCTGCGAAAATCAGAAGCAGCATCACCAGGCAAGCCATATATTTCATTATATGTTTTCTCATTTTAGTTATACTTTGTAAATTATTCTTAGAGTTTAATATATTACTTCCCCATGGTCGTAATGTGCCCAAGGGACTAGATGTATGGTCAACTTCAAACCTTTTGACTTTCCTTCAACACCTTCTACCTTTACCTGATAGATGTTGTTGCGGACAACACCAAAATGCATCGGGTCAGCGGTGGTTCCACTTCCTGAAGGGTCGCTATGACGGAGCGTATAGGTATATTCCTTTTCTGTTCCAGTTGCACCAGTCGTAGGCTGCTTCTTGGTTGCATCCCATTCGGAAGACTCGTAATACTTGCCTTTAAAGATAAGGCCTGTAGAATTGTCCTCTTTATTATCGGTGGTCGTATTCTCCATCACATAATCGAGGATGTAACTTGGATCTGTTGTACTGGTTGAAGTTGTCTCCTTTACATTATATAAAGATGTAGGACCTTCGGCTTCTGCGAGAGTAAGACCTGCACGATCCTTTGTCCAAGGGCAAACCACATAATTAGTAGAAGCCTTAGTAGTAGCATCCATTTTTTCCACTCCGAAATAAGTAACAGAAGATACAGTTTTATCTGAAGAAACTCGCTTTATCAGGTATTCTCCCTTTGTCATAACCTTGGTAGGAGTAACAGATTCGAGCTTAAAGCCACCTATTACATTCGTACCATCCATTACGTTATAATAATAACCTTGACTGGTACCATCATAAGTAGCATTTGGAATGATGTCGATACGGGCAGCCAAGCGCTCGATGTCTACATCTACCAGATAGGGATTTGTTTCTGTTCCACTACCAGATGTTCCAGAGAAATCAATCTTTGCATCTTTCTTTGATGACATAACGAAATCAGAGAAATTGGCGATATCATCATTGCGGGTGCAAACCTTATCCATTTGCATATCTCTTACTTCGCTTATCTTCTTTCCTTTACATCTGGAAGTCATGTCACCAGCATTGGCGATAACCAAAACATGATAGTCTTTGCCAACAATGATAGGATCTATTTCTCTTGGATTGGTAGTATAAGTTACCTTACCGCCAGACGAAGGAGTAGAAGCAGTTAAAGCGGTAAATGTATATACATAACCTATTGTTGCTTCATCTTCTGACAAGTCATTTTTACTAGATTGATATAGTAAGACGGTAAGGGAATTGACATCATTTTCATGATTGATTCCTGGTTCTCTTCCATCACCATCTTCACCTCCGTCAGGTCCTGATGTTGCCCTACTCGCTCGTGTATCTCCACTACCATCCACCGTTACCTTTACCTGCAGATATGCCTTCATATCTTTGCTTGGCAGAGGCGAATCGCTAGCAGTGTCGCTCGCACAGGATGCGAACGACATCACCAGCAAAAGGGCTAGCAATGAGAGGGTTATTGTCTTTATCTTAAACATACACTTTCTTTTTTGAATCGGCTTATGGGAAGCCGGGTAGGACATATTAATTGAGTTCTTCGAACTGGATGCGCTTGCTCCAACTCAGTACATTCACGCTGATAGTGATGTAGCAATACTTGAGCTTGCCACCCTGGATAAAGAACTGAAGTTTGTAATCATAGGCACGGTCAAGGAATTCCTGTGCACTGTAACTGTACTCCTCACTGGTGCGGAGACGACTCAAGAGGTCAGGAAGATTTACATTTACTACTGTATTTCCGGTCTCTTTACTCTTGATAAGGAGATGACCGTCCTGTTTGTAATCATCGTGCTTCAGAATACGGGAAGTCATGAAGTCGGCATGAGCTATCTTGCCCTGCTCGGTTTCATCCACCGTATTCCATGTAGCATGAGGGGTATAAACCACCTTACGGCTTTCGTCGAGAGAGTTATCCCAAAGAATGCGAGCATTATGATCCTCAATGGTCATCGTGTAGTCGTTGACATCCATATCTTGTGGAGAGTCAAGGTCACGCAGCGCCACATTGATTTTCTTTGTATCACGAACCAAAGGGATTGTAGCATAGGCTGCTTCAGAGGAAGAAACCTCTACGGATTCGAGCATCTTGCCATGCCAAAGGGTGTCCAATGGCATGGCATGATTCTCAACTTCATCATAATCACCACGGCTCTGATGGTCGAGGTTCACCTCCAACTTCTTGATATTGTCGCCCTTAGCCAGTTCTGTACGAACGAACTTGGCGCGACCGGATTGCAGTTGGTCAGCATAAGCATTCTGTCCTGCGAGAGCAAGGAACTGATATTTGCCAGGCTGTAGGTTCTCGACGTGCATTACATAATTTGGGTCTTTGAGAGGCGATGATAGCGCAGAATTCGTCTCGGTCTGTTGAGTTATATAGTTTCCGTTCTCGTCGAATACATACAGCGTTACCTGTCCAACATGGTCATTGAACATGTCGGCACGCTGGAGGTTGTAATCATACTTAAATTTCACATATACACCATTAGGACAATCGCTGTAATCCTGGTGCCACATATCGTGGCATGAGGTCGCGACGGTCAGGGTCATGGCAGCTGCCATGACACCCTTTAACCATTTATTTATCTTCTGCGCTATCATATCGCTAATCAATTATTGTTTTCTATATTTATCTTATAATGTATCAAATTACTGACCGAGAATTGCACTCTGTGTACGCTTAGCCCAAGAGAGGACGTTGATCTTGACAGAGATGTAACTCTTCAAATTATCATCTGGTGTAGGATCCTTCTTTACATCAAGTTCCTCTGGAGTTGCTGCACCAAGTCGACTTACGCCAGTAATATCCAAATCATACCAGTTGTTACGAAGCACACCATAACGACCTAACCAATTAGCTTCGTTAGGAGTTGGGTATGAAATACCTGAAGTTTTTGTAGAAGGATTCCAAGGAGTAAGCTCATCACCAAAGTGCTTAATCAAGATATTATAATAAGAATAACCACCCTTATATTCTACAACCTTGATATTGTTAGCAAGAGCTGTTAATACAGTAGCATCTGTAACATAAGCAGTAGTTGGTGTACTACCAGTAGCAGTTGGTGTAAAGGTCAAAACTAACTTATTGAAAGTAACTTTACCAGCGTTATCTGAAAAATCAACATCAGAGACAGTAATCTTACCTGCCTCAGTAACAGAATGGAAATAAGCAGCCTTCAAAGAAGATTCCGTATTCTCTGCCAAGAACTGATTACCAACCTTTGTTTTTGCAACTGCTAATGAATAAACAACATCTTTACCTCCATTAATTGTATAGAAAGTACCACCTGTATAAGAATCTGGAGTAATCTTCATCTTTACAATAGCAGTAGTAGTATTACGAACATCCTGATGAGCTACATCAAAGGTGTTTTCATAACAATAGGTACTAGCATCCTTTCCTAATGTCAAATCCCCATCCCCTACAGTTGGATCCGTAGCAAATGGAGCCTCATCCGTATAATTAATATCCTTTCCCCAATATGTACGATACTTATTAGCAGCAGGATCTGATGACACATTAGTCTTAATCAACTTTATACCTGCAAAACGATAAGGATTAGCGTCAAAAGCTGATTTATCAGCACCAGAGAGAAAATCTGCTCCATTTGATGTTAAATTATTCCAAGCGTTATCATATTGACGAACCAAATAAGAAGACTTATTTACATTAGCCAAGTTCCAACCCACCAAAGTGTATTCAAAATTCTTAGCAGTTGCACCATCAGCAGAAAGAGTTTCTGTTGAAGTACCAGAACCTGTCATACCTAATGTAACCTTAGAAGCTACACGCTCAACAAAAACATCAGCAGCAGGATTAGCTTTTGCTTCAGCTTCTGTCTTAAAAATAGATTTTGTTACATCTGCCAAAACTGTTGCGTTGTCAAATGGTGCAGTTCCAGGTTTAGTTACAACAGGAACATTAGTCATCATCAAGTTATCTTTAACAAAATCACCATCAACTTTAAGTTGAGAGAAATCTGAGAATTTATCAGTGAATGGGATACCATTGACGGTTATACTATGATCAGGACCTACAACAATATTTGAGCCTTTATTTACAAGAACAAAAGCATAAATATTACCAGTTGCAGAAACCGAGCTAATTTCCTGGACCTTAGTTAATTGTGTGGAAATCTGAACATTTGCATCAATATCCGTTTTTTTCAAGCCATCCAAGTTATATGCTCCTTGAAATACAGCATCATTTTCATTTGCACCTGCAAACAAAAGCAAAGCAGCATCATTTACTTTATATTCATCAGCAACTCCATCAGCCGTATCATCATTGGCTGCTCTTGATACATTCTTACCCTGTGTAGGCAAGTTCAAAGAGATATTAATATATCCCTTACCTGTCTCATTGAAACCTGTGTTGTTACCAGCGATATCATCACTACTAGAACAAGAACCGAGCATCAGACCTGCCAATACTGCGGAAAACAATAACGATTTTTTCATAATTGATATATTTAATTGGATTAATACTTTTATTCCTATTTATTACCTTTTATAGATTTTCCAGATTCTCCTGAGCAGCCTTGACACCTGCCTTGGCTGCCAAGCCGAAGTAATGGCGAGCTTGCTGGTCATTGCCATTCAATGCCTCGTATACACCACGGGCATTCTGAGCCGCAGGACTGTTGCCAGCCTTGTCAAGATAAGCCTTGGCACCATCGGCATCACCGGCATTCAAACGGGTATTGGCTGCATTGAGATTGGCTGTTTCGTTCTCTGGGAACATGCGGACGGCGATCTCCATCACATCGTTAAACTCCTTACTGCCAGGCTCATAGGTCTGAGCTACCAGGAACATCTCTTCCTGACTGAGCTGCTGTGGCTTGGTCTTGATAATCTCCTTTGCCTCAGCCACATCGAATGGCTTTACCTTATACGTGATATGGTAGTCGGAATGGCGGAGGGCAGGATACCAGGTATCAAGCATAAAGCGATACTCTGATGGATATTGCTTCTTGATCTTCTGCTCACGGGCATCCGGATCCATCTTCTCATCATTGGCGATTGCCAGAATCTCAGCCTTATGCTCCAGGTTACTATCCTTGAGATAGTTGCGGAGACCATCCCAATCCTCTGCCGTAGAAGAAACGGTGAAGAGCTGGGTTGGCAGGGCTACCATACGGCGAACATAATCGGTAAGGGTCTTGGCACGGTTCTTTGCCAGATAGTCATTATGACTGTAAGGACTCTCAGGAGAAGCATAACCATGAATGTTGATTCCGCTCACCTCCAGGTTCTTATCATCTTTCAGGGCATTGATGGTTCTTACGATACTGTCCAACTGAGCCGGATTGCGACGGTAGTCGGCATGAAGCTCTATCTTGTTGACAGGGAAGTCGATATAAGCACGCTTATCGAGATGACGAACCTTGATTGCCTCTACGGCAGGACGTACGAAGACAGCCAACGGCTGACGGCGATGGCGGAGATGGAAATCATTTCCCTCCTCCAGGTTGCCACATCCACAAAGATCTTCATGCATAGTGAGATCGTAGTTCTTCATGACTCCCGCCACAGGAATGGAAGCGGTATACTTAAGGGTCTGTGCCTGCTTGTTGTTACGGCGAACCACCATCGCCTTTGGCGAAAGGTTCAGATGTTTGTTCCCTACCCCACGTTCATACATAATCTGCTGGCGTTTTCCGTTGATGACAATCTCAGGCAACTTATATTCCAACTTCTGACTCTTGAAGATAGGAGTATATACCAGCTGGGTATTGGTAGGAAGGTTAAGCGAATCGAGGTTGAGATCCATCGATACCGTCAAAGCGTTATTCTGCTGCGCCACCTGCACATTGCTAACCTGAATTTTGTTGGCAGCCAGCTTTACTTCATGGCAGTTCTGTGCCATAACAGTTGCAGGAGCCATCAATAAGGCAGCATATAATAAATAGGTGGTATTTCTTGAAAGTTTCATGATCATTAATGTTAAAAGGGGTTATAACATGTAAATGAGGGAGAGGGCAGCCTTGGTAGGTCCCACATAGTTATCGTGAGAGGATTTTAACTTCTCCCCACAGTTGCCACACTTGAACTTGTCGTACTGGATGTAGTCGTAGCCAATGCCAATGGATGTTTCCAGGTTCCAGTGCTTGGAAAGTGGCCACTGATAACCAGCGGTGACACCACCACCTACGTACCATCCCTCATAGCGATGGTCGCGCAAGTCCTTAAACATACCGAAAGGTAGCTTGACGCCTCCGGCATTAAACTGTCCACCCATAGCATGAGCACCGAGGAACCAGCCATTGAAGTTCTGGCAGAACCAATAGCGGTATTCCGGCATCACAAGCCAGTGGCGGAGGCTGGACTGGTCACCTCCCGACTGTTTCCAAGGATTGAAGCCGACGAATACCTGTGCGGTATGCTTCTTCCCCACAGCAGTTTCAAGTCCGATATTGGGTGTTGTTGTAGCCCAATACAGCAAATTGCTCTTTACCCCAATGTTCTGCGAAAAGCCGTTCATCGAGATCAACATCAGTAGCATGGTAGCTAAAGACATTTTCATTACCATCGTTTTACACATAATTAATAATGGTTTTACTATGTAATTTCGGTTTATATATTTTTGTTTAGTATATCTAGTTCCATTTTGAGTATACAAGTGGTTGTAACTCTACTTCATCTGGGTATACTTTTACTTATCACTTACTTGGTATACTTTGCTTGTTGTTAAGTTTAGCATATCATTTTTGACGCTGCAAATATATAAAGAAATTGCGAAATGGGGGGGGGGATAATTTGGTTAAAATGTGTGGACAACAACATTTTATACTAAAAAATCCACTATTTGGCAACATTTTGTATCCTTAGAAGGCGATAATTTTAATATTTATTGTTCTTTTAGGGCGTAAAGCAACTTATATTAACGAAAAGCCCTAGTATCGCATTTGGCGACACTAGGGACTCTATAGAATTTGAATAAAATGGCAGAGATTAGAAGGTGTACTTCAAACCAACCTGACCACGCCAACGGCTGTAGTAATCGCTATAGCTCTTGTAGGCATAAGCACCGGTGAACTGGTAGACACCATTGCCCTGATAGTTGACTGGTGAATAGTAGGTACCGAAACCGTCACCATAGGTATGACCCCAATCCTTGTTCAGGAGGTTGCCCACATTGAGGATATCAAAGGTCAGCTCGATGGAATTGATCTGACCAGCCACCTTGAAGTTGAACTTCTGACCGAAGTGAACATCGAAGTGATGCTCGAAAGCCAGGTTGTCAGCATAACGCTCGTAGTATTCGCCACGATGCTTGCTGAGATAAGAATCATCAGCAATCCACTTCTTCAGCATCTCGCGCTGCATTTCCTCGGTAAGCTTGTCGCCATGATTGTCGCCAAACATACGGTTGGTGAAGGTATTCTTGTTGTACTTGGTTTCCTCGAAACGCATCTTGTCAATCTGTGCATCAGTTGGAATGTAGAACAGGTCATTACCCTTAGATCCGTCTTCGTTTACGTCTCCATAATAATAATAGGTATAAGGAGAACCGCTCTTACCCTGGTAGATGACACCGAGAGTGGTCTGCCACTGCTTCTGATGACCGTACTTGATGTGGTAGTAAGCAGAAGCCTGGATGCGATGAGGCACATTGTAGGCAGAGTTGCCCACCTCCAGATCGTTGCAGTCACGATGAGTATATTGATAGGTCCAGTTACTCTTTGCTACAGAAGAACCACCATTGGCAGCACTGCGTGAACGGGTCCAGGTATAGCTTGCCATCAAGTCGAGACCGAAGTTGAAATGCTTCTCAGCCTTGAGCGAGAGGTTTACGGTATAACCCTTGGATGTATTTCCAAGGGCATAGACACCTGCGATAGGAGTACCCTTTACCACACTCTGATAGAGCGGACGGTTGTCCCACTCATATCCGTACTTCTGGGAGAAGGTCTGACCACTCTGCTCCTGAGCGAGGTTCTTATAGAGGATATCGTTCAAAGTCTTGGAGTAGATAGCCTCAGCAGTCCAGTCGATACCCAAAGCCTCGAAGTCGAAACCGAGGTTGAGACGGAGGTTCTGAGCGAACTTGAAGTTCTTGTCGCATACAGCCACATCCTGGTTGCCGGCACTTGCCTTCATCTTGTCGGCATTGGCATTCTGCTTGGTTGGGTCGAGGATGAGTTCCAATCCCTTGACGGTAGAGTTGTTGCTATCGTAAGAAGAGAGCTGCAGACCTGTACCCGAGTAGTTGTTGCTTACCCAAACGAATGGGATTCTACCGGTAAAGACACCCGCTCCACCACGGAGGATATACTTGCGGTCGTTGTTGATGTCCCAGCGGAAACCTACACGAGGCGAGAGCATTGGCGAGAAGCTGAGCTTATCGTTGGTCTTCAATCCCCACCCCATCTTCTCTGACAAGGCGTTGAACTCCGGATTCTCCACTGGAGTATCGAAGAATACAGGAATATCCAGACGCAGACCGTAGGTCAAGGTGAAGTTATTGCTTGCATTCCACTTATCCTGCGCATAGAAACCGAACTGACCGGAAGAGAATTCCGAAGCCCAGTTAGGATCGCCGGTAACATCAGTGTTAGCCTGACCGTAACGGTACTGGTTCATGTAAGCCTTGTTAGGGTCCAGTTTATCTGCCATATAGTCATCGTAATAAGCCTTGAAGTTGTCGTATCCCTTGAAGGTATAGGAGCCAAACTTATCCGAGATGAACATATTCTTGAAATGGTAGAACTCGTTGTGGGTACCGAAGATGAAGGTATGGTTGCCACGGAGCCAAGTCAGGTTGTCCTCAATGGTCCAGATGTCCTGGTTCAGGTAGTTAGCCTGGGAGTTTCGCTCAGTACCGATGTTGACAGTACCGCTACCAACGCCCGTAATGGAAATCATCGGTAGATGAGCCTTGATGTCACGGCTATCGCGCACTCTTACGAAGCTGACACGTGCCTCATTGCTCACACTTGGAGAAAATCGGCTCTGAAGCTCAGCGATGAACGAGTTGGTATTGCTCTTGAACGGATAGCTGTAGCCGTAGGAGTTCAAGCTGCTGGCACTACCGCCGCCACTCAACTGCTCAGCCTTGACGAGACTCCAGCGGATGGCAAACTTATTGAACTCGTTGATGTTCCAGTCGAGTTTCAATCCAGCCTTATCGCTCTTGGTATAGATGTCCTGGTTACTGTAGTAATCGTTGAAGTTGACACCCTGCTTTTCAGCTATCTTCTGGAGCATGGTCAGAATATCCTTAGCCTGCTCGGTATTCACCTTGGAATTGCCGGAGTCTACACCATAGAGATTAGGATATTCCTTGTTGGTGCGCTCATAGTTGGCGAAGAAGAAGAGCTTGTTCTTGATGATAGGTCCTCCGAGAGTGACACCCATGTTATACTGAGTCTGCTTCTGATACTTTGGTGCATAACCCGTGCCATCGAGGTAAGGATACTTGGTACCGATGAGGTCCTGGTTGTAGCCATAGTAGTAAGCCGAACCGTGGAACTGGTTGGTACCGCTCTTGGTGATGGCATTGATGGCACCTCCGGTGAATCCGCTCTGGCGCACATCGAAAGGAGCCACGGAAACCTGAATCTGCTCAATAGTCTCCATAGATACCGGCTGAGCACCTGCCTGACCGCCGTTGTTACCGCTAGATGCCAGACCGAAGACGTCATTGTTTGCCGCACCGTCAATCATGAAGTTGTTGTATCGGTTGTTGACACCGGCGAACGACATGTTTCCGGAATTGGTAACGGTGAGCTGCGGGTTCAATCGAGCCACGTCAGCGATACCGTGGGTGATGCTAGGCATGTTGTTGATCTGCTCTGCCGTCATACTGGTAGCAGCACCTGTACGGGAAGCAGCGAGACCCGCCTTGCCGGAAACCACCACTTCCTGAAGCTGGTGGGCATCCTCCTGGAGCGAGCATGAGATATTCTCTGTTTCACCGAGGCTCAGGTTGAGATTCTTGATTACCTTGTCCTTGTAGCCGATATAGGAGATGTCTACCTTGTAAGGACCGCCTGGTCGCATACCCTGGATGGTATATCGTCCATCGATATTAGTAACGGCACGATATACGGTACCGGAAGGTTGGTGAGTAGCAGTAACAGTAGCTCCGATGACGTTCTCGCCATCAGATGTAATCTTACCGCTGATTCCAGAGGTAGTAATCTGTGCCATGGCAGCGTTCACCGTCAGGATGAACAAAGCCAGAAGTAAATGCAATCTTTTCAGCATATTTCTTTAGATTATTTCGTTAATAATTTAGGTTTCACCCCGCCAATAGGCAAGTTTTTCACCCATTTTATACAATATGGTGCAAATATAGCTAAAATATTTGAAATAACAAGAAATTAGCGTGAGAAAAACGTGTTACAAATAAAAAATATCAGTAAGTATGGAGAAAAGGGATAAAAAGAAAGCGCCCTGAAAGAGCAAAAGCATTCTATATACAATGCTTTCCCTTTCAGGGCGCTTATTTATAATTCGTATTCTAAATCTCTATTAGTTAAAGATGTAACGGATAGAGAACTGGATAGAATAGGTAGAATTGAAGCTTGTGTAGTTGGTGTATGTCTTTGACAATACATCCTTACCGTTCTTCTGGAACTGGAATGAACCAGCAGCACCATTCTTACCAGCAGTATACTTCAACAACTTGGTGTTGTTAACTGTCTTGTAGAGACCCCAGCTGTTGTTCAGCAGGTTAGCGAGGTTCTTGATGTCAACACCAAACTGGAGAGTGTTCTTCTGACCAGCTACGTTGAGGTAGAAGTTCTGGTTGAACTTGAAGTCCAACTGATGATGCCAAGGCATTACAGCACCACCACGCTCAGCATACTCACCCTTGTGATTCTTCAGATAATCATCCTGGTTGATGTAAGCCCAGAAGTCATCCTTCTGCTGCTCAGCAGTATATTTACCATTGTCCTTGAAGTTCCACTTATCCAAAGCCTCGCGAGAAGCTGGGATGTAAACCAAACCGTTAGAACCGTAGTCGTTAACTACATTGCCAGTCAACTGGTAAGTGTAACGTGTGCAGCTGTAACCATCAGCATAACCCATGTTCATACCCTCGTAAATCAAACCAACCTCAGAACCGAAGTTCTTGCCGTAGTCCTTCTTGTAAGAAGCAGAGATGAGCAAGCGGTTAGGAGCTACGTATGTACCATAACCCAACTCCATATCGTTGTTACCGTTTACAGAGTAACGGTTGTTGTAGTATGCAGAAGAAACCTGGTCGCCAACACCATCACCATAAGACTTAGCCTTAGAGTAGGTGTAAGAAGCAGAGAGGTTCAAACCGAATGCAAACTTCTTAGCCAAAGATGCAGTGATTGAGTAGTAGTATGCCTTATGACCAGCATTTGTGATCATGTAAGGGTTGCTGTATGAGTTGCGTGAATACCACTTACGCTTGTCACCAGGAGCCAGCTCTGTGTATGACTTACCATCCCAGTAGCGGTCGAGGTTGATGACAGTAGCAGGATTGAACTCACGGCTATAGATACCCTCTAAAGAGAAGTCGATATCGTATGGCAACTTGGCATCCAAAGCCAGAGAAGTCTTCCATGTAGCGTTCATCTTCAAGTCCTTGTCGATGATGGTAGGAGTAGAAGGTGCTGCTGCATCCTCACGGTTAACAGCCAAGCCCTGCTGCTTCAATACATTTACCTGCTCATCACGGCTAGCATAGAACTTATCCATCAAATACTTAGCACCCTTGTCGGATGGAGTATTATAATAATAGGTGTACTGACCACAACCAGCGTTACCTACTGCAGATACGAGCCATACGAATGGCAGACGACCGATGAAGTAACCTGTACCACCACGGAGAACCAACTTGTGGTTGCCGAGGATATCCCAGTTGAAACCTACACGAGGAGAAACTGTCAATGGAGCATCAGGGAGCTGATCGGTAGAATACTGAGACTCAACGCCAGCATCGTTCTTCCACTTCATGGCAGCGAAAGCCTTGTTATAGTTGTTCTCCAACTCTGGGTAGATAGGCAACTCGAAACGCAAACCAGCTGTCAGGCGGAAACGGTCAGAGAAATTAACCTGATCCTGAACGTAAGCAGAGAACTGGTTGTACTTCATGGTAGCCTTGAACTGACCAGAACCGTCCATTGGGAAGGTAACGCCATAGCTTCTAGGAGCCTTGCCGTTCATGAAGTCGTCCATAGACTCGAATACATAGTAACCGGCAGAAGCTGCACCGAAGCCGTTGGTAGCCTTGTTGGTCTCAAACTGGAGACCAGCGGTGAAGTTCTGGATACCCATAGACCATGTAGCCTCATCAGTAGCAACGAAAGTCTTCACCTGACGGAGGTTACCCTCAGTAAATGGATCAGGACCGAATCCCATATAGTAAGAGCCATTCTTCAGGATATCCACTGTTGGGAACATACCACCCACATAAGTACGTGGCTCATCCTGATAAGAGTAAGTAGCACGGAGTACATTGCTTACACCACCCCACTTAGAGTTCCACTCAGCAGCGAAAGAGGTAAAGTTCTTCTCCTGATAGTAGCGTGCACTCTCGAAGTAGAGACCAGCGTTAGCTGTACGACCAGACTGAGACTTACCACCCGTAGCATCCTCACCACCAGGATAGATGACAGAATCCTTGAATGGAGTGGTTGAGCTAGATGGATTTGAAGAATCCTTATCATGGCTCTTAGAGAAACGGATATTCAACTTGTTGTTCTCGTTGATGTTCCAGTCGATACGAGCCAGGAACTTGTATGATGGAGTATCAAGAGAATATCCCTGATAACGACCTGGGTTGTAACCATAGTTCTTGCTGAGGAAGCTGAGCATATTGTCCATATCGCTCTGCAATGGGCGGTGAACGGTACCAGATGATGGAGACCACTTATCGCTTTCGCTGAGACGAGCTGTACCAGAAGGACCAGCAGAGATATTGCTCTGATATTCACCGTTGGCGAAGAAGAACAACTTATCCTTGATGATAGGACCACCGAAGCTGGCACCCCATGTAGTAGCATGAGACTGGAGACGGTTCAACTCATAATCGCTTACCTTGTTACCACGCAAGTGAGAGTTGGTAGTGTACATATAAGCTGTACCCTTGAAATCATTGGTACCGCTCTTGGTTACGGCGCTGATAGCACCACCTGTAAATCCACTCAAACGAACATCGTATGGAGATGAAGATACAGAAATCTGATCCAAAGCATCGAGAGAGATTGGAGATCCGTTGCCAGGGAGGTTACCACCAATACCGAAGGCATTGTTGAAGGCAGCACCATCGACAGTAACGTAAGACTGACGGTAGTTACCACCACCAACAGAGAATCCGCTACCTACGTTAGCACCCTGAGGAGTCAACTTCAAGAGGTCGTTCATGCTACGTGATACGGTAGGAACAGCCTCAATCTGGTCGGCATTGATACTTGTTGTAGCACCAGCGCGGTCTGTGCGCATGTTGTTGTTGCGATCAGCAGTAACGACAACATCCTGCAACATCTCTGCGTTTTCAGAGAGACTTTCGTTCAGAATGGTGTTCTGACCGAGAGAGAGATTAAAATTCTTAACTTCCTTAGTCTTGTAACCTACATAAGAAACTTCCAAGACATAAGGACCACCTGGGCGCATACCCTGAATAGAATAACGACCATCAATGTTGGTCACTGCGCGATAGACTGTACCAGAAGGTTGGTGAACAGCCTTGATAGTTGCACCAATGATGTCCTCACCATTGGCAGTCACTTTACCACTAATGCCAGATGTAGTAATCTGCGCCATAGCAGTTGAAACCATAAAGGCCAGCAAAGCCACTAATAAATGCAATCTTTTCTGCATACCTTTTTTTATAAAATTAATTAATAATACGGGGGAATAGCCCCCAAATATCGTTTACGGGTGCAAAATTAAACAAAAAATTCGATATAAGTGTTACAACTGCATGAAAAATTGTGTTTTATAACATAAAAAAAATCTGCGTTAAGGAAATAACGCAGATTTTCTTTAAATTATTATTTATAACGGGGGTTTGGTTATAATTTTTCGAGGGGCTCGAGGCGGAGGGCTGCCTCGGGGGACTGACCTTCTATACCAGGCGATGGAATCGCCTGGAACGGGGGCTAGGCTCCCTGAAAAGGGACCTGAGGAGGGCCTGAAGAGGACCTGAGGAAGGCCTGAAGAGGACCTGAGGAGGGGCGGGCTGCCCCTACTCCTTTCTCTGCCAGATGCTCATTACCTTGCGACGGATGGCGAGGATGTTCAGGATAGAGACTATCAGGAACAAAAGCATGCCTAAGCAGACGGATGGGAGCATGGTACCTTCTTCGATGTCAGGGAAGATGGCCTCGATAAACTCCATATAATAGCCACGGACGAAGAAGAGGATGACCCAGGCAATGATGAGCACCACCAGGTTGAGCGACATGGTGAGCACCTGATATGGCTTCGCCACATTGGCAGGACTATAGCCTATCAACAGCAGGTTCTCCAACTTGGATGAGTTCTTCTGTACCAGCAGATAGATGCTGAGCATCAGAATATAGAAACTCAGGATGGAGATGACCAGTCCGATAATCATTACCATGGATACCATCATGCGAAGGAAATAGGTGGTCTTCTCGGCATCAAGCTTGTCGGTTTCCACCTCATATCCGTTATCATCCAGGTATTTGGTGATGTTCTCGTCTCCCGGATTGCCTACCTCTACGATGAGGCGGTTAGGATCGCTCTTCTGGTTTGGAGCAAATTCCTGGTTACTCCAGTCCATAAATGCCTGTGGCACGAGGATGGTGTTGAGACGGGAAGAGAATCCGATGACCTTACCCTTGAACTGCTCCTTCTTGCCGCCAGCCTGAATCTGGATATTGAAATCGATCATTCCCATCAGTCCATCGCTGATTTTCGGGAGCGAATGACTCTGGGCGAATCCGAAGTTATACATATTAATATAGGTACGCGGGAGGATGATTGGTACTTCCTTGGCTCCTGGCGTATACTTCCAGTCCTTGAGCGGCACATCGACGAAGCCGTCGGGCACGCTCTCAAAGAAGAGTTCGCTGTTCAGTACATTCACGCCGTTGACGCCCATCTGGGCATCTACCTTATATTCCGTAGAGGTGAACTTTCCCACCTTCTTCACGAACTTCTGGTCTCTGACATCATCTATCTCAGCACCCGTGAAGGTATTGGAGCGACCGCTGATGGTATTTCCCATACCTATCTTCTTGCTCATGATGAGATAGTCGGCTTTCATGAAACTGTCTTCCTGTGTGAAGACAGGCAGCACGTCCTTATAAAACTGGAAGCCGAAAAGGACGATGAGCATACCGAAGAGATTGGCGAAGGCGAAGCCTGCAAACTGAGGTATACTGATATGCTGACGAAGTAATTTCCAAACTAAATTCATTTTTGAATTGTTGAATGTTAAGTGTTGAATGATAAATTACAACTTAAATGTATGCTCGTAAGGCAAGTCCATGTGCTTACCTATACTGGTAACGATGACACCAGCCCCCTGCTCCTTGGCTTCCGCCATCATGATTTCCGCCATGATACGGGAGTTGTTGTCGTCGAGGTGACTGATAGGTTCATCGGCAAGGATGAAGTCGAAAGGCTGACAGAGCGCTCGCATCATCGCCACACGCTGCTGCTGTCCGAACGACATTCTTCCAATCTTTGCATCCACCTTGTCGGCGATACCGAGCATATCAAACCATTTCAAGATCTGTTCACGGCTCTTGAATCCGGTAATCTTGTTCTTGATTTCTACATTCTCCAGAGCGGTAAGCTCCGGGAAGAGACGAAGTTCCTGAAAGAGGTGGCTGATATGACGCTTTCTCATTTCCACCCAATCCTTAACCTTATAATTAGCGGTAACATCCTTGTCGAACATCACGCTTCCGCTGTAGTCGTGACGATAGCCGAGCACATAGCTGCAGAAAGTACTCTTTCCGCTGCCACTCTCTGCCTCGATAAGATAAAGATGCCCTTTCTCGAAGGTGACATCCTGCTTCCATATCTCCGAATCCAGGTCATTGCGCTGGGCGAAGACCTGTGGGAGAACGGAATGAAGCTGAATCTTTTCCACGTTATATTATTTAATGTATAATTATTAATGTTTAATTGCAGGAACAACCTTACATTTAAAGCCTTTTTGTCCTTTTACCTTTAAAATTAGGACGGGGGACCTAGCGATGGAATCGCTAGGAACGGGGGCGCAAGGAGGGGGCAAGGGGAGAGAGCGCAAGGGGGGGCAAGGTTCTTTTTAGCTTTTTGCCCTTTTTGCCTTTACTCTTTTTACCTTTTTTGCCTTTTACTTCAAGGTATAGACCACGGAAGTAAGGTTGCCGAATACTGGAGACAGCAGACCGGTTACGGTAGAGATGGCATCGTCCTTGCCCGAACCGTTGCCGTCGGAACTCTTGGCGAGATTGATGACCATCGCCAGCTTCTGACCCACGATGAGCTTCTGAATCTTGGCATCTATCGGATGATTGCTTGGCTTCACGGCATACTGGGCAGTGAGTTCATCGCTTCCGCTGTAGAACTGCTTGTCATCGGTTACGCCGAAATAGAAAGAAGTCTTGCCGTCGGTATAGAAGTAAGCATTCTTAGCCCAGTTGGCAATTTTGGCACCCGGAGGACATGATTTCTTCCAGTAATCCACATCGCCCAACCACTTGCTGTGAGCCAGTTTAGCCGCCATCATGATCTTGAGGTCGGCATCGCCCAAGGTTGGCATCACGATGGTCATATCTCCATCCACACTACGGATGATATTGTCCATATCTACCGCCTGATTAATACCCATGAGGAGGGTCTGCAGACTGCTGTTACTCTGCATCATAGGCAGGAACTGCTCGCCCTTTACGTTCATGAAGATGCCAGCCAGAGCATCTCCCGGCATCGACTTGACGTAGGCTCCCTTGATAGGACGATAGGTTTGAGCCGCCTTCTTCAAGGCAGCGTCAATGGTTTTATTGAAAGAGAAAGTTTCTCCGTGAATCTGCAAGATACCGTCCTTGACGTTCATCTCGGCAGCAATCACCACCAGGGAAGGGTCGGTATCCTTAGGTGCACCGAGGGTGAACGGAGCGATGAACTTTTCCGGCAAAGCCTGAGCCTGAGCCACCATCGCCATTGGAGACGTGATGGTCTGCAAGCGCTCGAACAAAGGAGAAACGGTGATGCCCTCCTCCTCTTCAGCCTTGAGATATCTTACCATCTGCTGCTGGAGCTGAGCCTGTGCATCAGCCACTACCGGTCCCATGACGAGAAGCGCCTGGTCAGAAAAGCCCACGAGCCATGAGTCCTTCAAGACGGCGAAATGGAAGCCCTTGCGTTCCTTTACTTCGGATGCGATATGCTGCTTGGCAAGCGAAGCAAGCCAGTCTTCCACATCACTCTCGCTGCTGACCTTGGCACAGAGACCGAGGTTTCCGTCAGCACTCTCGAAGAGATACATTTTTTCTGTAATGTCGATACCGCACTTGTCTACATCCTCTACATGAAGGAGTGATTTGAGCATGCCCGCCTTGTCTTCCGCATGAATATCGGAAGCCATCTGCTGCATATCCACCGAAATAAGTGCAGTACTTTTCTTAGGAATGGCATTGAGATAGTCGCTGCCAGAACATGATGCGAGCATCCCGACAAGGCATGCCAAGCACATCATAACCAAATTCTTATACAATCTTTTCATCTCATTTAGATAAATATTTTAAAGCTTTTGCCCTTACAGGGCGCATTGCTGTTGCTTAATTAAACCCAGGGCGTTGCCCTGGGCTAGGAGCTTCTGCCCTTTACCTTTCCCTTCGGCCGGTGACCGTTGGTTCAGGGCGTATTGGATCAAACTGGCTATAATCTCCTTGCGATATGCGCCATGTGAACCGCTACAAGGCCGGCGGTTTCAGTACGGAGGCGGCTGGTGCCCAGGGATACGCTCTCGTAGCCGTTCTCCAGGGCAAGGCGAACCTCATCGATGGAGAAATCGCCCTCCGGACCTACCAATACAGTAATATCAGCATCGGAAGCAACGGGAGCATCGGGAGCATCTGCATTCTGGATACCAGAAATCTCGGTAAAGAAGTCTTTCTTCTCTACCTCTTCGTAGCAATGACAGATAAACTTTCTGCCGGGACGAGGGGTCTGGATAAACTCCTTGAAGCTGACCAGCTCGTTCACCACCGGTTTCCACGCCTTATGACTCTGCTTGACGGCAGAAATCACAATCTTATCAATTCTTGGCGTCTTCACCACCTTGCGCTCAGAAAACTGGCAGTTGAGGAACGAAAGTTCATCAAAACCGATTTCCGTGGCTTTCTCAGCCATCCATTCGATACGCTCCATCATCTTGGTTGGCGCAATCGCCAGATGGATATGTCCCTTCCAGGCACGCTGCTGCGGCATCTCTTCCTTGATTTCATAGAGACATCGCTTGCTGGATGCAGCAGTAACCTCTGCACGGAAAAAGGAGCCTTCTCCATCCATGAGGAATATCTCGTCCCCACCCTTCAGTCGCAGAACGCGCAGGGCATGGGTAGCTTCCTCGGCAGGCAGTTCCACCTGATTAGCCGCATCCGGCACATAGAAATATCTAACTTCCTTCATTATTTGTTCGCATTTTTCGCCTTTTCCTCACGGCGCTTGATTTCATCACGGATATAAGAAGCATCTTCATACTTCTCATCATCTACAGCTCTCTGCAAAGCCAGTTCCAGCAGTCGGTCTGGCAGGGTAAGGATAGGAATAGCCACACGCTGCATCCCTCCTTCGTAAGGAGTAGAGAAGTTCTTGATTACCTCTTCAGATGTCAGGATTTCATACCCATTCATCAAGGAAAGCAGAATGGCATCTTCTATCTGGAGCAGGTAAGACTGGTCGGTGTCAACATTCACCAGCTTCGTCTTCAGTCCCACTCCCTTGATGCCCAAGACCTCAATCTCATAACGAGCAGCGTCATCTTCCTTGAGAATCTTCGCCAGCACATCAACGGCACCTATTCTCTCTTCATCCTTGTGCTGCTCATACTCCTTGATTTTCATCGCCACCTCCGGAATGGTGAGAATGGTAAGCACACGGGTTTCTTCCTCATTGGTGAGGGCAATGACCCCGGCATCTACCGACTCAGCTATTGCAAAAGATCCTTTATATACTAACTTTACCATTTATTTTGTCTCCTTCTTAGGTCTGAACAAGATGGCGAAGGCAACTCCGACCAAAAGAGCATAACCTGCGAAGATAAACCAGCAGGTCTGCCAATCGCCCATTAAATACCCATTTTCCCAATGACAGTAATGATTGATTACCTGTCCGGCAAGAATGGTACCGATAGAGGCACCCAAACCATTCGTCATCAGCATAAACAATCCCTGTGCCGAAGCTCTCACCTTAGGTTCGCACTTCTGGTCTACGAACAGACCACCCGACACATTGAAGAAATCGAAAGCCACACCGTATACGAGGCATGAGAGAATGAAGAGGACAACGCCAGGGAACGCCGGATTGCCCATTCCGAAGAAGCCGAAACGGAACACCCATGCAAACATGGCGATGAGCATCACGATCTTGATGCCATAACGCTTGAGGAAGTATGGAATCAGGAGGATGCAGAGCGCCTCAGCAATCTGAGAGATGGATACCAGAAGCGTAGCATTATTGGCAGCAAAGGTATCCAGCATGGCAGGATCGCCCTTGAAGCTGGTGATGAACGGTGTAGCATAACCGTTGGTCACCTGCAGGCTCATACCGAGCAGACATGAGAAGATAAAGAACAGCGCCATCTCGCGGCTCTTGAAGAGCTTGAAGGCATCGAAGCCCCATGTCTCCACCCAGCTGCGCGCCTGCTTCTTCACCAGCTGGCACTGTGGCAAGCCGAAGCAGTAGAGGAAGAGTACGATACTCAGGATTCCCGATACGAGGAACTGGAGATGGGTATACTGGAACTTGTTGGCATTCTCTGAGAAGAGGAACTGGAAGGTTCCGTTGTCCCAGGTAGCACAGTTGACAATCCACATGGTGACGATGAAACCTACAGTTCCAAAAACACGGATAGGCGGGAAGTCCTTGATGGTATCCCGTCCATGGTTCTTCAGAATGGTGAAAGCTGCGGTATTGGAAAGCGCCAGCGTAGGCATATAGAACGCCACGCTGAAGGTATAGACAGCCATGAAAAGCGCCTCATCAGGAGTGGCACTCGCCTGTCCCATCAGGAAAAGTCCTATCATCGACAGACCTGCCAGCAGATGACAGTATCCCAGAAGGCGTTGTGGCTGGATATACTTATCCGCTACAATACCCATCAATGTAGGCATGAAGATGGAGACTATACCCTGAATGGTATAGAACCAGGAGATTTCTGCACCCATTCCGGCCTTTCCGAGATAGTTGCCCATAGATGTAAGATAGGCTCCCCAAACAGCGAACTCCAAGAAGTTCATTATTGATAATCGTACTTTCAGATTCATATTCTTTTTTCTAATTTCTATTGGTATTAAGATTCTACTTGAACTGCTCAGAATACAACCGTTTTTGGAATTGTTTCCCGCAGTTTATAGTTTGCAAAGATACATATTTTATCGAAAAGAGCGTAATTTTTTGCAGATTATCCGCCGGAAAGCTAGTTTATTTAACAAATAATGTGTAAATTTGCAGCCAAAAACAAAGAATCAATAGAAAATGTTATTAAAGTTTTTCCTTACGTGTAACAAGATTGGTGCCTTCACGCTGGGTGGAGGCTACGCCATGATTCCTATCATGGAGAGAGAATTCGTGGATAAGAACCGGTGGATGAACAAGGAGGAATTCATGGACATTATGGTAGTGGCTCAGGCTACTCCGGGCATCTTCGCCATAGATATGGCGAGTCATATCGGCTATAAGCTGAAGGGCATATGGGGCGGCATCGTGGGTGCCATCGGCATTGCGCTGCCTTCCATCATCGCCATTCTCATCATCGCCATGTTCTTCCAGCAGTTCAAGGACAATTACTGGGTGGCGAAGTTCTTTGCGGGTGTTCGTCCGGCTGTGGTAGCGCTGATTGCAGCTCCCTGCTTCAAGATGGCTAAGACTGCCAGCATCAACCGCTACAACATCTGGATTCCTTTCGTCTGCTGTGCGCTGATTGCTGTTTTCGGCATCTCGCCTATCTATATCATCATTGCTGCCGGCGTGCTGGGCTGGCTTTATGGAAAGGTAAAGGGATAAAGAGGGTTCTGGCTGGGGAGTGAATCCTTTTCTAGGGAGAGAATCCGATGGAATCGGATTCAACGGAGGCTCAGAGGGGGACATCATTCCAAGGTTCAACGCTCAAAGTTCAAAGTTCAAAGTTCAAAGTTCAAAGTTATGTTGTTTCTGAAATTATTTCTTATATTTACCAAGATTGGTACATTTAATTTTGGTGGTGGATATGCGATGCTTTCGCTCATCCACAACGAGACAGTGGTGAAGAACCACTGGCTCTCTAATGCTGAGTTTACGGATATTGTGGCTATCAGCCAGTCTACTCCGGGTCCTATCGGTATCAACTGCGCTACCTATGTGGGTTATACCGCCTGTCTTCACGATGGTTACCCGGTCTGGGCAGCCTGGTTGGGTTCCGTCCTGGCTTCGCTTTCCATTATGTGGCTGCCCTTCATCATCATGATTCTCATCAGCCGCTATCTGATAACCCATAAGGATTCCAAGATTGTGAAGGATGTCTTTGCGGGGCTTCGTCCTGCCATCATCGGTCTGATAGCTGCAGCAGCGGTTCTGTTGATGAACAAGGAGAATTTCGGTTCGCCTCATGACAATCCATTTGCTTTCGGAGTAAGTGTAGCGCTGTTCATCGGTGCTTTCTACTTTACAAAGGTAAAGAAGACCAACCCGATATTGCTGCTTTTCATCTGTGGTATCATCGGATTATTCATCTTCTAAAGCTTTGCGGTCCTTAAGGGCAAAAAGCCTTTCCCATAGGCACAAAAAAAATTGATTGTCTCACGACAACCAATCTTTTATTAACCTTAATAATCTAATACCATGAAAAACACGTTGCAAAATTACTAATTTTATTGCAACAATAGGTATAAGATATGGAAAAACTTTCTATTTTTAACTCTCCTTAAAAGATTTCCCGCTCCAATTAAATTTTCTTTGCAATTTAATTGCGTTCACGAGTTTCTTGTCTTCTGTAGAGAGAAGGGGTAAAGAAAGGCGGACCACCACTGCATTTTCATGCTGCAGCAGCAAGGCGCTCACCATTCTCGGTTCAATCATCGCCTTCAACTCCTCAAAGCGTGATTCGCTCATCGTATCCGGTTTCTGAACCAGACTACCTGCCAGTTCCCCGATGCTCTTGCCATCGAAAAGACGACTTGCATCCAGGGCTTTCCAATCCTGGGTGAAAAGATGCAGTTCGCTCTCCTTCTCCGGTCCGGCGAAGGTCTTGACAACGCAGAGCACAGAGTCGCCCTGCTCCATCGGCAATTTCTTCATCTGAAGAGTAGAAGCCGAGCTCAAACGTATCTGCACGAAATCCTGGGCAAGCGTATCCATCACGCTCGCCTCCCCCAGCAGGTTCTTCACCTCTGCCTTCACACCCATCTCCTGCAGCTCTGCAAATTCCAGTCGCAGGTTGCTGTTGAGAGCAGGCGTCATCGAATCGGGCATTGAAACCAGCAAGTCCTTCATCGACTTGGCTTCCATGCCCAAGCTTGCCATCATCAGGCAAGCGCATAATATATATTTTATCTTCTTCATCACTACAATTCCTTAGACCACTTCTTTCCCCAAGGGGTAAAGAGCCATGCAAGAAAGGCCAATGCTACTATTGAGCACACGGCGAAAGTTAAAGCCAATGTATTCATATATTCAACGTTTAGAAATAGAACCCCACACTCTGAAAGGTAAATGCGACGAATTATTTCTTCATTTTTACAATTCCTTAGACCACTTCTTTCCCCAAGGGGTAAAGAGCCAAATCAAAAATGCCGTAGCCGGAACTAAGCATATTGCGAAAGTTAAAGCCAATGTATTCATAAATTTAACGTTTAGAAATTATATAACCAATAACAGATAAGACTGTAGATAATACTACACCTAATAAAATGGCACTTATTGTACCACCCTCATCTGTTTTAACAATGCCAAACAAAGCAGCCAATCCACCTAAAACCATTATGGTATAAGTAGATTTACTCATATCAAAGAAATACTTTACTACTGTTTCTTTGGTAAATTTTTCTTTTTCCCTATCTTCCCTTGCAGTCATATTTCTCTATTTTCCGACAAAATTACGGAAAATAAATGTAATCTGCAAATGATTTAATACTTTTCTTCTGATTTTTAACCTAAAAGAAACGAAAAAGGAGGAAAGTGCTTCCTTTTGAAACACTTCCCTCCAAATTATCTAATCTATTAATCGTACTTATCTTCTTCAGAAAAGATTTACTCCTCAACAGCAGCCTGCGCCGCAGCAATATTATCAGTAAGGGAAGCCCTTTCCGTAGGTTACTCTAAACATAGGATAATATTTCCCTCTGTTTATGTAAAGCCTTTACACCTTATTATATTTATATACATATTTATATATATAGTTAATTCATTATCTATTTTTCATGAAATCGTGATGGATGATTACGCATTCTTTTTCTGCAACGGCATAGGCACATCCACATTTGAGTTCTTGCCACCAAGCATTTGGATAGTTTCTTTCAATGCTTGCACCTGTCCCTTTAGAAATATAATCTCCTGGTCTTTTGCATCAGCAAGGCTCTGTTGTCGTTTCTTATATAGGATTGCTGCATCCTCTTCCTGCGCCACGCCTACGGTTTCTTCTTTAACAGCGTAGCCATCTCCGCCATTCTTCATGTACTTTGTACCACCATAGAAGAAATCCATAGTCACACCAAGAACTTCACAGATTCTCTCCAAGATGCCAGTCTTTACGTCTTGCACCTTAAATTGTTTACTAAGATTGGATTGAGACATATCCATCCTCTCTGCCAATTTTTGTATTCCAATATTCTTCTGCCCTAATATCTTTCGCAGTTCTATTCCATTCATTTAATTAATATGAATTAATTTATGTTAATAAATTACCAAATATTCATATTTTTATGAATGTTTTGGTATCTTTGCACTCGAAATAACGAAATAGTAACGTTCGTAAAACGAAATACGTTTG
>ERZ779643.330-NODE-330-length-42268-cov-10.982565_pt1 | contig 42268 bp, 32 predicted proteins | sample MGYA00511564_ERZ779643 | MGnify/ENA primary metagenome ERZ779643 (study PRJEB29588, sample SAMEA2147114) | human gut metagenome | biome: human gut; feature: human-associated habitat; material: faeces | place: Denmark | collected 2008/2010 ...
CAGGGCGCTGCCCTGGGCTAAGAGCTTCTGCCCTTTCAGGGCGTGCTGCTTATAGGGGCTTTCTGCCCGTGCCGACCTGTACAGGTCAAATCATTTTTTATAGCAGCAAGGCAATTAAAGACAAAGAGGAAAAAGAACGTGTGTACAGGTCGAATCATTTCTTTTATAGCAGCATATTACTGGTCAGGATTCTCGATGAAACCCTGGTACTCGGGGACGAGCCCAGACATGATAGCGTCGTAACTCTTTGTCATCTGGTTCTTGATATTCTCGGCACCCTTGCCTATCGGCTGGATGGGCTCGTGAATAGTAAGACGAAGAGGATGCCAGAAAATCCAATACATGTCCTTCATGCGCGGCTTCACATCGAAACTGCCGTTGATGGTGAGCGGACAGACGGGCAACTGCAACTCGTCTGCCAACATGAAGGCTCCTCGACGGAATACACCCATGTGACCTGTGAAGGTGCGGGCGCCTTCGGGGAAGACAACCAATGACATTCCTTCCTGTAGTTCCTCGCGGGCCTTGTCGTAAGAGGCGCGTATCTTGGAAGGGCCGCTCTTGTCGACAAAGATGTGATGGGCATACTGGCAGGCTATACCTACCAAGGGCACCTTGCGGAGCGCCTTCTTCATCATCCACTTGAAGTTACGGCCTAAGAAGCCATAAATCAAAAAGATGTCGAATGACCCCTGATGGTTGGCCACGAACACGTAGCTCTGATTCTTCTGCAGATGTTCTCTGCCTTCTACCTTGACGGGCAGCAGGAGAAGACGGATCCACAACTGCGACCACAACTTGCCAGGATAATAGCCCCAGAAATGGCCATTGCCCAACATGCAACCCAAGACTGTGATAATACTGGTCAAAATGCTTGCCACCAAAAGGATTGGAAGACAAATCAACAACTGATAAATGCGATACAGATACTTCATTAGTGGTTCAATATTTTTTGAGTGATTCTTTTTCGTGGGAACTTATATTTTTGAGAAATTTGAGAGCTTTAACCATTACCCTCCCATCCGCTTCAGTGTGATAACCACAATCTCGGCGGTGGAACCGACACGGATGGGAACCACACCACCTAAGCCGGCGGTGGTAAAGAGCTGACAGCCCTCGCGCTCATAAAGACCATAATCATAGGGAGCAAACATCGTGGGACGTAATCCGAACACGGATATTTGTCCGGCATGGGTGTGGCCGCTCAGAGTGAGCTGCGGTGCCACCAACACCTCGCCTTTCCTGCCATACACCTGGTTGATGCGCGAAGGAACCATGTCCTCCCACTGCGTGGGGATGTGCTGAAGCATCAGGACGAAAAAGCCTGGACGGATGCCCCGAAGCGCCTTTGCTACATTGGCATGAGCAGGTTTCTTGAAGTTTTCTGTGCCCGCAACATAGATGGAGTCGGAACCGCGATGCACCACGGCGTGCTCGTTGAGAAGCAGATGCCATCCCATCTGCCATTCCAGCCGGCGGGTCTCCTGCTCCTGCCTGAGACAGGTGAGCGAGTCGGCTTTCACATAATAGCTGTGGTCATGATTGCCCAGCACACTGTATACGCCGTCCTTGGCACGCAGGGAGGAAAGCATCCTGACGTAAGGTTTGAGCTCGGACGGACGGGTGTTCTGAATGTCGCCAGTGAAACAAATCATATCGGGATGCTGGGCATTGATGCTGTCGACATCACGCTGTGGCAGATCGCTGCGCCAACCGTAATAGGATCCAGCATGGAAATCGCTGAAGAGGACAATGCGATAGCCGTCGAAACAGGCAGGAAGCTGGGGCACAGCTATGGTGACGCGCTTCACCTCCAACTCACGGAAGCCATAAGTGAAGCCATAAAGGAAAACGCCGACGGACAGGAGGCCCATGACAAGACCTATGAGCCGACCCCAGTTGCGCCTGCCCTTGAGTGCCTTCATCACACACCAGCCTACAAAACTGAACAGGGCATAGACGAAGACGGGAACGGCAAACAGCGCCATGACGACAAACCACACGTCGACAAGCACCGGACGGTCGGGCACGAAGTTGGGCTGTAGCGCTAAATAGCCACTATAGCCAATGACGACGGATGCCGGAAGCCAAAGCAACAAGCGCCTCGCCAAACGGCAGCGGCGCAGCTCATGAAAGAAGCACCACAGATAAGGCAAAAGGGTGCCCAAGAGAATCCATATATATATGCGTGCTATCATTTCTTAATCAAACTACTCTGTAAATAACGGCGCATCAACTCGACGGGGATGCCACGGCGACGCGCATAGTCGCGCAACTGTTCTTCGTCAATCTTGCCCAGGTCGAAATAATGGGCCTGAGGATGGGCGAACATCAGTCCCGACACACTGGAATGGGGCATCATCATGCCGCTCTCGGTAAGCCGGATGCCAATCTGCGACATGGTGAGAAGCTGGTCGAGCTCGAAGTTGACGCTGACATCGGGCAACGACGGATAGCCCACGGCAGGACGGATGCCCTGATATTCCTCACGATGAAGCTGCTCCATCGTGAGACGCTCATGGGGAGCATAGCCCCAGAAGTGGCGACGAACCTCTAAGTGCATCTTCTCGACCGTGGCCTCGGCAAGGCGGTCGCTCAGCACCTGTGCCATCATCGACAGATAATCGTCGCCCCTGTAAGCCTCCAGCACTTCTGCCTCGACGGAGGCACAAAACAACCCTACCCTGTCGCGCACGCCGCCTGAAAGAGGACGCACGAAATCGGCGAGACAGAGATTGGGGCTTCCGACAGCCACTGAATGCTGCTGGCGCAACAGAGGAATGCGGATGAACCTGGCATCGGCAGTGTCATCTGCATAAAGCAACAGGTCGTCCATGTCGGCATTGGCTGAGTAAAGGGCAAAGACCGCATGGGTGTGATAACGCCCCTGCCACGACTGCATCATGGCGGAAGCCTCATCACGCAGCCGCTGTTTCTCGGCCAAAGGCTTACCACTCATGCCCCAGGCATGATAGAAATAAAGCCAGTTGATGTAGGGTACTACTTCGTCTATATCGTATGTGAGGACCTGCGGGTGCATCCTTTAAACTTTAAACATTAAACATTCCCTCAAGGCATTTGAATTAACTTCTTAACGCCTCCTGAATTTTGCTTCTGGATTTAACTTCTGAACAGAATGGGCTGTCCCTTAACAGAGGCATCGAAGGCACCCTTGTCGTAGACGAGACGGCCATTACAGAAGGTCTGCTCCACTCGCCACTGGAACTCGTGGCCCTCCATAGGACTCCACTTGCACTTACTCTGAATCAGGTCGCGATTCAGTGTCCAGGGAGCATGGGGACGAACGATGACGATATCGGCCTGATAACCCTCGCGCAGGAAACCACGCTTCTGTACTTCGAAAAGACGAGCAGGCTGATGAGCCATCAGCTCTACCATCCGCTCGATGGTAAGCACGCCCTCGTCTACCAGTTCGAGCATGGTGACCAAGGAGAACTGAACCATCGGCATGCCCGAGGCAGCCTTGGCGCAACCTCCCTGCTTGTCTTTCCACTCATGGGGAGCATGGTCGGTACCTATGGTGGCGATTCTGCCGTCAGTCAGAGCCTTGCGCAATGCCGTGCGGTCGGACAGGGTCTTGATGGCAGGGTTGCACTTGATGAGCGCCTTCTTGGTAGCATAATCCGCCTCGGTGAAATAGAGGTGGGCAATGACAGCCTCGCCCGTCACCGAGGAACCTGGCGTAAAGAGGTCGAGCTCGCGAGCCGTTGTGACGTGAGCGATATGCAGACGAGTGCCATACTCATGGGCCAGTTGCACAGCCAGACGACTACTCTCATAGCAGGCCTGTTCGCTGCGTACCGCGGGATGGAACTCCACCGCGGGGTCGTCGCCATACCGCTTCTTGAAGGCTGCCATATTGCTGTTGATGATGTCGGTATCCTCGCAATGAGCCATCAAGGGCAAGTCGAGATCGTGAGCTGCCTGGAAGATGCGGCGCAGCGACTCAGCCTTGTCGACAAGCATATTGCCAGTGCTGGAGCCCATGAAGAGCTTGATACCGGGAATGTGATGACGGTCCAACTGGGAGAAACTCTCCACATTGTCATTGGTGGCGCCGTAAAAGAAGGCATAGTTGACATGACTTTTTTGGCTGCCGAGAGCCGTCTTGTCGGCCAGGGCTTCGAGTGTAGTGGTCTGAGGCACCGTGTTGGGCATGTCGAAATAAGAGGTGACGCCGCCAAAGGCTGCGGCCCTGCTCTCACTCTCGATGTCGGCCTTGGCGGTGAGTCCGGGCTCACGGAAATGCACATGGTCGTCGATCACTCCTGGCATAACAAAACACCCCGAGGCATCGACTGTCTTGTCGAAACTGCCACGAGGTGCTTCTTCGCCATTATAAATATGTGTTATCTGTTCGCCATCGACAACGAGGTATCCTCGGAATGTCTTTCCCTCGTTGACGATAGTTCCATTTTTAATCAATGTTTTCATACCTGCTTATTCTTTTTTTTCTGGAATGGTAGGACGCGCCAGGTCGTTGGGTGTAGGCGCTGCTTCGGGCGCAGGCTGGGCTGACACGGCAGGAGCTCCGGGCTGCATATCGCGGGTTCCGTTCATGATCTGCTCGTTCTCCTGAGCCTTCTGATAATAGTCCTTTACATAAGAGTCGTTCTTGAAATGGTCGGTGGCCTTGCTCATGATGTCCTCTATCCATGGGGTGAGCATGGGATACTGATTGCCCATGGTGACGAGGAAGAAGACGCCTGCTCCGAGCACATTGTCGAAGTTATCGGTCACGAAAGTAGTCACCAACTTGTCTTCCTGTTCAGCCAGGCGGTTGGCCTCAGCTGTGAGCTGACGGGTCACGACGTTCATGTCGCTTCCGTTCATGATGGCCTGGTCGTGCTTATGCACAAGTTCGCGCTGCTGGTTCTGCAGTTGCTGATATTTCTTGAAGAAGCCAAACAACTTGTCGTTGAGAGGGCTTCCGCTTACCACCTGCTGTGTATCGTCAAGCTTGACCGTGATGGCTCCGCTCTCCAGGACAAGGGGCAACACGGGCTCATCGTCCATAAAGATATTGGCCATTCTTACAGAATCGAGTGTGCCGTCGAAGTGGAACTGTCCGTGAACGACGTCACAGGAGTCGACGCTCTTGAACTCTGCGTCCTTCAATACTTTCAGGTAGAGCATACGTCCGTCCAACGTGCTCACATTGGAAGTTCCGGTTATGTCGTAACTGTTGGCACACGATGTCAACGCCAATAAGGAAATAAATGCGTAAAATATCTTGTTCATAAGCTGTTTTCTATTTCGGCTAACAAAAGTACAATGTAAAATTGAAGTACGAAAAAAAATTTATGCTATTTAATTGAATATTGCATGTATTTAGGTTTTATTTGCATTCTTCCTTTTTCAATTCATGCGAAATACGGTGTGTAGTGTACAATTCGATGAGGGCTGCCACCAACAGAAACACCACCCACTTGTTGTAGAAATAGGTGATATAGGTCTCGTAGTTGGAAAACCAGTTGCGGGCAAAGGCATAGACTGTATCAACCATCGAGATGCCCGACAGCACGAAGAAGATGTCGGCCACTGCCTGAATGCGCTTCAGACGGTGAACCACCTGCGACGAGCCTTCATAGAATTGCATCGATTGCATCACACTGAAAGCTATCGTGCCCAAGAGGAAAAGCCAGCTGGTGTAAAGGGTCAGCTGGGGAAAAATCATATAACCGAAGGCGAAGCAGCCTGCGCCTATCACCATCAACACTCCTCCTAATATAAAAATAGATGTTTGAATCTTATTCAGTTGTTTCATTGTCTTGTTCGTTGTCATTATTCGGTAAATCAGTACTCAGCACAAAAATATCCTCGTCATCAGCCTTCATGAAATAGCGCTCACGGGCTATCCGCTCGTAAGCCCTGCCGCCATGGTTCATCTCATGCCACATCTGGATGTCATTCTGATAGAGAGTGGTGTACTTGTCTATCTCCAACTGCAGGTTATGAATCTGAACTTTATATTTTATATGCTGCATGATGCTGTTGTCGTCGATGAAACCGACCACCAGCACGCCCACCACAATCACTATAAGATACTTATAATGAGAGAGGTAGTTCCATATTATACTCAATCTTCTGCTCATTAATTTATGAATTTGTTTGCAAAGATAATATTTTTTTGTTATCTTTGCATCATCATTTAAGAAAAAATAATGGAAGAATATATTGTTTCTGCAAGAAAGTACCGTCCGATGACCTTTGATTCGGTTGTAGGACAGAGCGCTCTGACCACAACGCTCAAGAATGCCGTGAAGAGCGGCAAGCTGGCTCATGCCTATCTGTTCTGCGGTCCAAGAGGTGTAGGAAAGACCACCTGTGCACGCATCTTCGCCAAGGCCATTAACTGCGAGCACCCCAAGGAGGACGGCGAGGCATGCAACGAGTGCGAGAGCTGCAAGTCGTTCAACGAACAGCGGTCGTACAACATCTTTGAGCTCGACGCCGCCAGCAACAATGGTGTGGACCACATCAAGGAGCTGATGGAGAAGACGCGCATACCGCCACAGATCGGAAAGTACAAGGTGTTTATCATCGACGAGGTACACATGCTCAGCTCTGCAGCCTTCAATGCCTTCCTTAAGACACTGGAGGAGCCGCCACAGCACGTTATCTTCATCCTCGCCACCACCGAGAAACACAAGATTCTGCCTACCATCCTGAGCCGATGCCAGATATACGACTTTGAGCGCATGACCGTGCCCAACACCATCAACCACCTCAAGATGGTGGCTGAGAAGGAAGGCATCAGCTACGAGGAGCAGGCGCTGGCAGTAATAGCCGAAAAGGCTGACGGAGGTATGCGCGACGCTCTCTCGATATTCGACCAGGCGGTGAGTTTCTGCCAGGGCAACCTGACCTATCAGAAGGTGACTGAAGACCTCAACGTGCTGGACAGCGACAATTACTTCAAGCTGATAGACTGTGCACTGGAGAACAACGTGCCGGAGATGATGCTCCTGCTGAACGGCATCTTGGACAAGGGATTCGACGGCGGTAACATGATACAGGGTCTGGCACAGCATGTACGTAACGTGCTGATGGCGAAAGATACCAAGACGCTTCCCCTATTGGAAACCAGCGAGGCTCAGAAAGCCAAATATCAGCAACAGGCTCAGAAGGCGCCTACACCATTCTTATATAAGGCGCTGCAGATAGCCAACAAATGTGACATCAACTACCGACAGAGTTCAAACAAACGACTGCTGGTGGAGCTCACACTGATAGAGATTGGACAGATCACCCAGCCCGAGGACAAAGACATTCCAAGTGCGGGGCGTACGCCCAATAGATTAAAATCCCTGTTTCAGAAAATTATAGCCCAGCTGAAGCCTGCCATTCAGGGTGCAGGTGCTGAGCTTAAAGGCAACGGTGAGGAGAACAACGAAAAAACTACTCAGACTGCTGTCCAGCCCCTTCATGCTTCGGAAAACGAAGCCAACAACGAGGCTGCCAATAACAAACATCAAGTAAAACCCATCAGCAAAAGCGCCGTCAAACTGGGAACCATCGGCATGACCTTCAGTAACCTGAAGAAAAACATGGAGATGGTAAAACAGCAGTTGAACCCTACCGCCGACGTGAAAGCCATCAGAAGCACTGATGACTCCGAACAATGCGAATTCAACGAAGACGCCCTGCAGTATCAGTGGACGGGCATGTGCGTACGCATGGCACAGAACAACAAAGAACTCATAGGTCTGTCGCACCGTATGCAGGCCATCAAGCCCAAGCTGACGAAATGCCCCAACATAGAAATTGTCGCCGACAACCAACTGTTGCTCGACGACATGCAAAACATTAAAAACAGAATCAGAAACACACTGGTTCGGGGGTTGCACAACACCAACATCGTCATCTCCTACCGACTTTCTCACAAAGAGGAAGTCAAGAAGATTCTCAACAAGAGAGAGGTGCTGGAGAATATGAGAAAGGAAAACCCTGCCTTGGACAAGCTTTGCAATACGCTGAAGCTGGTGATGACATGATGGTTTATCGGGAGTTTAAGGAGTTAAGACAACACATTTCCTCAAATGCTATTGTCTTAACTCCTTTAACTCTTAAAAAAATCTCCTTAAAAAATCTCCTTAAATCAGCGACATTCCCGCTTTCTCACATTCCTCGCGCATTTCCTCAGGCCATATACTTGCCTGAATCTCGCCGATGTGAGCTTTATGCAACAGAACCATACAGAGACGGCTCTGACCGATACCGCCACCAATACTCAATGGTAACTTGCCACCAAGCAACTGCTTGTGGAAATAGAGTTTCTCGCGGTCTTCCTTGCCTTCCAACTTCAACTGGCGCAACAGACTCTCCTTGTCCACACGAATACCCATGGAACTCAACTCGAAACTTCTTCCCAATACAGGATACCAGATCAAGATATCGCCATTAAGACCTGGCAAACCATTCTCAGCCACCGTACTCCAGTCATCGTAGTCGGGAGCTCGGCCATCATGCTTCTTTCCATCGCTCAACTTGCAACCGATTCCCTCGATGAATACGGCACCATACTTCTCGCAGATGGCATCCTCACGCTCCTTGGGAGTCTTGTCGGGATACATATCCAACAACTCCTGGGCATGAATAAAGTGAATCTCTTTGGGCAGGAAAGGCTTAATCTGTGGATAATGCTCACAGGTGAGATACTCAGTGCGCAAAATGGCAGCATAGATGCGACGAACCACATTGCGAAGGAAAGCCAACGTGCGGTCTTTCTTCTCGATCACTGCCTCCCAGTCCCACTGGTCTACATATAGAGAGTGAAGGTTGTCCAACTCCTCGTCGGCACGGATGGCATTCATATCTGTATACACGCCATAACCAGGCTCTATCTCATACTCCGCCAAGGTAAGGCGCTTCCACTTAGCCAGCGAGTGAACCACCTCGGCCTGAGCATCGCCCAAATCCTTGATGGGGAAAGTGACAGGACGCTCCACACCGTTGAGGTCGTCATTGATACCTAAACCTTTCAACACAAAGAGAGGCGCAGTCACACGACGAAGACGCAACTCTGTAGCCAAGTTCTGCTGGAAGAACTCTTTTATCAACTTGATTCCCATCTCGGTCTGACGCATGTCCAGCAATGCCTGATAACCGATAGGCTTTATAAGCTTACTCATTTTTTGCATTAGTATTTAAAATTCTGTGCAAAGATACAAAAATATTATCATACTGCAACTATTCTGAACAATATTTTTATATTTTGTTAATCATTTTATCCATTTTCCTTTCTTTTTGTATAGACTTTATGCACTTTTTACTAACTTTTCCGACTTTTCGGCTCTCATACCTCACCAAATGACGAAAGAAAGCAACCTGTACTCACTTTATTCATTCAAAATTTGGTCAATTCAAATAAAATCTGTATTTTTGCAAACGTATATGCCAACGTACAGCACGTTTCCTATACCTTATTATATATAAGGGCTCCGTAGCTTAGCTGAATAGAGCGTCAGATTCCGGTTCTGAAGGTCCTGGGTTTGAATCCCAGCGGAGTCACTAATTTTATTTAAAAACTGCAGTTTCACAAGGGTGGAAGTGAGAGAAGTTAGTGTTTTAACTCCATAACAGCTAAACTCCAGAACTTCTGAACCCAGCGAAAGTTCTATTTTCAAAATTATGGACTTAGTAGAAAGATTTATCAATTACACCAAATTCGACACACAGTCGAGCGAAGACTCCGACAGTGTGCCCAGCACTTCGAAACAGTTGGAATTTGCCAAGTACCTGAAAAAGGAGTTGGAGGACGAAGGACTCAGTGATGTGGAGATGGACGACATGGGTTACATCTACGCCACACTGAAAGGCAATACCAAGAAGGAAACACCTACCATTGGCTTCATTTCACACATGGACACCAGTCCTGATGCAAGTGGCAAGGATGTCAAGGCAAGAATCATACGCAACTATGATGGAAACGACATCGAACTGAGCCCTGGCATCATATCAAGCGTGAGCAAGTTCCCTGAGTTGAAAGCCCATAAGGGCGAAGACATCATCGTCACAGACGGCACCACTCTGCTGGGAGCCGACGACAAGGCTGGTATTGCCGAAATCGTACAGGCGATGTGCTATCTGCGCGACCACAACGAAATCAAGCACGGCGACATACGTGTAGGCTTCAACCCTGACGAGGAGATCGGTATGGGAGCTCATCATTTCGATGTAGACAAGTTTGCCTGCGACTGGGCTTACACCGTTGACGGCGGCGACTTGGGCGACCTCGAATACGAGAACTTCAATGCTGCTGGTGCCAAGATCAAGATCAAGGGCGTGAGCGTGCATACCGGTTATGCCAAGGGCAAGATGGTGAACGCCAGCCGACTCGCCGTAGAGTTCCAGAACATGATTCCCGAGGACGAGACGCCAGAGGCTACCGAGGGCTACCAGGGTTTCTATCACCTCATTGGCATCGAGAGCCGATGCGAGGAAGCCAAGCTCAGCTACATCATCCGCGACCACGACCGCAGCAAGTTCGAAGACCGCAAGAAATTCATTGCCGACTGCGCCAAGAAACTCAACGAGAAATACGGCGAGGGAACCTGCACGGCCGAGATCAACGACCAATACTACAACATGAAGGAGAAGATAGACCCCAACATGCATGTCATCGACATCGTGCTGAGAGCCATGCAGGAAAGCGGAGTTCCTCCTCGCGTGGAACCTATCCGTGGCGGAACCGACGGAGCACAGCTCAGTTTCAAAGGTCTGCCCTGTCCTAACATCTTCGCCGGTGGCGTCAACTTCCATGGTCCTCACGAGTTCGTCAGCATACAGGTCATGGAGAAAGTAGTTCAGACCATCGTCAAAATAGCAGAAATAACAGCCGAATACAACGACTAATCATAAGAAGTAAAGGAGCTTCATGATGCCAACAAAACCTAAACACCACATCAGGTTCTGGCTCATGAGCTCCTTTGCTTTTAGAAAGTAACTCAACTTTCGCAAATGGGGAAGTTAAAGAAGTTAAATTAGAAAGTCATGGCAGAAATTCCATTCCTCGTAAAAGACCTCGCACTCATCCTGATGGTAGCAGGAATTGTTACCCTCTTGTTCAAGAAACTCAAGCAACCCCTTGTGTTAGGCTATATCGTGGCAGGTTTCCTGGTCTCTCCCCACATGCCCTACACCATGTCAGTGATCGACGACAACGACATTCAAACCTGGGCAGACATCGGCGTCATCTTCACCCTGTTCTCGCTCGGACTCGATTTCTCGTTCAAGAAGATCGTGAAGATGGGAGCATCGCCCATCATCTCCACCGTCGTCATCGTGTTCTGTATGATGATGCTGGGCATCAGCGTGGGTCATGGATTCGGCTGGAACAAAATGGACTGTATCTTCCTCGGAGGCATGCTTGCCATGAGTTCCACCACCATCATCTATAAGGCCTTCGACGACATGGGACTGCGGCAACAGAAGTTTGCCGGTATGGTGATGAGTGTGCTCATCCTGGAAGACATTCTTGCCATTGTCATGATGGTGATGCTTTCGGCCATCGCAGGAGGAAGCACGCCCGACGGCGAACAGATGTTTGAGTCGGTCATCAAGATTGTCTTCTTCCTCATCCTGTGGTTCATCGTGGGCATCTTTGCCATCCCACTCTTCCTCAGGTCTGTGCGCAAACTCATCAACAGCGAGACGCTTCTCATCGTGTCCCTCGGACTCTGCTGCGGCATGGCGGTACTGTCCACCAAGGTGGGATTCTCCAGTGCTTTCGGTGCCTTCGTCATGGGCAGCATCCTTGCCGAGACCATTGAGGCAGAGAAAATCATCAAGCTGGTAGAGCCTGTTAAAAACCTCTTCGGAGCCATCTTCTTCGTGTCGGTGGGTATGCTGGTTGATCCACAGATCCTGGTCGACTATGCCCTGCCTATCCTTGCCCTCGTGCTCACCATCCTGATAGGTCAGGCAGTATTGGGAACCTTTGGTTTCATGCTGGGCGGTGAGTCGCTCAAGTCGGCCATGCGATGCGGCTTCTCCATGGCTCAGATAGGCGAGTTCTCGTTCATCATCGCCTCGTTGGGATTGTCTTTGGGCGTCATCAGCAAGTTCCTGTATCCTGTGGTCGTGGCGGTTTCGGTCATCACCACCTTCCTTACACCTTATATGATACGCCTTGCCACGCCAAGCTACCAGGTCATGGAGAAGCATCTGCCCAACAAGTTGATCACAGCACTCAACCATCTGGCGACCAACCGCCCATCCACCACACAACAGAGCAAATGGAAGGCGCTCCTCAGACAGATGACTGTCAACACCGTGGCCTACTCCATCCTGAGTGCGGCTGTCATAGCCTTGATGTTCACGTTCGTACTTCCCTTAATGCGCAACCTGCTGCCAGGCTGGCGACTCCACTGGTACGCCAATGCCATCACGGGCGTGCTCACCGTCATCTTCATAGCACCCTTCCTGCGTGCCATCGTGATGAAGAAAAACCACAGCAACGAGTGGAAACGACTGTGGGTGGAGAGCAGCATCAACCGCATACCGCTCCTCTCCACCATCGTGGTGAGGTTTATGATAGCCCTGGGCTTTATCTTCTATATCTGCAACTTCCTGAGCCGGTTTACCGATGCGCTGATGATCAGCATCGGTATTGTGGCGGTATTGCTCATCATCGTTTCCAGAAGGACGAAGAAACGAAGCATCAAGATGGAGCGTCTGTTCATCCGCAACCTTCGCTCACGCGACATCGAGGCACAGGTGAAGGGCACCAAACGGCCTCTCTACGAGGGACACCTGCTCGACCGAGACATCCACATCAGCGAGTTTGAGGTGCCTGAAGACTCTACCTGGTGCGGACACACACTGAGAGAACTCAACCTGCGTCAGCGCTTCGGCGTCGACATGAGCAGCATCTATCGCGGATCAAGAAGAATCAACATCCCCAACGGCGACACCACTATATTCCCCTGCGACAAACTGCAGATCATCGGCAATGACGAACAGACACAGAAGTTCAACAACGCCCTGCAGACTGAACTTGTACCCGAGGACTTGGATATAGAGAAAAGAGAGATGAAGCTTCGCCAGCTGGTAATCAGTGGAAAGAGTGAGTTCTGCGGCAAGACCTTGGGCGAAAGCGGAATCCGTGACAAATACGACTGTATGGTTGTCGGACTGGAAGAAGGCTTGGAGAGTCTTACCAAAATTTCGCCTTCCTACACCTTCCAGAAAGGCGACATCATCTGGATCGTTGGCGAAGAGGCGGCCCTGCAGAAAATCATGAATAAGAATTAGGAAGGGAGAGATTTCAGGAGTTATGGGGTTATGGGAGTTATGGAGTTAAAGGAGTTAAGACAATAGCATTTGAGGAAATGTGTTATGTTAAATGGTTAATGTTTAATTTTCAGTCCACAAAGGCTATTGGCTATAACTTCTAACGACCGAAGGGAGTGATAACTTCTTTAACTTCCGCGAATTAAGGCTGTTGTCTTAACTCCCTTAACTCCTTAACTCCTTTAACTCCAAAATAAATCTCCCTTACTCCAGAATAAATCTCCTTAATTTAGTAAATGCGTGGTCCAAATATAGCTGTACCTACACGAACCAAAGTGGCTCCATGCTGGATAGCTATCGGATAGTCATGACTCATGCCCCAGCTGCGCTCACAGAACGCATCATCATCGGCAAAGTACTTGGCTTTCACCTCATCGAAGAAGCGAGCTGCCGTGTCAAACTCGCAGGCTATCTGCTCGGTGTCATCCGTATTAGATGCCATCATCATCAGTCCACAAATCTGCACATGCTCCATTGAACGCCATTCTCCTTCTTCCAACAAGGCACGGCAAGCGTCCAATGTCAGTCCGTACTTGGTCTCTTCCGCAGCAATATGAAGTTCCAACAACACCTTCACCACCCTGTCGTGCTTGACAGCCTGCTTGTTGATTTCCTTCAACAACTTGAGACTGTCCACAGCTTCTATCATACTGATGTAAGGCGCTATGTACTTCACCTTGTTGGTCTGCAGATGACCGATGAAATGCCATTCTATGTCTTTGGGCAGGTCTGCCACCTTCTTGGCAAGTTCCTGCTCATGACTCTCTCCAAAAATTCGTTGTCCCTCTGCATAGGCAGCCGACAAATACTCCTTGGGATGAAACTTACTGATGGCAACCAGACGAACACCCTTAGGCAGCTGGTCTAACACCTCATGCAAGTTTTTTGCTACATCATACATTATATTATAGTATTATTGAACTTTAGCAAGTTTTTATGCCTCTTCGTACTCAGGCTTGTCGTTCTTCTCTTCCTTGTTTTCTCCAGGAACAGTATGTTCAAACACGTCCATCACCTTGGTCTCAGCCAGAGCCACAACATCATAATCGTTCATGGTCTTACCCATCACCTCGTCGATATAGCGCAGGGCACGGGCAAGCGACTTGGCCTGCACCAGGTAGTTGACGGTGGTACGCTTCTCCTTCTCGGTTTTGTCATCAATGGTGATAAACGACAACTTGGCCTTGTACCATTTGTCGTCGCCATCCATATCACTGAAGAACACCTCACCATAGGCAGCCTTGCTGATGCCCGACACCTTAAATTCGCCAGACACATAGACAGCCATCTCGTCGGTGATACGACTCTCAGCCTCGGTAAAGCTCAGCGCGTCTACTACATAAGCCTCGGTAACTGGCTTCTCGGAGCCATCCTCCTGTGCCTTGGTGTATCTTACTTTGGTTTCAAACCATGTACTCATTCTTGATCTCATAACGATTCGTTTTTAATTGGTCATTAATATTAAAATAGAACTCGCGCAAGTACAGTAACTATCTTCTTGAGAAGTTATTTTTTAAGAAGTTAGAGAGAAGTTAAAGAAGTTATAGCCAATAGCCTTGGAGGAAATGTTAAACATTTTATTTCATATCCACAAAAGCATTTGTCTTAACTCCTTAACTCCAGAGAAATCTCCTTAACTCCAAAGATATCTCCTGGACTCCCAAAAGACTCCCTCTTGCGAAAATTCCGTATCCTTTTCGAGATGCAAAGTTATAAAAAAGAAAGCATAAGAACAACACAATGCTACAGAATTTAATAAAAAATAAAAAATCTGTCGTTTCTTTTCTCAAATATCACTGAAATTTCTTACCTTTGCATCCGAAAGCAAAACAAGCACATTTGTATTTGCAAAACTATTAATATAGAAAACTCAACTTTCGCGCGTGCGGGAAGTTAACTCCTGAACCTGCGAAAGTTCAACAGAAAGTATTAAAGATGCCTGAAATATCAGTACGTGGACTTGAAATGCCAGAGTCGCCTATCAGAAAGTTGGCGCCTCTTGCTGCCGCAGCAAAAAAACGAGGAGTCAAGGTGTATCACCTCAACATCGGTCAGCCCGACCTCCCTACTCCTCAGTGTGGTCTTGATGCACTGAAGCATATCGACCGCACCATCTTGGAGTATTCTCCCAGCCAGGGCTATCTTAGCTATCGCGAGAAACTGGTGGATTACTACAAGAAGTTCAACATCAACATTACTGCCGACGATATCATCATCACAGCAGGAGGTTCAGAGGCTGTGCTCTTTTCATTCATGAGTTGCCTCAATCCTGGCGACGAGATCATTGTGCCCGAACCTGCCTATGCCAACTATATGGCATTCGCCATCTCGGCAGGTGCCAAGATACGTACCATAGCCACTACGATAGAGGAAGGCTTCTCCTTGCCTAAGGTCGAGAAATTCGAAGAGCTTATCAACGAGCGCACACGCGCCATCCTGATCTGCAACCCCAACAACCCTACCGGATATCTCTATACCCGCAGGGAGATGAACCAGATTCGCGACCTCGTCAAGAAATACGACCTCTACCTCTTCTCTGATGAGGTATACCGTGAGTACATCTATACCGGAAGCCCCTATATCAGTGCCATGCACCTCGAAGGTATCGAGCAGAACACCGTGCTTATCGACTCTGTATCGAAGCGTTACAGCGAGTGCGGTATCCGTGTGGGTGCCCTCATCACCAAGAATGCCGAGATACGCAAGGCGGTGATGAAGTTCTGCCAGGCTCGTCTTTCTCCACCCCTTATCGGACAGATTGTAGCCGAGGCCTCTCTCGATGCGCCAGAAGAGTACTATCGCGATGTGTACGATGAGTACGTAGAGCGACGCAAGTGCCTCATCGACGGACTCAACCGCATACCCGGTGTCTACTCTCCTATTCCTATGGGAGCCTTCTACACCGTGGCCAAACTGCCTATCGACGATTCCGAAAAGTTCTGCCGTTGGTGCCTTGAAGAGTTCGAATACGAGGGCGAGACCATCATGATGGCTCCTGCCTCCGGCTTCTATACCACTCCCGGTGCAGGCAAGAACCAGGTGCGTATGGCTTACGTACTGAAAAAAGACGATCTGGACCGTGCACTCATAGTACTTGCCAAGGCTTTGGAGGCATATCCAGGACGCGTTGAGGACGAAGGAATATAATATGCATTTTCCAATATTATATGCATTTTCCATTACAACATGCATTTTCCACTTTTCATAGCTAAAAGATTATACAGCGAGCAGGGCGACAAACGAAAAGTTTCTCGCCCTGCCATACATATTGCCACTGCCGGAGTAGCCATCGGACTTGCCGTCATGATTATCTCCGTCTGTGTGGTGCTGGGATTCAAACACACCATCCGCGACAAGGTTATCGGCTTCGGAAGCCATATACAGGTGGCCGACTTCCTCACCCTGCAGCAGATGGAACAATACCCCATCGTCATCGACGACTCCATGATCGACGTCTTGAAACATATTCCCGATGTGGCTCACGTTCAGCGCTTTGCCATGAAGGAAGGAATCCTCAAGACCGACAGCGACTTCCTGGGCGTGGCATTCAAGGGAGTGGGTCCCGACTTCGACTCCACCTTCATCCACAACAACATGGTGGAGGGAAGCATTCCTCATTTCTCCGACAGCGTGAGTCACAACAAGATTGTTGTCTCTCAGTTGATGGCAGACAAACTGCACCTGAAGTCAGGACAGCGCATCTTTGCCTATTTCTTCGACAACAACGGTGTACGCACGCGAAGGTTTACCATTGCGGGCATCTACCAGACCAACCTGAAGAAATACGACGAGACCATCGTCTTCACCGACCTTTATACGGCCGTCAAACTCAACGGATGGGAAAGCGACCAGGCAAGCGGAGCCGAGCTTTCCGTCGACAACTTCGACAACCTTGACATGGTAGAGAGTCGGGTAATCAGCAAGGTGAAAGGCACAGTAGACCATTATGGCGAGACCTACAGCAGCGCCACCATCAAGGAACTGAACCCACAGATTTTCCAATGGCTCGACCTCATGGACCTCAACGTATGGATCATCCTCGCCTTGATGCTCATCGTGGCAGGCGTGACGATGATCAGCGGCTTGCTCATCATCATCCTGGAACGCACCTCGATGATAGGCATTCTGAAGGCTTTGGGCGCACGCAATAAGACCATCCGCCACACCTTCATGTGGTTTGCCGTCTTCATCATCGGCAAGGGAATGCTCATCGGCAATGTCCTGTCTTTAGGAATCTTAGCGCTTCAGCAAGCCTTCGGCATCATCAAGTTGGACGCACAGACCTATTATGTGAGCACCGTTCCCGTAGAGATCAATGCCTTGTATATCGTGGCGCTCAATGTGGCAACACTCCTCATCAGCGTCTTCATGCTGGTGGCACCCAGCTACCTCATCTCACATATCCATCCAGCCAAATCGATGCGATATGAATAATCACAACAGCATTATAGCCCACATTCATGGGCTATAATGCAAGAAAAACCACTTTTTTTCCCTTTTTATTCATTTTGTGCACATAATTTTTTGTTGTGTGCAGAAATTAATGTATCTTTGCACAAAATTTTGTAAACTGTGCAATGAATTCAATACCAAGTTTCAACTCGTATATTGAGCAAAGCATCATCAATAATTGGCATTTGGATGCTCTTACCGATTACAAAGGAGCAACACTGCAATATCATGATGTAGCCAGAAAGATAGAAAAGCTCCACATCCTGTTCGAGAACAGCGGTGTGATAAAGGGCGACAAGATAGCTGTTTGCGGACGAAATAGCAGCCAGTGGGCAGTAGCCTTCCTGGCCATTGTTACCTATGGTGCCATCGTGGTTCCTATACAGAATGAGTTCAAGCCCGAACAGATTCACAACATCGTAAACCACAGCGAGAGCAAGATGCTCTTCGTGGGCGATGTAGTAGCCACAGAAATCAATGCCGAAGAGATGCCCTCGCTCGAAGGTATCGTCTATCTTCCCGATTTCTCGCTCAACCTTTCCCGTTCTGAGAAACTCACTTATGCCCGCGAACATCTCAATGAAATCTTCGGACACAAGTATCCCAAATATTTCCGCAAAGAACATATCAAGTATCATGTTGACGACCCTGAGGAGTTGGCAATGATCAACTATACCAGCGGTACTACAGGTTTCTCTAAGGGAGTGATGCTGCCCTATCGTGCCCTCTGGGGCAACTTAGACTATCTCATGGACACCGTAAAACCCAAGATAGGCAAGAACTGCAACATCCTCTCCACCCTGCCCATGGCTCACATGTACGGGTTGATGACCGAGTTTATCTTCAATATCGTATTGGGCAACCACATCTTCTTCCTCACCCGCCAGCCCAGCCCTACACTGATTTCCGAGGCTCTCAACGAGACGAAGCCCGACATCATCTTCGCCGTGCCATTGGTAATCGACAAGATCGTAAGAAAGCATGTGTTCCCACGCGTGCAGACCAACTGGGTCAGACTGCTTACCAACATGCCTGTACTGAGCAAGCGCATCAAGGAGAAGATACGCGAGTTTGTGCTGGGCGAGTTTGGCGAGCATCCTTACGAGGTCGTAGTAGGCGGTGCGCCTCTCAACAAGGAGATAGAGAACTTCTTTGTCAGCATCGGCTTCCCCATCGCCATGGGTTACGGAACCACCGAGACAGCTCCCCTCATCACCTTTGCCCATCAGGACGACTACGTGGCAGGAAGCTGTGGCGTGGCTGTGAAGCACATGGAGGTAAAAGTGCTGAGCGACGACCCACAGAACGTACCTGGCGAGTTGGTTTGCCGTGGCATCAATGTGATGAAAGGATACTACAAGAATCCCGAGGCTACCCATGCTGTCATCGACAAGGACGGTTGGTTCCATACTGGCGACCTGGCCACCATGAGCGCCGACGGACATTTCTTTATCAAGGGACGCAGCAAGAATATGCTCTTAGGTGCCAACGGACAGAACATCTACCCCGAAGAGATAGAAGACAGACTCAACTCGATGGCATTGGTCAGCGAGAGCATCATTGTTCAGCGAAACAACAAACTCGTGGCGCTGATCCACCCCGACTATGACGAGGCTTCATCCATGGGCTTTACCGCTGAGGACCTGGAGCACATCATGGATCAGAACCGTGTGGAGCTCAACTCCCAGATGCCATCGTTTGCCAAGATTTCCGGCATTCAGATACACGAGAACGAGTTTGAGAAGACTGCCAAGAAATCCATCAAGCGCTACCTGTATCAAGAGGCAGCCTCATAAACCACTTAGACAATTCTATTAGAATACAAGCATATGGAGATACCAAGCTTTAATGCACTTATCCAAAAGAGCATCATCGACCATTGGGATATGGATGCTCTTACCGACTACAAGGGAGCTACCTTGCAGTTTCACGATGTAGCACGCAAAATAGAGAAATTGCACATCATGTTCGAGAATTCTGGCGTAGTAAAAGGTGACAAGATTGCCCTTTGCGGTAGAAACAGCGCCAACTGGGCAGTGGCCTTCCTGGCAACTCTTACCTATGGAGCTGTCGCCGTGCCTATCCTGCACGAGTTTATGCCAGAGCAAATCCATAACATCGTCAACCATAGCGATGCCAAACTGCTGTTTGTGGGCGATGTCGTTGCCACACAGATTGACGCTACCAAGATGCCCGGATTAGAGGGAATCATCTATATACCCGACTATTCTCTGGTGGTATCACGTACCGACAAACTCACCTATGCACGCGAGCATCTCAACGAGATGTTCGGTATCAAGTTCCCTAAGTATTTCCGCAAGGAACACGTACATTATTATATTGAGGAGAACCCAGACCAGATAGCGCTCATCAACTACACCAGCGGTACTACAGGCTTCTCCAAGGGTGTCATGGTGCCTTACCGTGCACTCTGGAGCAACTTCGACTTTGCTATGAGCGTATTGCCCAAGGAGATCAAGGCTGGCGACCCTATCATCAGCATTCTTCCACTGGCTCACATGTATGGCATGGCGTTCGAGTTCCTCTTCGAGGTTCTTTCCGGTTGCCACATCTTCTTCCTCACCCGCATACCAAGTCCGGCTATCATCGCCGAGGCTTTCAGCCGCATCAAGCCAGCCATCATCATTGCTGTGCCGCTCATCATCGAGAAGATTATCCGCAAGAAGGTGTTCCCCAAGATTCAGAACAACCGCATGCGTATGCTTCTCCACATGCCTGTCATCAGCAAGAAGGTGCGCGAGAAGATATGCGAACAGGTGACACAGGCCTTCGGAGGCAACTTCTACGAGATTATTATCGGTGGTGCTGCCTTCAACAAGGAGGTGGAGAGCTTCCTGCATGGCATTGGTTTCAAATACACCGTGGGCTATGGTGCCACAGAGTGTGCGCCTATCATCTGCTATGAGGACTACAAATATTTCGTACCGGGTTCTTGCGGCAAGGCTGCCAAGAACATGATGGTGAAGATCGACAGTCCTGACCCCGAGAATGTTCCTGGTGAGATCCTGGCAAAGGGTCCTAACGTGATGTTGGGATACTACAAGAACGAGGAAGCCACACGCAACACTATCGACAAGGACGGATGGTACCACACCGGCGACCTTGGCACAATGGATGGCGACGGCAATGTCTACATCAAGGGCCGCAGCAAGAACATGCTCTTGGGTGCCAGCGGTCAGAACATCTATCCTGAGGAGATCGAGGACAAACTCAACTCTTTGGCACTCGTGAGCGAGAGTGTGGTGATACAGAAGGGCAACAAACTCATTGGTCTGGTACATCCCGACTACGACGAGGCTCAGACACTCAACTTAGGCGAGAAAGAGCTGATGGATATCATGGAGCAGAACCGCCAGGAGCTCAACACTATGGTTCCTGCCTACTGCAAGGTGTCAGAGATAAGAATCCACAAAGAGGAATTCGAGAAAACTCCTAAGAAGAGTATCAAGCGATTCCTGTATACTGAATAAAGGAGTTAAGGAGTTAAAGGAGTTAAAGGAGTTAAAGGAGTTAAGGAGTTAAAGGAGTTAAGGAGTTAAAGGAGTGAAAGGAGTGAAAGGAGTGAAAGGAGTGAAAGGAGTGAAGACAATAGTCTTCTCGCTAAAAAGTACGACCTATACTTATCTTACAAAGCAGCACGCCCTGAAAGGGCAGAAGCTCTTAGCCCAGGGCAACGCCCTGGGTATAAAGGCAATCAGCAATACGCCCTGTAAGGGCAACAGCTTTACAAATTGCCCCTGGGCTATGAGCTTCTGCCCTTTCAGGGCATGCTGCTTGTGTCCATAACAACCCTGGGCTGGGAGCTTCTGCCCTTTACCTTTGCTTTACCCTTCGGCCAGCGAATTCCAATTCCCTTCGGCCGGTGACCGTTGGTTCAGGGTGTGCTGCTTCAGGGCGTGTGGAGTTTACATACGAAACTTCAATTACAAACTAAACATTAAAAAAACATGGAAACAATGATCATGAAAGTAGTGATGCAGGGAGAGACTTCCCTCGTCGATTCGCAGAAGAGTGAGAACGGGAAACTCGCCAAGTGCAACATCGTGTTGCAGGAGTTTGGCGGAAAGTTCGAAAACCAGTTTGCCGCGGTGATGCTTGGCAAGGATGCACAACTTAGGTTCTATGCCGGAGAGGTGGTCGTGGTGAAACTGCGCTTTCAGACCCATGAGTATCAGGGACAGGTGTATCAGGACATCCTGGTGCAGGACATCGAAAAAATAATTAAACATTAAACTAATATGGCTTTTGGAATATCACAAAGCGTAAGGAGCAGGGAGGTGCAAGTATGCACCCCCGAGCTCTTCCACCAGGCTACTAAGAGCAGCAGGGTGAAGGACGTCTGCGCACAGATAGAGGATGCACTGGAGCGCAAACGCCGGGGAGAGATAGGTCAGGAAGACTACGACACGATGAAGACACGGCTCAAGAGCCAGTTGCCCATACTCACGCCCCACGCCACCTTTCGCAATGGCCGACGACTCAATGCCGACGCCATACCCAGCGGACTCAGCATCTACGACAAAGACCACATCGCCGACCCCACGGGATGGTGGAAAGCAAAGAGCGAAGAACTGAGAGTGAAGAATCCTCAGGTGCTGGCGAGAATACTGCTCGTGCACGTCACACCGTCGTTGGAGGGCCTCAGGCTCGTCTTCGTCATGCCAGAGGGCATGAACCTGGCAGAGGCTCAGAAGTGGATGTCGCAACAGCTCGGCGACGAGGAGTACGACGTGTGCGTGAAAGACCTGGCACGGCCGTCGTTCATCGTGCCCGAAGAATACATCCTCTTCATCGACGAGGCACGGCTCTTCGCCCCCTTGCGAAGCTCTTCCGGCATGGACGAGAGAGGCTCCAACGGTGATGCTGCTTCTCAGGCGAATACCAGCGTAAATATCAACCCTAATCCTAAACTTAACGAACATGAATCCGAACATGACCCTAAACCCCAAGTTGCAACGAATCAAGAACATCGACCTGAGAGCGATAATAGCTCTGCTGCTCTTTCTGCTGGCACTGCTGTTGAGTATGCCCAGTCTGCTAATCATGATTGTGCTGATGATCATCATATCGGCAATCATGGAGTGGATCAAGATCATGGCGGAGAGGAGAGGCAACAAGACTTCGCCCAAGAATACGACGGAATCTCCTACGAGGCGATAACAAGCAAGCTCGTAGAACTGCTCGGAGGGGAGCCACAGCACGGTTCGCGCAACTCGTTTATCTTCACGTTGAGCTGCTATCTGCGCTATCTGTGCGACGACAACGCTGCGTGGATTAAGCAGGTGATTCCCACTTTTGGCGAGGAGAAGAAGCGAGCCTTCACCACCGTCGACAGTGCTTGTCAGAGGAAGCAGTCGCACCGCATGCCGATGATTGTGCGCAAGGCCATCAGCCTGTGCCAGCAAGAGCAGGCAAGGGGGAAAGCCGCCGACTATGATGCCGACGAGTTTGGCGACATCCTGAACCCCGACTCCTACTTCTATCGCATACACGAGATGCCACAGAAACTGCCCCGCCTCATCCGTCTGCTCGTGAGCAAGACGCCTGCCATCTATCAGCCTGCCGTGTCGCAAGCCGTCTTCCCAGCCCTGGCAAGCCATCTGTGCGACACCCGCTTCCGATACATCGACAACGTGGAGCATGAGGCCACGCTGATGAACATCCTCTGTGCGCCCACAGGAAGCGGCAAGGAGAGCATCACCCAACCCATCAACCGCATCATGGCGGACATCAGGGCACGCGATGCCCAGCAGCGTGAGCGGGAGAGGGCATGGAAGGACGAATGTAACCGCAAAGGCTCCAACAAGGACAAGCGTGAACGACCCGAAGGACTCGTCATCCAGGAGGTGAACATCGACATGACCAACCCTGCCTTCGTGCTGCGTATGAAGGAGGCCGAACGGCACTTTCTCTATGCCAAGGTGAATGAGCTGAACCTCTTCGATGCCCTCAAGGGCAAGACCAACCAGCACTTCCGCATCATGGAGCTGGCTTTCGACCTGGGCAACTATGGACAAGACCGAGTGGGCGTGCAGTCGGTGACCGAGACTGTGAAGGTGCGCTTCAACTGGAATGCCTGTTGCACACCGAAGAAGTGTCGTGACTACTTCCGAAGGGTGGTGACCGACGGACCCGTGAGCCGCATCTCGTTTGCCACCATCGAGCGACGCCCGTGCGGATCGGAGATTCCCGTCTATGGCTCCTACGACGCCGCCTTCGACGAGGAACTGAAACCCTACATCGACAACCTGTTGAAGGCCCGCGGACTGGTGGACTGCCCCCAGGCTCTCCGGCTCGCCCGCAAGCTGATGGAGGAGAATGCTGAGTTTGCCCGTCTGTCGCAGAACTATGTGTTCGAGAACCTTTCCTTCCGTGCCAACGTCATCGCCTACCTCAAGGCCTGTGTGCTGTATGTCGCCAACGGCATGAAGTGGGAGAAGTCGATAGAGGACTTCGTGCGCTGGAGCGAGCGTTACGACCTGTGGTGCAAGCTGAAGCTCTTCGGACAAATGATCTACGATGCCGATGGCGAGCAAGACAAGGTGAGCCGCACAGCACCCAACGGTCCTAAGAACCTGCTGTCGCTCTTGCCCGACGAGTTCACCATGGACGACTACGTGAAGGTGCGGCGTGCTCAAGGTTTCGACAACGACAACGCCAGGCGCATCAGGGATGCCATACACCAATGGGTGCACCGTGGATATGTGGCTAAGGTGGAAGGTGCTGACACTGACACTGACAGTCCGATTTTCCGCAAGGTGAAGTTCTTGAAAGGATGAGAGTTTTTCATAAAAATACTAAACATTAAACGTTATCTTAGAGATGGAAATCATATTGAAACGCATAGCCAAGAGAGCTACTTACACCATCGGCCGACTGTATATCCTGCCCGATGGAAGTGTGGAACGAGAGTTGATACCCGGCAGGAGGAGGGAAGACAAGCGCACTGTGCGCTGCCGTGTGGACGAGAGCCTGCTCACCACAGAGCATTACTTCTGCGACACCCTGGAGCCTACATGGCGCAACCTGCTGGGCATTCCGCTTGCCCCGAGGGAGGTGGATGCTCGCCACGGCAGGGTGTCGGGCAAGATGGCCCGCAAGGTGCAGGGCAAGACGGCTATCCCCGAAGGCTCTTACACCGTGGTGGTGAGCAAGTCGCCACGATTCAAGAGATGGTTGCCCCTACTCGTGGGCGTGCCCCTCTTTGAGGGCATACGCATCCATGCTGGCAACTATCCTGACGACACGCAGGGCTGCATCCTGGTGGGCGAAAACAAAATGGTGGGCATGGTGGTGAACTCGCAACAGTGGTTGCGCCAACTCATCGACCTCATCACCCAGGCTCAGCAGAACGAAGAGAGCATCTGGATCACCGTGGTGTGAAGGGGAGGGTGCGTTTAGGCTTGCCTGTCTCGGTGAGGGGCAGGTGGTCGATGTGCAGAAACTCCCGTGGCACCCAGTATTTGGGCAGGGTGTTTCTGCATATTTCTTCAATGTGGGTCAGGTCGGCCGACTCGGTGAGGAGGATGGCCTTTTCGCCCAGCATCTCATCTTGTTTCTTGACGATCATGAAGGGCGCCGACAGATGAGGACGCAAGGTTTCCTCCACCTCCTCTATCTGAATCTTGATGCCGCCACTGCACACCACGTTGTCCTTGCGGCCCTTGATGCGGAAGAGCGTCTTGCCCGTGCGGTCGTCGGTGCGTAGCTGGGCGATGTCGTTGGTGACAAGGGGTTCGGCACATACCTCGGGGGCGTCGATGACAAGGCATCCGTCGGCATTGAGGCTTATGCCTACGCCGTCGAAGGGGGTATACCAAAGGCTGGCGTCGGGACCATTGAGGCGACGCAGGGCGATGTGCGACAGGGTCTCGGTCATGCCATAGGTGCTCCATACGGCATTGGGCAGGGGCTTGATCATCTGTGCCAACTCGTCGCTGATGGCTCCTCCGCCTATGATGAGGTGACGGATGCGCATGAGCCGTTCGCGCTCGCAGGGCACTTTCAGGGTGTTGTACACCTGCATGGGCACCATGGCGGCAAAGGTGAAGCTGGGCAGGGCATCGTCGGCCAGGGGATGGCTGCTCGGACGCACGGAGGTGAGCCGAAGGTCTCGCTGGAGGCTTCGCACCACCATCATCTTGCCCGCGATATAGTCGAGGGGCATGCAGAGCAGGGCGGTGTCGCCCGGCTTCAGTCCTAAGAAGTCGCAGGTGATGCGGGCTGAGTTGAGCATCCGCCTCTTCTCCACCATCAGGGGCTTGGGTTTGCCCGTAGATCCGCTGGTGTGTACCAGAATGCGGGGGTTGTCATTGTGCCATTCGGCAAGAAATTCGTTCAGTTCCATAAGGGGAATGTTTTCCGAAATCAACCATTAACAAAGATCTTTTCTCCCTTGATTTCCAAAGGCATGGGAATGTTGTCGGTGAAGAGTTGTCCGGTGCCAAGGCCCTGAGGCATGGAGACCTCGGGACCATAAGTTTTGGCGCAGAAATGGGCGATGGCACTGAGCCCCACGTTGCTCTCCAAGGCCGATGTGATCCAGCTTCCGATGCCCCGTTCGCTTGCCATCTGTATCCATTCGCGGCATCCGTAGATGCCTCCGTGGAGCGAGGGCTTCAGCACGATGTACTGAGGATGTATGGTGTCGAGCAATGCCTGCTTCATCGATCGCACGTTCACGCCGATGAGCTCCTCGTCGAGGGCGATGGGCAGGGGCGACTCACGGCACAGGGCAGCCATCTTGGGCCACTGGTGCTGGCGTATGGGCTGCTCTATGGAGTGGATGTCGTACTGTGCCAGGGCTTCCAGTCGGCTCATGGCATTTTCGGGCGTGAAGCCACCGTTGGCATCCACGCGCAACTCTATCTGCTCCTTGCTGTACACCTGGCGTATGCGCTTGATGAGGTCGAGCTCCTTGAAGAAGTCGATGGCACCAATCTTCAGTTTCACACAGTGGAATCCGCTCTTCAGCTTCTCCTCCAGTCGGGCGAGCATCTCGTCGTAGGTGCCCATCCATACCAGTCCGTTGATGGTGATGCCCTCTTCGCCCCGTGCGAAGGGCGTGTCGTAGAGGCTTGCCAGGTACGTCGCCCATGCCGGCACGTCGATAGCGGGGCACTGACGGAAGAAGTCGGCAAAGGCGGTCTCCAGTCCGAAGGTGATGCTGGGGTAGGCACGTATCATGTCGTAGGGTATGCGGCCCATCTGTTCCACCATCTGGCACACCTGTCGGAGCGTGAGCTCGTATTCGGGCTTGGCGTCACAGCTCAGGTCGGGCAGGGTGGCACATTCGCCCACGCCCCTGATGCCCGGATGTTCTGCCGAGGTGAGGGTGAGGTAATAACTGTGCCGGGTGGTGTAGACACCCCGTGAGGTTCCGGCAGGCTGCTTGAAGTGGAGCGTGCGCTCCGATATGTCGATCTTGTACATCTTTATTTTTTTTGAAGGAGAATTTTCAGGAGTTAAGGGAGTTAAGGAGTTAAAGGAGTTAAGACAACAGTCTTATTGCTTGAATTCAACCCCACAAAGGCATTTGTCTTAACTCCTCAGCGACCGCAGGGAGCGATAACTCCTTAACTCCTTAACTCCTGAGAAAAACTCCTTTAGATCTTTACTTTTTCTTCAGCTCATAGAGGTCCTTGCGGCGGTCGCGCAGGTTGCGCACGGCACCATAGGTGTGGAGCTCGTTGAGCAGGTTGAGGTCAACGTCGGATACGAGAATCATCTCGGTGTTGGGCGTAGCCTCCGATCGCTTACCGTCGTTGGGGAAGGCGAAGTCGCAAGGCGTGAACACGGCACTCTGAGCATACTGTATGTCCATGTTGTGCACACGGGGCAGGTTGCCCACACTGCCCGCAATGGCCACATAGCACTCGTTCTCGATGGCACGGGCCTGGGCGCATACACGCACACGGGAGTAAGCGTTCTGGGTATCGGTCATGAAGGGCACGAAGAGTATCTGCATGCCGTCTTGAGCCATGAGGCGTGAGAGCTCGGGGAACTCCACGTCGTAACAGATCACGATGCCTATCTTGCCACAGTCGGTGTCGAAGGTCTGGATGTGGCTTCCACCGGTAAGACCCCAGCACTTCTGCTCGTCGGGGGTGACATGAATCTTCTCGTACATGTCCACACTTCCGTCGCGTCGGCACAGGAAGCCCACGTTGTAGAGGGCACCGTCGTCCTTGACGTAAGGCATGCTGCCCGTGATGATGTTGATGTTGTAGCTGATGGCAAGCTCACGGAATCGGTCGCGTATCTGCTCGGTGTACTGTGCCATCTGTCGGATGCTCTGTGCCTCGCCCATATTGTTGAACTTAGCCATCAGAGGGGCATTGAAGTATTCGGGGAAGAGGATGAAGTCGCTCTTATAGTCGCTCACCGAATCGACGAAGAACTCCACCTGCTCGAAGAGGTCGTCGACGGAGGCATAAGGGCGCATCTGCCACTGCACGAGACCGATGCGCACGGTGGGCTTGCGGTCTACATAGGAGTCCGTAGGTGGCTGATAGTAGATGTTGTCCCACTGCAACAGGGTGGCGCAGTGTTCGCTCTCCTCGTCGCTGGGCAGATAGTTGCGTATCACACGGCGCACGTGGAAGTCGTTGGACAGCTGGAAGGTGAGCACGGGGTCGTAGATTTCACGACTGCGCACCTTTTCGATGTACTCCTTGGGGCGCATCTGGTCGGCATACTTGTGATAGTTGGGTATGCGTCCGCCAAACATGATGGCCTTGAGGTTGAGCTTCTCGCACAGCTCCTTGCGGTACTCGTACATGCGTCGGGCCAGTCGGAGGCCACGATAGTCGGGGTGGATGAAGACCTCGATGCCATAGAGGATGTTGCCGTTGGCATCGTGGGTGTTGAAGGTTTCATTGCCTGTCACCTGGGCATAGGTGTGGTCGCCCTTCACCATGTTGTAGTTGACGATGATAGAGAGGGCGCAGCCCACGATTTTGTCGTCGACGATGATGACTACCTGACCTTCGGGAAAGATGGTAATGAGCTTTTTGATTTGAGAACGTGTCCAGAAAACGTCCGAGTCGGCATAAATGCGCTTGAACGATTTCGCCAGTTGGTCGTAATCCTCCATGTGGAGGTTGCGCAAACTTACTTTTTCGATTTTGCGTGTTGAGTCCATTGTTTTCTACTGTTATTGACTTATTCGGGTGCAAAATTACAGCAAAAAACTGATATAGAGAAAGAAAAGAGAAAGTTTTTTTGAGGAGTTATTTTTAAGGAGTTAAGGAGTTAAGGAGTTAAAGGAGTTAAGACAAATGCTTTAGTGGACTTAAAATTAAACATTCCTTAGAGGCTGTTGTCTTAACTCCTTTAACTCCTTTAACTCCTTAAAAACAACTCCTTTATATGCTAAAATCCACATTCTGCCTGTGGGATAGCCTCGTTGTGGTCGTTGAGGTAGAGCAGAGGGGCGGGACGATAGGCAGGGCTCGCCAACGACTCGTGCTCTTGGCGGAAGCGCGTACTGATGCCCCCGATATTGAGCATGGTGTGGAAGGCGGAACGGCTGCTCTGTGCCTGCTTGTGGCGGTTGGCGGAGAGGGCCTGTGCCACGGCTGGCTCCTGATGCTGGAAGCTCTGCGATGTCCATACCAGGAAGGGCACATGCAGCTCGTACTTCGAAGCTCGGGGCGAAGCATGAAGGAAGAGCTTGTGACTGTCGTCGAAGATGTTCTCGCCATGGTCGCTCGTATAGAGCATGGCGCTCATGCCTCCGTGTGCTCTCAGGCGCTCTATCACCCCACTGAGCACAAGGTCGGTGTAGCGGATGGTGTTGTCGTAGGCGTTGATGAGGTCGGGACGGTTCTCCTTCTTGGCCTCGCAATGCGTGTCGGGCTGAAAATGCGCCATCTGTCGGGGATAGCGGTCCATGTAGTTGAAGTGAGAGCCATAGGTGTGGAGCACGATGAACTCCTTCTTGCGCTTCTGACTCAGTATCTTGTCGAGGATGGGCAGCAGGTCGGCATCATAGTAGTTGCCGTCCTTGCCCGGGGCTTCGGCCAGCTCACGTCCAGCGGGGTTGGCATCGCCCGTCTTGAGGAAGAGCCACTGGTCGGCCTGTTCGCCCAGGAAGTCGATGAACGAGTGGTTGGGGCGCTGATTGCTCAGAAACACGGTGTGGAAGCCAGCCTCACGGAAGGCCTGCAGGATGCCTTTCTCGTGGAAGAGACGCTCGAAGTCGGAGGCCGAAGCCTGCGAGAGGAGCATGGGCACACTCTTGTGGGTGGTGTTCGACTGGGTGGTGACATCGCTGAACGTCACCAGTCCCGGGGTCTTGCTGAGCCGTGGATTGGTGTCGCGCTGATAACCATAGAGACTGAAGTTCATGGCTCGTGCCGTCTCGCCTATCACCATGACGTAGACCTCGCAGGAGTCCTCGGGATGGGACGGTCTGGCATCGAAGCGGAAACGGGCAGATGCCTCCTTGTAGTGGATGGAGGCGTTGTTGCGCTTAACGGCAAGGTAGAGGTTATAGAACACGTTGACGGGGTAGAGGTCGTTGAGCACGCTATATTGTGGGGCATGATGGTCGTCGAGCTGTGAGTTGTCGGAAGGACGGGAGAGACAGGCCGTGGCAACAAAGATGCATCCCACGATGGCCAAGGCTGAAGCCCACAGGGCATATCGCTTTCTGAGGGCAGAGGACAGCACGGGTGCCTTCTTGCTCCGTATGGACACCACGCCCAGGATGAGCAGGGGCAGATAGAGGATGAAGACACTCGCCACGCCAGGAATGAGGTTGTCGAGCAACTCCATGGCCTCGCCAGGATTGGTGGTTACGAGGTTGAGGAACATATCCACGGCTATGACGCCCTTGCCGAAGAGATAGAGCAACACGATCTGGAAAGCCGCAAAGAAGATGATGGGGAAGAGCCACCACACCATCTTGCCCGGCTTGCGAGAGATGCTCATCAGAGCCATGTAGACACCAAAGGGCAGCACGGTGTTGGCAAGGGCTGCCCATGTGCTGAGGTGCTCGGTGAAACAAAGGGCCATATTGGGCACGGTAAGCGCGATGACGGCATACCAGTATATGATTTTGTTGAATGATTTCATGTTGTGTGTTGTTTGCTTTTAGAACGCCTCGTTGATATTGAAGAGGAATCCTCTCTGTCCGCCCTTGCCGAAACCATAGTCGAGACGCACGTTGACGTTCTTCTTGAATTCCCATCGATAGCCCACACCATAGTTGGGCAGGATGTGTCGGCTTCTCATCTGGCTGAACTTGGGGAAGACGGTTCCTGCGCCTATCCAGGCCGTGAGCGAGTTGCGTTTCCACACGTGCTGGCGAAGTTCGACAGTGGCTTCTATCATGTGCTTGTCGCGATATCTTCCCTCGTAATATCCGCGCAGGGCATTGCTGCCTCCTGTCTGTGCCATCATGCCCCACGAGGGATTGCCAAAGTTGAGTGTGGAACGAAGGTCCTCGGCCAGTACGGCTCCTCGCCAGGGTTGCTGGTAGGCGTTGAGCTGCAGTTCGGTGGTGCTGAAGGCATAGTCGTTGCCCATGAAGCGCGGACGGAACATCTGGGTGAGGTTCACGTAATAACCCCGGTGGGGATAGGTGAGGTTGTCACGGTTGTCGAACATGAAGGTGAATCCCACGCCATAGTTGTCGGTATGTCGGTCCATTCCCGCCAAGAGCTCGGGGCGCTCGATGTCCTTGCCGATGATGTAGTCGTAGGCCACGGAAGGACCGAGGAAGAGGTTGCTGCCAAGGTTCCACAGGAAGCTTCCCTTCACGTGCACCTGCCATCGCTTCATGTCGCTCTCGTTGTTGTCGTTGTCGCCCATGTCGTATCCCATTCCCCAGAACTTGCAGGGGAAGGAATAGAAGTAGAGCGTGTAGACGGCACGGTAACGGTCGTGGGGGAAGATGTGGGTTCCGCGCACACCGAGCAGATAGAAGCCCACCGTGCTGACATCGCCAAAGAGCGACACATTGGAGGGGAGGAGGAGCGTGTCGGCTGGATCGGAGCGATAGATGCCTGCTGCCACTAAGCCTAAGCCCAACTTGGTGTCAGTGGCATAGTGTGGGCCTCCGATAATGCTGAAGTCGAACCGCTTGTCGTTCTTCTTGTTGGCATCGTTGAAGTAGTCGAGAAAACGGGTGATGAGCGATTTCTTTTTCTCGTCCGCCTTTGCTTCCACCTTCACTTCCGCATTTTCGTCCACCTTTTTTTCTATTTTTACCTCCTCTTTTTCCATCCCGGTATGTGGCGTGAAGGTAGAGTCAGCCTCCCCTGCCATACCAAGAGTAGGCAAGAGAAGGCATGTAAAGCATGAGAGTAGAAGCTGCTTCATGTGTTATGTATATAATAATGTGTAGGGGTGTTAATATGTGATAAACAGTTAGTATACGAGTGACACGTTGTCTATCCAGAGCGTGTTGCCGGGCGTTCCGATATAGGCTCCGCCATGACTGGAAGAGAACTGCAGGATGAGGTGGGTAGGGGTCTCGTTGGCAGAAGCCCATCCCGTCTCCTTGATGATGACGCTCTTGCCTTTGCTATTACGAGCATAGTCACAATTACGAAGTCCCATGAGCGAGGCGTTATAGCCTGCCATGTGTCGGATGTCGCCATAGTGGATGGTGTAGGTGGCGTCGTTCACCCATCCATTGGTACTCTTGCTGTACTTCACCACCATGGTGCCCACACGCTTGGCCGTGATGTTGCCGTGGGCATCCTCGTGACGCTTCTGCAGATAGAGGATGGCGACAGCATAGTCGCGTCCTGCCACTTTGGATGCACTGCTGAAGCCGTTCTGCTTGATGCGGGTGGCTGAGTTGGGCAACAGGGTCTTATAGTCGAAACGCACCGCCTTGGGACGATGGGTGAAAGGAATACCCCAGTTGATGGCCTTAGGACCGTCCTTGGTTCCGGTGATGGGTTCGCGCACGTCGCCCAGGAAGAGCGAGCCTGCTGCAAGCACCTTGATATTGATGAGTCCCAATACCTTCACCTTCTCGATATGGGTGACGAGCTTGGCACAATGGCCGTTCTCGTGCTTGTCGCGATATACCGAGTTGTTGGTCTTATAGATGCCTGACACGTGGGCAAGCACATTGGAGGTTCCCCAAGGCGAGCCGCCCTTGTTGGTGTAGGGGGTATTGCCATTGATGGTCATCGACGGACCTACGGCATAAACCACCTTCTTGTTTCCGCCTATGATACCTGATTCCTTGATGTTTCTGATAACCCAATTATCCATGTTTCCATACTTGATGGGTACAATCTTTTCGGCACTTTGCGCTCCCATCGTGCAGGTGAGGCAAAGTGACATTGTCATGCTTAAAATACGATGTTTCATTTTTGTTACAATAAAAAGTGGTTGCAAAGTTAGGAAAATATTTGTATCGTTATAGTTTTCTTATAGCTTTATTATAGTTATTTAAAGATTATTTTATAAAAATTAAAACTGACGGATGTGGAAAGGTGTTGTGATGTTAGAGCCAATGAGACAAAAATATGCCCAGAACCAACGATGACGAATGGTTCTGGGCATCATGTATATGGGTTTCAACTTCCCTAAACTTAGAAGCGGCGATGTCCGCCTCCTGGAGGTGGTCCCATGGGAGGTCGTCCGCCATTGAAGGGGCGTCCGCGGAAGTCGGGGCGTCCGCCATACATCATCGTCTCGCGTGCCTGCTTGCCTCCGATGATATTCAGTCGGTAGATGACGTGGAGCATGGCATAAGAGTTGATGCTGTTATACTCGGTATCGGTACGGGCCATGGCAGTAAGGGCACGGCTCAAGGTGCTCTGCTGGTGCAGCAGGTCGTAGAACTGGATCATCACGGTGAGGGGTTTGCCCTTGAGGAAGCCTTGCGAGAGTTGGGCGTTCCAAACCAGTTCGTTGGTGTTCATCGACTTGTCGCTGTATCCTCGTCGGCTGCTCTGGCTCAGGTCTGTGCTCAGGCTCATGCCCCAGGGCATGGTGGCTGTGATGCTCGGTCCGTAAGAGAACTGCCAGGTGTTCATGTTGCTCGATGCCTGAAGCTTGTTGCGGGCATGGTTGTAGTTGAGGGTTCCGTTGAGGTTGACCTCAAGCCAGTTGTTGCGATAGCCCATGGCGATTCGCTCGCCCACCTGAGTCTGCTTGGTGGTGTTCTTCTGCGAGGTCTTCCCGTCGAGGCTCAGATAGCCCACGGCATTGGTATAGGCGAGGGTGGTGAAGGTGTTGATGTTCCATACGCCAGCGCTGTCGATGGCTGTATTGAACATGAAGGCGCCTCGTGCGTTCCAGTTGCCGTTGATGTTTTCGGGCTGTGTGGTTCGTCCACCGGTCTTGTCGTCGTAGGTCACCATGTCGCTGATGCTGTTGCGTGTCATTGAGAAGTTGACGAAGGTCATCAGGGCTCGCTGGTGCTTCTCTATATAGTTGTTGTAGAAGAGTCGGAAGTTGTGGGTGAACGATGGCTTCAGTCCCGGATTTCCCTTCTTGATGTTGAGCGGATTGCTGTCGTCGGTGATGTCGAGCAGGTCGGTCATGGAGGGTTGCGAGGTGGTTCCGCGATAGTTGACGCGCAGGTTGCTCACCTTGCTGAAACGATAACGGAAGTCGAGGGTTGGTGAGAAGTTGGTGACGTTGCGTGTCGTTTCGATGTGCTGCCCCATATAGTCGTAGATGAAGTTCGACTTCTGTGGCTGGAGCATGGCTCCGAAGCTGAGGTTGTACTTTGGTCGGATGAATCGCATCATGAGCTGCATCTCGTGAATGTAGTTCTTGTACTCGGAGAATCGGCTCTGGTCGCTGTCGAAATACTCGTCGAGAGGCGAGCGCAGAGTGCCCAAGTAGTTGCCCCATCCACGATACTCGGGAGTGATGGAAGCCCACTGGTTTGCCTCCTCATCGCTGAAGTCGGAGAAGTTGTAGGTGGAACGGTCGGTCTTCGAGTATTTGTAGGTGAACTTATAGCTCAGTTGCAGGAAGGTGGCACGCCAGAGCGGCTCACTGTAGGTGGCCTGCAGAGAGTAGCTGTAGTTGCGGGTAGGCGTCACGTTGTAACGATAAGTGTTGTAGTGGTCGGTCTCGTTGCCGTTGGCCACATCTACAAGGTACATGTAGGCATTGGTGAGTGAGAGGCTGTTGGCATCGGTCTTGCCGTAGCTGGCATCGGTGCGCACGGTGATGTTGCGTCCCATCGCACTGAGTCGGCGATTGTACTGCAACATGCCTCTCAGATTTTCAGACTCGCTATAGCTGATGCTGCTCGACGACTGCAGGTTGACGAGAGCTCCAGCCTGCTGCAACAGACTCTTGCTTGTGCTTACGTCCTCAAGTCCCAGCTCGGCACGTGCTGCGTCCTCGAGCGGGTCGTTGGTGATCTGGTAAGGATCGGCATTAAACTGTGCCGACAAGCTTCGTGCCAGTGCATCGCTGCTCTTGATGGTGAACGATGGACGGAACATGATATTGGTCATCGTGTCGGGGGACCATTCCAGGCGGAAACGTCCGTCCCAGCTGTTGCTGCGCGAGAAGTTCTTGGCACGGCTGTTCGAGAAAGACGAGTTCTGGCTCACGAAGTTCTCGGAAGCCACCGTGCTGCTGATGTCTCCATCGCTGTGGTTCCATCTCAGCGAGGCGTCCATCTTGAGCTTATCCTTGTTCTCGTAGTTGTAGTTCAGACCCAGCATCTTCGAGGCGTTGAGTCCCTGCTTGTTGAATCCCCATCCGCCAGGGCCTCCACCTCCGGGGAATCCCATGTCGTTGGTATTGTTGGCAGATGCGAACATCATGAGTCGGTTGCGGTCGTTGAAATAAGCCGCCATGCCTCGTTCGCTGTATCGTTGCTTGGTGCCTATGCTGAGGTCCATATTGGCGATGAGTCCCTTGTTCATGCCTCTCTTGACGCCGAAATCGAGCACGGTTTCCTCTTCTCCGTCGTCGATGCCCGTCACCTTAGCCAGGTCGCTCTTCTCGTCGTAGGCCTTGATCTTGTCGATGATGCTGGTGGGCAGGTTCTTCAGGGCCGTCTTGGTGTCGCCGGTCATGAACTCCTTGCCGTCTACGAGGATCTTCTTCACTTCCTTTCCGTTGATATTGATGCTTCCGTCGTCGCTCACCTCAGCACCAGGCAGGCGCTTCACGAGCTCTTCGATGGTGGAGCCTTCGGGTGTGCGATAAGCCGCAGAGTTGTACACGAAGGTGTCTTCCTTGAGCACCACTTTCTTGGCCATGGCCGTGACGGTGGCGGCCTTGAGCATGATGGCCTCTGCGTTGATGTTTATCTTGCCCATGGCGAGGTCTTTGCCCTGGGTCATCATGATGCGCCTTACGGTGGGCTTGTATCCTACGCTGGTTATCTTGAGCAGATAACTGCCGTCTTCGGGAGCCTGAAGGCTGAAGAGTCCATTCTCGTCGCTGATGGCGCCTGAGATATAGGTGCTGTCCGCGCGTAGCAGTTGTACGGTCGATGCCTCGACAGGGTCGTTGGTTCCCTTGTCGATAATGGCACCCGTGATGAGGTGTTGCTGTGCCTGCATCATCATGGCGATGAATAGCAGGAGCAGGGTGAGTACTGATTTTCTCATTTCTGTATTTTATAGTTTTTTTTGTTCACTTGATAGCTTAGACGCATCCTTTGTGATAAGGTTTAGTCTAAAATGTGTGAAAAGAATGCTAAAAGTGTGTTCTTTTGCATCAAAATGCAGAAAAATACGTACCTTTGCACGCAAGAATTACATTATTTATAATATATTGATAAATTTATTTTATGAGTCAGAGAGTCATCATTTCTACCAATCTCGAAAGTGAGATAGCCGAAGCCTTGGCAGAGTGCGAGCACGACAAGATTTTTGTGCTTACCGACGAAACCACAGTTGTCAAGTGCTGGCCTGTTGTGAAAAATTATTTCTCGCTCAAGGATGCGAAGGTCATTACCATTGGTGCTACCGATACGCACAAAGACCTCGACACGATGGTACACGTATGGAAGTCGTTGGGCGAGGGCGGTGCATCGCGCCATTCGTGCATGATAAACCTGGGTGGTGGAATGGTTACCGACTTGGGTGGCTTTGCCGCAGCAACTTTCAAGCGTGGCATCAACTTCATCAACATCCCCACTACGCTCCTCTCGATGGTGGATGCTTCGGTGGGAGGAAAGACGGGCATCAATTTCGGCGGGCTGAAGAACGAGATAGGCGTGTTCTGCGACTCCAAGTTTGTCATTCTCGATACTGAGTTCCTGCGCACGCTCGATACCGAGAACATCTGTTCGGGCTATGCCGAGATGCTGAAGCATGGTTTGATTTCGGACGAAAAGATGTGGGCGGAGTTGGTTGGCTTCGACTTGGCTCATCCCGACTTGCAGCAGTTGCAACGCATGGTGGGCGATAGCGTGGCGGTAAAGGAGCGCATCGTAGAGCAGGATCCTCATGAGCACGGCATCCGCAAGGCGCTCAACTTGGGACATACTTTCGGTCATGCCTTTGAAAGCTGGGCACTGAAACGAAAGCCTGTTCTGCACGGCTATGCTGTGGCGTTCGGTCTGATTCCGGAACTCTATCTGAGTGTGATGAAGACGGGATTCCCAACGGAGAAGATGCGACAGACGGTGAACTTCATCAAGAAGTACTATGGCTCGCTTCCTATCACCTGCGATGACTACGACGAACTGATAGAACTGATGCGCCATGACAAGAAAAATCAGGATGGCATCATCAACTTTACCTTGTTGGGTGGAATCGGTGATATTCGCATCAACCAAAGTGCCACCATCGACGAAATCAAAGAGGCTTTCGACTTCTTCCGTGAAGGATAAAGCCAAAGCGTTATAAAGCACAATAAGTCTTGAGCTTTGAATATTGAGCATGATGAGAGTTATTTGTTTTCTCATAATGATTCAATGTTCAAAGCTCAATTCTTTTATGCGTAATGCTCAAGCTCATGTCTTAAGGCGTAAAAAATCAAAATTTTTCACGCCTTGGCTTGACAAATTTATTTGTTGCCGTACATGTTCTCGTAATATTTCTGATAGTCGCCAGAGGTTACATTGTCCATCCATTCCTGGTTGTCGAGATACCATTTCACGGTTTTCTCGATGCCCTCTTCGAACTGCAGACTTGGTTCCCAGCCCAGTTCGCGCTGCAATTTGCGTGAATCGATGGCGTAACGCATGTCGTGGCCTTTTCGGTCGGTGACGTAAGTGATGAGGTCGAGGTCTTCGCCCTCCTTGCGACCGAGAAGACGGTCTACGGTCTTGATAACCACCTTGATGATGTCAATGTTTTTCCACTCGTTGAAACCTCCGATATTATAGGTCTCAGCCACCTTTCCTTCGTGGAAGATGACATCGATGGCACGGGCATGGTCTACCACGTAGAGCCAGTCGCGCACGTTCTCACCCTTGCCATAGACGGGCAGAGGCTTGCGATGGCGTATGTTGTTGATGAAGAGAGGGATGAGCTTCTCTGGGAACTGGTAAGGACCATAGTTGTTGGAGCAGTTGGTCACGATGGTAGGCATGCCGTAAGTATCGTGGAAAGCACGTACAAAGTGGTCGCTGCTGGCCTTGGAAGCCGAGTAGGGAGAATGGGGATTGTACTTGGTGGTTTCTACGAAGAACTCCTCGCCATAAGCCTCGTGGTTCTTGCCACTCGATGCCTTGGTGGAGAATGGTGCTGCCACGCCCTCGGGATGTGTCATCTGCAAGGCGCCATACACCTCGTCGGTAGAAATGTGGTAGAAGCGCTTGCCCTCATAGCCTTCGGGCAGACTCTCCCAGTAGGTCTTTGCTGCCTGCAGGAGCGAGAGTGTTCCCATCACGTTGGTCTGTGCAAAGGTGAATGGATCCTTGATAGAGCGGTCTACGTGGCTTTCTGCAGCCAGATGGATAATGCCGTCTACCTGATAGTCGTTCATCAACTTGAGCATCAGCTCGAAGTCGCAGATGTCGCCCTTCACAAAGGTGTAGTTGGGCTTGTCCTCGATGTCCTTGAGGTTGGCCAGATTGCCTGCATAAGTCAGCTTGTCGAGGTTGATGATGTGATACTCGGGATATTTGTTCACGAACAGACGGACAACGTGTGAGCCGATAAATCCTGCGCCGCCTGTGATGATGATATTTCGCTTCATTATATTTATTATTTAAAATGTTACTTAAGGAGGTTTGCAATGCACTGCTGTAACGAGTCAATCCAGTAGGGCACTTTCACGCCGAAGGTTTCCTTGATGGTTCGCTTGTCGAGCACGGAGTAGGCAGGACGGGCCACTGGCGAAGGATATTCCGAGCTGTAGCAGGGCTGTATGTCGCACTGTGTGTGTCCGGCTATGCGGGCTATCATCTGTGTGAAGTCGTACCAGGAGCACACTCCCTCGTTAGAGAAATGATAGATGCCGGTGTATTTGCTCTTGTCGTCGGCCGACTTTATCTTGTCTATGACAGTGAGGATGGCGTTGGCCAGGTCGAGAGCATAGGTAGGAGTTCCGCACTGGTCGAACACTACCTTCAACTGTGGCTTTGTGGCAGTGAGGTTGAGCATTGTCTTGCAGAAGTTCTTGCCAAACTCAGAGTAGAGCCATGCGGTGCGGATGATGACATACTGGCAACCGCTTGCCATGATTTTCTGTTCGCCATGGAGCTTGGTTGTGCCGTATACGCCTGTAGGAGTTCCCTTCTGCTGGGGTCCGCAAGGTACATTGTATGGTTCCTTGCCAAAGACGTAGTCGGTGGAAATCTGCACGAGCAGTCCGCCTGTCTCCTTCATTGCCAAGGCAAGGTTCTCTGGAGCGTCGGCATTCAGTTTCTCTGCAAGTGCTGCCAACTTCTCGTCGTTTTCACAGGCATCCACATTGGTCCATGCCGCACAGTTGATGATGGCGTCTATGTAGTTCTCGCTCACCATCTTGCGTATGGCGTCCATGTCTGTAATGTCGAGATAAGTGGTTTCCACGCCTTCCACCTGGTTCACGTCGGTGAAGAGATAGTGGTCTGTGGTGTTCTTGCTCACGATTCTCATCTCGTTGCCGAGCTGTCCGTTGGCTCCTGTCACTAAAATATTCATTTCCTTTTTTTGTTTTGTTGTTGTTTTTTTGCTCTGCAAAAATACTACTTTCTGTTGATACAGCCAAGACTTCATTGCTAAAGTTTACTAATGCTCTCTTAATGAGCTATAAAAACAGAGCCCCCGCAGACTTTCCTTGATGTGGGGAAGAGTCTGCGGGGGCATCTCTATGAATAAGCGACAGGCTCTACTGAGAAATGCCTGTCATGGGCCATCGCTAAAGCTTAGAGCTTGAACTTGTAACCCAAAGTGATCTGGAATACAGAGTTGCGACCTGAATCACCATCCGCAATTTTTGATACGCCGATATTGTAACGAGCATCGAGGCAAACGTTCATGTACTCGTAAGAAATTCCTACAGGAATAGAGAAATCAAAAGTCTTTATCTCTGCTCCTTCTGGTGCGTATTTGTCGTAGTCGATACTGATGCCGGCAACTTTTACTTTGTTGCTTACGTTGAATGCAGGCTGAATACCAGCTTTCAGTGCCAGGCCTTTTGCAACATAGGCATTTACCAAAATAGGGATATTCACATAGTTCATCTCCAATTTTGGGTCACCTTCTGTGTCCTTAACTGAGGCTCCTTGCATAGAATAGAGAAGACCGGCGCTGATTCCTACCATGGGTGAAACGTGATATTCTCCCTCTATACCGCCAACGAAGCCTGCTATGTAACCAGCTTCGTCATCAGTAACGGAAGAAACGTTCAAACCGACTTTAGGCTGAATAGTGATGTCGCCTGCTGAATATTGTGCGAATGCACCTACTGAAGACAGCACCATAGCTGCCATAACCAATAATTTTTTCATACTCTCTGAATTTATAAATTAATAATAATGTGTTGCGCAAACTTACTAACAAGAATGTTCTGCTGTCCAATAGAATGTGTTTTAACTTCTTATTTTTAGACGGGGGCAAAGGTATAATTATTTTTATTAAGATGCAAACGAATTTTATAATATTTTTTATTCTATGGAAAAATAAGGTCAGTAATATAGAAATATATAATCGGTGGAGAAATTACTTTAAGCTAAATGAACAGAACTAAACTTGCTTTGGAATAGCCATGGCGAGAAAAGTGTCATGAAATAAAAATTGTTACTCATAAATGAAAGCACGATAAAGGGTATAAAAAAAGTATCTTAAAATAGTTTGCAACTATCCTAAGATACTTTATCGAGTATCCAGCCCTTCTTTTGTCTCCTTGCTATGTTTTCATCTCACAGCAAGGAGCGAGAGGGTGGATGGGCTTATGAAAAGCCTGTTGTTCTGAGCTTAGAGCTTGAACTTGTAACCCAGTGTTATCTGGAATACTGAGTTGCAGCCCTTAACATCTTTGTCTACCTTGGTGCAACCGATGTTGTAACGAGCATCGAGACAGATGTTCATGTACTCGTAAGAAATACCTACTGGTACAGAGAAGTCGAATGTATTAACATTTTCTGCATCGTCTTTTGCAACCATGAAACCTGGCTGAACACCAGCCTTCAATGCCAAACCGTTAGCAACATAGAAGTTGGCAAGGATAGGGATGTTGAGGTAAGCTGGCTTCCACTTGGCCTCAATGTCAACACCTTCAACGTTTTCTGATACCTTGAAGCCCTGCTGAGAATAAAGAAGACCAGCGCTGACACCAATCAATGGAGAAACGTGATATTCTGCCTCGGCACCAACAGCCAAACCTGCCTTGTAGTCGCCGTCAACGTCGCCACCAACAGAAGCAATGCTTAAACCAATCTTAGGCTGAATAGTGATGTCGCCTGCTGAATACTGTGCAAAAGCACCTACTGAAGACAGCACCATGGCTGCCATAACCAATAATTTTTTCATACTCTCTGAATTTTATAAAGTTAATAATAGTATGTTATGCAAATCTCCTTAATGGATAATCTGCCGTCCAATAGGATAGGTTTTAAACTTCTTCTTAGACGGGGCAAAGATATAATTAATTTTATTAAAATGCAAGTATTTTTTAAATTATTTTCATGAAATGGGTAAAATTGTTACTAAAATGCTATATTCCGTGTATAAATAGTCTAAAAACGTGCTTAAGAGTAAAAAGTGATGGTTGCAAGTGCTGAAAACGTCTTAAAATCGACCGAAAACAATTCAAAATCGTGCGAAAAGCCGTTAACGGCCGACATGATATGGTTTTTCTTCACACTTATTTAACAGAAGTTCGAATGTTAGCCCCACACGCCCTTTACCTTTCCGCTACGCGCCGGTGACCGTTGGTTCAGGGCGTATTGGGTAATTTCAACCGTACAGGTCGAAACATTTAAAAATGTTTTCTGTTTATAATAAATTTGTTTTGTTTCTTATGAATAAATCTATGTTCTAAACTTTAGAACATAAGTTCGATACTTTAGAACATAAGTTCTAAACTTTGGAACAGGGCAAACGCATCAAATCATTTACCTTTTAACATATAGATATTAATGTTGTAT
>ERZ779643.334-NODE-334-length-41931-cov-30.714610_pt1 | contig 41931 bp, 34 predicted proteins | sample MGYA00511564_ERZ779643 | MGnify/ENA primary metagenome ERZ779643 (study PRJEB29588, sample SAMEA2147114) | human gut metagenome | biome: human gut; feature: human-associated habitat; material: faeces | place: Denmark | collected 2008/2010 ...
TCGGTCTTATTCCACACCCTGATGTTGAATTTCTATGCAAAGATAATAAAAAAAAGTAATATACAATGAAGATAATAGTATCGGAAGAAATAGAATCAGTATGCCCTACCTTTGTAGGAGCATGCGTGGAAGCTAGAGTAGAAAATACTCCATACAGCAAAGAACTATGGGATGAAATCAATTCCCTAGGTGAGAAATACAAAGAAACGCTCACCACAGAGTCTCTGAAAGAGATAAGCGGAATTGCAGCAACCCGAAAAGTTTATCGTGCTTGTGGCAAAGACCCATCCCGTTACCGTCCGGCTTCAGAAGCTCTTATCCGAAGAATGCTGCAGGGAAAGGAACTCTATCAAAGAGATACACTGGTGGATTTGGTCAACTTGGCGAGTATCGCATACGGTTATAGCATCGGTGGTTTCGATGCCGACAAGTTTGAAGGCGACACGCTGACATTGGGCGTCGGGAAGGCAGACGAACCTTACGAAGGTATCGGAAGAGGTATGATCAATATCGAAGGTCTTCCAGTTTATCGGGACAAGATTGGTGGCGTGGGAACTCCTACCAGCGACAATGAGCGAACCAAGATGACCATTGACACGACCCATCTGGTGGTTCTCATCAACGGCTATGATGGAGATGAGCAGCACGTGCGCGAGAATGCCGAGTTCATCATCCAGCTTCTGAAGAAGTATTGCCAAAGCGATGGAGGCAGCTACTTCATCTATAAATAGTACTTCATCTATAAAAAAGAAATCTCTCTAAAAAGAAAAAGGGGACCGGCCACCGCCAGTCCCCAAAGACGAGAGAGAGATATAAGTGTTGACTTGGTCAACAACGAGGCAAATCACTTTGCCTTATATCCTATAATTTACTTTATAGAATCATTCTATAAACACTATATATCATTCATTATTCACTTTAACCTTAGTCAGTAACTCCATCACGAAGTCCAGGATTCTGTCCTGCTTCAGGAAGAGAACCACCAGTATTATTAACGATACCCTTATTGTTATCAGTCTCAGACTGTGGGAATCTCATGTTCAACCATGGATCATCTGCGCTAATATTGAACTGGAAAGCATCAGAAAGGTTAGACTCCTTGTCAGCATGGAATCGAACAATGTTCTTACCCAAACGTCTAGCATCAGCAACGAAGAAGCCCTCGCCCCAAAGCTCGACACGACGCTGGAACCAGATTTCGTCAGCCAAAGAACGGCCGCTGGCAGATACGCTGTAAGAAGGATCACGGTAAGTCTTGACAAAGTCCTCAAGAACCTGCTTAGCCTTAGCCTCATTACCACTCTTCGCAAGACCTTCAGCCTGGATGAGAATCATCTCCTCTACACGCATCAATGGCCAGTCGTTATTGTTCAAAGTACTACCTATACCAGACTTCATACCAAACTTGATATTGGTATAAGCTGGGAATCCGACCTTGCTACCATCATCCAAAACCAATGATGCGATCTCATCACCTTTGGCACCACCCCAAGTAAGGTTAGCCCAGTTAGGAGAATGAAGGTTCTCATCAAGCCACCAGCCTTTACGAACATCGGTAGCTGGAATCTTATCATACAACAAATTGTTGATACACATATTAACGCCACAGGCTGCAGCATAACCATCACCACTGAACGAGCTAGCCCAAGAAGCTGATGTTGCATAACCAGAACTAGAAACCTGAGCATCTGTAATATCAATGCCCCAAATCCAGTTGCCAGCCTCGATATCGTCGAAACCAGGAACACTTACATCAGCGATAGAAGCAGGAGTGAATCCCTGCATTGCCTTTTCAGCATCCTCAGCAGCCTTTGCGTATTCGCCCATTGCCAGATAGGCACGGGCACGAAGACCGTAAGCCACCTGCTGGTTAACCTGAGCCTTATCCGTACGCTGATATCCAGCCAAGTTGTCAATAGCTATATTCAAGTCAGAGATAATCTGATCATAAACCTCAGCTACAGTAGCACGAGGATTATTGGTAGCATCGCCGTCAGCCTTAATCATAGGTACGCAAGGCTGATCCTTGCAGGAAGCATAGTTGCCCTGGAAGTATGGAGCCAACGACATATAATCGAAAGCACGAATGGCATAAGCCTGAGCAGCCTTATACTTAGCAACATCCTCGGCAGTTGCCATATCTACAGAATTGATAATCTCATTAGCTACACCTATCTGACGATAAGGCATTGTATATCGCATATATGGATTGGCATAGTTTGGATTACGGGTTGAGTATCCACATGCTGCAGAGAACCAGTTGTAACCATTGTTGGCAGATGTAGCATCAGCACCCTCCAAATCCAGAGAAATGGCAGCAGAGATAAAACCGAAATCGTCAGCACGGCCACTACTAGAACCATATACAGCATACGGAGCACCCATCATGGTGTACATACCAGAAAGCGTAGCATCCATACGAGAAGGTACCGCATCCTGAGATTCCTGCTTTTGATCAGCCAAAAGGTTACCTCCTTCTGGATATTGCTCGTCGATATCAGAACATGATGCTAATGTCAAGGCACCCAACAATAAAAGTGAAATCTTATCTAGTTTCATATTCAAAATCTTTTAAATTTGTTAGAATGTAAGTGAAATACCTGCTGTGACAGAACGCAATGAAGCATAACTACCACTTGACAAACCAGAACCATAGGTCATAGAACCCAAACCATAGTTGTATCTTGGGTCCAAGCCCTTACGCTTTGTCAGCACGAAGAGGTTCTCACCAGCAACATATATTCTAAGGTTGTTCAATGCGAGAGGACGAATCAATGACTTAGGGAACGTATAACCCAATGTCAAGTTGTTCAAGCTCAAGTAATTTGAACTGGTCAGGAAACGGTCCTGTGATGTCTGAGAGTCGAAACCTGCATCATCACCAGCAGCATTACTCAAACGAGGAATGTTAGAATTCTTATTATCCTCGCTCCAGGCATTCAACAAATCCTTATGCATTGCACTACCGGCTGAATAACCATTGTGCATCAAGCTCTGGTACATACCATCATAGATTTTACCACCCAACTGATAAGAGAACTGAGCAGACAGGTCGAAACCATAAGCAGAAAGGCTGGTACCGAAACCACCCACTACAGTAGGCAATGTAGAACCCAAATCATAAGAGGTAGCCTCAGTAATATCTGTTGTAAGTTCCTGAGTTGTAACACCCTTGTCATCAGTAACATCCTTATACCACTGTGCTTCACCAGTTTCATGGTTTACACCAGCATACTTCTTCATATAAGCCTCGTATACAGAACCACCTACCTTCAGGATCTGATAGCTATATTTCAAACCACCTCCATCAATAGAAGGATCAAGCTCTGTAATCTCATTGTGGTTGAATGTAGCATTGAAGTTCAAATCCCACTGAATATCTTTGGTCTTGATAGGTGTACCCTGCAATGAGAACTCGAAACCACGGTTTACCACAGAACCAATATTAGTATAGTAAGAAGATACTGAAATACCTGAAGACAGTGGAAGATCCTTAGCCCACAACAAGTCCTTTGTCTTCTGATGATAATACTCGATAGTACCACTCAAACGATTCTTGAAGAAGCCGAAATCAACACCAAGGTTCCAGTCGTTATGGGTTTCCCAAGTCAGTTTATCATTACCCTTCTGAGACATGGTGATAGAATACTGCTTGGTTGATTCGTTATACGATGTAGTATATCGATCAGCCCAATAGTAATAACTACCCAAGTTATCATTACCGACAGAACCGTAGCTTACCTTCAGTTTCAAGAGGTCAATCCACTTTGCATCCTTCAGGAAGTTCTCCTTGTTCATCTGCCAAGCCACACCAATACTACCGAATGTACCCCAACGGTTACCTGGAGCAAAAGCAGAAGAAGCATCACGACGAAGAGAAGCATTCAAGAAATACTTATCATTGTAATCATACATCAAACGACCGAAGAAACCTTCTGTCATATAGTTGTCTGTGTAGGAAGAAATACTCTTCTGGCTTGTACCTTTTGCATTATCCAACTCACCGATGAATGGATCATAGAGGTGGTCATTGTATCCATAGAGATACTGGTACTTATATTTGTACTGCTCATAACCAACCAGAATATTGAAATGGTGAACCTCAGCCAAAGTCTTGTCATAGTTGGCAGTATAACGCTGGTTAGTGGTAAAGGTACGAGTTGCATTTACAGCAGTTCCACCATCAATACTTGAGCTGGCACCGAACTGGCTATACAAACCATTCCAACGCATGTTGTCAACAAAGACATTCAAGTTAGCATCCAATACCAATCCCTCAATAGGAGTAATCTGAGCATCCCACTGTCCCTGGAAGATATCCTTGAAAGTCTTACTTCTGTTGTATTCGTTATCACGAACAGCATTACCAATCACAGAAGGACGAACGAAATTTGTCTGGTTAGAATCATACACCTTACGTCCAGACTCCATCTTGATAGAACCATCAGCATTACGTACGTAAAGCGGATAGATAGGGCCCATAGAGTTGGTTACATAGAACAAGTTACCAGAGTTTGCCCATGTAGAAGCATCATAGGAAGGAGACTCAGAATCAGTATGAGTATAGCTCAAGCCGGTAGAGAGTTTCAACCACTTCTTTGCCTGATAGCCTACAGTTGCACGAGCAGTATAACGCTTCAACTCAGAGTTGTCAACGATACCGCCATCCTGCAAGTAACCACCACTGGCGAAATAATTCATCTTACCAGATGAACCAGTTACGTGAGCATTATATTCCTGACGGAAAGAGTTATGATAAGTCTCATCATACCAGTTATCAGGAGTATAGTAATAAGTACCGTCGCTGTAACCCAAGGTAGCATTAGGATTGATCTTGAAATCACGACCAATCAACTGCTCGCCGGCAGGTACGGTGTAAACCTGATAACCCAGACCCTTATTGCTAGTATTGTACAAGTTCTTGCAAGCGTAAGCATAAGCCTCATCAGCAGTCTTGCCATGATAATACTGAGAATTATACATAGCCTTGAAATGAGTCTCATAATACTGAGCAGGGTCAGAGATTACGTCGTACTGAGGAATCAAGCGAGAGTTAGAACCCCACTTAGCATCGAAAGTAACACGGGCATCCTCGCCATCACGTGCTTTCTTGGTAGTGATAATGATAACACCATTAGCACCACGGGCACCATAGATGGCACTTGCAGAAGCATCCTTCTGAACAGAAATGCTCTCGATATCAGCAGGGTTGATGTTAGAAATACCAGCTTCGTAAGGAGCACCATCCACAATATAAAGAGGTGCAGAGCTGGCACTGACAGAGCCAATACCACGAATACGGATTACAGGGCTGCTACCTGGTTCACCAGAAGAAGATGTAGCCTGAATACCAGCAACCTTACCCACCAAGGCACTTGTTGCAGTAGAAGTAACGTGAGCAGAAATCTCATCAGATTTGATTTCAGCAGCAGAACCGGTAAAAGCAGATTTCTTGGTCTTACCATAAGCGATGACCAAGACATCATCCAAAGCCTGATTGTCCGGATCCAAGATAACCTTCATATTCTTGGCTATCTTCATCTTCTTTGGCAACATACCCAAGTATGTTACCTCTACAGTTGAATTTGCAGGCACATTCAAGGTAAAGTTACCATCAATATCAGTAACAGTACCTGTATTGGTACCAACTACCTTGATGGAAGCACCAACAACTGGAGAACCATCGTCTGCAGAAGTTACCTTACCTGTAACAGCAGTTTGCGCGAGAGCCATTCCTGTTGAAAGAACAAGCCCCCCCCATTAACATGGTTAGTCTTTTTGTCATAATTTCTCTCTCTAAAAATTAAACAACTTACAAATATCGGATGCAAAGATACATACATTTTATAAAATAAACAAATTTTTAGCTAACAAAATGCAAGTCAAAGTGCATTTTTCCCTACTTTTCGTATATTTTATGCATTATTCCCTACTTTTAGCCACCTTTTCGGATATAAAAGCAACAAAAAGTAAGTTTTCAGCAAGACTTCATTACACAAAAGCTGTTTTCAAAACAAAAGATAAGCGTGATATTAAGAAACAAAACATCACGCTTATCCCATTATTTATTACGAAATAAAACCCAAAATTCTCCAGAGTTTCATTCTTACTGAATTACCCCATACTCCAACAGAGCATTCCTAACTCCATCTTCATCCACATGGGTGGTAATGAAATCGGCTACCTGCTTCAGATTTTCGCCGGCATTGCCCATTGCCACACCCACTCCAGCTTCCTTGATGATGGAGATATCGTTGCCGCCATCGCCGAAAGCCATGGTTTCTTCAATGTTCAAACCCAGATAATCAGCCATGGCATGAAGTCCCTTTCCCTTGTCGGCTCCACGCGCCGTGATGTCGGTAAAGGCAGGATGCCATCTGCCGGAAGTGCAGTTTTCGAGCGTAGGCATCAGGAGCGCTTCCTGCTCTACGGTACAGAAAGGAGTGACCTGCAGAATTGGCTCTTCGCCCAAATCGTTTACATCCGTAATGAAGATACTGCTATCCACTCCCAGTCCCTTGCAGAAAATCTCATAAACCTCGTCGGTATAATGATGGATGGCAAAACGGCTCTCGCTTACCACGATGGCAGGATAGTTGTCTCTATCAGCAGCATCGATGATCTTCTTCACATCCGAAGGAAGGATGGCATGCTGACTCACCACCGTATCCTGGACAAAGCAGCGGGCACCATTGGTGGTGATGTAACCGTCGATGAGATGCTCTATCTGACCAAGATTATTGATAATCTGCTTTGGGCGACCTGTAGAAATATAAATCTCTACCCCATTCTTCTTTGCCTGTTCCAAGGCATCTACCGTGCTTTGCGGAATCCTGTGGGTTTTGAAACTCACCAAAGTGCCATCAATATCGAAGAACAAAGCCTTCACCTTTTTATTCTCTTTCTTATCCATATATCATACAATAATTTTCCTTTTATTATAATAATGTTATATATATAATAAGGTGTAATCATAAAAAAACACTTATTATCGGGTACAAAATTACAAAAAATCGGATAATTCACAAAAAATATAAAGAATTATTTGATTTTACTTGCAATCATCAAATAAAAAATGTAAATTTGCGATGACTTCCATGCACAGGAAAAATTCTTGATTCATGCAAAAGGAAGAAAGCTAACTAACAAGAAAACAATGAAGAAGGAATGCTACAAATTATTGGCAGCAATCATTTTGATGCTAGTAGCGACGCTCACTTCATGCGAAAAGTTTTCTCTCGATGAATCGGGCCAAAGCTCAACACATGACGCAAACGCCAACGTAACGGTGCGCATACACCAAGTTCAGAACCGCACTATCGGAGAAGTTACCAAGGCAACAACTTCGGGAACAGCTCTCCAGGATGTATGTTCCAGAGTTTCCTTTGTGGTCTTTGATGGCGAAGAGAAAATAGAGACCATCAACCAAGCCAGCGATGACGCGAATTTCGGCATTGCCAGTTTCAGTCTGGATGAAGGCGAATACAGACTCGTTGTCATTGCCCATAGCGGCAAGGGCAACTGCACGATGAGTGTGCCCGAAAAGATAAAATTCACGAGCAACAAGCTTACCGACACCTTTTATTATTATGGCAGATTGAGCATCAAGAGCGAAAAGGTAGAGGCAGATGTGAACCTGCAGCGAGCCGTAGCAGCCTTCAAGCTTCATATTACTGACGAAACGATTCCGGAAGAAGTCAGGAGCATCAAGTTCTACTATACCGGAGGAAGCAGTACGCTGGATGCAACCACGGGATATGGCTGTGTAAACAGTCGGCAGACGGAAATCTTCAATTTCACAGACAACAACAGAGACTTCACCGTATATACTTTCCCGCACGAAGAGAACAAGGCTATCAAGATGACCATCAGCATCTTAGATGCCGATGCCCATGCCATCAAGACCTTTACCAAGTCTGGTTTCAAGATGAAAAGAAACGAAATCATCAAGACTGACATTTCGCTTACGAAATCATCAGGCGGAAGTTTAGATGAAGACGATGACAGAAATGTAGGCTTAACGGTTGATGCCGACTGGGGTAAAGAAACCGTTGTACGTTTCTGAGAAAAGGGAAAAAGTAACACGCATCATAGTAGGAAAACTATGATGTATGTTCCATTTTTCCACAATATAAGTTTTTTTTCAGTTCTTAAAGATTTCATAAATAAATTTTCTTTGATATTTAAGAATAATTCGATAATTTTGCATCCGATATTATATAATATTATATAAGGATGAAAAAAATAATAACTATTTTCATGCTGATGGGAGCATTGATTCCTGCCGGGGCACAAGCGCAAGCGTTGAGCCTCGACAGTTGTCGCGCTATGGCTCTGCGCAACAACAAGCAGATCAATGCCTCGAAGCTCAAGAAAGACGTGGCGTATAACCTGAAGAAATCGGCACGCACGAAATACTTGCCTAAGGTGGACGCCTTGGGTGGATATGAATGGTTCAGCAAAGAGATTTCCCTGCTGAACAGTGATCAGAAAGCAGCATTCAGCAATTTGGGGTCCACTCTGGCTGGAGGAATCTCAGGGAATGCCAGCAATCTGATGGGACAGTTGGTTGGTCAGGGCATCTTGACGCCAGAACAGGCACAGAAGATAGGAGGCTTGCTTTCTGATAAATTGGCTCCTGTCCAGCAGCAGGGCAATGCTATCGGACAAAATGTAGTGGATGCTTTCAGAACTGACACCCGAAACATGTGGGCAGGAAGCGTGATGGTAAGACAGCCTATCTATATGGGCGGTGCTATTATTGCTGCCAACAAGATTGCCGACATCGGAGAAGAAATAGCTGAGAACGATCTGGATCATCAGACACAGCAGACTCTCTACGCCATCGACCAGGCTTACTGGCTGGCAGTTTCGCTCAAACAGAAGCATAAGCTAGCCACCAGTTACCGCGACCTGGTACAGAAGCTCAATGATGATGTTCACAAGATGATCAAGCAGGGGGTTGCGACGAAGGCTGACGGCTTGAAGGTAGACGTAAAGGTGAACGAGGCAGAGATGAAGATGACTCAGGCAGAAGACGGACTGGCTCTTTCCAAGATGCTGCTCTGCCAGCTCTGCGGAATCCCGATGAATCAGGAAATCACACTTGCTGATGAAGATAAGGAGACCTTGGCTCTTTCAGGAACACCTGTCGACACAGAACAGCAAAGAGTAGCAGCTGCCGACTCAGCGATGAATACCCGTCCGGAATTGAGAATGCTCCAGAATGCACTCGATATTTCCAAGCAGGCTACCAATCTGGTGAGAGCCATCTACATGCCACATGTAGCTCTGACCGGCGGCTACACCATTTCAAATCCTAATGTTTTCAATGGATTCCAGAAGAAATTCACAGGAGTATGGAACGTAGGAATCATCGTCCAGGTGCCAGTATGGAACTGGTTTGACTGCGCCTATAAGGTGAGAGCATCTAAGGCAACCACCAATATCGCCCAGATGAACCTGGATGATACGCGCGAGAAGATTCACCTTCAGATTGTGCAGAGCCAGTTCAAGGTGAAGGAAGCACAGAAGAAGCTCAATATGGCGATGAGAAACATTGCCAGCGCTGAGGAAAACCTCAGATGCGCAAACCTCGGATTCAAGGAAGGCGTAATGGAGGTTACCGATGTGATGGCAGCACAGACTGCCTGGCAACAAGCTCAGAGCCAGAAGATTGATGCCGAAATCGACGTGAAGCTGACACAGGTTGGGCTCAACAAGGCGCTCGGTATCCTGCAATAACGGCACCGGGGGCAGAAATCCTGGGGCGGAAATCCTGGGGCGGAAATCCGATGGAATCGGATTTAACGGTGGCTAGAGGGGGACTTTCTTCCTCAGTTTCATCTTTATAAAAGAAGTTTTTTAAAATTCAAATTCAGATAAAAAATGTCTAAGAAATCACAGCATAACAACATATTACTCGCTGTCATCGGATTTACGGCGGTAGTTATCCTAGTGGGTGTCATCGGTTTCTTTACCTTGGAACAGAAGGACGACACCATCCAGGGCGAGGTAGAAGTTTCAGAATACAGAGTATCCTGCAAGTTGCCTGGCCGTATAGTAGAATTGAGAGTGAAGGAGGGCGACTATGTTCACGTAGGCGATACTCTCGCCATCCTCGAAGTTCCAGAGATGAAATCTCAGGAGCAGATGCTTCAGGCAACCAATGCTGCTGCCGAAGCGATGAAGGATCTGACCGATGCCGGTGCACGCAAGGAGCAGATTCAGGGTGCTTATCAGCTGGTTCAGCAGGCAGAAGCTGCTGCAACCATCGCCAAGAAGACCTACGACCGCATGCAGAACCTCTACAACGAGGGCGTCATCAGCGGTCAGAAGCGCGATGAGGCTTTCGCTGCCTACAAGGCAACAGAGGCTCAGGTGGCTGCAGCCAAGAGCCAGTATGAAATGGCTAAGAACGGAGCACGTGAGCAGGAGAAGCGCATGGCTGCCAACAACACCCAGGCTTCCAAGAGCGCCGTGGATGTAGTGAAGAATCTCCTGAAGGAGACGGTTCAGATTGCCCAGTGCGAAGGCGAGGTAAGCAATGTCTATCCAAAGGTAGGCGAGCTGGTGGGTCTTGGTTCTCCTATCATGAGCATCTCTATCATGAGCGATATGTGGGGAACCTTCAATGTGCGTGAAGATCATCTTCAGGGTTTGAACAAGGGTGATGAGTTCACCGCTTTCGTTCCAGCCTTCAACAAGGATATCAAGATGAAGGTTTATTACCTGAAGGACCAGGGTTCATACGCAACCTGGAAGGCAACCAAGGACAATGGCGATTACGACCGTAAGACTTTCGAGGTGAAGGCACGTCCTATCACCAAACTCGAAGGATTGCGTCCGGGAATGTCACTCATCATTAAATAACTTCTATGTTCAAGAGATTATATCATATTGCCCTCAGAGAATGCGGCATCATGTGGAAGAATCCCATCTATCTCTTCTGCATGGTCATCTTCCCCATCGTGGTGGTGATTTTCTTCACTACCCTGATGCAGGGAGGTGTGCCTACCGACATGCCTGTGGGCATTGTTGACCAGGACAATTCTCATACCTCCCGCCAGCTGGTGCATAAGCTCGACGCTTTCCAGACCACAAAGGTGGTGGCTCACTATGAGAACATAGCTGAGGCAAGACATGCTATCCAGAAGAACGAAATCTATGCCTTCCTGGTGATTCCTAACGGAACAGAGGCAGGATTGATGGCTCAGAAACAGCCTAAGATTTCCTTCTACTACAGCAGTGTGTCGCTGGCGGCAGGCTCCCTGCTCTTCCGCGACTTGAAGACCATTTCTACCCTGGGAGGAGCAGCGGCAGGAATGGCGAAGCTGTCGGCACTGGGAAAGACGAATGATGAAATCATGACCTTTCTGCAGCCTATTGCTGTAGATTTGCACATGATAGGCAATCCATACGCCAACTACAACTACTATCTATCCACGGTGATGGTACCAGGACTCATCATGCTGTTCATCTTCCTGATTACACCTTATTCTATAGGAACGGAGTTGAAATTCAACCGGGCAAAAGACTGGATGCGAATGGCGAACAACAATCCTTATCTCGCCATTGCCGGCAAGATGTTGCCTCAGACGCTCATCTTCCTGAGCATCTTCCTGCTGTTCGAGTTCTATATCTATCATGTACTGGATTTCCCTCATCCGGGCGGTGCGCTGCCTATCATCCTGCTGGGCATTCTGAGCGTATTATCCTGCCAGTGCTTTGGCATCTTTGCCTTCGGACTGATGCCTTCGCTTCGTATGTCGATGAGTATCTGTTCGTTGTGGGGCGTGGTTAGTTTCTCCATCTGCGGAGCCACCTATCCGCTCTTCGCCATGGATTCGCCTATTCAGGCCATCGGACAGCTCTTCCCTATGCGCCATTACTACATGATTTACCAGATGAACATCTTCAATGGTTTCCCGATGAGCGATGCAATATTGCACTGGGGTGCGATGGTGCTCTTCTGTGCCCTGCCAATGCTCACTATCTGGAACATCAAGAAGGCAATGCTGGTTTACAAGTACCTGCCGTAGGAAAGTGAAGAGTGAAGAACGAAGAATTCAACAGCTTTACTAATCATAAAGTTCAAAGTTCAAAGTTAAAAGAGTTCAATGTTAAAAAGTAGTTTACTATATAAGATTATCAATGGTATCTGGGACATGTGCTTCATCTGGAAGACGGAAATGCGCAATGTGTTCCGTGACGAGGGTGTGCTCATCTTCTGCATCCTGGTGCCGCTGGGCTATCCGCTGCTCTACTCGTGGATTTACAACAACGAGGTGGTGAGAGAGGTGGATACGGCGATTGTCGACCTCAGCCATAGCCATACTTCCCGCGAGTTTATCCGGGATTACGATGCCTCCCCTGATGCCAAGGCCACCTATTACTGCAACAGTCTTGATGAGGCGAAGCAGCTGGTACAGAAGCAGGCTGTGCATGGAATCATCTATATTCCTGCCGACTTCGACACCAAGCTGAATCGTGGCGAACAGGCGCATGTGGGCGTTTATTGCGATATGAGTCTGATGCTTACCTATAAGGCGATTTATCAGACGGCGCAGGGCGTGGCAAGCCATATCAATTCGGGCATTCAGATTTCTAAAGGTGGCGGATTCACGGATAGAGACGATGAGATTACCACCGAACCACTGGCGTTTGATGAGGTTCCGATATTCAACACCACCGGGGGATACGGTAATGCGATTCTTCCGGGTGTTCTGGTGCTGATTCTGCAGCAAACCATGCTGTTGGGCATCGGAATGGCGGCAGGAACATCAAGAGAATTGAACAGAAATCGCGAACTGATACCGGTAAGCAAGCATTATGGCGGTATTTTCCGCATCGTTTTCGGTAAGGCGATGGTTTATTTCATGGTTTATGCCGTGATGGGAATGTATCTTACGCTGGTAGTTCCGAAACTGTTCGGATTTGTCAGCATGGTAACGTGGACCACCATTCTTGGTTTCCTCTTGCCTTATATCCTATCGTGCATTTTCTTCGGTTTGATGCTGTCATGTCTGGTAAGATATCGTGAAAACGTGATGCTTCTGGTGGTATTTACCTCCGTTCCATTGCTTTTTATGACGGGAATTTCATGGCCACAGAGCAATATTCCGGGCTTTTGGCAAGGATTTTCGTGGGTTTTCCCATCCACTTTCGGCATCCGGGGATTTCTCAGAATCAGCAGTATGGGAGCATCTCTTGCTGATATACTTCCGGAATTCAGGGCGCTCTGGATACAGACGGGCGTCTATTTCCTGGCTACCTGCCTGGTTTTCAGGCAGCAACTGCGTTCTGCAAGACTCAAGGCAAATCTTACAGCTGAAGTAGCAGAAGAAGAGGATGAGGCGGAAGAAATCGTGGAGAATGGATAATGTACAATGAATAATGTACAATGGATAATTTCGGGGGTGACCATGCAAAAAACAGCTGTTAACTGTTAACCTGTTAACTCCTGAGAAAAAAGAAGGTGTGTCAAGAGCGCAACCCCGCCAGGCGTCCCGGCGGATTTGAAATCCGCCGTAAAAAAAAGGTTCGACCTATTAAACCGGGGATTTACAATCCCCCAACATAAGGTAAAGCATACTCCTTTGCTGCGGATTGCAAATCCGCAGAGCCTAAATAGGTTAGGACATTTTTTAACGCCGGATTGCAAATCCGGCGGGACGCCTGGCGGACTTACGTTCTTAAAAATCTAAAAAAGGGTGCGTTGTGGACTTATGACACACCCTCTTTCAGGGCGCACAATATCGCGATGAAATCATCCGATTGCAGAAGGAATTGGAAGAAAAAGGATAATTAGTAATTATATGCAAATAGCGTAGAAATCTGATTTGATTTCTACGCTATTTTCTTTATTCGAAAGAAAGCTTCTTCAGGCGAGTACGCAACTGCTCGGCTTCGCTCTTTCTGATGGATAACTTGATTGTACAGGTATTGTCGAAAGTCTGATCCACAATACGGGGATTCATCTCCTTGACAATCCTCATCACATCATTCATCATCGGATAGGTGAAATCGTAGGTAACGATTTCCTCCACCTGCTGCGTCACTTCCTCACAATGCGCCAAAGCATCTATTGCTGCTTCACGATAAGCAACAATCAATCCGCTGGTACCCAACTTCACACCTCCGAAATAGCGGATGACGACAATGAGAATATCCGTCAATTCCGCCTTCGTGATTTGTCCAAGGATAGGCTTGCCAGCCGTAGAAGATGGTTCACCATCATCATTGGCACGAAACTCAGTACGCTCCGGACCCAGCATATAGGCATAACAACAATGTCGGGCATCGTAATATTTCTTACGGTACCCGGCAACAATCTCCTTCACCTCGTCAACAGTCGTAACGTGGTGAGCAAAGGCGAGAAACTTACTCCTTTTCTCGGTGTAATATCCCTCGCCTACTGTATCCGATATAGTCTTAAATTCGTCAATCATTAATCCAACTTGTGAATAATCAATCCGCTACGCAACTTAGGCTCAAACCAGGTTGCCTTAGGAGGCATAATCTTACCACTGTCTGCAATGTCCATAATCTGCTGCATGGTAACTGGATGCAAGGCTAATGCCATCTTCATCTCACCACTATCTACACGACGCTTCAACTCTCCGAGTCCACGAAGACCGCCAACGAAATCGATACGCTTATCTGAACGCAAGTCCTTGATTCCCAGAATCTCATCAAGAATTAATCGGGATGAGATGTCTACATCGAGCACACCGATTGGGTCCTCATCATCATAGGTTCCTGGCTTGGCAAACAAGCCGTACCACTTGCCGTCCAGATAAAGGAGGAAGGAATGGAGAGCGGCTGGCTTCAGAATATCCAAGCCAAACTGCTCGATAGCTGCATCAATGGCAAACTTCTCGTAGCAAGGGATTCCCTCCTCGTCGCCAGATACGTTCACATTAATCGCATCAATCTCTATCACCTCGAAATTCTTGGTCAATGCGTCGAGGAACTGTTCTGATGTCAAGCCATTCAAGTCCTTCACTACTCGGTTGTAATCAAGGATGGTAAGCTGGCTAGCCTGGAAGCAGACAGCCATGAAATAGTTGTATTCCTCCTTACCGGTATGGTTAGGATTCTGCTTAGCCTTCTCTGCACCCACCAAAGCAGCGGCTGCCGAACGGTGATGACCGTCAGCTATATAGAGACTAGGCATCTTGGCAAATTCTGCGGTGATGGTCTCAATGTCCTTATCATCGCTGACAATCCAGAACTGGTGGCGGAAGCCATCAATCGGAGCGATGAAATCATACTCAGGTTCTGTAGCAGCATAGCGCATCAGAATCTCATTGAGCACTGAATTATCAGGATAAGCGAAGAAGACTGGTTCGATATTGGCATTGCAGACACGAACGTGCTTCATGCGGTCCTCTTCCTTATCGCGGCGGGTGAGCTCATGCTTCTTGATGACACCCGTCATATAATCATTTACGTATGCACCCACAACAAGACCATACTGAGTCTTGCCATTCATGGTCTGTGCATAGATATAATACTGTTCCTTATCATCCTGCTTCAACCAGCCGTTCTCCTGGAACTTCTTGAAGTTCTCTGCAGCGCTTTCATAGACGCGAGGATCATACTCAGATGTACCTGGTTCGAAGTTGATTTCAGGTTTAATAATATGATAAAGGCTTTTCTCGTTATCGCCAGCCTCGGCACGAGCTTCCTCAGAATCGAGGACATCGTATGGGCGAGACTCAACTTGCTCTACTAAATCTTTTGGAGGGCGAATGCCCTTAAATGGTTTAACTATAGCCATAATGTTTTATTTTACTTTGAACTTTGAATTTTGAACTTTGAACTTTATGATTAGCTTTATTGATGCTTGGTAGATTTTACAATTTTAATCAAAACAGCTTGTAGATGTTCACAATCATCAGATATAGAATCATAAGCTTCTTTATTAATGTATTCTGCATCATATAATAAATCCAACCAATAACCACTTTCAGACGCTTCTTTTAATGAAATATTCATTTTAGAAGAGAAATCCGGACGAGATTGCGCATTCTTTGCTTCATGCACATTGGCTCCAATGCTAGTACCACTTCGTAATAGCTGCTTAGAAATAATATATTCATGTTTTTGCTCTGTAAGAAACTTATATAACTTTACTATTCGTAAAGCGAAAGCCTTAGATAAAACATAAATATCATTCTCAACGACTTTTCTTTCTAACATAACCAAAAACCACAAAACTTTGGGACTCGAACAAAAACTATACGATTATTAGTAATCATAAAGTTCAAAGTTCAAATCTCAAAGTTCAATGTTATTATTATTTATTTACCTGGAACTTGGTGCAGCCATCTGCAAAGAACGCATTGATCTGCTTGGCTGCAGCAATACCGGCATTAATGTTAGCCTCGGCTGTCTGAGCACCCATCTTCTTAGGTGTTGAGAAGTAGCGACCCTCGAACTTGGCGAAGTCTGCATCAGCATCTGGCTTGATGTCGGTGATGAACTTCAAGTCCTCACGCTCAGCGAGAAGCTTCAGGAGCTCAGGCTCATTGATTACCTCCTTGCGGGCAGTGTTGATAAGGATACCACCCTTTGGCAACTGGCTCACGGTCTTGTAGTCGATACTCTTGATGGTCTCTGGAGTAGCAGGGATATGAAGAGAAACAATGTCGCAAGTCTGGAACAGTTCATCCTGAGACTTCACGGCGTGAACACCGGCAGCCTCAATGACATCTGCTGGGCAGAATGCATCATAGGCAGCTACCTCCATACCGAAGCCCTTGGCGATGCGAGCCACGTTGCGACCCACGTTACCGAAAGCCAGGATACCCAACTTCTTACCCTTCAACTCAGAGCCAGCCTTGCCGTTGTAGAAATTACGAACGGTGAAAACCAGCAGACCGAAAACCAGCTCGGCAACGGCGTTGGAGTTCTGACCAGGAGTATTCTCAGCCACCACGTTGTGAGCAGTAGCAGCAGCCAGGTCGATATTATCATAACCGGCACCGGCACGAACGATGATCTTCAAGTTCTTGGCAGCGTCGAGTACCTCGGCGTCAGCCTTGTCAGAACGGATAATCATCGCATCCACATCCTTCACAGCATCGAGAAGCTGAGCCTTCTCTGTATATTTTTCGAGCAGCACGAGTTCGTTGCCTGCTCCCTCTATTTCTTTCTTAATGCCCTCGACAGCAGCTGCTGCGAATGGCTTTTCTGTTGCAACTAATACTTTCATATTACGATTTTACTTGGAACTTTTTTCCCTTTGAACTTGGAACTTTGAACTTGGAACTTTATGATTTGCTTATTCCCTTAAAAGTTCCCAATTATAATTGGCTTATAATCTTAGGAGTAATCATAAAGTTCAAAGTTCCAAGTTCAATGTTCAATGTTAATACTTAGCTTCAAATTCCTGCATTGCCTTGACGAGTGCCTGAACACCCTCCATGGTCTGTGCATTGTAGCAGCTGGCACGGAAACCACCTACTGAACGGTGACCCTTGATACCAACCATACCACGCTCTGTAGCGAAATCGAGGAATGGTTTCTCCAACTCCTTGTACTCATCGTTCATCACGAAACAGATGTTCATCAATGAACGGGAAGCCTCTTCTACAGTACCCTTGAAGAGCTTGTTGCGGTCAATCTCTGAATAGAGAACCTCAGCACGCTCGTGAGCACGCTTGTCAGCAGCCTCGACACCACCGTTAGCCTTTAACCAGCGGAGATTCTCCATCAAGGTGTAGATAGGAACTACAGGAGGAGTATTGAACATACTGCCCTTCTCTACGTGAGTGCGATAATCGAGCATGGTAGGAATCTCGCGAGGAGCCTTGCCGAGCATCTCATCCTTCACGACGATGACGGTAACACCAGCCATAGAGAGATTCTTCTGAGCACCTGCATAAATAGCGGTGTACTTGGAAACATCAACAGGACGGCTCATGATGTCTGAAGACATATCAGAAATCAATGGAACGTTCACGTCTGGATCTACACGGAGTTCAGTACCATATATAGTATTGTTGCTTGTCAAATGCAAGTAATCACAATCGGCTGGCACATTGTTAGGAACCTGAGGATAGAAAGTGTAGTTGGCGTCGGACGATGATGCGATCTCCACGACCTCACCAAAATGCTTCGCCTCTTTCATTGCCTTCTTAGCCCAAGTACCAGAATTAATGTAGGCAGCCTTCTTGATGAGGAAGTTAGCAGGAATCTGCATAAACTGCAATGACGCACCACCACCAAGGAAGATAACGGAGTAACCCTCAGGAATGTCAAGAAGCTCCTTGAAAAGGGAGACAGCCTCGTCAACAACTGGCTGGAAATCCTTAGCACGGTGGCTGATTTCCATCAATGAAAGACCTGAACCATTAAAATCCAAAATCTGCTTTGCTGTGTTCTCAATCACTTCGCGTGGAAGCATTGATGGACCTGCGTTAAAATTGTACTTCTTCATCTTTATATAATTATTTAAGTAATTAATCGTATAACCCTCCTGTTAGCAGGAGACATACATGCGCAATCCACCCATATAGGCTTAGCTGTAAACCTTATGATAGGACTTACGACTGCGAAATTACATTTTTTATTTCAAACTACCAAATTTTTCTGCACATTTTTAGCATTTTGGGCATAAATCTTTCTTTTTGTCATCAGTTTTAACATATTATCTGCATATTTATGCCCTAAATTACAATTTATAACCTAAAAAGCCTCATCTGGAAACAGATTCCAAGATGAGGCTTTTACTAGCTATAAATTTATCTCACTTCCTCGACAATCGTCTTGACGCCTTTAATCTTTTCGCCCTTCACGTTGTTGAGCACGCTCTTCAGCTTAGGACGGGCGATGGCTGCATAGGCGTACCGGTCGTTGACATCAATCTTTCCGATTTCGGAAGAATTCAGACCGCCCTTCTTGCAGAGGAAGCCGAGAATATCGCCCTTGCTGATCTTGTCCTTCTTTCCCTTACCTATATATAAGGTAGCCATCTTCGGCTTGGCTGGTGCCGGCAATTCCTCAACGGCAGGAATCTCGTAATCCTCTGCATCCACATATTCCGGAATATGCTCCTCAGGACCCAGCAGGAAGAAGGCTCTACCCTGCGCTTCCCAACGGGCTGTACGACCCACACGATGGATGTAGCCGTCCTCGCTCTCAGGAATGTGGTAATGGATGATGTTGTCAATATCAGGAATATCAAGACCACGGGAAGCCAGGTCGGTGCTCACCAGAATATTGGTGCTGCCATTGCTGAATCGGTAAAGGGAAGCTTCACGCTCCTTCTGCTCCAATCCGCCATGGAAGAATGAAGTGGAGAAACCCTGCTCAACCAGATAGTTGTTGGTGCGCTCCACGCTGTCACGGTAGTTCAGGAAAACGATGGTGCTGGTTTCGCCCAGACTGCGAAGCAATCGACCCAGACTCTCCAGCTTATCCTTCACTGGACTTTCCACCTTATATATATGTACTCGTTCAGGCACCTGCTCCTCGTCCATGCGATAATCTATCTTCTCTACCCTGCCCATGTGGACGAAGCGAGGAATCTCCTCTGCCTCGGTAGCAGAAAGCAGGAAGTGGCGGCGCAAGCCTGGCAAAGACTGGATGAGGCGGCTCATCTCGTCCTGGAAGCCCATCTCCAGACACTTGTCAAACTCGTCGATGACGAGATACTTGATATGATAAGGCGAGAAGTTGCCCTTGCTGAGATGGTCGTTCAGTCTACCTGGAGTTCCGAAGATAATCTGCGGACGAACCTGCTTCAGCACCCGATGCTCATCCATCGCAGCACGACCGCCGTAGCAAGCCATGGCACGGAGCCCCGAACCCATATCCTTCAATACGGTAGACGACTGCAAAGCCAGCTCACGGCCGGGAGTAACCACGATTGCCTGCGGCTCATCATCACCCGCATCCACCAGCTGGGAAAGCGGCAAGAGATAAGCCAGCGTCTTTCCACTGCCCGTAGGCGAAAGAACAACCACATCCTTATTGCCATGTGCAATAGACTGAAAAGCCTCCTGCTGCATCTCGTTCAGCGAGATTCCCAGTTTATTCAATATTCTATCTATCATATTTATTTTCTTTATTATCAATTTTCTAATCCTTATTTTCTGCCCTGGTTCAGCAGCTTGTCAATCTCATCAAATTCCTTACCCATGTTCAGGTTCAGATAGATGGTATAAAGCGGCAAGGCCCACTGGTCCTTCTTGTCGGGCATCATTTTTCTGTATTTCTCCAGATACGGCAGAGCCTTCTTGTAATCGCTCTGAATCTGCAAACGCTGCTTGTTGGACTGTTTCAGGTTCTTGTCCTGCTCCACAGCCATGTTGAAGTAAGCCAATCCAGCATTCAGAAAGGTTCCCGGCATAGTATCGTTCTGCGCAATGATCCGGTCGCACACCTTGATGCAATCCTTGTATTGGCAGAGATTGAGCAGCAGGGTGCTCTTGGTGAAGAGATAAATATCATTCACCGAATCTACAGCCAGCGCCTGATTGACCACATCCATTGCAGAATCGAGCTGGTTCCTGTCCGAATAGTATTCCACCAGACGCGGGAAGAAGAACGGGAACTTCGGAGCGCGTGAGAAGCCTTCCTTCAGCGTAGCCACATAGCGGGCAGTATCCTTATCCAGCTTGTAGGTCTCAGCCAGATACTGCAACATATAGTTGTAGTGAACCGTATCCTTCAACGCTTCGTAGGAATGATGCAGGGTAGCCTTGCTGTTCTTCATCTTATAGCCGGAATACACAGCCCAGTAGGCAGCAGTATGGAGCGGTGGATTCTTGCTCTGGAAATCATTGCCCTTGAAGAGCGGCTTGTTGGCACAGTCGATGTAGAGGTCGAAGAACTGATAAGCCTCCGGATATTTCTTCTTCTGCAGAAACCAGACTCCACCGTTGTAGATATTGGGACGGATGCGCTTGAGATATTCAGCATGCGCCTTGCGATACTCAATATCCACCTTGCCCTTCCGGTTAGGAACCATCTCTACCGAGTCCAGCCCCTGGGCTATGAGAAACATCTGCCTGCCAAGATTGAAAAGCTGGGCAGTATCATACTTCTGCTTGAGATAGAGCTTTTCATTGCCCTGTTCATACTGCTTTCTGACAGCATCAAAGAGCGTAACCCAAATCTTCTTGTTGCCCAGGTTAGCCGAATCCTTCAAGAGTTTCTCCATGCTAGCCTGTGCCTTGTTCAGGTCCTTGCCCGCCTTGACCTGATCACGGGCAGCTGAAATCTCCTTCTTCTGAGCCTGCATCACCGATGGAAGCCCGAAGAAAAAGACTATTGTAAACATCCATGTGTATTTCAATCTTGTCATTTTCTAATCTCTTTATATAATAAAATCCCAATCTCTTACTACAATATTATTTTATCTCTCAGAGATATTTTTTTATCTTACAGAGATATTATTTTTTCTCTCAGAGATATTCTCCTTACTTACTGCAGTAGTCGAAATAATACCAGTACGTGTTGCCGTAGGTGTCACGGATGGCAGTCTGCATTTCCTGCCTGTTCGTATACTTGTGTTCCATCTGCTGATAGTCCTGGAAATCAGTATCAACCACATTGTCGTGATACTCGATGACAGGCTTGCTGCGACGATGGATGTAGAGCGTCAGAGCCTCCTTGTAATGGGTAGGGAGCTTGGCGGTCTTCACATCATAATGCTTGCACAGAGCCACGACAAACTGATCCAGCTTCTTGTCGAGCAGCAGCGCACAGAGCTTGTAATCGTCCGGCTTGCGATAAACCAGATGCTGCATCTTCATCGAATCGGTAGGCTCCTGCATCCAGCGGTGAGATCTCCACATCAATGACTTCACGGTAACGCTGTCGGGCAACATTGCCTTGCTGCCACCAACCAGCGGATAGGAAAACAGCTTGTCGGCAAGTTCACCCGTATGATGCAGACAGGCTATGCGCAGCATGGTCAGCGAGGAATCGGTCTGCAAGGACTTTCTGCCCACCTTCAGCGCTTCAGCATAATTCTTCTGCTTCATCAACCGCTCCATCTTCATACGTTCATGGAACAGACGGTCGTTGCTTGCCACAAAGCTCATCACGACAATCATCACCACCATCTGGAAGAGGTTGAGCCACATATACTTGGAAAGCCAGCCGCTGCTATGAGGCTCCTGCTCCAAAGGTTCCAGCTGCCTGATGACCCATACCGCTCCGCCGAAAGCCAGAAGGCACAAGGGAGCCACTATCCACCAGGCACCGAGGGAATGATGAATATCCACATCCGTAGGAATGTCGGTGATGATGGTGAGAATCAGGAAGGAAGGAAAATACGTAAGAGCATGAAAGCGGCGCTTTACCTGAGTTAACGCATAGACGCCCAACTGCAAGACATAAAGTACCAACGTAATCAGCAGCGGGGCGACTGTATAGCTATAGTCGGTTTTACCATCACTCAGCACATGCTGGGCAACGGCTAATACATCTGCCTGGTAAAAAGCCAGGTAGCAATAAACAAAAATGATAAAGACAATAGCACAAGCGAAGTGCATCTTCGCTGTGCTATTCTTTTTATTTCCCATAAAATTTATCTACATTAATTTTTCTTCAGCACCAATGCTGTACGGGCTGGCAGATAGAGCTTCAGCCACTCCTTGCGGTCGTTCACGTAAAGTGGATCGTAAGCCGTGAGATGGGTCAGCTCATCATCATTCAAGCCGTTGCCGCCGAATGCCTTGTTGTCCGTATCAAGCACTACGCTGTAGGCGCCTGTAGGAACAAGGAAACCGTAATCGGTAAACGAACGGGTTGGCGAGAAGTTGAACACGAAGAGCAAGTCGCCTCGCATGTAGGCTAGAACCTGATCTCCATCATTGTGCCAGATCTCTACAACTGGTGTCTTGTTAAAATTCTTTTCGCTCGTAATTGTCTTGAGCATTGCTTTATCGAAATCGCCTAAGTAGTGGTAGCACAATTCCTTATTGTCTACCAGGTTCCACTGGCGACGGGCATACTTATAGCTCCAGCCATTACCCTCGCGAGGGAAGTCAATCCATTCCGGATGACCGAACTCATTACCCATGAAGTTCAGGTAACCGCCATTGATGGTGGATGCTGTAGCCAGACGAATCATCTTGTGAAGGGCAATACCGCGGTGGGCAACATCGTTCTCATCTCCCTTCTTGAAATGCCAGTACATATCAGCATCAATGAGACGGAAGATGATGGTCTTGTCGCCTACCAGTGCCTGGTCATGACTCTCGCAGTAAGAGATGGTCTTCTCGTCGGCACGGCGGTTCTTGATTTCCCAGAAGATGCTGGATGGCTTCCAGTCTTCATCCTTCAATTCCTTGATGGTCTTAATCCAGTAGTCAGGAATGTTCATCGCCATGCGGTAGTCGAAGCCATAGCCGCCGTCTTCAAACTTGGCTGCCAGTCCTGGCATTCCGCTCACCTCCTCGGCAATGGTAATCGCATTCTTGTTCACCTCATGAATCAGACTGTTGGCAAGGGTAAGATAACAGATGGCGTTATCGTCCTCATGACCGTTGAAGTAATCGCCGTAGTTGCAGAATGCCTCACCCAATCCATGGCTGTAATACAGCATAGAAGTTACACCATCGAAGCGGAAGCCGTCGAAATGGAACTCTGTAAGCCAGTACTTGCAGTTGCTCAGCAGGAAGTGGATTACCTCGTTCTTGCCGTAGTCGAAGCAGAGGCTGTCCCAGGCAGGATGCTCATGACGGTCGCCAGGATAGAAATACTGGTTAGGATCGCCGGCAAGATTACCAAGGCCTTCCACCTCGTTCTTCACTGCATGAGAGTGGACGATGTCCATGATGACGGCAATACCGTTCTGATGGGCAGTATCAATGAGATCCTTCAACTCTTCTGGAGTACCGAAACGGCTGCTGGCTGCAAAGAAGCTGCTCACATGATAACCGAAAGAACCATAATATGGATGTTCCTGGATAGCCATGATCTGGATGCAGTTGTAACCGTCCTCGATGATGCGAGGCAATACATTCTCCTTGAACTCAGTATAGGTTCCAACCTTCTCTGCATCCTGGCTCATACCGATATGGCACTCATAAATCAAGAGCGGAGTGGTCTTTGCCTTGAAAGTCTTCTTCTTCCACTTGTAAGGCTCTGGATTCCAAACCTGCGCAGAGAAAATCTTGGTCTGATCATCCTGTACTACGCGCTGAGCCCATGCAGGGATTCGCTCGCCTTCGCCACCTTCCCAGTGCACCTTCATCTTGTAGAGGTCACCGTGCTTCAATGCCTTCTCAGGAAGCTTCAGCTCCCAATTGCCTGAGTTCTTCAGTCTCTTGGCACGATACTTCTCTGTCTCCTTCCAGTCGTTGAAGTCGCCGATGAGATAGATATCTGTAGCGTTAGGCGCCCACTCACGGAACACCCATCCCTTCTCTGTCTTGTGAAGGCCGAAGTATTCGAAGCCGTTGGCAAAATCGCTCAGGGTGGTCTTGCCGTTGTTGGTAAGCTGGCCCATCTTCCAGAGCACGTGGTCGTGGCGGCCGCGGATAGCATCCTCGTAGTCTGCCAGGTAAGGATCGTTCTTTACAAGTCCTATATGTTTAACAGCAGCAGCCTTGGTTGTTTTCTTGCAGGCAGTCTTCTTGCAGGCTGCCTTCTTGGCTGTTGTCTTCTTAGCTGTAGTCTTCTTTTCTGTTGCCATGGATTATAGATTTAAATATTTATATTTATGTGTATTCGATTGTGAACTTGCCCAGATTAAGCCTTAATCTTGAAGATAGCCTTGTGGATGGCGCCCTTGCCGATACATGGCTGATGACCGTCCTCTGGCCAGAAGATGGCAAACTGACCCGGCTTGCAGGTAACGAGCGTCTGCGCCTTCATGCCAGGATACTTGGTAATATCCTTTGCCTCGTTGTACTCTACCTCTGGAAGGTCCTTCAAAGGAGTATATCCGTAGGTTTCCTCATTATCAAGTGGAATCTGGATATCGATCATCTTGCGATGAGTCTCGATAACAGCATCCTCCTCGTTCTTACCCTGAGCCTCAGCAATATTCAGAAAAAGGTCGGCGCCCTGAATAGGATGCTTACCTGCCTCAAGCTGAGTGAGATCGTTCTCCTTAATAAACTTCACCACTTCCGGGAAGAGTGGATTGAGAGAAATATATCTCTCCAAATTGTCTAATGTATCAACTATCATAGTCTTACTTTGAACTTTGAGATTTGAACATGGAACTTTGAACTCGGAACATTGAACATTGAACTTTATGATATGTTCGCTGTTCAGTATCTCGTCATTAATTCATATTATTCCTATTTATTATTTCTTTATTATTCCTATTTTTCCGATTAATCTTCTTTATTAGTTCTATTAAATTCGATTAATCTTCGAAACGCTTGCCGTTTTCGTAGGTTCCCTTGGCTGTAACCTGACCATTGCGGTCTTTCTCTACGAATCTGCCGTCACGCATGTCGTTGCGATAGTTGCCCTCGAAACGCTTGCCGTTCTTATCTTCCTCAATGCAGGCTCCTTCGCGCTTGCCCTTGCGGTAGACTCCCTTGAAGCGGCGACCGTCGGCATAGTGAATCACCACATTGCCCTCTACATGACCGTTGCGGAATTCACCCTCGTAAATATCACCGTTCTTCTTGGTCAGCTTGCCCCTTCCGTTCTGCAGGTCATCCTTCCAGGAACCAACATAGATGTCTCCGTTCTTCCATATGAAAGTACCCTGACCGGAACGCTGACCGTCGAGAAACTGTCCTGTATACTTGGAGCCGTTCATCGAACGGAAAATGCCTTCACCGGTACGTTCACCCTGAACATAATCGCCTTCATAGACATCACCGTTGTGGAATTTGTAGATTCCCTTGCCGTCCTGGATATCATCCTTCCAGTCGCCATTGTAGACATCACCGTCAGCATACTTGAATACGCCTTTTCCGGATCGCTGGTTGTTCACCCACTGACCGTCGTAGGTAGTACCGTCACCCCAATTGAAGAAACCGTTGCCGTTCTTCATGTCGTTCATCCACTGGCCCTTATACTGGGCACCATTGGAATAGGTATAGGTTCCTCTACCCTGTCGCTTGTCCTTATACCAGTCGCCGTCGTATCTGTCACCATTATAATAATACATGACTCCATGACCGTGCTGGAAGTCTCTGAACCAGAGTCCTACATACTTGTTATTATTCTGAAAATAGAAAGTACCCTTGCCATGCTGCTGGTCCTGCATCCACTGACCTTCATACTTTTCACCGTCAGAGAAAGTATATACGCCATATCCTTCACGCTTTCCTTTCTGGTAAGCGCCTTCGTAAGTATCGCCGTTCGGATAGACGGCAGCACCCTTGCCCTGAGGCTTCCCGCTTACCATTTCGCCCTTGTACTGACCACCGTCACGGGTGATACAGGAACCCAGCGAAATCTTCTGGGCGAAGGTAGACACCGGACTGAGACAGAGAGCCAACGCCAGAAGCATCTGCTTTCCGTTCTGCCAGAAAAATCTACACGCCGAAGATGACTGATTGACGTTGTCTGCTATAGATTTCTTATTATATTTCTTTTTCATATACAGTAATCTCATGTTTCAATCCCCAAAGTTATAAGTTTTTCGTCAAATGACCAAATAGATTAAACAAATTTAAGTTTATAAGAAGAAAAATAATTATTAACGCAAAAAAATCGAAACACAATACAATATATAAATAAGAAATGCGTTTATACCGAAAAATATATTTTAAACCACAACAAACGCTTATGATTTTAAACTGTGCAATTATAGATGAAGATCCTACTGCCCTGGAGCAGTTGAAGAAATACGTAGACGAAACACCTACGCTGAATCTTATCGGCGCCTACCCTTCTGCCATTGATGCAGTAGACGGCATACGTCACAGTCATCTCGACATCCTGTTCCTGGCCATCCACATGCAGCAAATCAGTGGACTGGAATTCGCCAAGGTGGTGCCTAAGAACGTCAAGATCATCTTCACTACAGCCTTCAAGGAGTATGCCATCGAAGCCTACAAGGTTCACGCTTTCGACTATCTGCTGAAGCCTATCAGCTATCCTGACTTCATGGACTCCTGCAAGAAGGTTTTCGAATCCTACATGCAGGACGACAAATACAATCCTATCAAACGCGACAAGTTCCTGATTGTGAAGAGCGATTATAAATATGTACGCATACCGTTCGATAAGATTCTCTTCGTAGAAAGCCTGAAGGATTACATTCTCTTCCATCTGGAAGGAATGGAGAACGTATCCACCCTGGGCAACCTCAAGCATCTGGAAGAACGACTTCCGAAAGAGAAATTCAGAAGAATACACCGTTCCTATCTTGCCAACATGACCAAGTTCGACGTCATCGAACGGGGCAAGCTGATATACGGATCGCTGGGCATTCCTATCTCTGACACCTTCAGCGATGTTGTAAAAGCCTATATTGATGAGCATTCTGTATGATGCTCATCAATACTTTTTATATAATATCCGACAATCATCAGAGCAGCTGGTCAGGAGCACTGACATAGATGGTTGCCCCATGCTCTGACAGGAAATCGCAGTCGCGGAAGCCCCAGAGCACGCTGATGCAAGGCATGTGACTGTTGCGTGCCGTCATCACGTCCACATCACTGTCACCGATATATACGGCAGTCTCCCTGTCCGCATGCAACAGTCTGAGAGCTTCGTTCACGGTGTCCGGAGCCGGCTTCTTCTCAATGCCCTCCCGTTCACCGATGGCTACGTCTACAAGGTCTCCGAAGAAATGGCGGCAGAGTTCCTCCGTAGCAGCATAGAACTTGTTGCTGACCACGGCGATGTTCTTGCCGCGCGCCTTCAGCTCTTTCAGCATGTCCATGATTCCAGGATAAGGAGCAGTCTCGTCTAGATTATGAACCATATAATGATTTCGGAAGTCCTGGAACACGCGGTCGAAATCCACCTCGCCCGACTCCAGCCGTTCCTTTCCTATCGCACGCTCCATCAGCAACTTCACACCATTGCCCACCATCATTCTCACTTCTTCAATGGAACGCTCAGGCAACTGATTCGTCCGCAGGGCATAATTGCAGCTGGAAGCCAGATCTTCAAGAGAAGAAATCAGGGTGCCGTCAAGGTCGAAGACGTATGTTTCAAAGTCAAACTGAGCATGTGGCGGGAACTTCTTGATGCGGAAATCACCGCCATGAAGCACATGAACCTCGCCCTGATAGATACGCTCGTCAAGCGTACGGTTTCCACCATACTCCCAGCGCTTGAATCGCTGGGTGTCCGTATTCACAATGATGTACTTGAATTCTATCGGAGCATCAATCGGAGCCACATTGACCGACAATACCCATTCATGCTTGCCCACAGACTTCATCTGCAGGAAATGATCGATGTTCCAGTTGCCCAGCGTAGGATGATTGCCCAATAAGGCAATCGCTTCACCTTCGTGCAGACGGGGAGCATGAACCTTGAAGATGATTGTCTCGCCGAAGAGCGGCATACATTCCATGCGCTCATACGATTCCACATCCACTTTGGGAGTTCTGCCGATGGCTGTAGCCATGCGGGCTGCCGGCTTCTCCTCCAGCCAGAAATCGTCAAAGATATAACTCTTGGAAGAATCATATACGTATACTCTCGGCGAATCAACCGATTCCGTACGGAGCACCTTGCCATCTTCATCAACCACCGTATAATAATAGTAAATCAGATCAAAGGGATGCTGGCGGTTTTCACGGGTAGAAGTTTCCACCATCCAGTGATAACCATCCTGGGTACTCATCAGGAGTTTCACATCCTGACTGGCTCCCCTTGAAGAATAAAAGGTGAGATTCACACATAGCATCTCGCCCCAATGAGCCTTATATGGTAAAGAAAAATTTATTTTCATGTTTTCTTTCTCCTAGTTATTCTTATTGATTCAACAAATCACTGTGCAGGAAACCATCAGTATCCTCATCGCACAGGATTTCCGTATGTCGACCGCAAAAGTAAATATTTTTTTTGAAAGAGAAAAAGAGAAACATAAGAAATTGACAACGAGAGAGGCTTTTTAACCTAATTTAATTGACGATACTTTGCCATTTCCCATTTTTGCAGTACTTTTGCAGATAAGAACGCAATATCATGTTTATGATAGGATTGAACAGAAAAAAAGTGAAGCAAAACAAAAATGAATACAAAGAAAATGAAAAAATCAGTTTCTAAGCTCTATCTCTACGGTGCCATCGCATGCATCGTGATAGTTGCCATTGTTGGTTACCTCTACTGCTTCTCCTCTTTCTCGAAGAGCAGCAATACGCAGTATGTCTATATTGACACAGACGACAATATAGACTCTGTATATAAAAAGGTGGAACCGATAGCCAACAGTTTCCCGTATCAGGCATTCAAGACCCTGACCCATCACTTCGGATATGCGGAGCATATCCATACCGGACGCTACGCCATCCATCCGGGAGAAGGCGCACTGAAGGTGTGGCGACACATGAAGAACGGACTGCAGGAACCAATCAACCTCACACTGCCTTCCGTACGTACACTGGACAAACTGTCGGTAGAACTCAGCAAGAAGCTGATGATAGACAGCACCTCCATTCTCCAAGCGCTGACCGATGAGGCTACCTGCGAGAAGTATGGTTACGACACCACCACCATCGCCTGCATGTTCATCCCGAACACCTACGACATCTACTGGAACTCATCCGTAGAAAAACTGCTCGACCGAATGAAGAAGGAAAGCGAGAAGTTCTGGAATGAAGACCGTACGCAGAAGGCAAAGGCTCTGCAGCTGACTCCGGTAGAAGTCATCACCATCGCAAGCATCGTGGACGAAGAAACAGCCAACAACGGCGAGAAGCCGATGATTGCCGGAATGTACTACAACCGCTTCAAGCTGCGCAATGCAGAATATCCGGAAGGAATGCCGCTGCAGGCAGATCCAACCATCAAATACGCCTGGAAGCGATTCGACCTGAAGCGCATCTACAACAATCTGCTGCGCATCAAGAGTCCATACAATACCTATGTGAATCCGGGATTGCCACCAGGACCTATCCGCATCCCTTCAGTTGCTGGCATTGACGCTGTTCTCAACCTCGTCAAGCACGATTATCTCTACATGTGCGCCAAGGAGGATTTCAGCGGCACCCATAATTTTGCACGCACTTATCAGGAGCACCTGCAGAATGCTGCTAAATATTCAAAGGCATTGAATGAAAGAGGTATCAAATAATTAGAAGTATCAATTATTTAGAATACAAGCAGAGAAAACTTGCAAAATATCTGTTATTTTGCAAGTTTTCTTTTTTTTATTTGGCAGTCTGACAAAATAGTTGTACTTTTGTGGCATAAAACATATTAAGAACAAAAGTATAACAATAAAAAGCTATAATCATGAACAGAACGATTATTACAGTAGTGGGAAAGGATACCGTTGGTATCATCGCCAAGGTTTGTACTTATTTGGCAGAGAACAGCATCAACATTCTTGATATCTCTCAGACCATCGTACAGGAGTATTTTAACATGATGATGATTGTAGATATGGGTAAGATGACAAAATCGTTTGAAGAGGTTGCTGATGAACTTGCCAACGTGGGTAAGGAACTCGGCGTGCAGGTGAAATGCCAGCGCGAGGAAATCTTTAACATGATGCACAGAATCTAAGCAAGAATCCAAAAGTTTATAATCAATAGCTAAATTTTGAAAGTATGATCAATATATCTGAGGTTATCGAAACCAATAAGATGATAGAGCAGGAAAACTTCGATGTGCGCACCATCACCATGGGTATCAATCTTCTGGACTGCGCTTCTACCGATGTGGAGGAACTCTGTCAGAATATACATAATAAGATTACACAACTCGCTAAGAACCTGGTGAAGACGGGCGAAGATATTTCCAAGGAATTTGGAGTGCCTATCGTCAACAAACGTATCTCCATCACTCCTATCTCTCTGGTAGGAGGCTCTGCATGCAAGACTACAGACGACTACGTGAAGATAGCCAAGACCCTCGACAAGTGTGCCAAGGAACTCGGTGTCAACTTCCTCGGTGGTTACTCTGCCATCGTAAGCAAGGGTATGAGCAAGAGCGATGAACTCCTTATCCGTTCTATCCCACAGGCAATGGCTCAGACAGATTTCGTCTGCAGCTCTGTCAACGTGGGTTCTACCAAGACCGGAATCAACATGGATGCTGTCCGTCTGATGGGAGAAATCATCAAGGATACGGCTGAAGCTACCAAGGAAAAGGGTTCTTTGGGCTGCGCCAAGCTTGTTGTTCTCTGCAATGCTCCTGATGACAACCCATTCATGGCTGGTGCCTTCCACGGTGTTTCAGAGGCTGATGCTGTAGTAAGCGTTGGTGTCAGCGGTCCGGGTGTAGTAAAGTATGCATTGGAGAAGGTGAAGGGCGAAAGCTTCGAGGTTCTCTGCGAAACCATCAAGCGCACTGCCTTCAAGATTACCCGTGTAGGTCAGTTGGTTGCTAAGGAGGCTTCACGCCGTCTCAACGTACCATTCGGCATCATCGACCTCTCTCTGGCTCCTACTCCAGCCATCGGTGACAGTGTTGCTGATATCCTCGAACTCATCGGTCTTGAGCATGCAGGTGCTCCTGGAACTACAGCAGCTCTTGCTCTCCTGAACGACCAGGTAAAGAAGGGCGGTATCATGGCGTCATCATACGTTGGCGGTTTGAGCGGTGCTTTCATTCCTGTCAGTGAAGACCAGGGTATGATCAATGCCGTTGAGGCGGGTGCACTGACCATCGAAAAGCTGGAGGCTATGACCTGCGTATGTTCTGTAGGTCTCGATATGATTGCCATTCCGGGAGATACTCCTGCCACAACAGTTTCCGGCATCATTGCCGACGAGGCTGCTATCGGTATGGTCAACCAGAAGACCACAGCCGTCCGCGTCATCCCTGTTGTAGGAATGAAGGTTGGTGACAATGTAGACTTCGGTGGCTTGCTGGGTCACGCTCCTATCATGCCAGTGAACAAGTTCAGCTGCGAGGCATTTATCAACCGTTTAGGTCGCATCCCAGCTCCTATCCACAGTTTCAAGAACTAACATTTAGTTTCTATATATAGTAAAAGCCCCGGAAGTCATTATCAGACTTCCGGGGCTTTTTAATCATATCATCGGATTAACCGAACGAAGCTAGAATGAAACCTTGACTTTCTTTCCCTTACTCTCATTACCTACTCTGTCAAGAGCTGTCACTACATAAACATACTGTTTTCCCTTCTCGTACTTCACCTTATAGAAAGGATCGTAGGTTATCTTCTGCAAAGCCTTCACATTACGGAGATCAATCTTCTCTCCCTTTCTGAAACGGTAGACTGCAAAACGATTCGCTTCATCACCCCATTTCTTCTTTTTCCATCTTGGAGCTTTCCATACAAGCAGCGGACCAAATTCAGTCCAGTGCAACTTGATTCCCTTTACCTTTTTAGGATTCTTATCATCCAGGAAAGGCATCAATGGAGGAAGAGCCGGATACTTCCAATAATTGTTGCGGAGCGTATGGCCGATATTGCCCACATTATCAGCGGCAGTCTTAGCATACCATAAAACAGTACCCTGCACATTGCTCATCTGCTGGTGCAGACGGTGCTTGGCAGGCAACTGATGACTGCGAGGATTTCCAGGATCAGCGTGCTTGGCAGTACGCTCAATGTCTTCACCGATATAGAGAGGACGGTTACCGGCATGCTTGTTCCACCAGGTGATGAGCGTCTTATAGTCTGCCGCCTTGTTGCCAATTTCCCAATACAGCTGAGGCACGGTATAGTCAACAAATCCATTGTTCACCCAGAGCAACACATCAGCATAGAGATCATCATAGTTCTGCAAGCCGTAGGTCTCAGAACCGTTAGGATCGGTACGCTTGTTGCGATAAATACCGAAAGGAGAAACACCAAACTTCACCCAAGGCTTGATGGTATGAATGGTTTCACCCAATTCCTGAACAAATCGGCTTACATTGTCACGGCGCCAATCACCGATATTGCGGAATCCTCTAGGATGCTGTCTGTAGAGCGCCTGATCCGGAATCTGCTTGCCTGCTACAGGATAAGGATAGAAATAATCATCAATATGGAATCCATCGATATCATATCTTCCTACAATATCAGCTGCAATACGGCAAGTATACTCAGTAGCCTCTCGCAAAGCCGGATTGAGAAGCACCAGGTTGTCATACTTGAAGCAAAGTTCAGGCTGCTGCTTGACAACACTCTTAGGTGAGAGACTGGCATAAGGAGTAGAACTGTGCTTGGCACGGAACGGATTGATCCATGCATGAAGTTCCATACCTCGGTTGTGGCACTGCTCAATCATCCACTGCAGCGGATCCCAGTAAGGAGAAGGAGCCTTTCCCTGCACACCCGTCAGATAACGGCTCCATGGTTCATACTCACTGGCATAGAGCGCATCACACTCAGCACGCACCTGGAAGATGATGGCATTCACACCATCCTTCTGCAATTCATCCAGCTGTCTGGTGAGCATAGCCTGAATCTGCTGCGTACTCTTACCTAAATACTGTCCGTTGACACACTGTATCCATGCGCCACGAAACTCTCGCTTGTTTTGTGCCATCAGCGAAGTCTGAAACATCAGCATCATCGCCAGAATCAGCAATCCAAAGATTTTCTCTCTTCTCATGTAGTATTGTTAAATGTTTAATTATTAATTATCCTTCTCATCCTCATCCCGCAATGTAGGCAGCGAGATGTGGTATTTCACTGCAAGCAGACGGATGGCACATACAGTAACGAAGGAAGCAACCACCGTTACGTAGAGACTCACGTCCAGACAACTGAATCCCCAGTAGACGAGACCACCGATGACGCAAGCCATCGCATAAATCTCCTTGCGGAAGATAACCGGCTCCTCATTGAGAAGCACATCACGGATTACTCCACCGAAAGAACCCGTAATACAACCCATGATGATTGCCACCCAGAACGGGAAGCCGCAATCAAGGGTCTTCTGGATTCCTGCAATATTGAAAAGCGCCAGACCGAGCGTATCGAAAAGAAACCAGGTATTGTCAAGACGCTTCAGATAATGATGGCAGACGATGACTACTAGCTGAGCCAGCAGCGTAAACAGAAGATAGATTGGACTCGACATCCAGAAAGGAGTCTGACCCAACATCACATCACGGATGGTTCCGCCACCGATGGCAACAGCCACACCACACACAAATCCGCCCAGCCAGTCGTAATGCTTGGTGGCGGCAAGTCGGATGCCCGAAAGGGCAAACGCAAAGGTTCCTATGAACTCAATGACACTCTGAAGCGTCATCACCAGTTCCGGGTCATTATGAATAGTCATTTTTCTCGTAACAGTTAGTTGTTTTCAATTATATGATTTTCTATCAATTAAAAATATCAATTATAAATTGTAAATTATCAATTATAAATTGTCAATCCTTAAACCGCTCTCCCCAGCAGGTTACCATCCAGTTATAGAGTCGTTCCTCAGAAGGAGAATGTTGCGGATACCAGAATCGCGAATTCCTGAGTTCATCCGGCAGATACTGCTGCTCGGTGAAATGCCCCGGATAATCGTGAGGATACTTGTAGCCATCATGATAGCCAAGGTCCTTCATCAGCTTGGTAGGCGCATTCCTGAGATGCAGAGGCACAGGCAGATTGCCCGTCTGCTTAACGGTAGCAATGGCATCATTGATGCCCAGATAGGCACTATTGCTCTTAGGACTGGTGGCTAAATAAACTACAGCCTCGGCAAGTGCGATACGAGCCTCAGGCCAGCCAATCTTCATCACCGTATCAAAGGCGGCATTCGCCAGCAGCAGGGCGTTCGGATTAGCCAGTCCCACATCCTCGCTGGCACTGATAACCACCCTTCGGGCGATGAACTGCGGGTCTTCTCCACCCTCTATCATACGTGCCATCCAATAGAGAGCCGCATCAGGATCACTGCCACGGATACTCTTGATAAAAGCGGAGATGATGTCATAATGCATCTCTCCCTGCTTGTCGTAAGCCAGCGGATTCTGCTGCAACTGGTGTACCACCATCTGGTCGGTAATGACCACATCATCCGACCCAGCCGATTCTACCACGAGTTCAAGGATATTGAGCAGCTTGCGGGCATCACCACCACTATATCTCAGCAAGGCACCCTTCTCCTTCAGTTCAATATGCTTTTCCCTCAGTTCCACATCCTCCGTAATGGCACGATTCAGCAGTCCTTCCAGATCTTCCTTTTCCAAAGGTTTCAGGACATAGAGCTGACATCTGGAGAGCAACGGTCTGATGACTTCGAACGAAGGATTCTCCGTAGTAGCACCAATCAGGGTAACGATTCCTTTTTCTACCGCTCCCAGGAGAGAGTCCTGCTGACTCTTGGAGAATCGGTGAATCTCATCTATAAATAAAATAGGTGAAGCGGAATTGAAGAATCTTCCGTTCTTTGCCCTTTCTATCACTTCACGCACATCCTTTACGCCACTGGTCACCGCAGAGAGTGTATAGAAAGGCACCTTCAAGGTCTGCGCCACAATCTGCGCCAAGGTAGTCTTTCCCACTCCCGGTGGTCCCCATAGGATAAAAGAAGATATACGCCCTGCATCTATCATCTTGCGCAGGACGGCTCCCTCACCAACGAGATGCTTCTGACCGACATAATCAGCAAGCGTGTGAGGCCTCATTCTTTCAGCTAATGGTTCACTCATACTGCAAAGGTAATAAAAAAAACGAAACCGACACAAAAAATACAATGAAAAATAAAAAAATAGGCTGGAAAATTTGGATATATAAAAAGAAGTACTTAATTTTGCAATCAAAATATAGTAGACAATGAAAAAAGACAAAGTTATAACACTCAAGACTCTCACAAAGAGTAGTGTATGGGAAGTGCAGGAGAACGATGTTTTCCGCCTTTGGGAAGCTGCCGAGAAAGACAACGACCTGAAGGACAACCAGCGTAAGTATCTAGACACTATCCGCAGCGCATTCGAAATGGAGAAGATTACCGTCGATCGCCCGGAGGTGCTGGATAAGTTAACAGAACGTGGCTTCAAGATCGGTACCTTCCGTATCGATGACCAGAACGTGAAGTATGCCATCAAGAAGCGTCCTATCATGCGCGTTACCGACCTGACATACGAGAACGTAGGCCATATTACAGCCAGCAAGCTCATCGAGCTGCTGGAGCGCAACTTCGGTGGCGGATGGGAAAGCTTGCCACAGAGCATCCAGGACATCATCGAGAGCAACTTTGATATCAGTACCACTACCCTTCCTAAGGACCGCCTGAAGAAGCCAGGTGGCTTGTACGAAAAGAAACTTGCCGATGATTATGAAGTACTCGTTGTACCAAAGGGTACATGGGTGGAAGCAATCTTCGCTAAGGAGAAGCCAAAGGTTGAGAAGATCCGCATGAAATTCATGGATGAAGACGAGCTGGACCGTGAGGACGATATCGAGGACATCGATGACGACGATGAGGATGCACCAGAGATTGAGGATCACTACAACGATCCTGACGAGGACGATGATGCCTTCGACGACGACAAGTTGACCGAAGAGAGTTATCGCACTACATTCGAAGACCCGGAGAATCTCGATCTTGACGATGCAGAAGATGTTGCTGACGACGACTACTAACAGAGGATTCCCAAAACTGGAAGTAGTGAGAATAAAAAAAGGAATTTACACATTATTAAATAATAGATAAGGAAATGAACGCTTTAGTAGGATTTATCGCATTAGTTGTGGTAGCCATCGTAGGATGGGCTATCGCAGAGTTTAAGTATAAGGCTTTCACCTTTACCCGTTCTGAAAAGGATCTGGAAGAGGAGAAGGAACTGGAAGAGATCCAGCGCGAGAATGGTTTCAAGGAGATGAACATCCGTGACATCATGCGCAAGAACTCTACCAACGGCTACAATGCCGTAGGTTAAAGTAGAATCATCAATTCATACATTTTATAAATGACACAAAACGTGTTAATTCTATTGATATTGGCGGTATGCGTGATGTATACCGCCAATCGCATTTATAAAACTTACCGGAAAGCCAAGACGTGTAAGGACTTCAAATGCGCCAACTGCCCTTTTCTGGAAAAATGTGAACAGAAAAAGAGAAAATCTGAAGTAAAAACAGAGAAAACAAGGGAAAAACAATAAAAAATGAAAGTTTTTTGAAAAAAGTAGATGAAAAATTTGGTGGAACCAAATAAAAGTAGTACCTTTGCACTCGCAATTCAGAAATGGTTGCTTAGCTTATAAATGGTGTCTTAACCGAGCGGTTAGGTAACGGTCTGCAAAACCGTGTAGAGCGGTTCGACTCCGCTAGACACCTCTTCAGAAAAAAAGGAAATTCATTCATTTGAATTTCCTTTTTTTCGTTTATATCCCACTCGCCTCTGAACCAACAAATCCAGTTTGCCCCACTCGCCCTGAAAGAGCGTGTGGCAACAAAATGACCCAACAGAGCGTGTGGCAACAAAACAATATTACAAGGGGCATATGATGAATAAATAAAATAATTTCTAAAAAAGCATCTGAACTTACTACATTTTAAAAAAAATGATGAGTAATCAAAAAATACTTTAAGTTTTATTCTTTTATTTAAAAAAAAATATGTACCTTTGCAAACGTTATCCTGAATACAATCTTTTTACCTTAAAGAAAACTAATACCTATTGAATGTGAGCAGTTGCCTGCGAAGGTAGCTGCTCTTAGTTTTTTATAACCCTCCCATATAATATACTCCCTTTTCAGACGTTATATTATATATGAATAAGAAAATAGACATCATCAAGTTACAAAAGATATATGACCCTCGCGGCACACTTGTCGTCGCTGAGGAAAATACCCATGTGCCTTTTGAAATAGGAAATACGGAATGGTTTTCACCGAAATGCACCGTCATCACCCAGCATCAGAGAGAAACCATGCTGGTTGCACTCGCCGGTCACTTTACCCTTCGGGTAATAGAACAGGACGGAACCGGAGCAGAAACCTTGCTTGATAATCCAAACGAGGGAGCCCTGATTACGGCAGACTGTCCGTATCAGCTGACAGATTTCACAGAAGAAACCGTAGTATTGCGACTGACGGCAGCAGAAAAGGAAATCAAGTATCTAGACCTGAAAGCCATCAATGACCAATATCAGCCGGAAATCAACAATGCCATTGCCCAGGTATTAGACAGCGGCTGGTATCTGCACGGCAAAGCCCTGAGGCAGTTTGAAGAAGAATACGCAGCATTCATCGGCTCAGAATACAGCATAGGATGCGGATGCGGACTGGATGCCCTAAAACTCATTTTCATGGGCGAAATGGAATTGGGAAGACTGCAGAAGGGCGACGAGATTCTCGTGCCTGCCAATACCTACTATGCCACCATTCTTGCCATCACAAGCGTGGGACTCAAACCTGTACTCATTGATGCACGGCTGGACACCCTGCAGATAGATGAGCGACTCATCGAACAGCACATCACACCCCAGACCAAGGCGCTGCTGACGGTCCATCTATACGGCAAGCTGTCTGTAACGCCCCTGATGCAGGAACTCTGCCGGAAACATCACTTATTGCTGTTTGAAGACAATGCGCAGGCTTTTGCCTGCCAGATGCTGGCAGAGAAAAACGAAGTCAACGGGGAAAGCATTCATACGGGCAATATCGGTGATGCAGCCGCTCACAGCTTCTATCCGGGCAAGAACCTGGGCGCATTGGGCGATGCAGGAGCCATCACCACCAACGACAGGAAGCTGGCAGAGGTCATTACTTCACTCCGCGACTATGGCAGGGTGAGCAAATACGAATACGATTATCAGGGACTCAATTCGAGAATGGAAGAGCTCCAGGCTGCCGTGCTCTGCGTCAAGCTGAAGAATCCATACGGAGAGGCGAAGGACAGATTCCAGAAAGCCCAATACTATCTTTCCAAACTCGACAAAAAGATAGTAGAGCATTGCATTCCGCAAGAACTATATAAGGAGGAATCAGAGAATGTGGTGCATGTCTTCCCTTTCCTGACAGAAAAACGGGATGAACTGCGCGATTACCTTTCAGAGCATCGGGTGCAGACCATGTGTCACTACCCTATTCCGCCTCATCAGCAGCCTTGCTATCCGGAATGGAACCATCTTTCGTTCCCTGTAACGGAACGGATAGCTCAGCAGGAAATCAGCCTTCCCTGCAATTCTACATTGAAGCAGGAAGAACTGGACAGAATCATCAACCTCATCAACCGTTTCTTCGAAGAGAGAGGAATTTAATTCTCCGAAGAAACGGCTGAAGCCTTTAGTTTTTCAAGAACCCTTGGAAAGTTCCTGAAACATTATAAATATTGCATCTTGACGCCCAGGGAAAGACCGAAGATGTCCCAGAAGTTGCCATTGCCATTACGTATGAAACGCATGGTATAGATATCATTGGTTCCCAACTCATAAAAGAACGTAATGCTCTTGATGCGCTTACGCATATTGTGCGGGATATTGTATCTGAAGCGCTCACCGAAGGCGATGTTAGGACGGATACGGGTAGAGAACGGATAATAGCCGTTTTCATACTTGGTAGGCTGCTTGGTCCAGAAATCATGTCCGAAGATGGTATTGAAATAGATGCTGCACTCCAACGGTTCAAACCACCATCCCTTACCGATATCACGGTGCCAGGGAATGAAATTCTCCTTGATCGTGAGTGTCAGTTTCGAATCGTCAGAATCAAAACGGGGAATATATCCGAGCATCACAAACGTCTCCCATTGGCGATGCTTGCCATAATCCCATCCGAGGCCCAGGGAAAACACACCCATATTACCACAAATCTGTATCGCTCCGTTGGTAGGAATCAGCAAATCCCATTGCTTGCGGTATTTGAGTACCCGCCTGTCATAACGCGAGAGTTCACCCTGCTCATTAACAACCAGTGTATCATGAACAATACTGTCATTCTTCATCTCGCCTTCAGCAGCAGAAGCCGAGATAACAGCACTCAGAAAGCATCCAGCCAGACATAAACTTCTCTTCAAGGAAGAAAATCTCTTCACTGACGAAAAGGAGAAGTGTTTATTAATAATCGATAATCTCATAACGGTAGCCTTTTGGAGTAATGGTAAATATATAATACTGGTGCTTAGGAGCATTGCATATCTCATAATACATCGTGCCATCACCATACATATCGGTCTGCTTGGTATGATGTCCATGACCATAGAGACAGAACATCAGACCAGGGAACTGATGGGTATAAGAGTTGAATACCTTAGCCACATTGTTATTAAACTGCTCTGAATAAGGAGCAGCATGCATACAGATAACGGTACGGTCAAAATCGGCAGAATCCGCCTTGCACTGCTCTTCCATGAAATCGAAGTTAGGTACAGGACGGGAATAGTCGTACTCAATGGCATTGGTATTGAGACATACGAACTTCACCCTGCCGGCGATGAAACTGAAATCCGGTTTGCCGAAAACCACCTCGTAAGTCTGGTTTCCGGTTCCCAGGCAGTCATGGTTGCCGAGCAATACCACAAACGGCATCTTCAGCTTTTGCAATCTGTCTCGGGTCCACTGAAATTCCTGCGTAGCTCCAAAGTCTGTGACATCTCCGCAGTGAAGTACGAAATCAATACTGTCCTTGCGCCTGTTGATATCATTCACTTCCTTTTTCAGATCGTCGAGCCACTGATGAGTATCGCTGATCATTGCAAAGCGGATGGTATCCTTATACTTGATGGCACTTTCTATCTTGGCGATATTGGCAGCATTCACGTTCTTGTCTCCATCCACATGAACATCGTATGGATGAACATCAAAAACGGTATCGCAGCCCGCCAGAAAGAGACAGCCAAAAGCTACAGCAATCTGCGTAAAAATTTTCTTCATAAACAAGTATCTTCTAATTGTTCTATTCTTCCCTATAGATTATATCAGATGGAATTACTACTACTTCTTCTTCAGTCTGTTATAGAACTCCAGCAACTGCCCTTTGGAGTACCCCATCTTCATCAACCGCTGCAAATCAGCATAGGCTTCATTCCTACGCTTCAGCAAGATGAGCAGGTCCAGATGATTCAGCACATAATCGGCATTATCAGCATCCAGCTCCATCGCCTTGGCATAATCATATTCCGCAGCTTCAAGCTGTCCCTTCTCCTTCTCCATTCCTCCACGTGCAGCATAGGCGATGGCATTGTCGGGATATTGCTCTATCAGCATATTGATGCCATTGTAAGCCTCAGTATAATGCTTGTCTTTCTGATTGAGAAGAGCGAGACCGAGCTGTGCCTGGAAATTGCCAGGCACCAGAACCAGCAGATTCTGATAGTCTAAACGGGCGAAGTTGTATCTGCGCAGCTGTTCGTTGACATAGGCACGATAAAAGAGACCTGCGATGTTGGTATTGTTGAGAAACAGCACCTTATCGAGGTCATCCTTGGCATATTGCCACTGCTTGAGCTGGATATTCCAGGCAGCCTTCTTCAGACGAAGGTCGATACTATCCGGATGATACGCCAGAACTTCCGTAGCCTGAGCAAGAGAATCTCTCAAAGCCTTCGCCTGGTCCTTGCTTAAGCTTTCAGATTCGTTCTGACTTTGAGCCGACATAGACAAAGCCCAAACTCCTAACAACATTGATATAATCATTTTCTTTTTCATGCTTGCAAAATTACAAATACTTTAGCAAACAACCAAGTAAAAAACTATTAAACTTAAATAGGTTTCCAGAAAAAAACAAAAAAAGGCAAATATGACAACTATCCATATAAAAAAACTACAATTACCAAAATAAAAAAGCCTTATGGAAGAAACGATTCCTCCATAAGGCCCTTGATATGATTATTCACATTTTATGCTTATGCATTCTTGATCCAGTTGACAATCCACTCGCCAACCTCTGTAGTGCCATAATGTGCACCACCCTCAACCTGAATTTCAGGTGTGCGGACATTGGCATCGAGAGAAGCAT
>ERZ779643.336-NODE-336-length-41423-cov-6.540998_pt1 | contig 41423 bp, 34 predicted proteins | sample MGYA00511564_ERZ779643 | MGnify/ENA primary metagenome ERZ779643 (study PRJEB29588, sample SAMEA2147114) | human gut metagenome | biome: human gut; feature: human-associated habitat; material: faeces | place: Denmark | collected 2008/2010 ...
TTAGCATAAAGTATACACTTTTTTTATAAATGTCCTTGACAAAGGGTACACTTTATAAAGTTATCTCCTTATTTTTTCTCAAATTCCTTATACCTATTATAATCTTCAACTTTACATTCTACAAATAATAAAGTTCCTTCATTTATATATTCTGTTCTTACCACATTAGAGTTACTATTAAAATAGGCTACAATATCACTTCTATTATATGGAATTAATAATTTAGTTTTAATAAAATTTGAAAAAATTCTACTTTTTATAATATTAATTAATTCTTCAATCCCTATTTTATTTGATGCAGACATATAAATTGCATTTTCTTCAATTTTAGGTAACTTTTCTAATACCAAGTCTGATTTATTATATACATAGACAAGTGGTATTTTGTCGGCTCCTAATTCTTTTAATGTTTTATTTGTAACCTCAATATGCTGTTTATAATTTTCATCCGCAAAGTCAACAACTTCTAATATTAAATCCGCTTGTTTTATTTCTTCTAAAGTAGATCTAAAAGCTTTTACTAAACTATGTGGTAATTCTGATATGAACCCTACAGTATCAGATAGCAAAAATTCCTTTTTATCTGGTAAAGTTATATTTCTAACTGAAGTATCAAGTGTTGCAAAAAGCATATTTTTTTCTTCTACTTTTTTACTCTCATCATTTTTGTAAATATCAACCAAAGCATTCATTAAAGTAGACTTACCAGCATTAGTATAACCTGCAAGTGAAACAAGTGGTATTCCTTTCTTTTTTCTTTGCTTTCTTTGTACATCTCTTTCATTTTCAATATTTTTAAGTTCTTTATTTAATTCTGTTATTTTATCTTCTATTCTTCTACGATCTAATTCTAATTTTTTCTCTCCAGATCCTTTATTACTAAGTCCTGCTCCACTTCCTTGTCTTCCTAATGATGAATGTAAACCTACAAGTCTTGGCAACATATATTGTAATTTTGCAACTTCTACTTGTAATTTTGCTTCTTTAGTTTGAGCTCTTTTAGAGAATATTTGAAGTATCAATCCTGTTCTATCTAATATTGGTAAAGATAAATCCTTTTGTAAGTTTCTAAGTTGAGATGGAGAAAGCTCATTATTAAAAATTATTAAATCTGCTTTTAAATATTTTGCCTGTTCCTTTATTTCTTTTACTTTACCAGTACCAATGTATGTAGCATTATTAACATTTTCTAAGTTTTGTACAACAACATCTAAAACATCCATGTTACATGCATATGTTAAATTTCTTAATTCTTCTACGGAATTTAAAAAATATTTTTGATTATTAACATTTACAGCAACTAAAAGTGCTTTTTCAATCTCTTCCATAATTTTTCCTCCATTTATTATTATACGATTAATTATACCATGAAATGCTGGAAAATAAAAGAAAAAAATACAAGTAAAAAACTTGTATTTTAATATATTGGTTTATCATTTAATACTCTATTTGGATTTTCAACTAAAATTTCATTTAATTTATCATTTGATACCTTCTTTGATATTTTTTTCATAGCTTTTTCAAAATTATTATAAATAGATGTGCTATCATGTGAATCAGTACCAATAAAATGAACTAAATTATTTTTTAATAATTTTTCAACACATTTTTGCGATTTACTACCATAATAACCAACTATACTTGCTAAATTTATCTGAATTAAAGCTCCCTCTTCTATTAATGGAATTACTTTTTTGTAATCGTTAAAGATAAATTCATACCTTTCTGGATGTGCCAAAATTGGTATGTAACCTATATGACCTAATTCAGATATTATCTGTTTTAAATTTAATACCTCACCATTAAATGGCAGTTCAAATAAAACATATTTAGATTTCCCTAAAGTAAAAACCCTATTTTCTTGTAATAATTCTAATAAATTATTACATATATATATTTCGTTTCCCACATATATTTTTAAGTCTATGTTTTTTTCTTTTAACATTTTATTTAATACTTCAACACTATTTTCTATATCTTTACAACTAGTCTCATGTCTATCTTCTATATAGTGTGGCGTTGCAAATATTCCTTTATACCCCATATTTGCAGCTGCTATAGCCATATTAAAAGTCTCTGTTACACTCTTTGAGCCATCATCTATAGCTGGTATAATATGACAATGCATATCAATCATTATTTTAACACCTCATCTATTTTGCACTTCTTTTATTACTTATAGCAGTTAATTCATCAGAATAATGTGAATAATATTTACTGTACTCTTTTCTTTTTTCTACAGGCATTTTATTTAACACAACACCTGATATTTTACCGCCAACCTGTTGAATTGATTTTTTAGCTTCAGTAAGCATATCTTTTTTAGTTACATCAGCAGCAACAACTAATATAACGTTATCTACTTTTTTGCATAATATCAAACTATCTGCAACAATACTAACTGGTGGAGCATCAAAAATTATTACATCAAAATTTTGTTTTACTATTTGTAAAAGTGTATCTAAGCCATCTGTGCCTAAAAGTTCAGCAGGATTTGGAGGCACTATACCTGATGGTATTAAGAATAGATTTTTTACTTCTGTTGTTGTTATAGATTTCATTAAAATATCTGCTTGTAACTCAATATCGTCTTCAATTCCAATAACCCCTTGCAAGAAATCAGAAAATCCTCTAGTGTTAAATCTTCCAAATATTTTATGCTGTCTACCTTTTCTTAAATCTGCATCAACTAATAATACTTTCTTATCACTTTGTGCATATGCAGCTGCAAGATTTGCAGATACCCAGCTTTTTCCATCTCCTGGTGCAGCACTTGTTAAAAGTATAACTTGATTTTTCCTTTTTCCATTCATAAACGAAAGATTAGTTCTTAACAATCTTATTGCTTCAGAAATAGGTGCTTTTGGTGATTCATGTACTACTAACTCACTACTCATTGTTTTCCTCCTTAATCTTTAAATTTAGGTATAACTGCTAGCACCGGTAAACCTAATGCTTTTTCAATTTCTTCTGGAGTTTTTATAGTATTATTAAAATATACTCTAACAAATATAATTAAACAAGAAACAATTAAAAATCCAAAAGCAAATATAGCGGCAGTTTTAGGCATATTTACATTATATGGATTATTATCCATTTCTGCTTTATCAATAACAGTTACATTTTCTATTTGATATACTTCTTTTACTTTTTCAGTAAATACTTCAGCCAAAGTATTTGCTATATCTGCAGCAGTTTTAGGATCTGAATTTGAAACAGATATTTCAAGTAATTCAGTATCTTTTTTAGCTTGTACGCTTATACTATTAATAAGATCCTCTTCACTAATCTTAAGTCCTAATTTTTCTATTACTTGTTTTGCAACAGTTCTACTCTTCATTATCTCTCCATAAGTAGAAACTAATTTTTGGTTTAATAAAAGATCATTTTGAGTTATTGCACCACTAGCTGTCCCATTATTTGTATCAGATACATTTGATAATACTAAAGTGGTAACAGATCTATACATTGGTGTTACTAAAAATGAGGAATATAACATTCCAAGTGCTACACCTAGTACAAGCATAATTAAAACAAAATATTTTTTTTGCCAGAATTCATAAAATAATTCTTTTATATTTAATTCTTCCATTGTTTCCCCCAACTTATTAAAATTAATAACTTTAAAAATTATACCATATTTTACATGTTTCCACAAGTATTTATATTAAAAAATAAAATTTACATAAAAATCTACATTTCAAGCAAAATAGGCAAAATTTTTACATAAGTAGAAATAGTAAATAGAATATGAGAAATCACTCATATCCTATTTTAATTATTGTTCATAAATATATTTATACATTTCACTTTTTGCTTTTTCCAAATCGCTTACAAAATAATATATACCATCTATCATTTGGCCAGAAGCGTATTCTGTACTTGGAATTTGTACAGATGTAATATTATTTAAATATTCATTTTTATTTGATACAACTGATGTAAGTAAACCAATATAATCTGTTATATTTATATTTGTCTTTACTTCTTTTAAAAAATCATCTGAAAGCGATAGTATTTTATTTATATCTAATGTTGCTATTTTATTAATTAAAGCTTCTATCACATCTCTTTGACGACTTGCTCTAGTAAAATCATTACCAACTGTTCTATTCCTTGAATGTGTTAAAGCTTGTTCACCCGTTAAAATTACTTTACCTGTGCTTTCAACTTTCTTTATAGGATTACTTGTTAACTTATAAGATTCTTTTACATATGTATTTATATAATCTTTTTCACTTTCTGTTATTGTTAACTCTATACCTCCAACTTCATTAATTATATTAGCCAAGCCAGAGAAATCAATAGTTATATATTCAGTAAGATTCATATCAAAGTTACTATTTATTGTCTTTATACTAAGTTGTTCTTTGCCATAAGCATATGCATGATTTATTTTAGTTTTACCATATCCTGGAACAGTAACATATGTATCTCTTGGTATGCTAATTAATTTTATACTTTTTTTCATAGGATTTATAGATGTGATGATTATTGTATCTGAACGACCAGAATCAATATCATTCATATCTCTAGAATCCGAACCAAACAATACAATATTTACAACTTCCTTAAATTCTTTTTCCGTTATATTAGTATCTAAATTGTCTTTTAAATCATCATACAAATTGTCATTCACTGCAAGATCAGACTCATCTATATTCTCATGATTTATATTAGACAATTTAATAGATACATAAATAACGACTGATATAGCAAGCAACAAAATAATTGCCAAAATGCTAATTAAAATTTTAAAAAATACTTTACCTTTCTTCATTCTTTTACCCCAAATATCTTTCTATAATATCAGCTATCCTTTTAGAAGCAGTACCATCTCCATAAGGATTACTTGCTTTACTCATTTTATTATATTTTTCTTTGTTATCTAATAAATCTTTTATATTATTATATATATTATTTTCTTCTGTACCTATAAGTTTTAATGTTCCTGCTTCCAAGCCTTCAGGTCTTTCAGTTGTATCTCTTAAAACTAAAACAGGTTTTCCAAGGGAAGGTGCCTCTTCTTGAATGCCACCACTATCTGTAAGAATAAGATAAGCTCTATTCATAAAATTATGAAAATCTAAAACATCAAGTGGCTCTATTAAACTAATCTTTTCATTATTCCCTAATATTTTATTTGCAAGTTCTCTTATTGCAGGGTTTTTATGCAAAGGATATATAACTTTAATATCTTTATACTCATTTACTATTTTTAAAACAGCTTTAAAAATATTTTCAAAAGGCTTACCACTATTTTCCCTACGGTGAGCTGTAAGTAATATTAATCTATCATTTCCTACCCAATCTAATTTATCATTATGATAATCTTTTGCCACAGTTGTTTTTAAAGCATCTATAGCTGTATTTCCTGTTACAAATATACTGTCTTCTGCTTTACCTTCTCTTAATAAATTTTCCTTTGATTTTAAAGTTGGAGCAAAATGAAGCCTAGCTATAATACCAGTAGCTTGTCTATTGAACTCCTCTGGAAATGGAGAGTAAATATTATTGGTTCTAAGGCCAGCTTCCACATGTCCAACTGGTATTTGCATATAAAAAGCACTCAAAGAAGTTGCAAACGTAGTACTTGTATCACCATGTACTAATATCAAATCTGGTTTTTCTTTTTCTAAAACTTCTTTTATTTTTGACATAATATTTATTGTAATATCAAATAAAGTTTGATTACTTTTCATTATATTTAAATTATAATTTGGTTTAACGTTAAAACATAAAAGAACTTGTTCAAGCATCTCTTTATGTTGACCTGTTACACAAACAACAACTTCTATATCTTTCCTTTTTTTTAATTCATTAACTAAAGGACACATTTTTATAGCTTCAGGTCTTGTCCCAAATACAAGCATTACTTTTTTCATAACTCCTCCTAATATTTTTTATCTTTTTTTATTATATGTGTTGAATATTCATTAATATCAATATTACTTTTTACAACCTTACCTGGAATTCCAGCTATTAAACTTTTTGTTGGAGCATCTTTTGTTACAACACTATTAGCACCCACAAAACACTCTCTTCCTATATGTACATTACCAAATATTTTAGCTCCTGTAGCTATATAGCAAGAATCTTCTATTACCGTAACTCCCTCGTTTGCCTTATTTCCACCAATAGTTACACAAGTACCAATAATACAATTTTCCCCTATTTTAGCATCTTTATGTATTACTACAGAAATTCCACCATAACCTAACTTTGTTCCTTTTCCTATTTCACATTGATATGGTATCCAAGAATTAAAAAATAAGTATATCAAACCTTGGAAAAATAGTGGAATAAATGGAATTTTATGTCTATATAGCCAATTAGCTATATAATATAACTTAATAGCTGTCAAAATATTTCACTCCTTTATATCTATAATTTATATGCATTTTTCATATTACATATATTTTTTGTATCTAAAATAATTTTATTTTTTATTTTTTCAACATTTTCTTTAATTTCGTTATGTGAATTCATTATCACAATAATTTCGATATCTTTTATAAATTCTTCAAAATCTTTATATTGATTTTCTACAATTTTTCGCTTAATATAAGGATCATAAAACTTAATTTTTTTATATTCTTCACCCATAAATTCTATCATTTGAAGTGTTGGACTTTCTCTAATATCATCTACATTATCTTTATAAGTAAGGCCATAAATTCCAACTTTTGAAAAATCAGAAATATTATTTTTTTCCATTATTTGTTTTAATCTTTCTAAAACAAATTTAGGTTGTCCATCATTAACTTCTCTTGCTGCTTTTATTATATTTACAATTTCCGGATAATCTCCAACTAAAAACCAAGGATCTACTGAAATGCAATGCCCACCAACTCCAGGGCCAGGTTGTAAAATATTTACTCTTGGATGCTTATTAGCAATTCTAATAATTTCATATACATCCATTCTATCTTTTCTACAAATTCTAGATAATTCATTTGCAAAAGCAATATTAATATCTCTAAATGTATTTTCTACAACTTTTGTCATTTCAGCTGTTTTTATATCAGTAATTACAATTTCCCCTTGACAAAACGCTGAGTATAACATTTTCACTTTTTCTCCTATTTCCTTGTTATCAGCACCAATTGTTCTTGAATTATGTTCTAGTTCATATACCATATTTCCAGGTATAATTCTTTCTGGAGCGTGAACAAGATGTATATCTTTTCCTATTTGAAAACCTTTACTTTGAATTATAGGTCTTATATATTTATCAATTGTCCCCGGAGACACAGTAGATTCTATTATTAATATTGCCCCCTTATTGCAATATTCTAATACCTTTTCTACTGCTGATACAACATATTTTGGATCTATTTTTTTGTTTTCTTTTACATATGGAGTTGGAACTGATACTATATATATATCCTCATGTTGATAATCTGTTGTAAACTTTATATTAGCTTTTAATGCACTAATAAATAGTTCATCTAATCCTTTCTCATCAAATGTAGTTTGTCCTTCATTTAAAGTTTTAACTAATTCACTATTATAATCTGTACCTACAACTTCTACGCCATGTGTAGCAAACATTAAAGCTGTTGGTAGACCTATATATCCTAAACCTATTACATTAACTTTCATTTTATCCTCCTAAAATTTTACATTTATTCTTTAAAATCTTTTCGCTCTTTTATTATTCTTGCTGGTACACCTCCAACGACTTTATACGGCTCTACATCTTTTGTAACAACAGCACCAGCACCTACAACACATCCATCTCCAAGCTTTACTCCTGGCATTATTTGTGCACCATACCCTATCCACACATCATTTCCTATAATTATATCTTTTTCATATTCTCCTTGCTCCAAAATTAATTTATTTTTATTTTCATATTTATGTGTTTTTGTTCTTATATGTACATTATATGATAACAAGCAATTTTCTCCTATTATTATTTTACTATTTTTACCAGCCATTATCATTCCACTATTTATACTACTATTTTTACCTATACTTATATTATTCGAATTCATAACTTTTGTGCTCGAACCTATTCTTACATTTTTTCCTTTATTTACTTTTCGATATTTTGTATTATTATTTATCCATATTAGTAGTGATATTAATATTTTCTTCACTTACTTTTAGCTCCTTTCTATTTATAACAATATAAAAGGCTATACTAGATACTACAGCATAAATTAAATATGATATCAAATATGTATATGCATACCCAACAACACCTATATGATATAATAAAAAGAATGCTACAATATATGAAGCTGACCATATCAAATTAAGAGCAAAACATAGCCAACTTTTTCCTATAGCCTGAAATACACTTCCATATTGAGATTGGATTGCAAATAATATTGTAGAAATTATCATTATTGTAAAAGCTTTAGTATATTGTTCATAATACTCACCATAACTTTTTAGTATTATTCCTTTAGCAAAAAATAATAATATTGTACAGCCAATTGTAAATAATATTGTTATAATAATTATTTTATTATTATATCTTCTCATTTCAGTATATTTTTTATCGTTATATAATTGAGTGTATATTGGTTTTAATTGCCCTAATTGTTGTGGAATATAATTTATTATATTAAACCATTGTAAACATACGGAAAATACTGCAAATTCTTCAAGACCTATATTAGAACTAAAATAAAAATTAGTTATCCACATAACAGGTAATATAAATATGGTTGCAAAAAATGATGGTATCATTACTTTTGTTATTGCTTCTTTTATAGTACTATTCATTTTTACTTTTATGTATATTTCATACTTCTTCATATTTTTAAATAAATCATATACCATAAATATCAACATAATAAGCTGTAAAATCAATAATGAGTATATAGAACCTATTATCCCAAATAGTTTTGCCATAAGGATTCCCAAAATTATGTTAAATAGATTCGATATAATTTGAGTTTTTGCTATTTGTCTATAACTTTCAAAACCTTGCAAAGTTCCTTGTAATATTGATACAATTGCTGTAAAAAAAATAGTAAATGCAGTTATTCTTATTAAATTTTCGATTTGTATTTTACTATTTAGCATTAATGCTATTTTATCTGCAAAAATAAATACTAATATAGATATTAACATTGATGTCAAAACGTTAATTAATAATAACGTTCCTATTAAAACTCCAGCCAATTTGTTATCTTTTTCTCTATACAAAGCTACATATCTAGTAAGTGTGACACCTATCCCCGCTCCTGCAAATATCGTAAATGTTTGCACAGTATTATTAATTAATGAATAAGCTCCATACGCTTCTACTGTTAATACTCTAGCTAATATAATGTTAAACAAAGTTAATAAGACTTTTGAAATAACAGCTCCGCCTACTCCCATAATTATGCCATTCATTATTCTTTTTAAAATAGCATTATTTTCTATATAGTCTTTTATTTTACTTATTTTTGACACTATTTCTCCTCCATTAAAAAATCCTTATTTTTATATGTATTATTAAATTTAATGAATATAATCTTTTATAGCCACTATTTGAATACTATTTTTTTATTTTTAAATATTTCAATTAATTTTAAGAAAATAGTTGAAATAATAGCAATATACATGGAATTATACACAGAGCCTCTTGCCATTATAATAAAACAGCTTCCCCAACTAACACATAAACAAAATTTCATAATATAATCTTTTTTACTTATATATTTATCTAAAATAAAGAATATGATAGCCCATACTATTCCAAACACAAATCCGTAAAAATTAAAATTTGCAAATAAATCACCAAAAAACGTTGGATGAACAGAATAATTGGTATTATATAAATCTCCAGTATAAGCAGAACTCATCGTTATTGCAAAATCATCCGGTTTTAATCCAAAACAAAGCTTAGTTGGAATAAAGATAAACAATAGTCTCATATAAGTTGCACCTTGACCCAATCCTGGGAAGTTATTATCAATTTTTATAAAATAATAAAATATGTTTTTTAAAGCAAGTTCACCATCACCATTTAAAATAGAATCAAATACTTCTTCATTAAATGAAGAAAATGTATACTTACTCATAAAATTTTCAACAGTACCAGCATGTCTAAATATCCATATAGCATAAACTATATAAATACTTAAAGCACCTATAATAGTAAATAATAATATTTGTTTTATTTTTAATTTTTTATTCTTCATAATAAATATGAATATAATTCCTACCAATAAAGGTAATAAAGTCATTCTATTTTTAGTAATTAGTGAATAATATAATATAAGAAAAATAACAAAACAAGTAACTATTTTATTTTTTTTATATATACTAACAACAAATAATCCACTAACTCCAAAAAATAAAATATGTGCTATAGATTTTAAAAATTCCAATATTTTATCTAATAAAGAATTTGCATTAATACTTGCTTGATAAACATCTCCCCATGTAATATTAGTAATTCTTCCAAACATAAAAATAAAGTACATAACAAATACAAAAAAAACAATTATACATATTTTAAATATTCTTTTAAACTCGAGATTATCTTTTTCATCACCTTTTGTAATTTCAAGTTTTATTTCCTTTTCATTTGGTATTGAATTATAAATTTTATTTCTCAATATAAAAAATCTTGTCAAAATATATAAGAGTTCAAACATTAATACAAATAATGAAGCTTTATTTATTACCTCTGTAGAATATTCAGATGTATTTGACACTAATATTCCTAACAAATGTGGTATACTAAACATTATAGCTGTTACAGCCCAAAAGAATATTGAAATAGACTTTTTATTATATTCATATAATATTATAAATATACAAACTAAAAATTGTAATATTCCAAGTGTTAGCTCCATATTATACCTCTTTTGTTAACAATTTAAAAACTTCTATTTCTTTTAATACTGTATTTTTATTAGAAAATTTTTCATTTTTCGGAACATCTATTTCATTAGTTTTCTTCAAATATTTACTTAAATCAATATTAGTATTATTATTGTTTATAAATTGAACATTTGGTAAGTCACCTAATACCTTTTGACACACATATATATCAGAAGTTATAACTGGTATACCAAATGTAGCCATTTCACACATCATAACTCCTTGAGCATCTGCTCTAGTTGGCATCAATGCACATTTAGATTTATTTAAATATTGCAATATTTCTTTATGTGTTAAATTTTTTAATTCGTATTTTAGATTTTTAGGTGGTTTATTATGTTCAAAAAACTCGCCTTTACCAACAACTAAAAACTTATAATTCGGATTATTTTGAGCTAATTTATTTACTATGTCTATACAATATTTTGAACCATCAAGCATATTTCGTATTGTTATAAAATCATATTCTTTCTTGCATTTATAATCGTATGAATTATTAAGAAATTCTTCTCCTAAAGAATTATATATAACATATGATTTATCTTCATACAGTTTTTCATTTAATTTAATATTTTTTCTAAATTGGTCGTACATCCACTCACTAACAAATATAAATGTTGACTTTTTGAATTTATTCTTTAAAAATTTACTTATATACATTATTTTATATACATCATATATATTTCTAATAAATTCTTTAATTTTATTTTTATTCTTCACATATTTATAAGGTTTTGGATATACTTCTTTTGAATATAAAACTTCATGACCATGAAAAAAGAAAATTAATTTCTTTATATTATTATAGTTTTTATTTATAAACTTGCAGTGATTTCTTATATTAGGTGCATGGGATACTACCAAATCATAATCTTGTATATTCTTTTCTTTTTTAAAACTATGTAAAGAAAATACATCAATGCCATCTAAGTTATACTTTCCTTCACTTAAAGCAAAAGAGATAACATCTACATATATATTATTTTTTATATACTCACAATTTCTAGTATGTATAAATCCCTGTGAAACTTTATCATGTGTAGAATATTTTTCTGACAAAACTAAAATTTTCATATTTACATAAATAAAGCGATATATATCACCTTATTTATTCTCCTTTCTATATATTAATTTTTGTATTTAAAGATTCAGCATATTCTGTGCGATAGCTATTAATTTTTTTTTCGCATAAATATCTATCTGATATATTGACAACTTTAGTAGATATTTTGGGACAACTAAATTCAAAAATTATATTTTTAGAATATAATTTTTTATCCTTTAAATATGCTTCATTAACTATCCAATTATCTTTAATTAAAAAATTTTTAGTTAAAGATTTATCATATATCTTTATTTCTTTTTTCATTTTATTTATTATTATTTTTCTTTCACATACATTTTCAATTATACCTTTTATAGCAATTATATTTTCAGTTACATTAATATCTTTAAGAAATGAATTATATAAATTATACCATCTAAAAGTTCCTACTCTTTTGGCATTATTAGTTTCAAATAATATCGTATTATGTGCTTGACGTGATGTATAATAATCTCTTTTTTCCTTACTAATGTTATAACTGTATGTACCGGAATCTACTAAAACTTCTCTACCATCTACAATTAAATCCAAGGATAGTGAATCATTATGTGCATGTCCTTCAATATTTTTTGCATTAAAGAATAATAAATTATTTTCCCATTTGTACACAAAAATAGATTTGTTAAAGAAATAGTTCTTATTTTTATCTATACCATATACTATCTCTTTCTTGGAAGAATTTAACAATTCTTTTATAATTTTTGTTTCTTCAATACATTCTCTTTTAAAGAAAAAATTATAATATATTATTATATCTCTAGCCAAATTATAGTCTTCGTAAACTGAGAATAAATAAGCATCATCATTATCACCATAATTTAAAATTTTTCTCTCATTTATAACTATTAGCTTTAAAAATTTTAATGACTTTAATACTTTTTTATTTATAACTCTAAATAACTCTTCATCATCAATAAATGATAATGCTAATATATACATTTTAGTAACAAAAAATTGATATGAAAAACTATTTTCAATTGATATACCGTTTTCATCTATTATTCTATTAAATTTTTTTAATATCTTTATAGCTTTTTTTTCCCATTTATTAATACCAATAAATGATAGTAATTTAGAAAGCATCAATAAAGCTACCGCTTCTCCAATAAGATGATTGTTGGGTATACAATATTTTGAATAATTTATTTCATTATATAAATGAAGCCCATGCAAATATAATAAATTACTATATTTTTCATTTAGATTTTTATCTTGTAAAATTAACAATAACATAACTATATTAATTGCTCTTATAGCTACTTCAAGATTGTTATTCCAATTTATACTATATTCAAACTTATTTTTTTCTTTCCAATAATCTAAAGTACTTACAATAATATTTTTATAATAATTATTATTTGTTTGCTTATATTTAATTGCAATTGGTAATAAAAATTGTAATCTATTATTTTCCCAAATCACTTTTATGTCATCATAATTAGATATTTTTTCTTTTCTCCAAAAAATATCACTATAAATCAAATTTTCTCTTATTTTTTCATAACTAATTTTTTTATCAAATATTTGATAAAAGTTATGCCCGATATATTTTATATTAGGAATACCAATTTTCATATTTCTTAAAATACATTTTTTATTTTTATTAATAAAAAAATTTCTAATATAAAAATATTTAAACAAATCCTTTATTTTATATTCTATTCTTTTAAAGAATTCACCTTTATTTAATACTTTAAAATACAAAAAAAGTTTATTTAACATTTTTTACCACTTTTTCCTCTAACCTTTGTGCTATTTTTTTTCTAGAATAATTATTTACAATATATTTAATACAATCATTCTTTTTAATTTCATATTGTTGATAATTCTTTATCATATAATTTAATTTCACATTTAACTGTTCAAAGTTTTCTGCGTGTTCACCTAATTTACTTTCCTCTAAAATTTTAACAGAGTCACCTTTTGCAAGTAGAAGAACAGGACATCCTACTCCTAAAGCATCAAACATTTTAGTTGGTATACTATCTGTCATATTATTATTTTTTAAAGATACGAAACTGATTTTAGCGTATCTAAGTATTGTATAAACCTTGGAGTAATCTATTTTTCCCACAACAGATATATTATTAAGTTTTAAACTATTTATATTATCTATTAATTTTTCTTTATATGCGCCTTCTCCAAATATTAAAAATTGAATATTATCATTCTTTATGTTATTTTTTGCTAGTTCCACCATAGCATCCAAATTTTGAGCTAATCCGACGTTACCAATATATACAATAGTAAACTTTTTATTTAAATTATATTTATCAACAATATTTTTATCAATATTAAATTTTAAAAAATCATCATCTAGACCATTTGGTATATACCAAACCTTTTTAGAATTTTTACAATATGCTTTAATCTTTTTCATTTTTCCTGATGAAACCGTAGTAATATAACTAGATTTTTTATACATAAAATCAGCAATATACTTAAATACTTTGTAATATATACTTTTCTTTTTAAAACTCTCCATCTCCAAAGCAACATCTGGCCAAATATCTCTAACATCGTAGACTAATTTTGCTCTTTTAACTTTTGATATCAAATATGCAAATATACTTATTAACGGTGGTGGTGAAGTAGTGATAACAAGATCTATTTTACCAATGCAAAAAATAGATTTAAAAAAAGATGTTATCCCAAAAATTAAATTATTTGACAATCTTTGAAATGTGCTTCCTTTTATTTTTTTAGTACTATATGAATATTTAATGTTATATTTAAAATCAAATTTCATTTCATTTATTTTATTATGCGAACTAGTTATAACTGTAACATTATGCCCACCATTACAAAAAGCTTCTGCAAAAGACTTCATTCTTTTTGTACATGGTCCTCCTTCTTTTATATTAAACTCATGCGCATGTATTAAAATATTCATTGTTATCACCCAATCTTTTCAGCAATTGTTTGTTCTTCTTGATTTCTTAAATATTCTTCCATATTATTATAATAGCTATTTTTTAATTCTTGCAATTCATCTTGTATCCCACTTTCTGTTATAGAAGCTCCCGTCTTTTTAAAAACTAGAATTATTGTTTTAAATAAAATTGTTAAATCCGTTTTAAATGTTACATGATCAACATACCAAGTATCAGCCTTTAATTTTTCTTTTACAGTTATTCCATTACGACCTTGCACTTGTGCCCATCCAGAAAGTCCTGGTAGAACTTCAGATCTTCTTCTATCTTTTTTAGTAAAATATTTACTATATTCAGAAATCCAAGGTCTTGGTCCTATAAAACTCATTTCACCTTTTATTATATTAATAAGTTGAGGCAGTTCATCAATACTTGTGCTTCTTAGTAATTTACCAAATCTTGTTACTTGATTTACTCCATCTTTATCTCTTGACATTGTTCTTAATTTATATATATTGAATTTAATCTCATTTTTTCCAACTCTTTCTTGCTTAAATATCGGAGATTGACCTTTATCCATAATCAATATAACAATACTTGCTATTAATACAATTGGTAATGTTAATATAAATAATATAATAGCAAAAAATAAATCGAATAATCTTTTTAAATACTTCTTATACATTTTATTCACCTATTACATAAAACAAAGTAAAAGGACTTTACTTCTAATATTTAATATTATATAACAGGTTAATTCTTTTTGCAAGCAAAATACGACAAAAAAACAAGATATTCCAAATATCTTGTTTTATATATCATTCGTGTTTTTGTTTGTATTTGTCGACATAATTTTACTTTTTTTGTTAAATATTCTCTTGACTAAAAAACTAATAATTAGATAATACATTAATGTCCCAAAAATAACTCCTAATGTATCAATAAATACATCTCTTATCTCTCCACTTCTTCCTGGAACAAATAATTGATGTATTTCATCTGTTATAGCATAAAATACACCACACAAAATACTAATTATAATATTTTTTATATAACCATACTTTCTTAAAATAATATAAATTAAATTATATATCAAAAATCCGCCTAAAGAATATAGAAGAAAATGTGCAATTTTTCTAACAAAAGGTTGCAAGCTTTCAGTTAATTTTTCTAAATTATCTTCTGAAATATCATTATAAAAAAACCTTATTATACTTGAGATAAATCCACTACTTCTATTTCCGGATACTTCACTTACTTCACTAGAAAGTTTAAAAACTGATACCATCCAAATTATAACTAAAAGAATAGATATTATTAGCCAAATATTCTCTTTTTTCATCATGTCACCTTTAAATAAAAAAGGTGCATATGAATAAATCACGTGCACCTTTTTATACTAATTCAAATTAACCAATAATGTTAGCAACAGAACCAGCACCTACTGTTCTACCACCTTCACGAATAGCGAATTTTAATCCTTTTTCGATTGCGATAGGAGTTATAAGTTTGATTTTCATTGTCACATTATCTCCAGGCATAACCATTTCTAATGGAGTACCATCAGATGATTTTAATTCTTCCATAACACCTGTAACGTCAGTTGTTCTGAAATAGAATTGTGGTCTGTAACCTTTGAAGAATGGAGTATGTCTTCCACCTTCTTCTTTAGTTAGTATGTAAACTTCAGCTTCAAAATCAGTATGTGGTTTTATTGAACCTGGTTTAGCAATAACTTGACCTCTTTCGATTTCATCTCTTTGAACACCTCTTAGAAGAACACCAGCATTATCACCAGCTTCTGCTTGAGCAAGTTCTTTTCTGAACATTTCGATACCTGTTACAACTGTTTTTCTAGTTTCTTCAGAAAGTCCAACGATTTCAACTTCTTCAGATAATTTTAAGATACCTCTTTCAATTCTACCTGTAGCAACTGTACCTCTACCTGTGATAGTGAATACATCTTCAACTGGCATTAAGAAAGGTTTATCTGTATCTCTTTGTGGAGTTGGGATATATGTATCAACAGCTTCTAATAAATCTTTGATACATTTGTATTCTGGAGCTTCTGGATCTTTAGAAGTAGATTCTAATACTTTTAAAGCAGAACCTTGAATTACTGGAGTAGTATCACCTGGGAAATCATATTTAGATAATAGATCTCTTATATCCATTTCAACTAATTCTAATAATTCTGGATCGTCAACCATATCACATTTGTTCATGAATACAACTATATATGGAACACCAACTTGTCTTGCAAGAAGAATATGTTCTCTTGTTTGTGGCATTGGACCATCAGCAGCAGATACAACTAGGATTGCACCATCCATTTGTGCTGCACCAGTAATCATGTTTTTAACATAGTCAGCATGTCCTGGACAGTCAACGTGTGCATAGTGTCTATTTGCTGTTTCGTATTCAACGTGAGCTGTAGATATTGTTATACCTCTAGCTCTTTCTTCAGGAGCACCATCGATTTGATCATATGCTCTAAATTCTGCTCCACCTGTTAAGCTACAATATTTAGTTATAGCAGCTGTAAGTGTAGTTTTACCATGGTCAACGTGACCTATAGTACCAATGTTAGCATGTGGTTTGTTTCTTTCAAACTTTGCTTTTGCCATTTTAAAATTCCTCCTTAAATATCACATTTAATGTCTAAAAGACATCATTTTATAAATATAATTTTACTACATTTAAAGGTATTTTGCAATACCTTTAAATGCTTTTTTGCTTATTTTAGTTATTATTCTTCAGATTTTTTTCTGCTAGACACAATAGTTTCTAAAACAGATTTTGGAACTTCTTCATAGTGAGATGGTTCCATAGAGTATACTCCTCTACCTTGAGTTTTAGAACGTAAGTCTGTAGCATAACCAAACATTTCTGAAAGTGGTATAAATGAATGTATAGTTGTAGTACCTTGTACTGTATCCATACCTTCCATTCTTCCACGTCTTGAGTTTACATCACCAATAACATCTCCCATATATTCTTCTGGAACAATGATATCAACTTTCATTATTGGTTCAAGTAAAACTGCTCCACCTTGACGACAAGCTTCTTTAAATGCCATAGATCCAGCAACGTGGAATGCCATTTCAGAAGAGTCAACGTCATGGTAAGAACCATCAACTAAAGCAACCTTAACATCAACAACTGGATAACCAGCTAAGATACCAGATTTCATTGCATCTTGAACACCTTCATCAGTTGGTTTAACATATTCTTTAGGAACAACTCCACCAACGATTCTAGATTCAAATGAATAACCTTTACCTGGTTCATTTGGTTCAACTTCTAACCAAACGTGACCATATTGACCTCTACCACCAGATTGTCTGATGAATTTACCTTCAACTTTTACAGGTTTCTTTATTGTTTCTTTATAAGCAACTTGTGGTTTACCAACGTTTGCTTCAACTTTAAATTCTCTTTTTAATCTATCAACGATGATATCTAAGTGTAATTCACCCATACCAGCAATGATAGTTTGGCCTGTTTCTTGATCTGTATATGTTCTAAAAGATGGATCCTCTTCTGCTAATTTTTGTAATGCAATACCCATTTTTTCAGAATCAGCTTTAGATTTTGGTTCTATAGCTATATCTATAACTGGTTCTGGGAACTCAATAGATTCTAATATAATTGGTGCATTTTCATCACAAATTGTATCTCCAGTTACAACATCTTTTAAACCAACTGCACAAGCAATATCTCCAGCATATACTTTATCTATATCTTGTCTAGAGTTTGCATGCATTTGAATAAGTCTTCCTATTCTTTCTTTTTTACCTTTATTAGCGTTTAATACATATGAACCACTTTCTAATGTTCCAGAATATACTCTAAAGAAAGTTAATTTACCAACATATGGATCAGTCATTATTTTAAATGCTAATGCAGAGAATGGTTGATCATCAGCTGATATTCTTTCTTCTTCAGTTCCGTCTGCTAATACACCTTTTATATGAGGTATATCAGTTGGAGCTGGCATATAATCAACAATATCATCAAGTAATTCTTGTACACCTTTATTTTTATATGAACTTCCACAAGTAACTGGAACCATTGTACCAGCTATAGTAGATTTTCTTATAGCAGCTTTCATTTCTTCGATTGAAATGTCTTCACCGCCAAGATATTTTTCCATTAAATCATCGTCAACTTCTGCAATATGCTCTAGTAACTCAGTTCTATATTTTTCTGCTAATTCCTTCATGTCTTCTGGAATTTCTTCATGTCTAACATCTTTTCCAAGATCATCATAATGTACTAAAGCTTCCATTTTTAATAAGTCAACAATTCCTTTAAAGTTATCTTCTTTTCCAATAGGTAATGCAATTGGCACAGCATTTGCTTGTAATCTTTCTCTTAATTGTTTTACGCAATTATAGAAATCAGCACCTGTGATGTCCATTTTATTAACATATACCATTCTTGGTACATTATATTTATTTGCTTGTCTCCAAACAGTTTCTGATTGTGGTTGAACGCCACCCTTAGCACAAAGTACTGTAACAGAACCGTCTAGTACTCTAAGAGATCTTTCAACTTCTATTGTAAAGTCAACGTGTCCTGGAGTGTCTATTATATTTATTCTGTTATTGTTCCAAAAACAAGTTGTTGCAGCTGAAGTAATTGTTATACCTCTTTCTTGTTCTTGAGCCATCCAGTCCATTGTTGCTTCACCTTCATGAACTTCACCTATTTTATGTGTTTTACCAGTATAAAATAGTATTCTTTCAGTAGTAGTAGTTTTACCAGCATCAATATGTGCCATGATACCGATATTTCTTGTCCTCTCAAGAGGATATTCTCTACCTGCCATTTATTTTCCTCCTTTGCATTAATATTACCATCTGTAATGCGCAAATGCACGGTTTGCTTCTGCCATTTTGTGAGTATCTTCTTTTTTCTTGAATGCAGAACCTTGTGAGTTTATAGCATCCATAATTTCTCCTGCTAACTTTTCTTCCATGCTATGTTCATTTCTTTTTCTAGCATATTCTACAAGCCATCTAATTGCAAGAGATTGTTTTCTATCAGCTCTAATTTCCATTGGAACTTGGTATGTAGCTCCACCTACACGTCTTGCTTTTACTTCAAGAGCAGGTGTAACATTTTCTAAAGCTTGTTGGAATGCATCTAAAGCTTCTCTTCCTGTCTTTTCAGCTACAATATTAAAAGCACCATAAACAATCTTTTGAGCTGTTACTTTTTTACCATCCCACATAACTTTGTTTATAAGTTTTGTTACAACTTTAGAATTGTAAACTGGATCTGGCATAACTTCTCTTTTTGTAATATGTCCTTTTCTTGCCACTTTTCTTCCCTCCTTATATAAATTTTAAACTTAAATTAAGTCTATAGGTACTCAAAAATTTTTAATTTCTGTAAGGGCTCTTTGTTTAATATATTTTAAACTTAAGCGCCTAACTTAAAACTATTTTTTCTTTGCTCTTTTTGCACCATATTTTGATTTTGCTTGCATACGATTTGCAACACCTGCTGTATCAAGCACACCTCTAACAATGTGATAACGAACACCTGGAAGATCTTTAACCCTTCCTCCTCTGATTAGAACAACACTATGTTCTTGTAAGTTATGTCCTATTCCTGGGATATATGCAGTTACTTCCATTGTATTAGAAAGTTTTACTCTGGCTACTTTACGAAGAGCTGAGTTTGGTTTTTTAGGAGTTTGAGTTTTAACAACTGTACAAACACCTCTTTTTTGTGGAGAAGATTGATTAGTAGCAGCTTTTTTTCTTAAGTTATAACCTCTTTGTAAAGCTGGTGATTTAGATTTAGTTACTTTATCTTCTCTACCTTTTCTAACTAATTGGCTAAATGTAGGCACTTTAAGTTCACCTTCCTTTCTTCCTATGCATTATGTAAAATTCACATAATACATATTTAATTATAATAAAAAATTAGCATAAAGTCAATGTTTTTTACGTATTTTTACATAAATATTACATTTTTTACAAAAATAGTGCAGAGAAATTTTCTCTGCACTATTATAATCATCCTACGACTTTACTATTACTATTGTCAATTGCAATAATATCATACGTCTTGTCAATCATATCTTTTATAAGGCTATATTGATGTGTACAAATAAGAATAAATCTCTTTTTATCCCTATTACAATACTCCTTAATAAACTCTACAACTTTCCTTGCATTATTTACATCTAGGCTACCAATTGGTTCATCAATACATACCAAATCAGAATTACCTAAATTATATAATGTTCTTGCAATTAAAGCTCTTTGCAGTAATCCATTTGAAAGTTCTTTGCAAGAGACCTTACTTAATGAATCCACAGTTTTAAACTTATTGCCAAGTTGTATACCCAAAATGATTTCAACAAGCTTATTACAATCAACATTTTCTCTTGGCTCAAGTGTTATCTCTTCTAAAAGATTACCAGATCCAAGCTTTGACTCATCATTAAAATATCTTACAGAAATAAGTTTTTCTGAAGAATCATTAACTTTGATGTCACCAGCCAAGATCTTCACCAATGTAGACTTTCCTACTCCACTATCGCCTTTTAGTAAAGTTAAATCACCTCTTTTCAGTTTTATATACTCTTTAGAAGCCAAATGAAAATTTGTAAGACTATAAGTATGCAAAAAAGGTTTAACAACCAAAGTATCATTTTGGTAAGGTCTCTCTTTTACCTTTACATTCTCATGATATACTTCAATTATTTTTTTGTAATCCTCTTCATACTTTTCATATTCCATTTGATCATCAAATAAATTAAACATACGTCTTATTTGAAGGCCAATACTGGAAACTATTCTGGAAAACAATTGCGATATTGCTACAGCATTTAGAAACCTTTCAGGGGTTAATCCACTTACTCCCTTTTCCAAACACATAAACAAAACCATAACTACTACGCCCAAAGAGTTAACAAATGACACTAAGACTTCATCTAAGCTTTTCTTTTTAAGCTCCGATAAAGTTATCTTCAATTTTTTAGCTTGCGCAACAGATAGATGGTTAAGCATAAAATTAGAATGCTTAGCGCTCATTGGCTCTACTTCCTGTAAATCTCTCTTTGCATTCTCGATGTCATCATCGAGCGGACGAGAAACCACGTGATAATTTTCTGTATGCTTAATTCTTTTACTCTGTAGTATTATACTAAATAAGATAACTAATCCAACGATTAAGTATAATACAAAAGTGTTTTCTACCTGCTCTTTTGCAAGTTGTATCAAGCTTGCAAAAGTAAATAAAAACAAAAGATTATTGAAAACACTATTTATAACCCCATCTCTGCATTTTAAAAATTTAGTTAAATATTCTGATACAGAGTTTAGAATTATAACTCCTGGCATTGTTTGATTTATGCCATCTTTTTGTATTTCAACCTTATCCCTAGTATAATTTAGAATATTGTTTGAAATACATATGATGTTCTCGTTTATATACCTCTTTAAGACATCGAAGTTTAATTTGGTAAGATTTCTAAGAGCTGTACCAATCGGGTTAAAAAGCACCCAAATGATCAAAAGAGATACTGCTAACACCACGTTTTGCGTTATTAATGATGTCGCTAAAGCTAAAACTACTGCTGGCATTTGGTAAATGACTTCTTCTAAAAAGTCAAAAACCAAATTTAATACCCACAACTTTTTTGCCCGTTTGGGTAATTTTAAAAATTCATCATGCTTAAAAAATAAATTTTTAAAATCACATATACGTCCTAACAAATTCCTTTCCTTGACCACAAAAAGCCCTCCTAGTTCTATTTATTTTGTAGAAATTAAAATAATCGTCCTAACTCCTCCTTTATTAAAAATCAGATACATGTATCCCTACAATTATATTATATCATGTTTCCAATATTATGTCAATTTAGCCCTTTACATATATCTAAAAATGAAATTCGACAAATACATTTTTTCAAACTTGAAATAATTTTAATAAAGTATTATAATTGCATATGATTTTATATTGCTAATCATTTTTATTATGTGGCAGATTGAGTCATGAGCAACTTGGGCATGTATCTTTATTTGATAGTTGTATGTTTCTTTGCAAACAAACCTTAAATTTTATATTCTACTTTTGTATTTCTTTATTTAGTTTATCATATTTTGATAAAAGAAAAATAAAGCATATAATAAATAAATGTTACATGCTTTATCTTTAACTCTTGTTTCTCAAAACTTTATTCTTACTCCTTCTATCAAACCAAAAATTGTAGATAAAAACCAAATAAGAATAGAAAAATTACACAAAATTATTATCTTTTCAAATTAGAACAGCTATTCATACTGTTATATTATTACTTTTTAAATATAATATATGTATCTAAAATGTTATAATAAACAAATTTTGTAGCATTTCTATCCAAATAAGAAGTATAATCACCATCTCTTAAAACCCTTATTGTTTTATCTGGTACATCAGATATTCCTTCCACTTTAAACTCAACCAAGCTCTCATTTTTGTTATTATCAAGTATAGATTTCAATTTTGTATTAAAATCAGACATATTATCAATGTAGCTATTATTTTTTATATAATAATTATTGTTATTTGATGTAGATTGTGGAAGTATATTTTCTTCATCTATAGTATGTGATTCCTTTATTTCTTCGCTAGTTATATTAAAATATGAATGTACAACTACATTTTCATCTACTGATTCAATAGACTTATTAGATGTTAAATCTGTATGATACCACTCACCATCTATTTCTACTAAATTCCAAGCATGAGGTTCAGATTTTAAGCTTCCAGATACAACTATCGAATTAATACCTGCTCTATCAAGCAAAACTTGTAAAGCCTTTGCAATACCATCACACACAGCTGATTTTTCAACTAAAGCACCATATATATTATGGCATTTATTTGGTATATCACTTATTTTCTCATACTTGTAATAGCTAATACTTTCACCAAGATAATCATGTATTTTTACTTCATTATTGAAACTTTCTCCCTCTATTATATTACATTCACTTATTATGTTATTTATAATTACGTCTATTTCGTTTATCTTTTCATTTAATTGTTCCATATTTTCATAACTATAATTTAAGCGAAGTCTAATTCTAGTTTTAGATAAAGTTTCTATTGATTCAACTGAATACTTTTCCTCTAAATAAAAGACTTCTGGATGGTCAAGCAAAAATTTATGAAGTGCAATTTCTACATCCTTCATTGCTGTTTCAGAATCTATATAGTTATATTCTTTTAAATCTATCTCACTACTTAAGTCTTTAACACCATTTGCAATAGCAGTATATATAATTTTTTGTTCTTCTGTTAATGTATTAAAATAAAAAGAATTGTTTTTTATTCCCAGTTTATTTATGCTAAAATCAGATGTATAAGGCTCTACTTTATCAGATGAAAACATTCCTTTAATATCACTAATCATTAAACTTATGTTATTTAATAATTTAGGATTTCTATATATTACAAACACAGAACCTATAAGTATAACACATATTATAAATACTGTTAAAAACTTTTTCATTATTTATTACTCCCCTTATTTTAGTATATAACTTATTTTAGTATATATACCAACAAATTTCAATGAAAAAAAGAAATTTAGTGTTTATTTTACTAAATTTCTTTTTTTACATTATTCTTTTATCTCGTTAAATATATATTCTTCTGTAGAGACATTATCTGAAGTAGTATCTGGTTCATCGCTTTCAATTTTAATGCTATCATAATCGATTATTCCAGTACCAGCAGGTATTAATCTACCAATTATAACATTTTCTTTAAGTCCAAGTAATTTATCAACTTTTCCTTTTACTGCTGCATCTGTTAATACTCTAGCAGTCTCTTGGAATGATGCTGCAGATAAGAATGAGTCTGTTTGTAATGCTATCTTTGTTATACCTTGTAGTGTTTTTTGTCCTTTTGCAACTTTCTTTCCTTCAGCCATTGCTACTTTATTAGCATGGTTAAATTCTGTCATATCTACAGTAGTTCCTGTAATTAGAGAAGTTTCACAAGCATCTACTACTAATATTTTTCTTAGCATTTGTCTTCCAACTATTTCAATATGTTTATCATTTATATGAACACCTTGTGTTCTATATACTTTTTGAACTTCATCTATTAAATAGTTTTCAACTGCTACATCGCCATTTATACGTATTATATCATGAGGATCAAGTGAACCTTCAGTTATTCTATCTCCAGCTTTTACAACTGAACCATCAGTAACTACAAGTCTCATTCCATATGGAATAATATATTTTTCTACATATTTATCATCACGAGTAACAATAACTTCTTTATTAGAACCATGTTCGCCTAGAGTTACTGTACCATCTATTTCAGTAACCATAGCAACGCCCTTAGGTTTTCTAGCTTCAAATAATTCTTCAACTCTAGGAAGACCTTGTGTTATATCAGATCCTGCAACACCACCACTATGAATTGTTCTCATTGTAAGTTGGGTACCAGGTTCACCTATAGATTGAGCAGCTATTATACCAATTGCCTCACCTGGTGTAATAGGTTCACCAGTAGCAAGGTTCTTACCATAACATTTAGCACAAACTCCTCTAACAGATTCGCAAGTAAATGCAGATCTAATTTTTACTCTTTGTACTCCTGTTTTTATAATTTTATCTGCAATATCTTCAGTAACATATGTATTGTGAGGGAATAACACATTACCATTTTCATCAGTTATATCCTCAGCTAAATATCTACCTTCAATTCTTTCAGATAATTTTTCAATTGGTTCTCCACTTTCCATGATTGATTCAACATAAAATCCTTCATGTGTTCCACAATCATCTTCCATTACAATTACATCTTGGTTAACATCAACAAGTCTTCTTGTTAAGTAACCAGAGTCAGCAGTTCTTAAAGCTGTATCAGCAAGACCCTTTCTTGCACCATGTGAAGCGATAAAGAATTCTATAACGTCTAGACCTTCTTTAAAGTTAGATTTTATAGGTAACTCTATTGTTCTACCCATTGTATCAGCCATAAGTCCACGCATACCACCAAGTTGTCTAATTTGAGTTGGGTTACCTCTAGCACCAGTATTTGCCATCATTTGTAATGGATTCATAATGTTAGGGTTATTCATTATCTCTGCTTGTATTTTATCTGTTGCATTAGACCATATTTTGATTATTTCGTTATATCTTTCCTCATTAGAAATAAGTCCACGTTTATAGTTTTTACTTACTACTTCTGCGTCTTCAGCAGCTTTAGCAAGAATTTGAGGTTTATTTTTTGGTATTTCAATATCAGAAACAGATATTGTAACAGCAGCTTGTGTTGAATATTTATATCCATTTTCTTTTATATCATCTAACACAACAGCTGTTTTTGCTATACCGTGTTTTGCTATACATTTATCAACTATTTGTCCAAGTTGTTTTTTCTTAACTTCAAAATCAATTTCTAATTTTAAATAGTTTTCTTCTTTACTTCTATCAACATATCCAATATCTTGAGGAATATAACTATTGAATATAAGTCTTCCAGCAGTAGCATCTATTATTCCAGTATATTTTTTACCATCTATTTCCTTTGATACCTTTACTTTGATAGGAGCATGCATTCCTATGAATTTTTCATCATAAGCCATCATTACTTCATCAACACTTGAAAATATCTTTCCTGCGCCAGGTTCATCATCTATTTTTACAGTTAGATAGAAACTTCCTAGTATCATATCCATTGAAGGAACTGCAACTGGTTTACCATCTTGTAATTTAAGTAAGTTATTTGAAGCAAGCATTAACATTTTTGCTTCTGCTACAGCTTCTGGTGATAATGGAACGTGTACTGCCATTTGGTCACCATCAAAGTCAGCATTAAATGCTGTACAAACAAGTGGATGTAATTTTATTGCTCTACCTTCAACTAAAACTGGCTCAAAAGCTTGAATACCAAGTCTATGTAATGTAGGCGCACGGTTTAATAGAACAGGTCTATCTTTTATAACGTCCTCTAAAACATCCCATACTTCAACTGCTGTTCTTTCAACCATTCTTTTTGCATTTTTAATATTAAATGCTAAACCTCTTTTTACAAGTTCTTTCATAACAAAAGGTTTAAATAGTTCAAGAGCCATCTCTCTTGGTAATCCACATTGATGTATTTTTAGTGCTGGTCCAACAACTATAACTGAACGTCCAGAATAGTCAACACGTTTACCAAGTAAGTTTTGTCTAAATCTACCTTGTTTACCTTTTAACATGTCTGATAGAGATTTTAAAGCTCTTCCACCAGCACCAGTTATAGGTCTTCCACGTCTTCCGTTATCAATTAATGCATCAACAGCTTCTTGAAGCATTCTTTTTTCATTTCTTACTATTATATCTGGAGCTTCTAATTCAAGTAATCTTTTTAATCTGTTATTTCTGTTAATAACTCTTCTATATAAATCATTAAGATCAGAAGTTGCAAACCTACCACCATCAAGTTGTACCATTGGACGCAAGTCTGGTGGTATTACAGGTAATGCTTCTAATATCATCCATTCTGGCTTATTACCTGATTCTATAAATGCATCAACTGTTTCAATTCTTTTTATAAGTTTTGCACGTTTAGCACCAGTTGATTTCTCTAATTCTTTTTTTAGACTTTTTTGTAATTTAACTAAATCTATTTTTTGTAATAGTTCTCTGATAGCTTCTGCACCCATGCCAACTCTTAAACTATCAGGTCCATATTTTTCTAAAGCTTCTCTATATTCTTTTTCATTTATAACGTCGCACTCTTTAAAACCTGTATCTTTAGCATCTAAAACTACATAAGAAGCGAAGTATAATACTTTTTCTAAAGCTTTAGGAGACATATCTAGTATAAGGCCCATTCTACCTGGTATTCCTTTAAAGAACCAGATGTGTGAGACAGGGCAAGCAAGTTCAATATGCCCTAGTCTTTCACGTCTTACTTTTTTCTTTGTAACTTCAACACCACATCTATCACAAATGATGCCTTTATATCTTACTTTCTTGTATTTACCACAATAACATTCCCAATCTTTTGTTGGTCCAAATATTTTTTCGCAAAATAGACCATCTCTTTCAGGTTTTAAAGTTCTGTAGTTGATAGTTTCTGGTTTTTTAACTTCTCCTTTTGACCATTCCCTAATCTTTTCTGGAGAGGCAAGACCAATACTTAATCTATCAAAATTATCCATATCTTGCATACTTTAAATTCCTCCTTATAAACTATACTTCGTCTTCATCAACATCAATAAAATCTTCATCTAATGTATCTTCATCATCTATAATTTCGCCCTCTTCATCTTCTAAAGACATACCAGCAAAATCACTATCTGTAACTGCTAATTCTTCGTCTTCATCAAAGTTTGGCTCAATACCATCTGTATCATCTTCCATTGATTCTCTAAGTTCAAGTTTTTGATCTTCTCTATACATTTGAAGGTCAAGTCCTAAGCTTTGAAGTTCTTTTGTAAGAACTCTAAATGACTCAGGAATACCTGGTTTTGGTATACTTTCACCTTTAACAATAGCTTCATATGTTTTTAAACGTCCAACGATATCATCAGATTTTACTGTAAGCATTTCTTGTAAAGTATAAGACGCACCATATGCTTCAAGTGCCCAAACTTCCATTTCACCAAACCTTTGGCCACCAAATTGAGCTTTACCTCCAAGTGGTTGTTGAGTAACAAGTGAATATGGTCCGATTGAACGAGCATGTATTTTATCTTCAACCATATGATATAGTTTTAACATATACATATAACCAACTGTTACTTCCGCATCTAGTAATTCACCAGTTCTACCATCACGAATTGGGAATTTTCCTGTAGGATTTAATCCTTGCTTTTTAAATAATTCTACTATATCAGATTCTTTTGCACCATCAAATACTGGAGTTGCAACTTTCCATCCAAGTTGTTTTGCAACATAACCTAAATGTGTTTCAAGTAATTGTCCAACGTTCATACGAGATGGTAATCCAAGTGGATTTAATACTATTTGTAATGGTGTACCATCTGGTAAATATGGCATATCTTCTCTTGGTAAAATTCTAGATATAACACCTTTGTTACCATGACGTCCTGAAAGTTTATCACCAACAGCAATTTTTCTTTTTTGTGCAATATATATTCTAACTACTTTATGAACTCCTGCTGCAAGTTCATCACAATTTTCTCTTGTAAATATTTTTACATTTACAACTGTACCAGATTCACCATGTGGTACTCTAAGAGATGTATCTCTAACTTCTCTTGCTTTTTCACCAAATATTGCACGTAATAATTTTTCTTCTGCAGTAAGTTCTGTCTCACCCTTAGGAGTTACCTTACCAACAAGTATATCACCAGGTCTTACTTCAGCACCAATACGAATAATTCCATTTTCATCAAGATCTTTTAATACATCGTCACCAACATTTGGAACTTCTCTTGTAATTTCTTCAGGTCCAAGTTTTGTGTCTCTAGCTTCACAATCATAATCTTCAATATGTATTGTTGTAAGGACATCATCTCTAACTAAATCTTCAGAAATTAGTATGGCATCCTCATAGTTATAACCTTCCCAAGTCATAAAGCCTACTAAGATATTTTTACCTAATGCTAATTCTCCATTTTCAGTTGATGGACCATCAACAATAACATCGCCTTTTTTAACCTTTTCACCTTTTACAACAATTGGTTTTTGGTTAATACAAGTACCTTGGTTTGATCTTTGATATTTTATTAGATGATATTCATCTTTTCCTGTTTTTGTATCAATTACAACTTTATTTGAATCAACATATGAAACAACACCATCATTTTTAGCTGTTATAACTATTCTTGAATCAACTGCTGCTTTATATTCTATACCAGTTCCAACAATTGGACTTTCAGATTTTATTAATGGAACTGCTTGACGTTGCATGTTAGCACCCATAAGAGCACGTTTAGCATCATCATTTTCAAGGAATGGTATCATAGCTGTTGCAACTGAAACAAGTTGTTTTGGAGATACATCCATAAGATCAACTTTTTCTTTTTCAATTTCAAATATTTCATCTTGATGTCTTACTTTAACTCTTTTATTTAAGAATCTATTTTCTTCATCAAGTGGTTCATTTGCTTGAGCAACAACATATCTATCCTCATCTTCTGCTGTTAAATAAACAACTTCATCAGTAATTTTTCCTGTTTCTTTATCTATTACTCTATATGGTGTTTCTATAAAACCATATCTATTTATTCTTGCAAATGTAGAAAGCGAAGATATAAGTCCTATGTTAGGTCCTTCTGGAGATTCAATTGGACATAGTCTTCCATAATGTGTATGGTGAACGTCACGAACCTCAAATCCTGCTCTTTCTCTAGATAAACCACCAGGTCCAAGTGCAGATATTTTTCTTTTATGTATAAGTTCTGCAAGAGGATTGATTTGATCCATGAATTGTGATAATTGAGAACTACCAAAGAATTCTCTAATTGAACCTACTATTGGTTTTATATTTATTAGAGTTTGTGGTGTAGCAATATCAAGATCTTGAGTAGCCATTCTTTCACGTACAACTCTTTCAAGTCTTGCAAGACCAATTCTAAATTGATTTTGTAATAACTCACCAACGCATCTTACACGTCTATTTCCTAAATGGTCTATGTCATCAACTCTTCCCATACCATGTCTAAAGTTTAAGAAATAGTTAATTGATGCCATTATATCATCTAAAGTAGCACATTTTACTACTAGTTTTTCTCTATTTAGTTTTATTTGTTTTCTTAAAGTTTTTTCATCCGCATCTTTGTATTTTTCAAGTAATTCTTTAAGTGCTGGTAAATATACTTCCTCTTTTATTACTTCTTTATCTATCTCCATACCTAAATATTTTGATATATTAACTGTATTATTACCAATTACTTTTACTTTTTTATCATCTCTTTTTACATAAACAACATTTATACCACTTTGTTTAATTTCTTCAGCAACTTCTTCTTTTATTACTTCTCCAGCATTTACAAATATTTCTCCGGTTTCTGGATTAACTATATTCTCTGCAGCTATCTCGCCAGTGATTCTATTTGCAATGCTTAATTTTCTATTATATTTATATCTACCAACTCTTGCTAAATCATATCTTCTTGGCTCATATAATAATCCAAAAAGTAAGCTTTTTGCAGCATCAACATGTAGAGGCTCACCTGGTCTAATCTTTTTATAAATTTCAAGTAAAGCTTCATCTTGAGTTTTAGCTGGATCTTTATATAATACTTCATTTAATAAATCATCTTCAAATAATTCCATTATTTGAGTATCAGTCTCAATTCCTAATGCACGTATAAGTGTTGTTAGAGGAACTTTTCTAGTTCTATCTACTCTAGCGTATAACATATCAGATGAGTCTGATTCAAGTTCAATCCAAGTTCCACGGTTTGGCATAATAGTAGCAGCATATAAAAATTTACCTGCTTTATCCCTTTCTGCAGCAAAATATACACCTGGAGAACGTACTAATTGAGATATAACAACCCTTTCTGCTCCATTAATCAAGAAAGTACCATTATCTGTCATTATTGGTAAATCACCTAAGAATATTTCTTGCTCTTTGATTTCACCAGTTTCACGATTGATAAGTCTTACTTGTACTTGTAATCTTGATGAATAAGTTGTATTTCTCTCCTTTGCTTCTTCTATAGTGTACTTAGTTTCTTCCTCTAATCTATAGTCAACAAATTCTAGTAATAAATTACCAGAGAAATCACTTATCGGAGAAGCATCAGATAAAACGTCTTTAAGTCCAGACTTTAAAAACCATTCATAAGATTGTTTTTGAATGTCTATTAAATCAGGCATATCAACAACTTCTTTGATTTTTGAAAAACTCATTCTTTTTGCTTTTCCATTGATTACTTCATGAACCATTTTTATACCCCCACACATATACACATTAAAAAGGCGACAAAAACCCAAATTAGTTAACATAACTAATTTGAATCTCTTTTATACACCTTTTAATTAACTTTTTATAAACATTTTTCTCAACTATTTCAACCATCCTTTGTATTGTAGTTTACATAGTAATTTCTAATAGAAACAATATTTATAGTATTATAACACAATAACATAAAAAAAGTCAACGAATTTTTCAAAAAAGCTTTACTTTTTAGTAAATTTATACACCGATAAAAGAACTTCCGGCTTAACCGGTAGTAATATTTTAAAATAAATTTTGAAATTGTTTTACAATTCCATTAACCAAAAATTGTGACATTTTTAAAATTTCTATTTGAACCTTATCAAAAGCATTAATGTCTCCTATATAGTCACCTTGTAATCTTCTGTTTACTTCATCAGTTGTAAGACGTAAATGTTCATATAACATTTTACGCATTTCTTCTTTTGGATAAAAAGGATTTATACTATTAAAGGCATCAGCCATTTCATCAGCATTTTTATACCATTTTGTATTTAAATTTGCTGCCTTTTCATCATTTTTATTCTTTAGTGCAACAATTAAATCCTTTCCAATTACTAAATGCTCTGTAAGTAATTGTTGAATTTTATTTGCTACAACATCTCCATAAAATCTTCTAAAAATATTAGCTATATCCTTTGGATTTTCTAAAAGACGTGCTTGTGTAGCATCTAAGTCCTTTAAATTTTCAGCAATACTTATTAAAAGCATTCGTGTCCACATAACATGTTGCTCTCACGCTAAATTCATCTGTTTTATTAACTTAACTTGATTCATACTTACTAAGTAATTTAAGTTTTGTCCATAATTTGGGTAAATATAAATTTGTTGACCAACTCTTAAATCATATGGATTTAAAGCTATATTAGTATCAATTATTTTTTGTACTGTTGTTCCATATTGCATTGCTAAATTATATAAAGTATCTCCTGGTCTTATTGTATGTAAAATTGGGTTTATTTCATTCATAATATTATTTCCTCCTAATATAGAATATTAGTGAAAATAAAAATTGTTTACACTATTTTAGAAAATATATAATTTTACCTCTAATACCTTAAAAAATTTATTTTACTATAAATATTATTCTTACTATACAATAAAAAAAGACGGATTTACCGCCTTTTTATATATTTCCTTCTTTTAATCTATCAGCTCTATCTGCAGCTATAAGTGCTTCTATTAATTCATCCATATTTCCATTAAGAAAACTTTCTAACTGATAAATAGTATAATTAATTCTATGATCTGTTACTCTACTTTGAGGATAATTATATGTCCTTATTTTTTCACTTCTTGCTCCACTTCCAACTTGTAATCTTCTTGTTGTAGCAAGTTCATTTTCTTGCTTTTCTTGTTCTATTTCATATAGTTTAGAACGTAACATTTTCATTGCAGTTTCTTTATTTTGTAATTGAGATCTTTCATTTTGACAAGCTACAACAATACCAGTTGGTATATGTGTTATTCTTATAGCAGAAGATGTTTTATTTACGTGTTGACCACCTGCACCACTTGCTCTATATGTATCAATTCTAAGATCGTTGTTATTTATTTCAACTTCTACATCTTCAACTTCTGGTAAAACTGCAACTGTAACTGTTGATGTATGTATTCTACCACTTGCTTCCGTCTCTGGAACACGTTGAACTCTATGGACTCCACTTTCAAATTTTAATTTGCTATATGCTCCTTTTCCTTTTATTATAAATGAAACTTCCTTTAAACCTCCAATACCAGTTTCGTTAATATCTATTATTTCTACTTGCCACCTTTTAAGTTCAGCATACATAGTATACATTCTATATAAATTATACGCAAATAAAGCAGCTTCTTCACCACCTGCACCACCACGTATTTCAATTATAACGTTACTATCATCATTTTGATCTTTTGGCAATAATAATATTTTTAACTCTTCTTCCATTTTTGAAAGTTTTTCTTTTGAAGAATAATACTCTTCTTCTGCAAATTCTTTCATTTCAGGATCGCTCATCATTTCTTTAGCTTCATCCATATTATTTTTCACTTGTTTATATTCTACATATTTATCAACTACATCTTTCATAGCTGATTGCTCTTTCATATATTTTCTCCAAGAATCTTGATCAGCTATTACTTCAGGATCAGATATTTTCTCAGTTAATTCGTTATACTTTTTTTCTAGTTCTTCTAATTTATCAAACATTTAAAATTCTCCTATCATTATCAATATATACGTATTTATTTTAACATAATATCTTTATTGTTTCAATATATTATATGGAAATATCGAAAAATTTAATTAAATAAAACTTGTTTATTAGCTGCTATTATTACCATTTTATAATTTTTTCTTTTACTTGTTAAATTATAATGTATTTTTAATATATTGAATCGTGGTTCAATACTGTTTTCAATATCTATATTATTTTATATGTTGACAAACAATAGACATGAATATATAATATAATCGTAACAAATAACGTAATTTTATTTAATTAAAGAAAAGGAGCAATTTATTATGCAAGTAACTCAAAAAAATTCGGCTACTCGAGAAGAAGTAAAAAATGTTAGAAGTATAAATGGTTTATTAGATGAATTAGGTGAACTTACACCAAATGAAGCAAATAACCTTATAAAATCTAATAATTGTGTGGTAAGAAAAAGAGCCATCGAGTATGCTGATAGGCAAAGTAGATTAAAACAACTATTAGCAGAAGATGATCCTAATGTTGCAGAACTTATACTCTCTTCTTTAGGAGACCTAACAGTAGAGGAAGCAAGTAAGCTATTTTTAGAAGCTTGTAGTTATAATGTAAGAGAAATGGCTTCCAAGTATGCTGATAGGCAAAGTAGATTAGCATCACTATTAGTAGAATATAACTCTAATGTTATAAACTTTATACTCTCTTCTTTAGGGGACCTAACAGTAAAGGAAGCAAATAAGCTACTTCTAGAAGCTTATAGTTATAATGTAATAAGCAAAATCTTAAAGTATACTGATAGGCAAAGTAAAATAAAAAGACTATTAGTGGAAGAAAAAGATGATGTTATATACCTCATATTAGCTTCTTTGGGAAAATTAAAAGCAGAAGAAATAAGTCCTCTTTTAGAAGCTTATAGTAAGAGAGTAAGAGATTATTCATGGGGGTCTATTAACTATCTGAGTACATTAGATAAAATATTGTTATTTAAATATTGTTCTATTAGCGAATGTGAATTAGTTACTTTAGGAGTTATACAAACACAAAAAGCAAATAAACTACTTTTATATGCTAAAGACTTTAAAATAAGAGAAATGGTTGTAAAATATGCTGATAGACAAACTAAATTGGCAGTACTATTAAAAGAAAAAGAAAATGCTGTTATAGACCTTATATTCTCTTCTTTAGGAGACCTAACAGTAGAGGAAGCAAATAAGCTACTTCTAGAAGCTTATAGTTATAAGGTAAGAGAAAATGTTATCAGGTATGCTGATAGGCAAAGCAAATTAGAACGGTTATTAGTCGAAGAAATTATTGCAGACCTTATATTCTATTCTTTAGGTGATATATCAACAGAAGAAGCGAATAAGTTACTTCTAGAAGCTGGTGATTATAATGTAAGAGAAATGGCTATCAAATATGCTGATAGACAAACTAAATTAGCACGATTATTAGTAGAAGAAACTTCTGAGGTTATTGACCCTATATTGAACTCTTTAGGTGAGTTAACAATAGAAGAAACAGATAAACTTCTAAAAGCTCATACGTTGAAAGTAATAAAATATGCAATGCTCAATGTATGTTCTGAAGGTTTAGAAGAATTAAGGGATGTAATAATTGAAAAATTAAAGTATATTAAAGAATAGCATAAAAAAGATTAATTCGATAAAATAGACTTCGTTTGAAGTCTATTTTTCGTTAATGATTGAATTATATTAACACTAATTAGAAAATTTTAAGTAAAAAAATAACCGTTAAAGCAGAATTATTGCTTTAATGGTTATTATATTTATTCCATATCATCATCATTTAAAATTTTAAGTTGTGCTTCTAACATAGAACTTACTTTTATTCTATATATTTGCATTTGTTTTTTCTTTTCTTCAAGTTCAAATTCCTTTTTTGCAATTTCAATTTTAAGACTTTCTAGATTATTTTTTGCGTCAGCTTCAGCTTGTTGTTTTATTCTTTCTGCTTCTTTTTGTGCAGCTGCTTTTATATCATCAGCTGAAGACTGTGCATTCTCAACAGTTTTATTTATTCCATCTTCTATTGATTTATAATATGATACTGAATTTTCTATATTGTATAATTTTTCTTTAAGTTCAGAATTTTCTTTGTATAAGAATTCATAGTCTTCCATTACTTTTACTAAGAAATCTTCTACATCAGCTATATCATAGCCGCCAATCTTTGTTTTCTTAAAAGTTTTATTATCTATATCTACAGGTGTTAACATATATTCCCTCCTCTTTTCAATTTAAAAAGCAGACAAAACAATGCCTGCTTTTGCTTTTATTATTTTAGCCACGAAAATGACATTTTTTGTTGTTTATATTGTGATCTTTCCAAATCATTTTGTATCTCTACATTTTTTGGCGTTATAAGATATATAAGGTTAGAAACTCTTTGTATAGTTCCTTCTACCATAAAAGTAGCTCCACTTAAAAAATCTAAGATTCTTCTTGCATCTTCTTTACCAACGTTTTCTAGATTAATTATAATAGATTTTCTACTTTTTAAATACTCACCTATTCCTTCAACTTCATCATAACAAGTTGGTTGAGTTATAACCATTTTTGAAGAAGATACTCCTGTATTCATTGGTATAACTTTAGTTTGCATATTTCTTGGTGAATATTGAGATTCTCTTTCTATATCACTAAAAGATCTTCTTTGTTTAACTGGTGGTTTTTCATATATATCTTGTACGTTTTCGTCTTCAAAGCCTTCATTTTCATCGTTAATATATTCTTCGTTTTCATCATATTCTTCAGCTTCTTGGCCGCCAACTCCTATCAAATTCATAAACTTGTTTATAATAGCCGCACTCATAATTTCCCTCCTACGATACTTTTATATACAATTATTAAACACTAAAAAATTAAATATGTCAATACTTTAGACATTTTTTTTACAAAATAGTTTACATTATTTTTATCTATAAGGATATGTAAATGGCAATCCAGAATAAAATTGTAATGGATTTACTCTTTTTCCATTTTGATATACTTCAAAATGTAAATGTGGTCCTGTTGAATTACCTGTAGATCCAACATAAGCTATTACTTGTCCTTTTGTAACTTTTTGTCCCTTAGAAACTGCTAATGAACTTGCATGTCCATAAAGAGATATATATACATTTCCATCAGTTGTATTTTTTCCGTGATTTATTATAACATAATTTCCATATCCATAACTACCATATGAAGCTGTAGTAACTGTTCCATCAGCCATTGCTTTAATTGGTTTTCTATTTATTCCACTGCCAGCAATATCAGCACCAGTATGAGCACTACCTGCTGGATTTACTAAGTTATATATTTCTCCAAATTCAGTAGTAATTACGTAATAATTTGGTACTGGCCAAGCAAAATCTCCAACGAAAACATTACCTGTTCCATTATTAGCACTGTTTTGTGCTTCTTGTGCTATTCTTGCTAATTCATCATCAACTTTTTTCTTTGCAGCTTCTCTTTTTTTAGTTAAATCATCAGAAATTGCTTGCAAATTTTCCTTTGAGTTATTTAGTTCTGCTACTTTATTTTGTTTTGCTTGTAAAGTATCATTTAAAGCTTGTGTTGATTTTTCAACATCATATTTTAATTGGTCTAACTGTAATTTTTGAACTTCTATATCTTTTTTTATATAATCTATATACTCTTTTTGATTTTTTATATTTCCTACAAGTGATCTATCATATTCTAATATGCTATTGTATACATTCATTCTAGAAAAGAAATCAGCTATTCCTTTTGATGAAAGTAAAATTTCCCATATACTAGGTATACCATTTTCATAAATTGCTCTAAGTCTTGTAGTATACATATCCTCTGCAGTATTATATAATTGTGCAGAGTCCTGTAATGCTTTTTCTTGTTTTTCTAATTTTTCATTTACTTCACTAACTTTTGCTTCAAGGCTTGCTAATTCTTTACTATATTGAGACATTTTACTATCAAGATCAGCTATATCATAAGTATATTGTGCTATTTGCTTTTCCACACCTGTTAGTTTAGAAGCATTTTCTTTTTGTTCTTGTTTAATTCTTTCAAGTTCTTGCTCATACTCATCAAGCTTAGCTGCTGTAATCTCATTAGTAAATAAAGGTGTAATAACAAACATTATCATAATTATAGCTAAAGCTTTAAACTTAATCATCCTATGTTTCATATTCCTACCTCCTACGCTTTTAGATATTTTCTAATTGAAATAGAACTTCCGAAAATACCTATAAATAGTCCTAAAACTATATATGCTATTAATATTTGATACCATATTTGTGTATAAGGAATAAATCCAAATACACCTAATGATGAACCAATTTGAGGTAATCTGGCATATAAAACTACATATGCAAGAGAAATTAATATAAATGATATAATTGCAGAAATTATTCCTATAATTGCACCTTCAACAACAAAAGGTGTTTTTATAAATCTATTAGTTGCTCCAATATATCTCATAATTACAATTTCACGTTTGTTTGAATAAACAGCTAGTTTTATTGTATTAGAAATTATAAATATACTTACTATTAAAAGTACTACACCTATTCCTAACAAAAATATATTTGCTATTTTAGATATGGCAACAACAGCTTCGATAGTTGTTTCATTATATTTTACTTTATATATTCCTTCTATCTTTTCAACTTCTGCTTTTACTTGTTGACTATCTTCTACTCTATCAAATTTTATAACAAATGAAGCTGGGAATATATTTACATTACTTAAGCCTTCTAAAAAATATTCCTGTCCTTCAAAAATTGCCTTTGCATCTTCAAAAGCTTTATCTTTATCAAGATACTCTATACTCTTTACACCAGGAATTTGTTCTAATTCGTCTCTCATATATTCTATATCTTCTTCTGTTGCACTGTCTTCAATAAGAGCTTGTAAACCTTGCTCTTCTCTTACAGTTTTTACGTTTGCATTTACGTTTTGAAATAATACTATAAATATTCCAAGAACTAACATAGTTGCACATATTATAAGCATTGTAGAAAATGTTTTTGAACTATGCTTTCTTAAATTATTATAGCCTTCTTTAAATAAATAAGTTCCTGTAGACATCTTTAGTATCCTCCTCTTTGCTCATCTTTAATAATCTTTCCGTGATCTAGAGCAATAACTCTTTTGTTTAAACTGTTAACAATATCTTTAGCATGAGTTACAACTAAAATAGTTGTACCCCTAGAATTAATTTCTAATAGAGTTTTAAAGATTTCATCTGCAGTTACTGGATCAAGATTTCCAGTAGGCTCATCTGCTATTATTATTGGAGGCTTTGTAACTAATGCCCTTGCAAGAGCTACTCTTTGTTGTTCTCCACCAGATAATTGATTTGGATAGTAGTTTTCTTTTCCTGCTAAGCCAACCATCTCTAATGCAGATTTTAACTGAGTTTTAATTTCTCTATCTGAAGCTTCTATAACATGTAAAGCAAAAGTAATGTTTTCAGCAACTGTTCTATCATATAATAATCTAAAATCTTGGAAAACAAATCCTATTTTTCTTCTTAAAAATGGGATTTCCTTTTGTTTTATTCTTGTTATATCTCTATTATCAATTAATATTTTTCCACTTGATGGCTCTTCTTCTTTAATCATTAATTTTAAAAAAGTAGATTTACCTGAACCAGATGGCCCAACAAGAAAAGCAAATTCACCCTTTTCAATCCTTACATTTACATTATCTAAAGCAACCACATCATGGCTATATTTTTTACTTACACCTATAAATTCTATCATTTGTTTTTTCCTTTCATATATATACCTATTTAATCATATCATAAAAAACAATTAAAGTCTACAAAAAGTTATATTTTTTGCATTTCTTTTAGTACTTTTCGTATAATTTCTTCAACACTATTATTTGCTATATCTAAATTAAGTATAACTTCTTTTATCTGATTTTGAGAATATCCTAAAACTTGTAAAGCAGTTATTGCTTCACTTTCGTTTGGATTTATTGTATTTTTAATTAATTTCTTCTCAGATATATCAATCATTTGATCTTTTATAACTTTATCTTTTAATTCAAAAATTATTTTTTGTGCCATCTTAGGTCCTATTCCTGGAATACTTTTTAAAGTTGCAATATTATCTGTAGCAATAGCAACACACATATCACTTACATTTACATTTGATATTATTCCAAGCGCAACTTTTGGACCTACCCCACTAACACTAATTAATTTCTTAAAAAATTCTAATGTCTCAAGTGAAGTAAATCCAAATAATTTCATATCGTCTTCTCTTACATTTAAATATGTATAAATTTTTACTTTATTTTTATTATCTTCAAGCGAAAGAATTTCACTTTCAGGCATATATATTTCATAACCAATATCATTTACATCAAGTATAATTCTATCTGAAAATTTACTATCTATTGTTCCTTTAAAATGTGCGTACACATTATCACCTCTTATGTTAATATTTTACACAATATATCAAATATTGTCAATATTATTCACTTTTTTCTATTGTTATAACATCCGAGATTTCTCTTAAATTTATAAGCTCATTATTTTTTATAAGTTTTGTTATATTCTCTTCAGTTTTATCGCTTACATTATCTAATTTAATTATAACTTCTATTTTTTCCTTTCCGATTTTATTTTTACTAAATATTCTATAACTCTTGTTATTTGTACCGTTATAAAAAAACATTTCAAAAAAAGTCATAGATGTAAATATTATACCAAGCACTGCAAGTAAATATATTAACGTTTCCGCTAAACAACTCATAAATATCACCTACTTTATTATATTAAACTCTGTAGATTATTGTTATTTATTTACTAATTAAATTACGATATAAAACGCAAAAAGAACCAAGAATAACTTGGTTCTTCCCTTTGGCTCCCACTGCCCGGCTCGAACGGGCGACCCTGCGGTTAACAGCCGCATGCTCTACCGACTGAGCTAAGTGGGATTATATAAAAAAATTGGCAACCTCATATTTTCCCAAAGACTTTCGTCTTAAGTATCTTCTGCATCATAGGGCTTAACTTCTGTGTTCGGTATGGGAACAGGTGTACCCCCTATTTCATCGTCACCAATATTGTTTAGTATGTCTTTTCTAACACACTCAAAAATACATAATGTAAAAGTCTCTCACAACTTACTCTTTCCTCTTAACCTTCTCTTGGTCAAGCCCTCGCCCTATTAGTACTGGTCCGCTCAATATATTACTATACTTACACTCCCAGCCTATCTCCTCGTTCTCTCCAAGGGGGCTTACTAACTTTTCATTATGAGATATCTTATCTCGAGGTGGGCTTCACACTTATATGCTTTCAGCGTTTATCCCGTCGGAACTTGGCTACCCAGCTATGCATCTGGTGATACAACTGGTGCACCATCGGTTCCTTCACCCCGGTCCTCTCGTACTAGGGGCAACTCCTCTCAAATATCTTACGCCTGTGATAGATAAGGACCGAACTGTCTCACGACGTTCTGAACCCAGCTCGCGTACCGCTTTA
>ERZ779643.340-NODE-340-length-41215-cov-6.394947_pt1 | contig 41215 bp, 48 predicted proteins | sample MGYA00511564_ERZ779643 | MGnify/ENA primary metagenome ERZ779643 (study PRJEB29588, sample SAMEA2147114) | human gut metagenome | biome: human gut; feature: human-associated habitat; material: faeces | place: Denmark | collected 2008/2010 ...
AATTGTTTATTATAGAATTTAAAAAGCCATACTTTTAATTTATTAAATACTTCTAGACTATTGTTAGTATTAGCAATTTTAAATAAGTCATCATCTATATTGTTATTTATATATTTAATTAATTTTTCAACATTTTCTTGTTCTATTTTATACCACAATGTTTCATTTTTATCACAATATTCTGATAATTTCATTTAAACCTCACATACTATTTTTCTAAATTTGATTCTCTATTTTTATATTTCAAATGTTTATTTAATAATTCTTCACTTTCAAAATATATATCTTCGTCATAATAATAACAAAATCCAATATCTTTTATTAATTCTTCATCTATTTCTATATCTTGTCCATAGCAACTTTTTATATATTGAATAACTTCATCACGACTATATCTGCCATATAATACATCTTGTATTTTTAGTGATGATAGAACTTGCATAAAATTTTTTCTATAAAATATTTTTATTTTATGTATTATCTTATATTCAAAATGCTTAATAAAAATTTTTTTACTTTTTTAAATAATGAATCATTTTTATATTCTACAATTGCTGTTGCTTGCATCTGATTGTTTTCCGTATGTTTTTGTTTATTTTTAAATATATTATCAGGATTATATTTTTCATGTAATATTTCCTGGTATTGTTGTTCATTCATACTTAATTTTTTTAAATATTGTTCTTTTTGTTGTTCAGTGACACACCAATAATTGTAGCATATCATTCCTATAATACCTCTTGCTTCATCAAGAATATCTAATTCTTTTAAAGGTTTATTATAATCAAAATTGCATATATGCTCTTTTGATGCATTTTCGTTTAAATATTGCATGAGTTTTTTAGGAATTTTATTTATATCTTCCTGTTTTATTCCTTTTAAATAATAAATAACTTCTGCCATTGCATTTGCATCTTTTACACTAACCATTTTTAACCTCTATTCTAAATTTTATTCATCATTAGTATGTTCTATATTAATATCTCCTAATACATTATTTCTAGTTGTTCTAGTAGCATTTTGCATATAAGATAAGCTTGTTTTATTATCTTCTATGCAATCTGTAAATCCGTCTTTACCTTTTTGACTTTGTCTAATCTTTATTCTTTCAGTAATCATTCCAGAAACTTTTGCATAAAATTCTTCATTCCCAATATGTGAATTATATATTGCCTCATCCATAACTAAACCTTCTTTTCGATCTTGTCCAGCCATTTTTTCTGTCCAATTTTGTCCTACACTAAATTCCCTCATCAGAACTTCTTCTACAGCCTTTTCATCAATTTGAAATAACTGTCCAATTTTTTCTAAATCTAAATTATTAGCAAAACTTCCTACAAATGTATCTAATATACTATCAATTTGTTCTTGACTTTTGCCTGTCATCGACATAGCATTTTGAACGATTTTAATACATGATGCAATATGCATAACTTGTCCTGTATATTTTCGCCTTATTTCTCCCATCAATGCATCTGCTTTGTATGGTTCTGTTTTATACTTTTCTTTCATTTCTGCTTGTTTTTTAAATATATCAAAATATGAATCATCGCAAAATTCTCCTGTAAGTGAAAAATCCTGTCTATGTATTAAGTTTTCACATTCCCAACCATTGCTCATAAGTGCAGCTATATTTTTTCCAAAAACTTCTGCTAATTGCTCTGTAAAATTACAATTTTGCTTTTCTGAAAAGTCCATTATAGTTTGTAATTGTTCTGTGTTACCATTTGCTATACAAGTTTCTAAATCTGAAATTCTAAAAGGGCTATCCATAATTCTTTCTGCTTGACCATATCTTTGACCTCTTGAATAAGAACTATCTACTGCATTAATAAAATCTTGCATTGAATATCCCAATGATTCAACATTTGCTTGAACCTCTGGAGATGATAAAAATCCTATTCTTTGCAAATATTCTCTCATACTTTCTGGTCTTTGATTTTCTCCTAACTCTTGAGAATAATTACTACCATAAATTTCTCCCAATCTTTTTTTTCGTTCATCATCTTCTAAAGCATAATCAGATTCAAACTCATCTAAACTACCATCTACTTTTATTGGAAGTCCATATTTTATACTAAAGTCTTGTGGAATTTCTCTTATATAGCTAATTGTAGGAACTTTTACTCCCATTTCTGCTAATCTTTTATTTATATCTCCCTCAATTTCTATATCTTCCAATGGAGATGTTCCATTAATTCTAATTTCTGGTTTTTTGTCATTAAAAACTACTGCACTAACTTTATATCCATCTGTTCTTGGAGCATATTCAATAGATCTTGCATTTACCAAGTCCATTGGACCTAACTCTGATGTAGATAAGTGTGAATCAACACCTTTGAAATTATGAATTAAACCATCTTTATCAATTGTAAAAACAGCCCTTCCCATAGATGCTGTTGCAAATCCTCTTTCATCTTCTGGAATACTATCTATTTGTGATGATTCTACTCTTTCAAATCTTACAATTCCATTTTCTCGTATTATTCTTCCACATATTATAGTTCCATTATCTATTAGTTTTTTTGTTTCTAAATCCATTTTATCTCCTAATACATTAGCGGTCGAACAAGTTCGCCCCTACACAATATTTTTAAGAATTAGATGCACATTTCAAATCCATGTCTTATTTATAATTTCCATTCATCTAATATATGTTTACTTATATTCATATTTCCATAGCCTATACCAATTTTTCTATCTATTTTCTTTTCACCATGACAATCTGTTCCTCCTGACATTAAAAGTCTATGGTATCTACAATATTCTTTTAATATACTAGATTGTTCATTTGTAAAGTTTGAGTGTTCAACTTCTACTCCGTCTATTATTTTGTCAATTCTTAATAAATCTAAAAATTTAATAGGCTGTTCTAAATTATATCTATATATATGCGCTATAAATAATTTACCTCCTGCATTTCTTACAGCTTTTGCAACCTTGTCTGCACTTGGATAATGAATACTAAAGTCGACAAATACTGGGAAATTTTTATTCGTTATGCATGAATTAAAAAAAATATCAATATTATTCCACTCTGTTTTTTTAAAAAACTTCTTATTATCTTCATACTTCTTTATTTCAGAAAAAATTACATCTATAGGCCATCCTTTTTCTTTATCATAAAACAAATTTCCTATTTTTATATGGTTCTTCTTACAGCTTTGTACCATATATTCAAATTCTTTTTGCAAATTAGGCTTTTTAATTTCATAATTTTCATATATCCATGGTTCTAATTTTCTATAATCAAAGTCATAAGCTAATAAATGAAATGCCACGCCATCATATACTGTATTAAATTCTACACCGGATAATATTTTGCCACTATATACTTTTTTATAATCTATTTTTTCTAGTTCTTTGTATACTTTGACTGTATCATGGTCTGTAATAGATAATACCTCTATTTTTGCTCTTTCCGCTTCTTCTAACAATTTTTTTAAATCCCATGTTCCGTCTGAATAATTAGTATGTACATGCAAATCTATCATATGCTTCTCCTATTTTATTTTGAATTTTTCTCTTTCACATCTATTTAAAATATTATTAAACCTATCTAATACATCTCTTTTGCCTAAATTACTTGTGTCTAATATTACTTTTTTCATATCATTTTTGCTAATACAACCAACTATCTCTTCTATCATTTTTTCAAGAATCCCTCTTTGGCTTGATATTGTATTTTCATCAATCCATATTCCATCTAATACATGATTGCGCATTTTATTTCTTTTGCAAATAGTATCATAATTTGCTGTTAATAACATAAAAACATCACATTCTACTAAATCTCTGTTTTTTAATTCTTGTAGCAAGTCAATATACTTTAAATATGCTCTTCTAAAGGTTCCCTCAAACCCTTTTTTAACCTCAAAAGCTTTTGCCGTAGCAACTGTAGCAATTGCACTTTTATCAATTACAACGTTTTCACCTTGCTGTCTTAATTCATTTGCTTTTATTAACTTTGCTTTTTCTACTCTAAATAATTGGTCTTGATAATATTCTTCCTCTTCTTGCGAGCCAGGAATAGGAGATGCTTCATCCCCTACTTCTCCCGTTTCATCTTCTAAATATCTAATCGCTTCTGGAAGTACTATCCAACCTTGAGCTGCTAGACTTTCACACAAAGTAGTTTTACCCACACATGAAGTTCCTTCAAGTATTACAATCTTTCCAATACTCATTATTAGTCTACCTTTCTGTTTTATGTTTTACTTTTTTATTTGAAATTATAGAATATATAGGTCCTATGTTTGATATTACAGTAGCTATAGCAGTAAAGAAAATTATTTTTAAACTAGTTTTATAATCTTGTTCATCTAATATATTAATCAGTTTTATTGTCATTTTTGTATTTATACAAATATACAATAAATAACTAGCTATAATTAATAAAACTATAAGATAATTTTTTAATATTAATGCCCCTATTATCGATAGTAATAAGATTATAGGAAATCCAATCCAGTTTAAAGCACATCTAAATTCGTTAAAGCACCCTATTAATCCATTTAGCTTATTTGTCACTTTATAGTTTTTTATAATATCTTTATAAATCTTTGAAAATTGGCTAGTTGTTTTAAACCATACAGAATTTTGTTTTATCAAATTTTCTAAGGAACTTGGTGTTTCCATGTTTTCCAATGTTAATAATGGCGTAATTTTTATATTATTAAATTTTAGTTGTAATCCAAGATATATATCTTCACACCAAAATTTTGTGTTAAAATTTCCTAATTCATTTAATGTTTTCATATTGATAATTAAACCATGTCCAACTACGTGTGTATATAATAGTTTGCTATTTAAAATACTATTTATTAATCCTGTTTTCATTTCAAAATTTGATTGATATATCGAGAACCCCTTTAATATATTATTTAATTCTTTATAGTTTTTTAAACAATATGAATATTGTTGTATTACCTTATGTCCTTCTGATATCTTTTCTTTTATCTCATTAAAAGTTCTTTCACTTGGTCTGCTATCAGCATTATACAACGCTAAGTATGTATGTTCTAAATCTATTTTATTTTTAATTTCCTCAATCATATAATTTAATTGATCAGCCATATACCCTTCTGTAAATGGATAATCAATTAAATACACATTCTTATATTTAGGGAGAATTTTATTTTTTATTATATACTGTGTTAGAATATCATTCTTTATGTTTTCCTTAACTTCCTTTTGAGTGGTTACTATAATAATTGGAATATCTTTTGCAATTTCTGTGAAGTATTTTATTGTATCTTCTATACACTTTTGCTCTCTTAAACATGGTATTGCAATTATTATATTCTTATTGCATTTTACGGAATCTTTGTTTTCTCGTTTAGATTTTTCTTTTTTTACTTTATTAATACATATTATAGCTCTTACAAGGAAAAACAAAGAATATATTATTAATAAGATAATAACAAGTTTAATACAAATTATCATATTTTAGTTTTTCTCCAATTCATTTTTTAGCTCAATTATATTATGCATAACTTTAAAGTCCATGCAACCTTCTATGAATAAATTATCATCTCCTGTAAAATCTAAATTTCTATCATCAGTTTTGTATCCTATACATTTTTTCCCCAATGCATAGGCAATTCCTAGTTCAACACATGCTCCTTCATCTGGAACTCTTCCATCAAGGAAAAATATTAATATATCACTATTTTTTATACCTTGTAGGTCAGTGTTAAATATTCTTTTATTAGTTTCTAATTTATCATTTTTTTCATCCTTAAGTATTTGAGCTGAAAGACCAGCCTCTCTTTGTGGAAGATAAACTTCATATCCCCATTGTTCTAATAGATTAGTATACTCTTCATTTCTTTTTAATTCCATTTCATTAAATAATGGTGCTGCAAAATAAATTTTTTTCATTAACAATCCCTCCTTTATTTGGCGACAAATTGGTGACATTGTCTACATCAGTATAGAGCTCAATATGCTTTGACTTCGATTCTATTTTTTTATTATTAAAAATTTTAGAAATATTACATTCATGAGGAGATTCTTAAGACTCTTCATTATTCCTTTAAACATTTATTTATCTGGTAGTAAAACGCGAATGACTAATTGATTTACTACATTTAAATTATAACAAATTAATATTAATATGTCAAAAATCACTACAAGCAAAAAGGATATCGGCATTTAAAAATGTTGTCTGCATCCTTTTTACTTATTTTTTTAATTCTGTCCACATTATTTATACTATGTGGACAAGTCGTGAACAAATTGTCATCTGTAGACAAATTTATCGTTTTTTCTATTTTTGACAATCCCTTATTTTATAAGGGTTTGCGAGGCTATTTACCACAACAGTTCTTGTATTTCTTACCAGACCCACAAGGCTTTTTATTATGTGCCAGTCTGCTCCACTTTAGAGCATTTTATCCTTTAAACTTGCACTTTTATGCACTTTACTACACTCGGTCACACTCCACTCTACTAGCAGAACGTATCTATAAACGTATCTAAAATTATTTATATATTATTTGTATTTATTACAATTAAAGGTACATAAATTTCATCGTCGGTGTACCCTGCATGTTGAGACTTTAATATTTCAGAGCCACCATATAATAATGTTTTGTTTGTTTTTGCTATTGCAAGATAATCTCCTAATATATCACGGAAAATTTCATTTTCTTTACCTTTACCAAACAGATTAGAATTTATCACATCTTCTTTAGTATATAAATCGAAATCGTTACTAAAATATTCATTAAATAACACTTCAAATTTTTGTTTTTTATTTTCCCTTATGAAAAAATTTATTGCTCTTGGTTCAATCGAAGTATTTTTTTCTAAACAATCAACTATATCGGGATAATCTTTAAGCATTATGTTTTCTACATTTTTATGTCCATGATCAGCCACAACAAATATTACTGTATCTTTTAATTTTCTACTTAATTCTTCTACTTTAAAATTAATATTTTCAACAATTTCATTTATTTCATGTGCATCAGTTCCAAGTTCATGCATTGTATGATCTGGTTCTGTATCATATGCATAAATATATTTTTTCCCTTCTTCATTACATAATGTTTCTATTTTATTGTATAAGTCTTCAATGTCGACATATGGATTTTTTCCAAACGGAAATAAAATATATCCTGAATCTTTTCCTTTTTCATTAATTTCTTCCATTATAGACTTAGTAATCATATGCTTGTTTTTATATTCAATTGCTTCTTGTAATGGAGTATATTCTTCATCACCCTTTTCAGAATTCATAAACGTTGTAATTGTTTTATCAATATCCTTATAATACATATCCCAACCTAGCATAGCTGTTTCAACTGGGTTTAAGCCTGTCATCATAGATGTAGTAGCCGCAACAGTTGTTGCTGGAAACACAGTAGTTATTGACTTTATCCTATATTTTAAAAGGAAAGAATCCTTGGATAAAATTCTATCCATTATATTAGACCCCATTCCATCACATAGTATTGTTACAACATTTTTAGGTTTATTTTCATTTAGTATCTTATCTATATAATCAATTGTATTATGCTTATAGTCTAACTCAAAATATTTTCTTATAGAACAAGCTAAATTTGTTAAGCATTCATTATAATTATTCCTTACTTTCATACTATCACCCCTAGTTTAATTATATCATACTTTTACCACTATCACTATGGCAATGGTTCAAAGCCCATAAAAGTATTGAAAATACTATATTTTTCTTACCATCTAATATGATTATATTAATTTTTGCCTTTTTATCCAATGTGCAATTTATTTATTTTCAATTTGCTTTGTTTCACTTAATAGTCTATCAAAATCTGACACATAATTCTTATCCTGTATAACTTTATATTTTTCATATTCATTTTCTGCTTTTTCGACTGCTTGCTTATGTGAGATTTTTCCTTTTCCTTCTAAAACTTCATAATGGAAAACTTTTAGGGCATTTTCTACTTCATTTTTCCAATCTTCCATATACATTGTTATACTTCTTTCTGCATTATTTTCAGCGATATCCAAAAATAAGTTTACTAAATTATTTAAATTTTTAATTTCTTGTTCATTTAAATAGTTCTTGGCAATAATTACATCAGATTTTAAAATCTTCCCATCAGGTGAATTTTCCCAGGTAGTAAGTCCCATATTTTCTTTTTTAGAATCCACTCTTTTATAAACTATTTCAGCAGCAGTGTTTCCAGTAATTGCATAATGAAATTTATTTTGAATAGTTTTATAAAAAGTTATTGCAGTATCACTATTTTTATCATAATCAATAGAACATTCAGCAAATATATCCGTAATTTTTTGATAAAACATTCTCTCGCTTGTACGAATTAATTTAATTCTTTCAAGTAATCTTTTAAAATACTCTTGATCAGATTTTTTTGCTTTTAAAAATCTTTCATCATTTAACGCAAAACCTTGTACCATATACTCTTTAATTATTTTATTTGCCCAAGTTCTAAATTTAATTGCTTTTTTAGAGTTAACCCTAAAACCAATAGAAATAATCATATCAAGATTATAATATTTTTTATTATAAACTTGTTTGCCATCATTACCCATATGTGCAATTTTTGCACACGTGCTATTTTCATCTAACTCCTCATCTTTATAAATATTGTTAATATGTCTTACAATCCCACTTCTATCAATATTAAAAAGTATTGATAATGCATCGGCATTTAACCAAACATCTTCATTTTCTAATAGTACTTCTACTTTTGTATTGCCTTCTTCATCATTATAAAACAAAATATTTTTCTCATTTCCAATTAATTTATTATCCATGTTTTGTCCTCCTTATCCTAATATTTTTAGCTAATTTATATTAGATATTATACTATCTTTTATATTACTAAACAATCAATTTGCTCGAATTCGACCAAATTAAACCTTATTTATTTTATCTTCAAATTTTAGTAAAATTTCTTATATTTATCATTATTTTGCTCTTTTATAAATAGAAAGAACGCTAACAAAAACTGTTAGCATTCATACTAGTAATTATTATTTTTTCCCAATTATTCCATAATATCTTCTGATTAATTTGATACCTTTTTCAGTAGTGTTTTGTTTAACATATTTTTCAAACATTTCCTTCTCTATTGTTCTTCTTTCATATTCATTAAATGATTTTTCAGAGAAGTCATCTAATATTGGTGTTTTAACTAATAAAGCATATAAATCTTCTTTTGTTTTATAATACTCTATTACATGAAGTGGAATTAATTCTACTTCTTTAAATCCTGCATCCATTATCGCTTCATAATCTATTAAACTTATAGGCTTAACATCGTGATATGCTTGTCCTCTTTCAAACATTCTTTTTAAAGACCAACAATCTAATTTATCAACACCTCTTACAATAAGTTGCCCACCTTCTTTTAATGTTTTGTATATTTGCAATGGATCAATTATTGTATGACGTGCTGTTACTAAGTCAAAATAATTATCTGGAGTATCCATTTTTAGATTATCCATAACTCTAAATGAGATATTCTTTCTTCCACTTTGTAATAGATTTTTGTTAGCTGTTTCTATCATTTTATCAGAGAAATCTGTTCCCAATATTTCAGCACAATTTGGAAATTTTTTAAGTACTTTTTCTCCTGCTGCTGTTCCTAAATCTAGAATTTTTGTATTTTCTTTTACACGTTTTTTTATTTCGTCTTCATAAATCCAATTTGTAATTACTTCGCTAGTATAATCAATATCTTCAAAAGACCAATTAGCTCTTTCACTATAAAAATCATGTTCATTTATTTTCATTTTCTACCATCCTTTCTTAATATAAATAAAATGTGATTGAATATAAAAAGAACCTCCTTTCACGAATATACCACAAAAAACAATCACAAAATTAATGTGTATATTTTTTGCCATTCATGAGGAGATTCTTAAGGCTCTTCATTATTCCTTTAAACACTTGTTTATTTGGTAGTAAAACGCGAATGACTAATTGATTTACTACATTTAAATTATAACAAATTAATATTAATATGTCAAAAATCACTACAAGCAAAAAGGATATCGGCATTTAAAAATGTTGTCTGCATCCTTTTTACTTATTTTTTTAATTCTGTCCACATTATTTATACTATGTGGACAAGTCGTGAACAAATTGTCATCTGTAGACAAATTTATCGTTTTTTCTATTTTTGACAATCCCTTATTTTATAAGGGGTTGCGAGGCTATTTACCACAACAGTTCTTGTATTTCTTACCAGACCCGCATGGTAAAATATTAAAACAACCAAGTAATTTTTTCCTTTTAAATTGATATCTTTTATTTTAATTTAATAATTTTTTATTGAAATATTGAAAGTTTTATTCAACAACTTATCTAATAACTTATCTAAAAAAATGGTTCTCATATTAAAGTTCAATTCCGAAAAAACATTTTGCTATCAAATTTCTATCAGGATAATTTTCTTTTAATAAATCTTGTTCAAAATTAGTTCTGTCATACTCTAAACTTTTGGTTTCAACTGTAAATGTTTCAGTATCAAATATTGTGTATTGTGTAGTATTATCTTTTCTACATCCTGATGAACCAACATCATATAATTTGTTATCAACAGTAAATGCATTATGTTCATGACCTATAAATATTAAATCATAATTTAATGGCTTTATAATTTCATTAATTGAACCATCTTTAGCAATTTTTAAATCATGAAAAGGATACTGATCATTTGAATTATAATCTATGAGAAAATGTTCGCATACTACTTTTTTACCATTACAATCAATTTCATATGTCATGTTACACTTTTCTAGATATTGTTTTTGTCTATCAGTAATTTGATTCTTTATCCAATTTTGATGTTTAATTTCTCCATCTCCCATCTCATCATCTATTTGTGTACCTTTTATAAAATATAGTTCATGATTCCCTAAAACCATTTTAATATTATTGTCAACAATTATGTCCATACACTCTTTAGGATTAGGCCCTATTCCTATCGTATCCCCTAAGCATATTATCTTCTTAATTCCCTCTTTTTTTATATCTTTTATAATTGAAATTAATGCTTCTCTATTTCCGTGTATGTCAGAGAAAATAGCAACTTTCATAATATCACCATCCTTTTTTATTGTACCATACGTACTTAATTTTAAGGTTTATTCGGTCTAAAAAACTTATCTAAAGCCTTTTTTGAGATAAAATCGCCTAAATGTTGTAATCATAGAAATACCCGCAATTCCTTATTCTGCGTGGATTTGCGAGCTTAATTATTTTCCACAACAATTCTTATATTTTTTCCACTGCCACATGGTGTATAATCTGCAATTTCTACATTTTTTTCCAAAATTATAAATATTTTATATTTTTTACAACTTATTTTTCCTTAAAAATATCAATAAAACGTATGTAAAAACGTATGTAGAATTTATTTTTTTCGAGTGTACTTACACTGGGGATAATTAGAGCACCCAATAAATTTTCCATATTTACTTTCACGTTCAACTAACGTTCCACCACATTTAGGACATTTACTAATATCTTTTTTATCAACATTAGTTTTTATGTTTTTAATATGTTCTTTTTTTGTTTTTCTGCCTTTTACATTATTCTCTATTAATATGTCATATAACTCATTTACATTTTTTATTTTTTCTTCACTATAAGACATTATCTTATTCACAATGGTATCATATCTTACAAGTTCTCCATCATGTTCTATTTTTAATTTTGCTTTACTTGGAATACAAACTATATTATAAATGTTTGATTCATTAATGTTTAATAATTCAGCTAAAGCCTTGCAATGTCCATAATTTTGTCTAATTGGATTTGTATAATAATATTTATTTTTTCCAGCATGTCTTACCCAATTTTTATCATATTTACTTCCTGTAATATAACCGTTATATTGTTTTGTTTCTATAGAAAATATTCCATATTGAGAAATAATTACATGATCTATTTGATGAGTTAGTCCATTAACTGATAATAATAAATTATTTATAATTTTATATTTAGTTTTAGGTAATTTGCTTAAGGCTTTTTTAGTCCAATGTTCCCCAAACCAGCCAATAATTTGCTTGTAAAAAATTGCTGATATTAAACCTAAAACTAATATTGATATTATTAATGGATTTGTTAGATAATACTTTAAAAACGCAGTAGTAAAATCTGACATAATAATCACCTCTTATTAATTAAAACTACTATTCTTTCATTATTTCCAAGCGTATCTTTTCCATCATATTCATTTATTATATTAAAGTTATTTTTTTGATAGCATTCATCTAATATGATTATATTAATTTTTGCCTTTTTATCCAATGTGCAATTTATTTATTTTCAATTTGCTTTGTTTCACTTAATAGTCTATCAAAATCTGACACATAATTCTTATCCTGTATAACTTTATATTTTTCATATTCGTTTTCTGCATAAAATTCTCTTTATATATTACCGTTTAAACTTTCTAAATACTTTTGTAATATACACATGTCTCTTTTTATAATTATTTTTGTGGAATATACACTACTATATTCAGATGCCTTTACTTTATCATAACACTCTGACATTTTTTTTAAAGCCTCTGCTGGCTCAAACCAACATATTTCAGAACCTTCATCTTTTTCCTTTTGAGTTAAATGTAGAACTTTAGTATCTTCTATTACTTTTGCTACATATACATAAGAAATCTGTTTAAAATTCATTTTTCCCCTATATTCTTCTATATATCCTAATTCTTGTAAAATTTCAATTTTGCAACCTGATTCTTCTAAAGTTTCTCTCTCTAATGCCTCTTCATAACTTTCGCCTTCATCAACGCCACCTCCGACTAATTTATACTCATTTTTATTTTTTTTGTATAATATTGCAATTTTATTGTTGTCATTAATTAATATTACTCTAACAGCTGTTCTATTCTTAGGATTTTTACATATTATTTCTTCTTCCCCTATATCAATATCTGAAATTTTACCAATTAACTTCATACTTTTCCCCTCCATAATAAAAATAAAATGTTAGAGGCAATAATAACTATTACTCCCAACAGAACGCATTAGACATTTTTTTGGAAGTCGAAATGTTATTGCTGGATTATATTTAAGAAAGCCATATAAATCATAAGCGTCACGAAAAGAACCTTTTACAACTTTTAACATACTTTTAAAATATGGTCTTGAAAAATCATGTTCCTCGCATAATTCTGTTATAAAAGTATTTAACCTTACACTTGTTATTGTTTACAATCTGTACTTACCTATATATGGTTTAATATACTTTTTTTAAGTTTACTAATGTTTCTTTCACTATTATCGCTTCAACATTGCTTCTTATATTACTCTATCTCTACCAATTAATCTTTTCATATTATTTATATAAGCATTATGAGTTTCTTCTCCTGTATGACTCATACAATAATCTTTTAATATGTATACATCATAATTTTGCTCAAACATATCCAGTGCTGTCTTTTGTACACAAGCGTCAGTATCAAATCCACATAAATATATTTCTTTAATATTATTTTCGGCAATAAACTGTTTTAATTCTTCATTTAATGCAGTATATATTCTTTTATCAAATACTTTATAATTTTTGGTATCTATTACTATTTCTTGTTGCTGTTCTGTTATACAACCCTTATAATTCAATTTTTTATACCAAATACTATCTTCATCATTAATAAATCTAGTAAATGCAACTATATCATACATTTTAGAATCAATTAAATTTTTTATATTGTCTAAAACTTTTAAGGTATTATTATTTATAAAATCATTTTGAACATCAATTACTAATAATAATTTACTCATACTACCCCTCCTCTCCGTTCCGTACTATCAGAAAGACTTTGTCCACCTATTTCATTTAAATACTCATTAACTCCATTTTGAATATGTTGATAATACTCTAATCTATCTATTCTGGAATCGCTTTCTGGTTTTTCAAAATCTCACAAACCCTTATTTTATGGGTTATTTGCCACAACATTGCTTATATTTCTTACCAGAGCCACATGTTCAAGTTTTCCTGATATTTATAGCATTATAAATATTATCTGTATTACTTGTATTTACTAGTGTTTCAGTTTTTGAAATATCAATATTATTTGTATTTATTGTACTTATTTTAGCCATCAATATTTTTTATTTGGCGACAAATTGGCGACATTGTCTACATCGTTATTTGTCTTTTATATGTTTTAAATTTTACAATATTATTCATTTTTTGTCTAGAATATTTTCGCAATTTTTGCAAAAACTAATTATTATCTAACTCTTGTTTATTTTGCTGTTGTAATTCAAAAATTGTTTTTTGATTTTCTATTTCTGCTCTAAGCTCATCTTCAGTTGGTAAATATAATTTATATTTTGAAGCAAAAAGTTGCTCATTTCCTTTTAAAACAGAGTATCGTGCTATATCTTCATCAGTTTCTGAACATAATACAATTCCTATTGTTGGGTTATCATCTGGTGCTTTTTTTAATTCATCATACATTCTAACATACATGTCCATTTGACCAACATCTTGATGAGTTATTTTTTTAGTTTTTAAATCAATCAACACAAAACATTTTAATATATAATTGTAAAATACCAAATCTATATAATAATCTTCTTTTTCATACCACTCTCTTGCTTCTTTATCAAATACCTGTAATAATGTTCTATAATGACTCCAAGAAAGTAAAACATTAGATTTTGAACACGCTGTGTTCAAAATGTTTGGAAATGTTTTGTAAAAATTTAAAAAATAATATAAATTTCTAGCATCAAAACCTTTTCCATATTCTTCCTTCAATTCTTTTGATAGCTTTTTTATTATTTCTGTACCATAATCTGCTCTAGCTTCGCCTTTTAATTCTTCTTCGGCGATTCTATATCCAATTAGCCAATTTCTTTCTACTAATGCAATATTAACAGACTGAAATGCATAATCTCGTGCTGAATTAATTATTGAACAAATATCAGTTAAAACGTCATCAGTTTTAGAATACTTAATAATTGATGTATTATTTTTATCTATTTTTTCTAAATTCATTAATTTTATTCCTCCCTTTTTAATGTTTTTTCAAATTATGAATAACTTTATATGTTTTTTTTATAATTCAATTGGTTCAACATCAATAACATCATTTAACTTTTCAGCATTAGAAGAATCTATATTGCATTGCTTAGAACCAACTTTAAATATTTTTCTAGTTGGTTGCATTTTAAACATATCTTGTGTAGTTGCACATATCCATTCTTCAGGTCTATATGGCTGATTTTTTAACCAATTATCTAAATAAAATCTTGCCATAGTCATATCAAAGTTAACCCATTGTTCTTCTTCAGGTAAATATACCATACTCCATGCATGACCTGTTGTTCCAATTCCTTCAATTCTTTTATGTTTTATACCTAAATCTCCACAAACTTTACTCTCGAAATTAACATATTCAGAACAAACTCCATCAATTAACATTCCATTTCTGTACACTGGTTGATATCCTTTCCTACTTAATCCGTGCATATAACTATATTCTGGACTTTCATTTATTTTGATAAAACCATTTTTAGCAGGTTTGTACGGACTATAAATTATACTATAATAGTCATCAATACATCTTTCTTTATTTCGACTTGATAATGGTCTCCCTTCCACTTTTTCAAATATTTCATCTAATTTTGAGCTAGCCTCATTTTTTGATAAAATTCGACCTGTTCGAATTGATTCTTCTATCATTTCTTTTGTAATATGTGTTCCAGTTGTTCTCATTTCATCATTCAATTCTCCAATTTTTTCCATTATTTCATCATATACTTGAGCGCATTGAGAACTTGGAGAGTTAGTGTTATAGTCACTTAATTTCACTATTTGTAATTGATCATAATTATATGTTACATGCCATTTATAATATTCATATAATTTTTCTAATAATTGTCTAGTAGTTGCTCCATCTTTTTTTAATTCTCTTAAGCTTGATATAAATGCACTATAATCCATTTCTCTAGTTCTTTGATATGAATTATCTATATCTTCACAGCATCCTATTGCTTTAGGATCAAATTGTTTATGAGTTCCGTAAAATGCAATAATTTGGTCTTTTAAGTACCTTGATGAAGGAGTTTTCACAGAATTATGAATATATCTGTGACTAGAATCACTAACTACTATTCCTTCCATATCAATTCCATATCTTTTATTAGCTTCAATTGCATTTTTATATCTTTCATTAAGTGTTTGTCCTAATAATTTTCTTTGCTCAATTCCTACTTCTTTTGGAGTTGATACACTTCTTCTAAATGACATATCATGCATTGGCGCAGGAATTTGCATATCTGATGTGATTCTATCCCCATTTATATCAAAGTTTCCTGCTTTTCTTGCTTCAAATTCTCCTACATAATAAGCAAATTGAATTTGTTTGTAAGCTTCTGAATCAAATTCTTTTCCAAATAGATTTTCATAATCTTGAATACCTATTGGATATTTTATTTTTCTTGTTGGAACAGGTATTGTTCCTGCTGCACCACCTATTAAAGCTCTATTTATTATTTCTGGATATGCTAATGCAAATCTTTGAGCAAATACACCAGATGCAGAATATCCACTTAAAAATATTTTATCTTGTACTTTTTTACCAGTTATTTTCTCAATTTGAGTTCTTGCATCATCAATACATTCTTTAACTTTTTCATGTATTTGAAAATCCTTTACTGATTCTACTGACATTTGTTGTAAATCTGGTAATCCTTTTAAATCTGGTACAATTGGAACAACAAGCGGAAAATCTGTTACAAAATCTGCATAATTTTTTTCAATTGGATTTCCTTTATCGGTCATAGCATGTTGTACATTTTCAACATATGAATTAGCTTGTTTTCCACCTGAATTATACATTTCTACAAACATTTCAGCATTATCTTTCATTCCTTCTGGAATACCTATAATATAAGATCCGTCTTGGGTTTGACATATATGTAAATCAATCTTTTTACCACTTCTATTTATAATAGTTTTATATTTCATAGTACCTACCTCCTATTTTTTATTTCTAATAAATGATTTCTTAATAATTTGACATTTTCTATTGCTTCCACATCTTCTAAAAAATTCTCATTATTTCTTCTCGTACAAAAATTTTCTAATTCAATAATTGCAGTATCAACATTATCTTTATTTACTTTATCAGTAAAAATTTTAATTGCTGTATTCATATATCCTCTTACACTACAACCTGCCATAGCTTTAAAATAGCTTTTCTCTGGTAATATTGATTTTTCATAAAAATACATCGCTATTTCATCTGTCATAGATCTTGGGTTATTTATTATAATTCTATTAGAACGAAAAACTCCATGTGGTGCAGATGGACTTTCACAATCAAAAACCTCTGTATTTTCTGGTATTGTTACATCATAAAGTGTATCTCCTCTTACAAGCCACCTTAATATTTTTTCTTCTATAGTTCCACTACATCAAATCTATTCATTTTCATAATTTAATCCTTTCAATTTTCATTTTTATTGTAATATACTTTATAAAATATTTCAACCAATTACTTTTGATAAATTCCCAAAAATATTTTGCAATACATTTACAACAATACTATTACCAGCCTGCCTATACAATTGAGTATCTGATATTTCAGATTTCTTTGCTCTAAAGAAATCTATATCATCAAATCCCATTAATCGCTAACATTCTAAAGGTGTTAACTTTCTTATTTTTTAATAATTTTTCCAGTCCTCTGATATTAGAACCGCAGCACTTGATGTTGAACATCCACAATTTGCTGTTTGCGTTGGTGCTATATCTTTTATTTCCTTTTCGTTATATGGATTAAACATTTTTCTTTCTGCTATTTTAGATCTAAATTCACTTGCTGTTACTGTTGCTGCAATCCCTTCTTCATCATATATTCTATCTTGAATACTTACTTTTTTATTTGCATCTTGCTCTGCTTTATATTCCTTTAAAGCATTTACTAATGTATCTCCTATATCTATCGTTCTATAACTTGATTTTGTTTTACAAGTTCCAAAGAACCACATTGTCGTTGCTTTCCCACTTATATGTCTTCCATGTGTTGCTCCTGCTTGATTCTTTTTTAATATATTTTTATTTACAGTTAATTTTTTATTTTCTAAATCAATATCATCCCAAGTTAAGCCAAATACTTCTGAAACTCGTAATCCTGTATAGTATGCCGTTAAGAAAGCATAATATACACAATGATTTTTCTTAAATCTTTCCAAGATAATTTTTATTTCTTCTTTACTAAATATATGTGCAGGATCACTATCAGGAATATCATATCTAGGTAATTTAACTTTTAGTGCAGGATTTTCTTTTATAAATCCAACAACATCTGCTGCATAATTAAGCGAAGTTTTTAATACTTTTAATATATTTTTCATAAAGTTTTTAGAAAATCCATATTCAACATATGTATTATTAACAAATTCTTGTAAAGTTGCAGTTGTTATTTGTGATAATCTATAAAATCCTACTCTTGGTTTAATATGATTTTTAATTATATTCTTATATGCCTCAATTGTATGATATTTCAAATTAATCTCACAATGCTCTTTTAACCAATAATCTAAATAATCTGAATACGAAATTGTAGATGGCCTAAATGAGTGACCTGTTTGGTCATATTCATTATATGCTTTTATTCCTGCTTTTTCTGCTTCAGCCTTAGTTTTGAAACCTGATTTTGTTACTTGCTTTCTTTTACCATTAATAGGTGCAACCTCAAATTGATACTGATAAAAATTACCTCTTTTTCTTACATTAACCATTTTATTACCTCCAAAATTCATTTTGTAGATAATAAAAAGAGCTAACACTATAATGTGTTAACTCTAATGATTTGCCTTTTATAATCAAAAAATAAAATTTTAATATTTCCGTTGACAATCCGTTGACAGTTGACAATTTTTCATTGTACTCAAAACTGCAAATGCCCTATTTATGCGTTTTTGCCACAACAATTTTTGTATTTCTTACCAGAACCACAAGAACTATTTTTTCTAGTATTTATAGTATTTATTATATTATCATAACTATTGTTATTTCTTTATTTACTAGACTAATAACAGTTTTTATTTATGGTATTATTGGTACTATTAGTATTATCTTTTTTTGTGATTTACAAACAAATTACAAACATTGTTTGCATTTGCTTAATCACATTATATAATAATAAACATTAATAGTAAAATGTACAAAACATAAATTTGCAGTTTTGTTATAAAATAATGTGGTTCATCTACATTTAACTAATATTATTATACACTTTTTTCAAAGAAAAAACAATGCTATACCTCGTATTTGATTATTTTATTTATAACATCAGAGTTCATAACATTGTCAAAAATAACAGTTGCTTCTTTTCTCGAATCATTAGTGCTTGATATGTAATAGTTTTCAGTGGTTTCAACATTATTGTGTCCTAATATATCAGCAACATCTCGTAATTCTGTTCCATTCTTTAATATCGTCGTAGCATAACTTCCTCTTAAATCGTAAAATCTACATTTTGTTATTCCTAATTCATTATGTATAATTTTAAAAGGATAATTTATTAAATCAGTTCCAACATAAGTTCCATCTTCCTTAACAAAAACTAAATCAATTTTTTGGGAGTTTATATCACTTAAACTACTTTTAACAATTCTTTGTTCAATTTTTTTACCATACTCGTTTACAACATCCTCTATATGATAATAATTATAATTTAAGCCACTTATTTTTTTTATATAGTCTTGCCTTTTCTTAAAATTTATTAGAGCATTACATAAAGTTTCACTCATATATATTTTTCTTTTACCTTTGAAAGTTTTTGTTGTGCCTATATACCATCTACCTTTTATATCTTTTGGCTTATCATAGATACTATGTTTAACATCAATTATTTTATTCTCAAAATCAATATCATTCCAAGTTAATGCAAATACTTCTCCTGTTCTCATACCGGTAAAACAAGATGTTAAAAAGGCACAAGTAAATGGACTATTATCTTTAAATCTTTCAAGTATTCTTTCTATTTCTTCCTTTGAATATAAATGTTTAATATCTTCTTCATATTTATCCATCTTTGGTAATCTTAATTGTATAGCAGGATCATATTTTATAAGACCATATTTAGTACAAGCATCACGAAAAGATCCTTTTACTACTTTTAATATATTTTTAAAATATGACCTTGAAAAATCGTACTCCTCACATAAATTACTAATATATGTATTTAGTCCTACACTTGTTATAGTTGAAAGCTTATACATTCCAATTTTTGGCTTTATATATTTATTTATTAGTGATTTGTAAGATTGTATTGTATTATATTTAAGATTAACCTTACAATAATTTTCTAACCAATAATCTAAATAATCACTATAAGATATATTACATTCCTTAAAAGGTACACCAGCTGTTTTATATTCATTATATGCTTTATTACCTGCCTCAATAGCTTCTGACTTAGTTCTAAATCCTGATTTATTTATATATTTTCTTTTACCATTAACAGGTGCAATAGCAAACTGATATTGATATACCTTCCCTCTTTTCTGTATATAGACATTACCCATTTATTACTTGATTTTTATAGATAAATCCAAATTATCAACATTTGATAAATTAGAAAAATCTTTTCCCTCATTTTCTTTTAAAAAGTTTTCTAATGAAGTTTTTAAAACTTTAACACTACCCAACTTAATAGCTGGTAAGTATCCTTTTTCTATCAAACTATAAACATAATTAGGGCTAGTATGTAATATTTTTGCAACTTCTTTAACACTATAAATTAACATATTTTCCATTTTAAGCTCCTTTAATTTTTCTTCTTATTTTTTTAATTTTAACTTTTAAATCTTTTTTAACATAAGGCATATCAAGTAATTTAGTTTCATTAACAATATAATCTAATTGTTCCATTACTCCTTTTTTATCTTTTCCATCTAAATCAAAGACATATTTTTTTATTACTATAACCTTATATCTTTCCATTATTAACCTTTACTAACATTTCTTTATTGTTTATTTCAATTACATAATAGTATTTAGTAATATTATTTATATCTATATCCTTTAAATCAGAGTTAAATAACTCCCTTGCTTTATTCATAGCATCTTTCTTATTTTTAGCACTTACTACTATTTCATTTTCACTTACTTTTTTGAATTTTATATTATATTCTTTTTCTTTCATTTTTTATTTTTCCTTTCTTATTTATGTATTAGAATTATACTCACTCCCCTAATACAGGGACTTAACAAACGACTAATTGCTAATTAGTTCCATAGGAATTTCACCTCTCTGTGGTTCTCACAGAGTTGAGTCCATTGATTGAGTCTGTGGCTACTCAAAAGTATCATTATACTCATTACTTGTTATCGCAGTATTAAGAGCAACTTAATATTTATAGTCAAGTATTTACCGACAAGCGTACTTACTAATGTGCTAACCGTTTCCAGTTATAATGAGAATGTATTTGTTAAGTGATTAACCAAATTGTCAAAGATCAATTAGTTTCAAAAATGAAACAAGTGAGAAAAGATAATATTTATCCCTCTCACTTGTTTGGCACTTTATAAGCAAAAAGTTAAGTCTAAATTTTAATTTTTTTTGAAATTTTTTCAAGAGCTATATCAATAGAGTATTTTACTGCAACTTTTGAACAATTTTCTTCACTAGCAATTTCCTCATAAGTTTTATTCTCAAAGAAATATTTTTTTATTCTTCTCTTTTGAATATCATTTAATTCGTTTATAGCACTTTTTAAGTCCTCACTTAATAATCTATTCTCTACTTCATCTTCAACTGAAATAGAGGCATTTATTGACTTATGAAAGAGTGTTTCCTCATATACTTCATTTCTTTCTATATATTTTTTGATTTTATGAATTTGTGAAATATCTTCAAGTTCAAATCTATCAAATGCTTCATACACTTTCTCTGATACTTCTACTCTATGAATAATGTTTTTTGTATCCTTAAACTCTACTATATAAGTATTTGTTTCTTCATCAATATCCAATGTATATGGATTATATTTATCTTTATTTCTATTTAAATGCTTTTGCATGTCTATCCTCCTATCAATTCAGTTTTTTAAAATCTAAATTGATATGGAGGACCACGAATAAACAGGTAAACATAAATTAAATTAAAAAAGATGTCAAAAATATCCTTATAAAAAATATCTTTGACACCTTTTTTTATAATTTTAATAAAATATAAATCAACTACTAAAAAGCATTTTATATGCATAATACCACCATTAGCAATGGTAAACTACAAGAAGTTATTTAGAGTAATACTACTTGTTCTAAACACCAATGTTATTATTAGTAATATTAGATAAAGATAGTATGAAATACATCGTTGTCATAACTAAATATAACCTTTCATTGCTACCCTTTTTTCTACATTTTTCTTCACTTCCTAAAAAATAAAACAGCAATAACAAAAGTTATTACTGCTTAAATATTTTTAAATTAAATCAAAAATAGTTAGAAAAAAGTAGTACAAACATAAGCAATTGTACTACTTTTTAATTATAATTTTTATATATATACTTTTTCTAAATAGATAACTAATTTTAATATAATTACTAAAGAAATACATATACTAAAATTAGTTATCTATTTTTAGATTTTAACTATATATCATTGGATATCCTAATTCTTTTAGTTGTTTCCATACACTTAATATATCTAATTGATATGAAAATAAATAATACCTTGAATACGGAACATATATTCTATCAAGTTTTGTGAAAGAAAATTCTAATTTTAATGTTTCAGTGTCGATTTTAGATTTTAATGTTGGGGGAACATTTCCCTCCTTGTCTATCTCTAAAAATGTATTTAAATAATCAACAAAATCATTTAAGTCTCCTGAAATTATCCTTAAAATTATATCTTTGTTTTCTTTGTAAAAATTTGAGTAATCATTTTTTATTTTATTACTTAATGATTTATAAGAATACTTACTATTAATTTCTGCTGTATTATATAACTTGCTAATAAAATTATTTGAAACAGTTGATTGATTTATTGTATGTAGATATTGATCATATAATTTGTTAAAAGCACCTTTGCTAATAACTTGTTTTTCTATACAATAAACATATTTATTATTCTTATATGTATAATAATAACCATTATCATTCTTTTTAAATATATCTTCTCTATTACCTATTGTAGCCATATTATAATTAGCTAGAAAATCAGTAAATAATGAAAATGATTTTATCAAAGATTCATTTTCGCTTGGCTCTTTCATATAATCAAGAATAGGAATCATATTATAATTAGCAAAATCATATATCAAATCACCTTTTGATATTTTTTTATCATAATTTGATGATTGAATTAATCTAATATTACTAAATTGAATATCAAAATTTTTATTAAACGATAATGTCATTATTTGATTTGCTCTAGTATAGTCATTATATAGTTTATATTGATTAATTTCATTTGAAATATAATTTTTAGCAAAAAATACACATAAAATTATAATAATCAATACTAATCCAATAATCCAACTTTTGTTTTCTTTTTTCTTATTTTTGTGTTTCATATTTTTTTAACACTCCATTAGATATTTCATAGACATCATCACATAACAAATCTATATCCTCTTGATAGTGGCTAGTAATTATTATAGTAATTCCTTTATCTTTTAATTTTTTTAATACATCTCTAAAATATTTTACACTTTCTATATCCAATCCATTAAAAGGTTCATCTAATACCAAGACACTCGGTTTTTCCATCAATGCTTGTGCAATCTTTAACTTTTGTTTCATACCTGTAGAATAATTTTTATATTTTATTTTACTTTTTGGATCTAATTTAACAAATTTCATTATCTCATATATTTCATCTTCTCCAATTATATTCTTTAACAATGCTAAAGTTTTTAAGTTATTAAATCCTGTTTCGTTATCCAAAAAACCAACATCAATTAAAAAACCAAAATCCTTAGTAATACATAAATTATTTTTATATTCAATACTTCCTTCTGTTGGAAAATACAATTGTGCAATCATCTTTAGCAAAACTGTTTTCCCGCTACCATTTCTCCCAATTATTCCAACTATTGTACCTTCTTTAATATTTAAATTAATGTTATTTACAACCTTTTTTTTATCAAATTCTTTTGTTAAATTATGAATAGATATAACATATTTTTTATTCATTATATATCCCTCCTTTTGAACAATTTTAATATCAACAAACTTACGCAAATATATATGGTAATAAGTAGTATAATTAATAAAATTGGATAACTAAAACTTAAAGATAATTCATTAAATGTTGCCTTTATTAATAATTCTAAACATATATATGTTATCAAGAAAAAACCTAAAGATAATACAGAACTATCTGTTTTAATATAAAACAACAAATATATATTAGGAATAATTATGGTAATAAGTAATTTATAAATTATCGGAACAAAATTCTTAAATTCAAGCGATATATTTATGTCATTTGAAATGCACAAAATTATAAAAAATAATATATATATAATGGAAATCAATATTGAAAAAAGAATATTAATTTTTAATATATTATTAATCCATTTTTTTCTATCCACTCTAGTCAAAGTAATCGAAGAACTATCAACAAAAAAATAATTAATAAAATTTACAACAATGTATGTAACGATAGATAAATAACACAAATCCAAAATTAAACATGTAGTAAATCCCATTTCGAAAAAAGACATCGGTAGTAAAAACACATAAAATATATATATAAAATCAGTAATTTCTTTTATTTCCATATATTCTGACTTAAAATTCAATATTGGATTATATATGAAAAACAATATTCCAACAAATAATGTTAACCAAATTAAGAAATATTTATTCTTTAAAAGTTTTATAAATATATTTATCATATATTTTTTTCAATTCCTCTTTTAAAAACTATTTTTGCTATTATATAGCATATTAATGAAAATGGTAATAATATAATAAGTGGAACGAATACATTTGCTGTTGCAGTTGTTATTCGAGTTTGATCAAAATAATTAAAAAGGGAATCATAAAAAACAAAAGGTGCTTCTTTAAATATCATTGGTAGTATTGATAATACTCCTAACGAAAATAAATATATTACATAAGATAAAGGTTTATTTTTAATAAAAGATACAATTACTGTAGAAATGTAAGATAAAATCATTCCATAAATAAATGTCATTATTAAATCTATTAATATTAAGATATATGGATTATATCCATACCCAACATATAAAAAAGGCTGTGTTATAAAACTGGAATAAGCAATGTAATGTGTAGAAGAAATTCCGATTGGGAAAAATAGACATAAAATTAATAAATACAGTAATCTAGGAATGAATAATAATAACCCTGAATAAATTCCATTAACGATTATAGTATTGTTAGCATATTTTTTCAATCCAACTCTTGTTATTTTTGGAATAGAAAATTTATTATATACTTCACTATGAAGAGATGAATTTATTTTATAAAAAATCACAAACGGGATTATGAATGAATAAACTTTGAATATAATTGAACCAAATGATACAACATATATATATAGAGAAGAAAATATGTTAGACAAATCATTTTCTATATATAATAAGATTTTTCCATCAATTAATAAATCAGAAACATTGCCGTTTAAATACTTTGTTATATAATAATCTAAATAATCTGTTATATAATTTATAGATGAATAGAAAAACTCATTTTTAATAGCAATGAATATAGTTAAAAAAGTAAATAAAGAAATACATAAAACCGCTAAAGTAAATTTACTATTTAATTTATGTTTTAATTCTCTAAATTTCATTTTAACTCCCTATAATTGGTCATCTAGAAGAAGAATCAAATCTTCTTCTAAAAAACCAAGATTTTATTTTAATTTAATCTGTAAAAATAAATTGTCCTTTAATTTTGTAATGGTAAAGTAGATTTTCATTATCTAATTTCAAACGATATTGACTTCCTTGAATAGCACAATAATTAGAAGTGACATTACTACCACTACAATTTTTTCTATTTGTGATAGAATAGCCACTAGGATTTGATGAAACGCCAGTCGGTTTCCATAAAGATGTACCTAAATAGCCTGCACCATCAAGAACTAATTCTCCACCAACAGTAACTGCACTACCATTATATTTTGTCTGATAATATGAGTGAATTGCTGCTCTACCTGCTGTTGATGTTAACTTGTTCATAGAATAAACAAAATTATAGCTAGCAGTCTCATATTGCAAATATCCTGTTTGTCCGTGCGGAATAGTTGCTTCATAAAAATGGATTGTTGTATTTGCTGATACGGAAGTCGTAGCTACCATAGCTACTACAAATGCAAAAACTGCCATAGTTAAGATTTTTTTCATTGTACTCCTCCTTTCTTTAAACTACAAAAATAAGTTCTACTGCTTACTCCCTTATTTTGCAATTTCATTATATCATAATTTTTAAAATTTTTCATCACAAAATTTACTTTTTTTGACAATTTTTTCATTTATTCAACTTACAAAAGAAAATTTTATTAACCTTTTTAATATTTTTTATGATAAGAAGTTGTAAAAGAAATGAATTACCATAATTTTGGTGTTATAATGGAATTGGCACATAAAAAAAGAATACTATTAGCATTCTTATCGTCTAGGTATTCGGTGATTAGTTACGGTTGGTCTTTCTATAAATAAATCTTCAATAGAAACACCAAGAGTATCAGCAATATGACCTATATAATCAATCCTCGTATTTCTTTTAGCATTTTCTAAACCAGAAACATAAGTAGGAGTTGTCCCAAGTTCATCGGCAAAATCTTCTTGTGACCAATTCTTCTTAATTCTAAAATAGACAATATTATTTGCTAGAATCTTACGAGCATGATTTTCATAATAATTTTTGCTCTTAATAATCATCACTTCCTTGCTCTTAACTTACTACTATTGTAATAAGTTATGTAATATTTAACCATACCAACTATGTAGTAAGACATGGCTAATATATTATAATATATAGAGTTAAAAAGACGGAATATGTGTGAGAAAGTAGGTAATAAAGAAAAAGGAGCTAATGATAAAAAATGAAAACTGAAACTTATAATGAAGCAGTAAATGAAACAATTACTTTTTTTGATAAAAAAGTAAACAATGTAATAGATATATTATACAATTATAGTCTATTAAATAATCTTCCAAGATATACAAAACTTGATAAAAATATACAGAAACAAGTAATTGAAAATACAATTAACTATTATCTAACTAAAATTAAAGAACTTAATAAAGATAATATTGAAAAGAAATATTATGACATTCAAGAAATTACAGATTATTTTAGTTATTCTTTTAACAAAAATATTGATAAAAAAGAAACAGATAGATTTTGTGTTATTGAGGATAATGGAGAATGTATTGCTGATGATTTAATAGTAAAACTATTTATGAATGAAGATAGAATATTAAACACCCCAGTTAAATATGATACTTTAAAGCAATATTGTATTTCAAACCTAATAAGTGATGAAGATGTTGATAAAGCATTTTTATGGATTATTTTAAAATTATCAGTTACATACAATTTTATGACAAATAAATTAACTGATTAAATTATGTAGTAGTATGTAGTAAATTAGCAGTAAAAAAATCCTACTTTCTAAAAAAAATTAAGGAGAGCAAACAAGCTCTCCTTTTAGTATGCCGGTGTTCCATAACCAAATATAACTTTACTATTTAATGAATACACTTTTTGTCTACAAGTATCATCAGTAGAATTACCTTCTATTGTATATACTTTTCCATTTTCTACTTTTTCAACTATTCCTACATGATTAACTTTTCCATCTACTTCCCAATCAAAAAATATTATATCTCCAGTCTTTGGAGTATATCCTTTTTCTTGCCACTGTCCCATTGCTTTAAACCAATCTATCCCAGTTTGGCAACCGGAAAATTTAGGAATAACACCTGCTTGTAGATATCCACTTTGATTTGCAACCCAACTGACAAAAACAGCACACCATTCTACTCTTTCTTTAAAACCATACCATCTCCAATATGGTTCTCCTCCAACATTACCTACTTGTGATAATGCTATTTGTACCATATCAGGACTACCAACTGGTGTCCCATATATTACAGATGACCACATACTTGCATATTCATCACTTAAAGCATTTTTAATTTGTTCTTTTTGCATAGGATTTAAAAAATACATATTCATCATTTCATCTACTGTCTTGTGAGTTATTTTAATATATAATACTTTTTTAGTTATTTTATCTTGTGGATTATCAAAACTTATTTCATAGCTCGTATTATTGTTTTCATCTTTAACTTCATAACTAATAGTATTCATATCCCAAAAGATTTTTTTTAATTCTTGTTTCTTCTTATCATCCATAGTAATAACATCTGCTGAATTATTACCTTTTGTTACTTTAGCAGTATAAATAGCAAGAACATCTTTCCATTCTGCACGATCTGATTCTATTTTATAATCATCGTGGATATTACTATTTTGTATCTCTACTATCCTATCAGCCATTTCTTTATTTATTTCTTTTACTACACTACTCATAGGAACTGTTCCAGTGCTTTCACTAGAAAAGAATATTCCTAACCAAGAAGTACAAATAAGACCAATTAAACAAATAATAACAACTATAATTATTGCAACCCAACCACCAGCAAGTAATAAAGAGATTAACGCTTTTGTTCCAGCAATAATTCCTTTTACCATTGATACAGTTGCTTTAAATGCTGTTTTAATTCCTTTATAAGTTGTTTTAGCAGTTTTAACAGCTAACATTTTTGCTCTTTCAGTTGTTTTAACAGTTTGTTTAACAACTTTTGGAGTATCTTTAACAATCTTTTTACTTTTTTTAATCTTCTTCTTAACTTCTTTAATATTCTTTTTTTCAGTTAGTTTAGATTTTATAGTTTTAATCTTATTTTTTGTCTTAATAAAATTATCTTTTGTATCTCTTAATGCCTCATTACCTCTTGTTTTAATTTTATTAGAATTATATACTGCAAGTTTTCCACCAGCACTTAATCTATTAACTGCATACTCATTTGCATTATTTTCATTAGTATTACCATAACTATTCTCCCCTCGTTCTTTAATACTAACTATGTTAGACTTTGCTTTATCTGTTGCTATTTTACCTTTATCAAGAGTTTTTATTGTTCCTTTTATTTTTTCTTTCTTTTTAATTTCTTTCATACTAATCGCCCGGTTTAGTAGTCATTAGTTTATATAACTTTGTATTCTTTGGGAATTTATTAACAAAAGGAACAAGACTACTACCATATCTAATAAGTCCACAGCCAATATCTGAATTGGTTATATAAGACATTTGTAATTTAGAAATATTAAGTAATTCCCCTAACTCTTTTCTATCAGCTGATGCTTGGTTTAGCATTACTATAAACTCACTATTAGATAACATTGTAGTAGCATCTACTGATGCTAGTAAATATTGAACATTTTGTGTTATTGCCGTTGGATAAGCATTTCTTTTTCTAAATTGCCTCCATGCACTATTAAAGAATGTTGCTGAATATTCATTTTCAAATAATACATGAATCTCATCTATAAATATATGAGTTCTTTTACCTTTCTTAAAGTTATCTGATACCCTATTTATCATTGCATCTGTTATAACTAAAAGCCCCATAGTTTTTAATTGTTTACCAAGTTTATAAATATCATAACTTACTATTCTACTACTAATATTTACATTAGTTTCATGAGCAAATACATCTAAACTTCCATTAGTAAACATTTCAAGAGTTAAAGCAAGAGATCCTGCTTCCTTTTCTGGTTGTTCTAATAGTTTTTCTCTTAAAGTCATAAGAGTTGGAACAGCACCGGTTTTATGATATTCATCATATGTTAATTGAGTACATCTATCTATTATAGATTTTTCTTTTGGACCTAATCCTGTTTTGTCTAATTGTTCAAATAGTGAAAGTACAAACTCTGATTTATCAATAACAGGATTAAGTCCATCTCCATATCCCTCAACCATATCCATAGGATTTATATGGTCTTTGCTACTTGCTGATACTTCTATTACTTCCCCACCAAGTGCTTTGACAAGTGCTGAATACTCTCCCTCTGGATCACAAATCATAATATCATCATCAGTTGATAAAGCTAAAAACACTATTAGTTCTTTTGCACTAAAACTTTTACCACTTCCAGGTACTCCAAGCAAAAATGATGATTGATTTTGTAGATTTTCTTTATTTACCATTATTAAATTATGACTAATAGCATTTTCACCATAATATATTCCACCTTTATCCATAATCTCTTGCACTCTAAAAGGCATTAAAGCAGATAAACTTTCAGTTGTAAGAGTTCTTAATATTTTTACATTTCTAACTCCAATAGGAAGTGCTGTATTTAATCCATCCATTTGTTGATATGTTAAAGGTGCTATTTGACATAGATGTTTTCTTCCGGTAATAAGTATAGTTTCTGTATCTGCATCTAATTTTTCTTTCGTATCAGCAGTAATAACAAGAGTTAAATTAGCAAACATCATTCTTTGATCTCTTGTTGTTAAGTCATCCAAAAATTCTTTACTTTCTTTTCGTTGTTGTTCTAAATCATATGGTATTACTGCACTAAAGTTATTATTAGCATTTTGTTTTCTTTGCCAATTAGTTATATTAGTTTCAACCCCAAGTAATCTATTTTCAACTTCTTTAACTGCCTCATCCGTAGGAATTGGTATAATATCAATACTCATCATCATATTAGAGTTCATATCTGTAAGTTCTGCTATCATAGAGTCTTTTATATAACTTGCATACTCTTTTAAGAATAAAACTCTACCATATTTTTTTCCCATTTCAAAATAATCTTTTTTAAATGAAAATCCATCTGGACATATATAATCTTTAAAGTTATGTCCTTTTTTTATAAAATCTTTTATGTCTAAATTATAATTTACTTCTTCTCCAATTCTATAAAAATCATGTATTATTCTTAATTTTTCTCTAGCATCAAGTTCTATACATTTACTTCCTAGTTTAGCTAAATGAGATACAATATCTGTTGATACTCTCCTAAAATAATTTCTAGCATCTTCTATACTTTTTTTAAACACTGATATAGTTAAATATATTTCTCTTACCATTCCATTACTATTTACTGCTTTATCAAGTAGCATTTGATTATACTCTTGTCTATAAATATCTAATCCATCTTCTTTAAATGGTAATAATATTTCTTTTTCAAAATCTTTTTTATTTATTCTTCTTAAAGCAATAGTTATTTTAGTTGTTGCTCCACTATCAAAGGAATTAAGTAATTCCCCATATTCTAAAAACATTGCCTCTTTATCTTCTTTTGATGCTACTGCATAATTTATATCACTAAACTTAAATGTTTGTGAGTATTTGTTCTTCCCAACTAAAAATATTCCATCAGTCCATATTCTTTGAATTGGTATTACTTGTTGAATGGACTTTGGAATATTAAAGTTATCTTTTTCCTGTTTCTTTAAATTGTTGATTGATTTTATCATTTCTATTAAACTCCTCCCTTGCTTTATTTTCTATAATATTTTTAGTCATCTCATAATACATATCTTCAGATACAAACTTTAATTTTTTAGGTATAAGTATTTCTGATTTTATCCAAGTGATAATAAAATCTTCTAAATTCATACCATTGTATTTAAAAAAGCCAATACCAGCAAATGGTATGACTCCTATAATACATATCCAAGAAGTAATCTCTTTATTAAAAATAGGACTAAATATAAAATAAAGTCCTACTGCTACCAAACAACCACATATAGCACATATAAATTGTCTTATTGATAATCCAAAAAATAAATGTTCCGTGTAATTTCTTATTTCTCTATTTATCTTTACTTCCAATTCTATCTTCCCCTTTCATCTTTATTTTTTTTAAAATTATGATTTAATTCTTTATTAGTAATAATTTCAAAACTATCAACACCATAAATTAAAGATAATGAACTTCCATTATCCCATTTCATTCCAATTTGTCCCTCATCATCTACATATTCAACAGTTCCACATGTCCCTCTTGGAACTGAATAATTATCATCCATATAATTTAATTTAATTCTTGTCCCTACAGGATATTTATTTTTAATCATTTCAATCTTTCCTCTGTTTTCCATATTTACCTACCTCTTTCTATATTTTTATTTAGTCTTGTGTGATTATCATAAAAGGAAGATACATAGTTTTTTATATCTTCCTTAATATTCTTATATTCAATTTGAATATTATTTTTTTCTTCTTCTGTTTTAGTATTAAGTGATTTTCTAAATATCTCATCTTCTTTATTTCTTAATTTTATAAACTCTTTATTTTTCCATAATAAATTAGCAAGATAATTTAATCTTCTTAAGGTATTATTACACCCACTTAATATTTCTACATTACCTTCCAATATTAGATTAGTAAGAAAATACTTTTCAAAATCCTCTTGTCCCTTTTCTTGATATAATCTAGTAAGTCCTTTATTTTCTTCTCTATCATAATTTTTAGGATTAACATTATTACTACACTGTCTTGTATAAACTTTATTATCTTTATAAACCATACTTTTAAACAATTCTCTACTCATATATTACCTCTCATATTCTTTATAGTTTTTAACATTATAAGTGTCTATTATATAATCTTTAATATTTTTTCTTATATTATCATTTGATAATGATACTTGCTCTAAATAATCTCCGTTTCTATAATCCTTATTGTTTTTATAAATCATAACTATACTTTCTTTAGGATTATCATAGTTATAATCATCTACTATACAAATATAATTACCAACTACATATATGTCTTTTGTTTTACCTATAAATTCTTCATATTCTTTCTTTATTGATTTCATATTATTTTTTAGCCACTTTTCTAACATTTCATATGTAGAATATTTTGTATTTTGATATTCTTCACTTTTTATAAACTTTCTTGATAAATAATCACTAAAATCATAATTAACATCACATTCTGAATATATAGAGTCTTTATAAAAATTATTTAATAAATCATATCCTAAAACAAAGTTTAAGTATTGTATTTCACTTTCTTCGTTAAATGAATCTTTATCAACTATTACTTTGTTATCTTTTATCTCGTATTGCACGATTTATCACTCCTTTCTTTCTTAAAAAAAGTATCAGCAAGATTATTACCTGCTAATACTTTCTTAAAATCTTCTATAGCTTTGCCTATGTTTTTATTATAATAATAACCGTATCCCCAATTTATTTTATTGTTGTCAATTTTATAATTAAATGCAATTATATATTCAACATTTTCATTATAATGTTTTTCTACAAGAGCAATAGGAATATCATTTCTATATCCTACATCTATTAGAAATATGCCATTATCTAATTTTCTATTCATTTAATTTATCTCTCCTTATCTTTATTTTTATTTCTTGCTATATTTCTATCATCATTAAATCTTGTTTCTAAATCTCCCCATCCAATTACTTTATATTCGTAATTATTAAGAGTAATAACATCTTCTAAATTGTATTTTTTTATTTCTTCTTTTAATTTAATAATATCTATTTCATTAAAAAGATTTTCGTAATAATCTTTCCACTCATCTTTTGTAATATGACACATTGTCGCAGATGATTCACAGACATTATCGTAGATTTTTTGTAATAGTTTAGAACATTTAGATATCTTTGGTAATTCTAGATATTTATCAAAATCTTTATAAATTAAATCTTTTACATTTTCTATATCCTCATCATAACTAGCAATAATATATGCTTTAGCTTTTCCATTTTCATACAGAATTGCCTTAAACCTTAAATCTCCATAATCAGTTTCCCAATTTTCTAATACTTTTACATATTTATTTTTATAATATTTCATTATATTAGGTGTATTTAATCCTGTTTTCTTATCTAAATACTCTTTGGTAATATTTTTTTCCTTACAATATTGCAAGTATTCTTGAACTCCATTTTTATATTCAATGTCGTTAGGGTACAATTCATTTATTGAGTTCCAAATAGAATAATGAACATCATCGGTCATATATCCTATTTTTAATCCTTCTTCCAAATAATTATAAATATAGTAATCAAAGTTATAATCCCATTCTGGTACTTGTGTATAACCACCACTTTCAGTTTTAGTATATGGGGTAAACTCTATTGCATCATCATAATTATCACTTGCCAAAACATAAGTATCATTAGTTTTAGGGTTAAATAAAATATAATCAATATGTTTATTTTGATGTTCTATATTTTCTTTTAAAAATAATTCTATATCATTCTTTATTTTTAGTATTCTATAATTCATATTTATAACCCCATCATTTCTCTTACAACTCTATCACTCATCTTAATAGTTCCAACTAAAACTAACATATTAAAGATGAGTTCCCCAATATATTTCCACACTTGAGTAACTGCAGCTGCACTTGTATCAACTACTGGTGGGCTTGATGCAAATAATGAGAAAATAATACAAGACAAAACTATTATTGCTCCCTCTAAACACACTGCTGTAAACGATTTTAAAAAACTTGCACATATCCTTTGTGTAGGTTCTCCTGCTACTGTTGATAAAGGTATTGGTGCAATAGCAGTATATAAATATAATTTAAAAAATCTACCATATACAGTAAGTATCATTATGAATGATAATACTGTTACAAATAATCCTCCTATCAATGTTACTGCCCATAATGGAATAGATTCAAAAAAACCACAACTTTCTACTGCTTTAACTATTTCTTGGGGAAGAATTGTTTTAGTAACAGTCCCAAAACCAGCAGACTTCATTATTGTTGATATTACTCCCTGCACTATTTTAAAAATAGATAACATTAAATCAAGCCCATAAGTTACTATTCCCTTTGCAATCGCAAACCTTACAAATAATTTAATTGCATGTTCTGGCTTTTTAACATCTGCAAGAGAACTACAAGTCTTTACTACTCCAATAACAAAAAATAAAACTAATAATGCCAGTCCTATTGCTTGTACTGCACCATTTATTTTAAATATTACTTGCCATATTGTTCCACCTTTAAATGCTTCAGGTGATTGTGTAATTATTTGCCATATTTCACTTAATTTATCATTCCAAGTATCTATTGCATTTTCTAAATTATTTACTACCCAATTACCACTGGCTAATATTAACATTTTCACACCTCCTAATAATAAGTAAAAGGGTAGAAATTATCTTCTACCCATACTTTTAACCAGCAATTCTTGTAAGTATAGCTTTAGCACACATAACAATAATTCCTCCTACACAAAACAATGCTCCATTAACTCTTTGTGATGGATCGTGATTTGTAAAAGATAGTCCAATTTGGACAACTCCATATCCTGCAATAATTCCACCTACTACCTTTGTTAGTTGAAATATAAAGTCTGATAAATTATTTACAACTGTTATAGGATCATCAGCTGCAAAAACATTTGGAGTAAACATACTTAAACTACTTATTCCAACAAGTGCTAATACATAAATCTTATATCCTTTTTTAATTTTCTTTTCTATACTTTTATTTTTGTTCTTCATTTTTATCATTTCCTTTCTTTCTATTTAAATAACTTTCCATATCTTCACTAGATATTACTTCATAATTGTTTGCTACTACTTCTATATCTTTGAAATCATAATTTACAGCATCATAATCAACAGTTATAGTTGCAATAGCATTATTTACTTTTCCATGCTCATATGATGGAGCATGACCATCAGTAGTAAGACTTATGTTAGGATGTTTCAAAATATCATACTTCAAATCTTTTATCGGTCTTTCTCCTCTAATAAATAAAATTGCATACTTGTTATCTAACATTCTAACTTCATCTGGTGTCATTAAATCTCTACCAGTTTGTTGATAATTTGTTGAATAATTACCATTTCTTCCATGTGATTTACCATAAGTGTTTAAATCTAAATTTTCTTTTCCCATAAGTTCACTAACATATTTATGAGTGCTTTGTTCATTACCACCTAGATATAAAAACTCATCACAATTACCTAAAATACTTTCCCATTGCTTCTCAAAAAGTGCCTTAATTTGAGCTATATTCTGAACAATAATAGACACTGAAACCTGTCTTGACCTCATGACGGAAAGAATTTTTTCAAAGTCATCAGGAAGACTTACATTTGGAAATTCGTCCATTACAAAATGAACTGGAATAGGTAAACTTCCACCATATTTATGATCTGCTAAATAAAATAATTGTTGAAATAATTGAGTGTATAAAATACTTACTATAAAATTAAATGATGTATCGTTATCTGGTATTAAAGCAAATAATGCTGTTTTCTTCTCTCCTAAACTTGGTAAATCTAATTCATCTGTCATAGTAAGCATTGCTAGACTTCTTAAATTAAACTTTTCTAATCTTGATGCTAATGTTATTTGAATTGATTTTAGTGTTTTAGCACTTCCAGAATGATAATCTTTGTAATATTTCAAAGCAATATGTTCTGGGTTCTTTTCTTCTAATTTTTCAAATAATAAATCAAGTGGAGATGAATACATATCATCATCTTCCTTAACATCTCCTGCTCTTAACATCTCCATTACCATAGTAAAGTTTTGTTCTTCTTCTGGTGCTTCATACCATAAATAAAATATTAGGGATAGTAAAAGCATTGATGCAGCTGTATCCCAAAATGGATCATTACTTTGACTTCCTTTTGGTGTTGTTGATTTAAAAAGATTGGTAACAAGTCTTTGTACATCATTATCACTTTTTAAATATACAAACGGATTATAACAATGACTTTTATCCATATTGATTAAATCCAAGACTTTTACTTCATAACCTTTTTGTTCCAGTAAATAACCAGTATCTCTTAATATTTCTCCTTTTGGATCTAATGTTACAAAAGAGCAATTACACTGCATTATATTAGGTTTTGCATAAAATCTAGTTTTACCAGCTCCACTTCCTCCACATACTAATACATTTAGGTTTCTTCTATGTTTCTTACCATCAAGTCCTATTTCAACATTTCTAGTTAGTATCTTGTTGTTATTGCTATTTTTTTCTTGATACTTCTTGCAGATATTTTTTGCACTTCCCCATTTAGCACTTCCATATTCTTCGTTTCTTCTATAATTTTTTCTTGTGGAAAAGTATAGAACTATTCCACCAATATATATAACTAATAAAAAAAGAACAGTATTCAAACTATTCTCACATATCTTAATATTAAATGGATTATTAAATATTTGATTATTGTTTTTTATTATACTTGATATTCCATCATTAGAATAAGGTGCTATTAAAAGTGCAATCCATATAATTGGAATTATACCTATAATTGATAAGATTATTATTTGTCTTTTTTTATCTTCTTCCATTATCTCTCATGATTATCCTTGAAAGGACTTTTTTTTTACTAACTTTTTCACTATCATCTAATAATCTTAACAAAAGCTCATTTACTTCACTTCTTGACTCATTCATACTTTTTAATTTATATCTATAATTATTTAAAGCATTTATAATTATTCCTATTTCATACTTATCTATTTCTATTTTCCCATATTCAGTTATCTTAATAATTATTTCATCAACAGTTTCTGTTGTTCTTTCTTGCTTTGATAAATAGTTTCTTAATAAATTAAGTGATTTTATAATTAAATTACTTTCTTCAACAGTAAATTCACACTTTATTTTATCTTTCATAATTACCTTTCTTGTTCTTTATTCTTCTGTTTTATATTTTCTTGCACATAATCACTAATTTGTTTATTAAGTTCCTTAACTGATTCTTTTATTGATGTTAGTTCATTTACAACATCTTTCTTTTCCATATCTTTAAACCTTTCAGTAATTTTTTCTATATTATCAAATTCAATATCAAAGCCATATTTTTTACATAACATATATGCTACACATTCTGCTTTTTCATTATCAACTTCTTTTGTATTATCATATATATTTATTTTAGCAAGTTCTGTTATTGCTGTTTTAAATGCTATATTACTATCTTCATTCCTACATAAATACAATACTTTATTTTCTGTATCCCATTTAGAAGATAAATCATTCTCCAAACTATCAACACTTTTAACATCCATAGGACATTCGTGTAATAGTGCTTGTAATATCATTTTTTTATCATAAGTTTTAGTATATGGTTTCATATTAGTTTCAGATATATCTACAAGTTCTTTTGCAGTATATCCTTTTATTGTTCTACCATCTTTGGTAGTGTATGGTTCTCTAGGATCAAGTATAACAATCTTTTTAGGATACTTACTTTTAAAACTGATATTATCTTCAATCCACTTTTTCATTTCTTTTAACTGTATTGCATTAGGTAATTGTTTAGCAATTAAAATAGCATTTCTTGGAGTATATAAATCAAACTTCCCTTGTACTGTTAAATACTCTTTAAAAAAATCAGGATTAGTAGTTATTTCTTCTAATCCCTCATCAATAGTTTTATATGCATTATCTAACTGTTCTCTTTTTTTCTTAATATATGCCTCTTTATCATAAGATGCTTTAGTTTCTTCTTTCATTTTTATCTTTCCTTTCCATTTTTAAACTTTTGTTTTTTCACATTACCATCAGGAGTATATGTTGTTTTTGTTTTTTTATTAACATCATTTTCTACTGCCTCCTGACCTTTTTTTAAAGTTTCCCTATAATCCTTTGGAACATTTCTATACTTTACTTCATCTTTTAATCTTTGAAGTAATTTACGAACAGAAGGTTTATTTTCTTTAATAACACCTTCCTGTACCTTTAAGTTCTCTAAGTTGGGCTCTGACAGAGGTTTTTGTGTCTTTGCCACTTCGGGGTTTGATACTTCACTTTTCTCCTTTTGAATTGGTTTTGCTAATATGTCATTAGCAAGTTTTTCCTCATCAGAAATAACAGGAATACCTTTTTCTTTAGCTTCTTTCATCATTTCTTCCATCTTGTCTTTTTCTATCTCATTTCTAATTGTAATGTTATCAGTTTGAGCAAGGTTAAATCTTTCAACAACACGATTTACTTTTGATGCATCTTCACTTCTTACCATAATATCCACTATGCCATCATTATCCGGAAGATTTTTATCAATTAAAGCAGTATAAAGTATTCCATACTTTTTTGCCTCTTTTTCAAACTTTTTAAGTTCACTTGCTTTAACTGAAAATATTTGAAGTGGACTGCCAGATTTTAACATTTTGTTAAGTGATGTTTTACCTTTTGTCATTTGTTTATCTTTGGACATTGTATAAAGCATAACTGCTATTCTTTCTGCACCAGTTCCACTTACTCTTAATAACATTTCAATTCCTTCAATAGAAAATTTGACCATTTGCTCTGCAGCTTCACTTGAATTCATTTATCTCTCTCCTTTCCCTTTTCTTCAAGTTCTTTGATACTTTCTTCTATATCTTTACTTCTTTTTTCTATTCCATCACATAAAACCACCTCCTTTCGTTTTTCCTTCAACTCTTTAGTGATTTCATTTATTTGATTACGAATTAACAATTTTTCTTCTTCTGTTTTAACTCTTTTATGCTTTATCCATAGATTATGCTTTTTACTAATAAGCTCTTGAATCTCTCTATTTATCTGCTCTTTATAAAATAAAAACTGCTCATGAGTTTCTATCTTTTCCCTTACAAGCAGTCTTGTTTGATTTGATATTTCTTCCATTTTATTTAAATCTAATCTAATATTTACTGGAAGAACTTTTCTAGGATATTTAGTTGGATAAACTTTTAAAATATAACAATAATGTTTGAATAGTCCATATAACCCATGTGCTTTATTTTTTTTATATTCCTTTTTATAATTGTAGTCATTATTATATGATTCAATAAAAGGTATTCTTGGCAAGTGTGTATTTTCAATTCTACTATTTATATTATCTATGGAATAATCACTACCAAATGCCCTTTCAATTCTAATATTTCTTTTATATGGACTTCTTCTTATACTTAACTTTCCATATCTTTCTTTTATCTCATATCCCATTTTTTCTACAATGTTGATAAAATCTTTATAGGATACTGCCATACCTATTGCTCTATCTAAATCTTGTTTAGCAAATGTATGGTAATTTGTCTTTTTAACATAACTTTGATAATAATTATCATAGTTAACTTTCTTAACTTTTTTATCTTTAACAACACTTAATCCATATTCCTCACATAAAGTATCAGATACTTCTCTAATAAGTGCATAAGTTTCTCTACTATCGTGATATTTTTTTCCATCTTTAAATGATACTGAATTGATTACAAAATGATTATGAATATGTTTACAATTTGTATGGGTACTAACTATTACTTCAAATCTATCGCCCCATATTTCTTCTGCTAATTTAACTCCTATTAAATGTGCTTGTGTTGGAGTAATTTCTCCCTCTTTAAATGATTGAAAAGCATGATAACCAAGTATTCCTCTTTTTTTACCATATAACTCTTTAGTAAGCATCATATCTTTGTATGGTCTATGAGTAGAACAATTTAAAGCTGATACAAAACATTCTTCTTCAGTTTCATAATTTAATTTCTCATAACCATCTAGTTTATGTAATTCTTGATAATCTCCATCTTTCATTGTCTTTTCCGGATTTATAACATAGTCAATAACATGATCTAATCTTTTTTCAACTTTCCATATTCCTGTCGTTGCCATTCTTCCTCTATCCTAGAACATTCACTAGACACCTTTAAACAAGCATATAAAAAAAGTAATATCATTTATTACCTGCTATGTTCTTATTTAAAAATTGTAATTTTAAGTCATCAATTAGAATATCAAGTTTAATTACTTCTTCTCTATATTCTCTTTCATCTATAAAGCCAAGTGAATGTGCCTTTCTTGTAAGTTGATTTATATTATTAGATATTGACCTTAAATCTCTAACAACTTCGTAAAACTTATTACTTGGAGCTTCTTTTATATCATTACCCATTATAAGATTTCTAACTATATCACTTTCATTCATTCCACTTTTATTACATAATTCTTTTATTCTATTTTCTTCTTCATCATTGAACCAAAAATTCTTTTTATGTGTTCTTTTTCTCATTTTTCCCTCGCTTTCTTCAAAATAAAAAGACCAATATAAATTGATCTTATCTATAAAACATATTATTAAATTAACATTTCCCACCGTTATCTTCAAAATATGATTCAATATATTTAACTAATATTTTAGCTTTATTAAACTGTTTATCTTTAACAACATTTATAATATAGTCACTACCACTTGCATCAA
>ERZ779643.341-NODE-341-length-41141-cov-5.986346_pt1 | contig 41141 bp, 37 predicted proteins | sample MGYA00511564_ERZ779643 | MGnify/ENA primary metagenome ERZ779643 (study PRJEB29588, sample SAMEA2147114) | human gut metagenome | biome: human gut; feature: human-associated habitat; material: faeces | place: Denmark | collected 2008/2010 ...
AACTCTCAAAATAAACTGAGAGAGTAATAAAATTTATTTTATTACTTTTGTTCCATTATTAGTAATGTTTATATTTTAGAAAAATTAATTTTATCAAAAAATGTTTTATGTTATTGTGATAATAATAAATTTATGTTATACTATTTTTGTAAAAGAGTTAAGAAATTTGTTAAAATAGGTAGGAATTGTTTACGAGGGAGATATTTGATATAGGAGAATTAAAAATTAATTATAAAAATGGAATTAGTTTAATAACTTTAATTATTACAATAGTTGTTATAACTATTATATCTGGAACTTCTATTCTTTTATTAGCAGGAGAGGGAGGAGTAATAAATAGTTCAGTAATTGCAGTAAAAGAGCAAGAAGTAGCTACAATAAAGGAACTTTTAAATCTTGAATTAGGTCTTGATGAAGGAAAGATAAAACAAATACGATATTATAATGTAGAAGAAACAGATGAAATTCTTAAAAGTTATAACAAAAGTTATGAACATAAAATAGGGGTATATAGAAATAAACCAGTATATTTAGGCGAAGGAGATTCAGAAGATGCGACTTTTTCTTAAAGAACGAGATTTTGATGTTGTTAATATGACTCCTGATGAATTCAAATATTATATTGAAATGGGTATATTAGAGGATTCGGTAAAAGAAATTAAATATATAGGTAGACAATTACAAACAGATGATTTTTCTGGAACAATTAAAATTGGAAATAATGTATATGGGCTTGGTTGGTATTTAATTGGTAATTATACTGATGATGAAAAAGAAAATAATACATATCAAAAACATTATGAAGATTTAAAATTAAAAGATATAACACATGCACCATATTTAGTAAACTATGAAACAGGTGTTGTTTTAAGTATTGATGGTATGATAATGTATAAATCACAAGTTTTGGTTCATTCATTTAATGATAATTATGATGAAAATTTGTCAAGTGCTGTTACATATGTTAATTCATTTACTGAAAAAACTGGTGATTCATATGGTAACTTAATTTCCACATCAAAATATACTGGGAATGTGGATAATTATGGTGGAGGAATGTCAATATATAAAGATAATGATGGAAAATTACAATATGATGAAGAAGGAGCTTTAATTTTAGATGCAGATAATGCAATACCAGTACTAGAAATTGATAATAAATTTAAAATTGAAGATAATTATTCTATAAATGTAACAGTTGAAGGCGATTATATGCAAAAAAGTGTAATGGCTAATGATTTTTATCCAAATACAATTGTTGCTTTATCTGAGTCATCACAAAACTATTTGTCATGGATAGGTGTATATAAAGGATATTTACATATATATTCATATTATACAGGTGCTGCTTTATCACATATAGATAAAGAAGATACCAGAAAAGGATTTGTAAGTATAGATATATCAAAATATCAAGGAAAGCCAATAAATATACAAGTTGTAGCTACAAGAGGAGGAAATGTAGACGTATATATAAACGGAGAAAAAATACGTACTTTTGAGGCTGGAAATAGAAAGATGGATTTTAAGTATACTACTTTAGGTGATTTGCGTGTTGGAAGAAATTTAAAATTTGTAGGAAAAATATATGAATTTGGTATTTATGGATTAGCAATAAGTGAAAATAGTGTTGAGGAGAATTGGCAAAGAGCCACTAGATATGTAAATAAATAAAAATGTTAATATAGAAAGTAAAAAACTTGTAATCATTTTGTTTTATGATTACAAGTTTTTTATATCTGGTGCACCATCAGGGGCTCGAACCCTGGACCAATTGCTTAAGAGGCAACTGCTCTACCAACTGAGCTAATGGTGCATTTTATACAAATATTATTATACATTTATTTTTTATTATTGTCAATATTTTAAATGATTTTTTCTAAAATATAAGTAACAATATACTTAAGTTTAAAAAAGAGTAAAGGAGTTTAATACTTAGTATTTTATTCCTTTACTCGTATTTTTATATCTCTAATTTTATTATTTTTTCGTAACTTAATCCATCCTTACCAAAATGTCCATAATTAGTAGTTTTAGAATAAATTGGTTCTCTTAAATTTAAATAATTAATAATTCCATCAGGTGTTAAATCAAAATTATTTTTAATAATTGATATAATCTTTTCTTCTGGTATAGTGGAAGTACCAAATGTATTTATATATAATGAAAGAGGATCTTTCATTCCAATTGCATATGATATTTGCAATTCACATTTTCTAGCAAGTCCGTTTGCGACAATGTTTTTAGCAATATGCCTTAACATATAACTTGCAGAACGGTCAACTTTAGTAGGGTCTTTACCAGAAAAAGCACCACCACCATGTCTACTATATCCACCATATGTATCTACTATTATTTTTCTACCAGTAAGACCAGTATCTCCAAGTGGTCCACCAATTACAAATTTTCCTGTTGGATTTATATATATTTTTGTGTTTTCATCTATCAAGTTTTTATCTATAGTAGGAAAAATTACATGTTCTTTGATATCTTGTTTTAATTTATCCATAGTTATATTTTCTTCATGTTGTGTTGAAATTAAAATAGTTTCAATTCTTTTTGGCATATCATTTTCATATTCAACTGTAACTTGTGTTTTCCCATCTGGTCTTAAATAATTTAGTATATTTTCCTTTCTTGCATTTGTAAGTCTTAGAGAAAGCTTATGGGCTAAATCTATAGCAAGTGGCATATAATTTTGAGTTTCATTACATGCATATCCAAACATTATTCCTTGATCACCAGCACCACCGATATCAACTCCCATTGCAATATCTGGACTTTGTTTAGTAATATCAACTATAATTTTACAATTATTATAATCAATATCTGTATTTTTATTATTAAAACCAATTTCTTTAATTGTTTCTCTAACGATACTCTCTACATTTACATTGCCATTTGAGGTTACTTGACCAGCTACTACCACTAAATCTCCAGTTGCAAATGTTTCAACTGCTACTCTTGAAAATTTATCCTGTTTTAAATATTCATCTAAGATTTTATCAGATATATAATCACATAACTTATCTGGATGACCTTCAGTTACACTTTCTGATGTAAAATAATATTTATTCATTTTTTATTCCTCCATTATTGCATATATATATTAGCATATAAATGTAAAAAAGGCTATATTTTTGTATAAATTTGTAATAATTTGTAGAAAAAAAGCCCTGTATATACAGAGCTTTTTGAGATTATTTAGAAGATTTTAAGTAGGTTAAAAATAGGCAACTTTTAAAATGTTTTTCTGGGAAAGCTTTTTGAACAGCAATTGGAATTGATCCCTCAAAAACAGTTCTTAGCATGCTGCCAAGATTGTTGTTTTCAAAATCTTCAGAACAAAGTCTTGTATATACTTGTCCTGTAGACATTTTCAATTGTTTTTCAATAAGCCATCTTGTAGCCTCAACGGCAGTTCTTTCTGTCCATTTTTCAATAGGGTTTTTAGAAAATTGCCAGGGTTTGTACTTTCCAGGCCATGCATCATTAATGGCTTTAAAGAAATTGTTGTTGTAATGAACAAGCAGCATTCTTTCCAATTTGTATTCTTTAAATACATAATTGTCAAGATTTTTAAAGAGAGTTTTATCATCCCACTTTAAGATGTCTTTGATAAAGTAACGAATGATAGCTACTCGTTCCTCGCGTATACAGTACTCCCAAAAGAAAAATGGGTACTTGTACTTTTTGTTTTCGAGCACCGTTTGGTATACTTCAAGAGCATCTAATATTTTATATACTCCTGAGACTGTGAACCGTTTTTCCAACATTTCTTACATCCTCCTAAAAAATAATTTTAAATAACCCTTTAATTTATATTAAAGGAATTTTAAACCAAATTAATGATCTAACTAATTTTGAGATGTATTATAATTATATATCATAATTTTAAATCTGTCAATCTTTAAGAGAAAATTATTTACATAAAAAAGAACAAATACCTTAAAGTATTTATTCTTCTTTTATTTTTAAAATCTTTTTGAAAATAAATGTAAATATAATAAAATTAATAATAGAAAATATAGTTATTAAAATTATTTTATTAATCATTGGTAAAATAGGTGATATATTAAAGAACCAATCAAATTCAGTTAGTCCAATTATAAATATAATAGTAAGTATAATAGCTAAAGAAAATCTAAAAATTGATATTGGTAATTTTGTATTTTCACCCTTTCTTGTTTTTGAAAGTGTAAATAGTAATATTATTCCACATATTCCAGTAGCTATTACAGATAAACTTGAATATTGTTCATCTGGTATATAACCATTTTGGTTAAGTATAGAAATTATAAATATACTAATTGCAACTGTAATTCCTGCAGGTAATGATTTAGATATAACATTCTTTAAAAAGTTACCTTTTACTCTTTCTTTGTTAGGCTCTAACGCTAGTATAAAAGAAGGTATACCTATAGTAACAGTACTTATTAAAGTAAGCTGTATTGGTATAAAAGGATAAGTCTCTTGCATAAATAAAAACATTAAAGCAAGAATTGTTGAGTAAATTGTTTTTACTAAAAATAGTGATGCAGAACGCTCAATATTATTAATTGTTCTTCGACCTTCATAAACCACTTTAGGCATTGATGCAAAATTAGAGTCAAGTAATATTAATTGTGATACGTTTTTTGTTGCATCACTTCCATTTGCCATTGCAATACTACAATCAGCGGTTTTTAATGCTAGTATATCATTAACACCATCGCCAGTCATAGCTACTGTTTTTCCATTGCTTTTTAAAGATTTTATTAATCCCTCTTTTTGCGTAGGTGTTACTCTACCAAATATTGTATATTTAGTAGCAATATTTTTAATTTCATCATCGCTTTTTAAAGTAGACATATCAATATAATTATCATATTCATCAATACCTACTTGTTTTGCAATTTTTGAAACAGTTAGTGGATTGTCACCAGAAATTATTTTAATATCAACACCTTGTTCTTTAAAGTATTTTAGAGTATTTGAAGCTTCTTTTCTTATTTTATCAGATATTAATACAATACCAATAACATTTAAATTATCAGGAAGTTTGTTATTTTTGAAAGTATCGCTAGAATGAGCTAGAATAAGAACTCTATAATCCTTTGAATATTTATCAATTTTATCTTTATATAATTTAAAATCATTTTTTAAAACAAACTCTGGAGCCCCAATTACATAAGAGCCTTCTTCCTTAAAATTAATACCAGACCATTTAGTATCAGAAGAAAAATCAATTTTTTGATTTACAGTAAAAGCTTTTGAAGTATTATTAAAATATGCTCTTATAGCTTCAATAGTGGAATTTTCATCATCCGATGATATTGCAATATTTGAAAGTATATTAAACATTTCGTCTTTGGATTTTGATAGTGGAATGAAATCTTTAACTTCCATTATTCCTTCTGTAAGTGTTCCTGTTTTGTCTAAACATAGTGTATCTACTCTTGCAAGAGTTTCAATACAATATAATTCCTGAACCAAAACTTTTGATTTTGAAAGTCTTATAACGCTAACAGCAAGAACGGTACTTGTTAGAAGAACAAGTCCTTCTGGTATCATACCTATTACAGCAGCAACAGTTTTTACAACAGCGTCTTGTAGTGAAAGAGCTTGAATATGTAACTGTGTATAAAATAGTGTAATACCAATTGGAATTATTGCAAAAGCTAGTACACGAATTATTTTTCTTAAAGATATCATAATTTCTGAGTTTATTTTTTTTACATATTTAGCACCACTAGAAATTTTAGCAGTATAATTTTCTTCTCCTATATGTTCAACTTTTGCAATACATTTACCACTTACAATGTAACTACCAGATAATAAAGTGTCACCAACTTTTTTTAAAATACTATCAGGTTCACCAGTTATATAAGACTCATTTACTTGTACCTTACCATCTAGTATGATGCTATCAGTAGAAATCTGATTTCCAGTATTTAATTCTAGTATATCATCAAGTACAATATCATTTATATGTATTTCTTCTTTCTTTCCATCTCTTATTACTTTTGCTTTACTTTCAGCTATGATAGATAATTTATCTATTACCCTTTTTGAATGGATTTCTTGTATTGTGCTAATTGCAGTATTTATTATTACAATTATCATAAATAACATATTTTTATATGAGCCAACAAGAAAAATAGCAAGTGCTAAAAATAAGTTTAGAAAATTAAACAAAGTAAAGAAATTTTCAAATAAAATTCTTTTAATACTTTTTGTTGGTACTGAAGTATCATAATTTACTAAGTTATCTTCTTTTCTTTTTTTTACTTGTTCGTAAGTTAAACCTTTATTTATATCGGGATTAAATCTTTCAATTTTTTCTTTCATTTTAAGACCTCTATTAAATTATAATTTAATACAAATACTTTGTCAATAAGAAACTTATACACAAAGATTTATATACTTTTGATAAATTTTTACAAATTTCATTGAATTTTTTTAAATTATATATTAATATATAGGTAGCATATAACAAGTGAGGGGTATTCTATGAAAAAAAAGGTAATCATTATATCAATTATTTTTCTAGTTATAGCTATAGTTATTGCTTCTGTAATTGGCTATAGTATAATATCTAAAAGGAGAGAAAAAGAAGCAAATGAAAGACTTATCCAGCAAAAAAATGAGGAATTGTTAGCAAATATAAAATCAAAATACAATAAAACTGTAAAAATGAATAAAGAATCAAATTTATATAGTCTTGTCGACGGAAATTATGTTGAAGATGGAAAAATTGGCAATGCAGTTGAATTAACTTTAGAAGATATGCCAGAAATAACATTAGAAGATAAATATTTTAAAATTGCTAATATGGATTATTATATTTATTATGAAGATATTGATAAAATTGATACTCTAACTGAAAAAGATACAAGGTATAAATCTTATATACCATTTAATGAAAATGCGGTTACTAAAGATACAACCTCTTTTTATAATGATAGTGGTTTAGTTTATACAATTAATAAAAGTTATAATTTACCAATTATCATAAAAAACGAGGATAAATATTATGTGGAATTTCAAGATGAATTATTATATGTAAAAAAAGATGATACAGTTAGAGTAGAATATGCTGATAATTCACAGGAAGAAAGTTTAAAAAGTGTTTCTGTTATAACATATCATTTCTTTTATGATAAAAGTCAAAATGAGGTTTGTGATGAGGTAATATGTCATACAACTGATCAGTTTGAAAGTCATTTAAAATATCTTAAAGATAATAATTATTTTACTATGACTATGAAGGAATTGGATTTATTTATTGATGAAAATATTAGACTACCAAAAAATAGTGTTGTAATTACAATAGATGATGGAGCGATGGGAGTTAGTAGTAAGGCAATACCATTACTTGAAAAATATGATTTGCATGCAACTTTGTTCCTTATTACTGCTTGGTTTAATAAAGAAGACTTTATTTCTCCTAATATAGAAATTCATTCTCATGGTGATAATCTTCATAATCCTGGAGTTTGTCCAGGTGGACAAGGTGGAGCTATAAAATGTGTTGATAAAGATGAATTATTAGCAGATTTAGCAAAAACAAGAAGTATTTTAGATAATACAACTGTATTTTGTTATCCATTTTATGAATATAACGATTATGCAATTTCTGTTTTAAAAGAAGCAGGATTTACAATGGCGTTTAAAGGTGGAGAAACAAAAGTGTATCCAGGATGTGATAAATTTAAAATACCTAGATTCACTTTCTATAGCTATACTACTTTAAGTCAGTTTATTGCAACAATTAAATAATAAAGATACCAGATTATATGTCTGGTATTTTTATTATTCTATCAAACTTAAATATTTAAGTAAAAAATATTATTTCAAAATGTGAAACAAAATTTTAAAAAATACAAAAAATGTTTCATATTTTTGGGTTGTTGTTGTATAATATAAATGTGAAACAAAATTAAATAAATTAAGTTAAAAAGTTTCACATTTATAAAGAGAAAATCATGGAAGAAAAAGTTGAAATTATGAATCTTCTTCAAAGTAAACAGGTTCTTGAACATGAATTACAATCACTTGCATATGGAGCAGTAGAAATAAGAGAAAATAATTCAAATAAATATATATATGTACATTATAGAAAAGATGGAGTAGCTCTAACAAAGTATGTTGGAGAATATTCTGATGAATTATATAATTTAGTACTAAATAATGGTATTAAAGCTAAACAATTAAAAAAACAAATAAGGGAAATAACAAAAAAACTAAAACAATTTAGTTATGTTGAAGAAGAACTTTCTGAAAAGGTAGCAAAAAATATAGATTTTGCAAAAAGACATTTAGTAGATACTATATATAAACAAGCTATATTAGAAGGTGTTGCAACTACATTTGCAGATACAGAAAGCATTATTGAAGGTGGAAAAGTAAATAATATGACATCTGAAGATATATTAAAAATAGTAAATTTAAAACATGCTTGGGAGTTTATATTAAATAAAAATGTTATTTTAAGCAATACAGACTTTGCTTTATTATGCGAAATAAATAAAATGGTAGAAGAGGGATTTTATTATACAGCAGGTAAAGTAAGAAGTACACCAGTAATAATAGGAAGAACAGCGTGGAAACCAGATTTACCTATCGAAAGTATAATTAAGGAAGAGTTAGAAGAAATATTTAACAAAGAATTGAATGATGTTGACAGAGCTATTGAACTTTTATTATACACAATGAAAAAACAAGTATTTATTGATGGAAATAAAAGAACAGCTGTAATATATAGTAATCATTATTTAATTTCAAAAGGAAAAGGAATTATGGCAATTCCAGCAGAATTAATACAAGAATTCAAAGATTTACTTATTTTATACTATGAAGGTAAAGATGAAAATAAAATAAAGGAATTCATAAAGGAAAAATGTTATATTGGTATATAGAAATACAAATAAAGATTTTTAAATGGTTAACAAGAAATAATAATGTGCTAAAAACGTGAATGTTTATCTAGTGAAAAGTATTAAAGACGTGAAACTTAGTTAACTTATTTAATAATATATAAGAAAATTTTAATATGGTAAAATAAAAAAAATAGTATTATAGGGAGAGGATAATGTGGAGAAATTAATTTATTTAACAACTAATCCAAATAAAGTTAATGAAGCAAATGAATTCTTTTCTAAAAAGTATGGATTTAATATTGAAATAGTTAATCCAAACTTTGAAATATTAGAAATTCAGGCAAGTACATGTAAAGAAGTTGCAGCATTTAGTGCTGAATATGCTGCAAATAAATTAAAAACAGCTGTTTTAAAATCAGATACTGGGTTATATATTGATGCATTAGGTGGGCTTCCAGGTCCATATAATCATTATTTTGATAAACAAATAGGGATTGAAAAATTTTTAGAGTTATTAAAAAATGAAAAGAATAGAAAAGCAAGGATTGAACATTGTTTTGCTTTTTGCAAGCCAGGAAATAAAGCTATAGTATTTTCTGGAGGTGGAACTGGAACAATTGCATATGAAGCAAGAGGGAAAAGAGGAAGGTGGCATGATAAGTTTTTTATACCAGATGGTGAAACTAGAACTTTAAGTGAATTAAGAGATATTGATTATGAAAAAGAAGCATCATATTGGGGAGATGCAAAGGATCAATTTGCAAAATGGTATAAAGAAAACTATCTTCTTTAGAAGAAGTGACATGTGTTTATTGTTACATTAATTTAATATATAGTTTATCACTTTTATTTTTTTATATATAGAAATAAAAAAACAACAAAAATTAGTAAAAGTGTGGTATAATATTAATATGAATCTAAGGAGATTTTAGCAAATTAAAATATGAAGGGTGGAAAAGTATTGAAAATATCAATTAATACTATGCAAAAATTATCTAAAATAAAAAATTCAGTATATGATGCAATCAAAATAGAATATTTATACCATTCAAATAAACTTGAGGGAAGTACATTTAGTAAAGAAAATTTAATAGACCTTTTAGAGCAAAAGCAAGTTAATCGGTGAACATTTTTTATATGATATAATAGAAACAAAGAACTCATTAGAGTTATTTGATAATGTAATAAATACATTAAAAGAACCATTTGATAAATATTTATTATGGCAGTGGCATAGATTATTAAAAAAAGGAACTGTAGATGATGAAATAGACAATATTGGAAAATGGAAAAAATATGAAAATAGACTTTCTAAGACAGACCTAAAATTGTGTGAACCACATTTAGTTGAGAATAACATGTATAATCTACTTGAAGATTGGAAAGAAAGTAAAAAAGATATTTATGCTATAGCTGATTTTCATCAAAAATTTGAACACATACACCCTTTTCAAGACGGTAATGGAAGAATTGGAAGATTTATTATACTTAGACAATGTTTAGAGAATAATGTTGATTTAATTGCTATTGATGATGAATATAATAAAGAATATAGAGAAGCTTTATATAAGGCGCAAACGATAGGAAATTTAGAACAATTAGTCCAAGTATTTGAAAAATGTCAAAAAAGGCTTGACGAAAAATTACAAAGTTACACATTAACAATAGAACAAGTATCAAAGGAAGTTGATTGATTTATTAAAAATTAATAAGTTTTAATAAACTTAACTTGGGTAGCATTAAAATAGCATTTTAAAAAAATCCGAAATAATAAAGATACCAGATTTGTATGTCTGGTATTTTTATATAAAGTAACATATTTTTATTGTTATATTAAATTTAATATATACTTTATCACTTTTATTTTTCTTTTTTCATATATTAATTAATATATAACTAATATATATAATTATTTTTTGGAGGAAATTTATGAGTGATTTTAGAGTAGTAATAGATGCAGGACACGGCGGATCTGATCCGGGTGCTGTTGCAAATAATTTAAAAGAAAAAGATTTAACACTTGCTATATCAAATTATATGTATGAAAGATTTTTAGAAAAGGGAATACCAGCTACATTAGTACGTTCTACTGATGAAACTGTATCTCCGAATGAAAGAGTAAGAAGAATACTTGCAGCATATGGAAATAACCCAAATGTTATAGTATTATCAAATCATATAAATTCTTCGGCAAACCCAAACACTGCTGAGGGTGCAGAAGTAATTTATGCCTTAAGAAATGAAGATACTTTGGCAAAAAATATATTAAGTGCATTAGAGTCACAGGGGCAAGTTGTAAGAAGAGTATATCAAAGAACTTTACCAAGTGATCCGTCAAAAGATTATTATTTTATACATAGAGATACAGGAGTTACAGAACCTTTAATTATAGAGTATGCATTTATAAATAATGAAGAAGATATAAGAAGATTACAACAAAATTACAGAAGGTATGTAGACGCAATTGTAGATGCAGTTATAAGGACAGAAGGTGGAAATGTAAGTAAGCCTAACGAAATTACATATGTTGTAAAATCAGGAGATACACTATGGAAAATAGCAAATTTATATAATACAACTGTATATGAGTTAAAAAGAATTAATAATTTAACTAATGATCTTATAGTTGTAGGTCAAGTATTAAAGGTACCTTATTCTGAACCAGTAGTATCTCCAAGTAGTATTTCTTATACTGTAAAATCAGGAGATTCTTTATGGTCTATAGCTAAGAGATACAATATTAGTGTAGATACTTTAAAAGAATTTAATGGACTAACAAGTAATTTAATAATAGTAGGTCAAATTTTAAGAATACCACTAAGTAATACAGTATATGTTGTAAAAGCTGGTGATACGTTATGGTCAATTGCAAATAGATATGGTACAACTGTTAATGAACTAAAAAGATTAAATAATTTATCGAGTGATTTATTATCAATAGGTCAAGTATTAAAACTTGCTTAAACTTGAGTATGTGTTAATTAATCATGTATTGTTACATTAATATTACATTTAATGTATAATAACTTTAAAAAAACTTACAATATTGTAAAATAAGTTTAAATATGATATTATATTAACAAAATATAATATCATATTTTGTTAGGAGGTATATATGCAAGGGTTATCTTTAGATTTTACAGGTATGAAGAAATTTATATCCGATGAAGAAATAAATCAAAATTTATATAAATTAAATCATGCACATAATAAATTAGAACAAAGAAATGGGTTAGGTAATGATATGCTTGGTTGGATGGATTTACCTACAAAAAGAGATGAAGAAGAAATTTCAAAAATAAAAGAATGTGCAAAAAGAATACAAAATCAAGCAGATGTATTTATAATAGTTGGAATAGGAGGCTCATATTTAGGTGCAAAGGCTATAATAGATTTATTTTCTAATAGCTTTAGTAATATGTTACCATTAAGTGAGAGAAAGCATCCTCAAATTATTTTTGCTGGTAATAATTTAAGTGGTAAATACTTAAGAAATTTAGTAGAATATATTGCTGATAAAGATGTAGCAATTAATGTTATATCTAAATCTGGAACTACATTAGAACCAGCTATTACCTTTAGAACTTTAAAAGTTCTTCTTGAAGAAAAATATGGAATAAGAGGAGCAGCTGAAAGAATATATGTTACTACTGATAAAGAAAAAGGAATTCTTCATGATATAGCAAAAGAAAATGAATATGAAATGTTTGTTATCCCTGATGATGTGGGTGGAAGATATTCAGTACTTACACCTGTTGGATTACTACCAATGGCAGTTGCAAATATTGAGATTGAAGATATATTAGATGGAGCACAGTTTGCTTCATTTAGATATAATAATAGAAAATTAGAAGTAAATGATTGTTATAGATATGCTTTATATAGAAATATATTGTATAATAAAGGAAAAGATATAGAAATATTAGCTAGTTATGAACCATCATTTCAATATTTTATCGAATGGTTTAAGCAACTATTTGGAGAAAGTGAAGGAAAAAATCATAAAGGGATTTTCCCAGTTGGTGTAAATCTAACAACTGATTTACATTCAATGGGACAAATGATACAAGAAGGAAAAAGAAATATATTTGAAACTGTTTTGGAAGTAAAAGTTGATAGAAGCTTTATTAAATTACCAAGTACTGAAGATAATAAAGATGGACTTAATTATTTAGCTAATAAAGAAATTGATTATATTAATAAACAAGCATATAAAGGAACTTTAAAAGCACATATTGATGGTGGTGTTCCAACTTGTGTAATTGAAATTGAAGATCTAAATGAATATAACATAGGACAATTAATATACTTTTTTGAAAAAGCCTGTGCTATAAGTGCATATATTTTAGATGTTAATCCATTTAATCAACCTGGTGTTGAAGCATATAAAAAGAACATGATGGACTTGTTAAAGAAACAGTAATATAATAAACATCCACTTTGAATATCGATATGTTTACATAAACTATTTACAAAAACGAATTATTGTGATATAATGAATATATCACAGTAATTTTTTTGTGACTTGTTACATATGAATAATAATATGAAAGTCCAAAGGAGGAAAAATAGTAATGGAAAATTATAGCGATAATAATAGTATACTAATAGGTGGTGTAGTAGTTTCTGAGCCTGAGTTTAGTCATGAAGTTTTTGAAGAAAAATTTTATTCTTTCAATTTAGAAACAAAAAGACTAAGTGATTACAATGATGTATTACCAGTAATAATTTCTGAAAGATTGATAGATATAAAAAGTATAAAAAACGGCTTATTAGTAAAAATAAAAGGACAATTTAGATCGTATAATAAGTTAGTTGATAATAAGAGTAAATTGGTTCTTTCAATATTTGCAAAAGAAATAGAAGTAGTTGAAGACGAAAGTGTAATTACTCTAAATGAAGCAAATTTTATAGGTTATATTTGTAAAAATCCTATATATAGAAAAACTCCACTTGGTAGAGAGATTGCAGATGTTTTGGTTGCAGTTAATAGATCATATAAAAAATCTGACTATATCCCATGTATTCTATGGGGAAGAAATGCAAAATTTTGTGAGACATTAAGTGTAGGTTCACGTGTTAAATTAACAGGTAGAATTCAATCTAGAAAGTATGAAAAAAAATTAGAGGATGGAACTGTGCTTTCTAAAGTGGCTTATGAGGTATCAATATCAAAATTTGCTATAGATAAAGATGAAGAAAAAGAAGTAGAACAAAGTGTAGTAGAATAATTTAAAATAAAGCATATGCTAAAAACATATGCTTTATTTTAATATATACATACTAAAATTGTATCTCCTACTATTTGTATTTGTTCTTTATTAAATTCATTCCAGTCTTTGTTGTAAAAAAATAAATTATATAAATCTTTACTAATAGTTGTTTCTTCTAAACTTTTGTTTAATATTAATTCAAAAAAGTATTTCCTAGACCACGGAGAATAATGTAGTTTGTAATTTGCAGCCAACTTGTTGTTAAAACTTATTACATTTTCATCATAACAAAATGCAATTTTATCTATATTTTGATTTGTAGAATTTGATTCATTAACTATGTTTGTGACCTCATTAATTATATTATTGTTTTCATTAGTTTGTTTTATACTTAGATTAGTGTATAAACCGAATAACGTAATATTAATAATTAGAAAGACTATTTGAATTATAATAGCTGGTTTAATATTTTCTATTTGAGATATGTTATTATATAAATATATACCTATAATACCAACCATGCCAAATAAGCTAAACATCATTCTAAAAGAAAGTATAGAGGAATTTAAAAAAGTTAATGATGTAGTTGTAATTAGTGTAGATAAATATATAATTAATATGTTTTTAGTTGAAGTAATATTAGGCTTAGTAATTATATTTATTATGAATATTATAACAAAAAGTATAAATCCATATTTTATATAATTTTTTAATATTGAAGTTATATTAAGTAGTAAGTTTACATTTCCAACTCTATTATCTATAGTAAAGTCTAGTGATTGAATTACTTTTAATAATATATATCCAAGTCCTAAAGTAAAATAGTAAAAAGCAATACTTTTTATTAGGTGTTTTTTATTTATAGTATTATTTCTAGAAACTAATAAAAGGTATATTGGAATAAATATCACTATAGTAGCCTGATAATTTAATGAAGCCAATATTAATGTTATTAATGATAATATGTTATTATTTTTAAATAATAGTATGCTTGCAATTATAGACATTAATATTGATATTGACATGTTTAATATTTCTATAAATATCATCATTTCTGATAAAGATACAGTAATAAAAATATTGAAAATTGATAATAATAAAAAAATATTTAATTTTTTTGTATTTTTAGAAGAATAGAATATTTTTAGTAAAATAAATATAGACATACTTATAATAAAAGCTGAAATAAATATAAATATTCTATATAAATTTATATAAGACATATTTAAATGTGAAAATATAGATAATATTATATATTCGAATATTCTACCATTTCCTATAGTCTGTTTAGCATATTCTTCAACTCCTATTCTCATTATTTTATATGCATCTGATGAAAAATGAGTCTTATATGATATACTAAATATTAATAATATGATAATAAATATACATAAAAATATAATACAGTTCTTAAAATGTTTTTTCAGAAATAATCACCGTCAATAATATATAACATTTATTTAATATTGTCAATTTTATATTTATAATCTTTTTACTTTTCTTAGATTTAATTTTTATATTAAACAGTATATTTTTATAATAATTCAAAATTATGTTTAAACATAATATAAAATTACATATTATTTAAACTTCAGTAAAGTAGGATCTATAGTATTAGAATTTTTATCAAATACTGTAAGATGTAAGTGGGGTCCTGTTGTAAAGCCATTTAGCTTCCCATTTGAAAGATATTTAGGTCCAACATAGCCTATTAAATAACCTTTAGGAACGTAGTCTCCAATACTTACATTATATGCTTCATCCATATGGCCATATAAACTTTTGTAACCATTTTGATGAGATATTATAACAGAGTTACCATATCCATTTAAAAAACCAACATGCGTAATAGTACCACTAGAAATTGCATAAATTTTACTTCCTCTAGTTGCACCAAAATCAGTTCCATTATGGAAATTTGTATTACCTAGTAAATCTCTATAACCATATTTTGAGGTTATAATTTTAGTATCACAAGGAAAGCTATATTCATTTACAGTATTAGATGAATTGATAAATAGACTAAAAAAGCAAACAGGAATAAAAAATATAGAAATAAATTTTTTTAACAAATAATCACCATAATTATTATATAATCAAATGTCTGAAAAGTAAAGAAAAACAAATCGTAACAATTCGACAAAAAGTTAAATATCATTATTTTTTATATTAAAAATAAAAAAAGTATTGCTTTTTTATTTGAATTTGGTATAATTATATTATGAGGTAACACAAAAGGAGGAAAATTATGAAAAGATCTAAAAAAATAATGTTGACTGTATTACCAGTACTTGTAATGGTAATGGTATTGTTTACATCTTGTGTATTTGCAGAACCAATTGGTACAGACTTTGATAATCTTGCTGGAAATGCTAATGGTATTGGCACTATTAATAGTACTGCACAAAACGTTTGGAAAACTCTATCATTAATACTTCAAATAGCTGCTATAGCTGCTATAGTACTTGCTGGTGTAAGATACATGTTTGCATCTGCTGACACAAAAGCTGATATCAAAAAACAAATGGTAATATTAGTTGTGGGTGCTGTTTTAGTATTTGGTGCTGCAACAGTTGTACAATTCATTGTAACTGTAACTAATGAAGTATTATAATAAATTTAATAAAATATAAAATAAAAGTCTATTTAAAAATATATAGACTTTTATTTTTTTTTTTGGTATAATATATGTAATACTTTGGAGGTATGAATATGAAAAAATATAGCAAGATAATATGTATGTTTATGATAGTATTAACTCTTACTACATCATGTCATTATGTATTTGCCAATAATCAGCAGCAAATTATAAATGATGGTGGTAGTAGTACTACTTCAGGTGATAATTTTGGTGGGGGCTTTAATCCTGATCAAATACCTTCTGGTGATATTAACGATGTTGGAAAAACTAAAGGTATTTTTGACAATATATATACAACAGTTTTATTTTTAATTCAGATAGCTTCCGTTGCTGGAATTATAATATGTGGTATTAGATATATGTATGCATCAGCTGATTCTAAGGCAGATATAAAAGCAGGTATGATGCCACTTGTTATTGGAATTATATTAGTATTTTGTGCTTCAACTGTCGCACAATTTGTTGCAAAAGTATTTGAACAGACAGTAAAATAGAATTAATACATCTTTATTACTTAATTGTAACAATTTTGTTACAATTAAGTTTTTTTTATATATATTGCAATTAAATCTGGACTAATTTTAATTTTATTGATATAATATATACGATAAAATTACGTTAAGGGGAATTGGTATGAAAATAAATAAAATTGTATGTACAATGCTGATAGTATTTTTAATTACTTCTTCATTTAGTTTAGTGTTTGGAGTAAGTGAGTTGGCCTTTGATGGAGGAGGAACTGCAAGTCAAGGTAGTGGTGCAGGAAGAGACGATAATTCAAGTGAGACAAAAGACTTTTGGAATACGGCTACAGATTGGTTTTCAAAAGTTGATAAAGATGAAGAATTGGGTGCAGGTGTTAAAGATGTAGTAAACACATTCTCAAATATGATTTCAGTAGTTGGTACAACAGTATTTGTTATTGTAACAATATTTTTAGGAATAAAATATATGTATGGTAGTGTGGATGCAAAAGCTAGTGTAAAGGAGAGCTTAACAACTCTGTTAGTAGCTTGTATATTTTTCTTTGGATGGAATTCAATAAAAAATTTATTATTTCCTAATAATAATTTTATTTTTATTGAATCAACTGATACTTCATATGAACAAATGGTGGGTAGAATATTTGCCTTTGCTACATATATAGCTCAGTTCTTAGCGGTAATTGGAATAGTTTATGTTGGAGTTAGATATATATTTGCTGGTGCAGAAGGAAAAGCAACTCTTAAAGGTAAGTCGGTAAATTTTTTAATAGGAATTATTTTAACCTTCTGTGCGACTTCATTTTTAAGTTTAATTTCTGATATTGTTAATGACTCAATTAATAGTGCAAGTACTACAAGTAAATATGAAATAGTACAAGAAGTTGAAATTGCAAAAGACGAAAATATACTATTAAATAACAATATTTATAGTGTATAAAAATATGGAGGTTGATTATGGGAAGATCATATTATGTACCAAGAAGTGTAAAAGGCGAAACAAGATTATTAGTTATATTTACTATTAAATCATTTATAACTACAGTAGTTGTTGGACTCATAGGAGCACTTATTTGGTATCTTGGAAGTACTTTTTTTGGTATGGGACTAGTTCCAGGACTTATTGTAACTTTTATTTTTGGTGCTATAGGTTATGTCATAGGTGCTGCAAAAATACCTGATATTCCTGCTATGGGAGCTTTGCAAAAAGCTGGTGGCGAAAATATAAGTGATATTTTATTTAGACTTTTAACATTTAAGAGAAAAAAGAAGATATATATATATAATCTTAATAGAAACAAGGGAGGAAAATAATTATGGGAGCTTTAACATTTCCATTAATTTTATTAGCAATACTAGCAGTATTTGCAGTAATATTCTTTACAGTTACAAAAAAGCAAGAGAAAGCTACTAATCTTTTATCAAAAGATTCTTCGAAAGAAAATCGTAATTCAAAAAATAGTAAGAATAATGAAAAGAAAGAAGAAATACGAAAAGAAGATGTCTTTAAATTTATGGAATTCGATAGAATTCTTGATAGCATGATAGTTCAAAATAATGGATCTAGATATACAATGGCAATAAAATGTAAAGGAATTAACTATGATTTAATGTCAGAAGTTGAACAAATTTCTGTTGAAGAAGGATTTATAACCTTCCTTAATACTTTAAGATATCCAATACAATTATATGTGCAAGCACAAAATGTTGATTTAAAGAGTGTGATACAAGAGTATAAAAACAATATAAGTGGTGTTAAAAGTGATTTTGAAAGATTAGATGCAGAATATAATAAAGTCTTAGAATCATTTGAATCTACTACTCAAGAAATAGAAAAAGTAGAAAATGAGAGAAATAAAGTTTTAAATGTGTATGAATATGCATCTGATATAATTAATTATGTTGAAAGAATGAGTACAAATAAAAGTTTACTTCAAAGAAACTTTTATGTATTAGTTTCATACAGTACATCTGAGATTGCTGGAGCAGATAAATTTACAAAAGATGAACTTTTAAATATTTGTTATACTGAACTTTTAACAAGAGCTCAATCTATAATAAGTGGTTTATCTTCTTGTTCTGTAGAAGGAAGAGTTCTTGATTCAAATGAAGTTGCTGATTTATTGTATATGGCGTATAACAGAGATGATAAAGGACTTCTAAGTGTAAAAGAGGCTATTGATTCGGGATTTTATAGATTATATTCTACTTCTGAAGAAGCTTTCTTTAAGAGAACTGAACTTTTAAATCAACAAATTGAACAAGAGGCTAGAATAAAATCTCTAGCTGCTCTAAAAAAAGCAATTCAAAAAGGAGAATATAGCACTCCTAAGATGAAAGAATTAGAGATAAATGAAAGAATTGCTAAACAGGCATCTGATATGGTAAAACATGAGGATTTACCGGAACAAATAAAAAAAGAAGCACAAGAAGATATAGCAAAAGAATTTAAAAATACTAAAAAACAACTTGTACAAGAAGCTGCAATTGAAAGAGCACAAATATTATCTCAAATTGATGATGTTACAGGTACTAATGAGGCAAAAGAAGTTTTAAGAAAAGATGAAGAGAAGAAAAAGATGGAAGAAGAAAGATTAAACGAAGCTTCAAGAATTGCAAACAATGAAACTGTAGAAAATGTGGAAAAAGCAGAGCAAGAAAATAATAATAGTATTAATAATGATACTGAAGAAAGAGAACAAACTACAATACCAAAAAATCTCATAGTGAACGATAATATTGCAGATGATAGGAAAGAAGAAACTAATAGTAGTAATATATTATCAACTGCTGCAGAAAGAAATATGTCTATTTCAGATGATGATACATTTGCTAGTATAGATGGTGATATTATTTCTGGTAGCACAGAAGAACCTATAAATAACGGTATTAATCAAGATACTACAGATAATTCATTTGATGATAGACTTGGTGGAGGAGAAGAATTTTCTTCTAGCTTTGATGATAGATTAGGTTCTTCATCAGATGATGAAGATGATGAGGTTATAAGATAGGAGGAGTAAGTGATATATGAAAAAAGATAAGAAAAACAAAAAGAATAAAGGTGCACAGCAACAAGTTCCAACTGAATCTTTGATAACATCTTCTTTAGAAACAGGAGTCAATTCTTTAGAAGTAAATAAATCATCTTTACATGATTTATTAGCTCCTTCAGGAATAGATGCAACACATTATGATTACCTTGAAATATTTTCTAAGGTATCTAGATTTGCAAGAACTTTTTATTTAACAACTATTCCTAGACAAGCTACATTCCCATATTTCCTATCAGGAATATATGAATTTGGTGATGTAAATACATCTGTATATATAAATCCAATTCCTGAAAATACATCGCAAAATGAATTAAATAAAACTATTGTTGAGTTACAATCTGAAAGATATGTTGCACATGATAGAGGAGATATAAATAGAGAATCAGTACTTTCTACTAAGCAAGCGGAAGCAGAAGCATTAAGAGATCAGATTGCTGCTGGTTATAATAAGTTGTTTGAAGCAACTATTATATGTACTTTGTTTGCATATACAAAAGGTGAGTTAGATAAAATGTCTGAAATACTTGCTATGGAAGCTTCAAAGACACAAATAGGATTAAAAACTGCTTGGGCTTTACAAGAAGAGGGGTTTAAATCAAATTTACCTTTAAATAGTAATAAAATTACAAGAAAGCATACTTTTGATAGAGGATCTATGGCTACAGTATTCCCATTTGTTAATGCGGATGCAGGAATGGATAGAGGTGTACCAATAGGTATAAATAAACAAACAGGTTTACCACTTATATTTGATAATTTTAGTTCATCGCTTGCTAATTACAATATGATTATATTTGGTAAATCTGGTGCAGGTAAATCTGTTACTATTAAAACAATTATGGCTAGATCTGCAATACTTATGGGTGTAGAAAACTTAGTACTTGATGCTGAAGGTGAATATGTTGCAATGGCAGAAGTATTAAGAGGAATAAATGTAAATATAAGCCCAAAATCTGATACAGTTATTAACATCTTTGATATTGAAACAGAAATTGTAAAAGATGAAATTACTGGTAGAGAAAAATACGTGCTTAATGTTGAAAATAAAGTTGAAGACGTTACACAAGCATTACTTACTATGGCACGTGGAGCAACTAAATCAGAAGAAGTAAATGAGTTAACAAAACAAATTATTGCTGAAATAGTTGCAGAAGAATACTCTTCAATGGGAATTACAAGTGATCCAGAATCATTATATAAAGAAGATTCTTCAGCTTCTTTTGGTAAAACTAAAAAGTTAATGCCAACTATCAGTTCTTGGTATGACAGATTAGTTGAAAAAGCTGAACAAAATACAAATGATACATATCAATATCATTATGACTATTTAATAAAAGTTATGAAACAGTACTGTAAAAAATTCGATGGACAGATGGCATATTTTGATGGTCAGTCTACATTTGAACTTTTAGATGGTTCTGTATTTATAAATATAAACATTTCTCAACTTGAAGAAAGATTTGCAAGACCACTTGCACAACAAATATTACTTTCTTGGATTTGGGAAAAATATGTTAAAAAGAATAGTGAAGATAAATCAAAAGCAAAAAGTAAAAGAGTTTTAGTTGATGAGGCTTGGATGCTTCTTGCATATCCAGAAGCTGTTGATTTCTTAAATACAATGGCAAGACGTGCAAGAAAAAGAAATGTTTCACTTACCGTTGTTTCACAGAAATTCCAAGATTTCTATGAGAATAAATCTGTACAAGCAGTTTTAACTTCTGCAGAAACAAAATTATTCTTAGCACAAGATAAATCAGAAATTGAGTATTTACAAGAAGTATTTAAACTAAGTGATGGTGAATCTAACTTCCTTATTACTTGTTCAAGAGGTGAAGGGCTTATAAAAATAGGTTATTCATCAGCAGTAATTGCAATAAGGCCTACTCAAAGAGAATTTGAATTTGTTGAAACTAACCTAACAAAGATACTTGAGATGCAAAAGAGAAAGAAAAAAAATAATGGCTTATAGAAACATTCTAGTAATAGGAGGAAAAAAATGATAAAAGGTAAGAAAAAAATAGTCGTAGCAATTTTTTTATTGTTTTTAGTATTATTCCCATTTGGTACAAGTACATATGCTGCAATTAATGAAGAATATGGCGATAATGGTTCTGTTCAAGAAGGCGATCTTGACGGTAAAATGAAAAATAATGTACTTTTGGATGCTATTGCACAATTAATATACGCACTTGCATCTTGGATTGAGTATCTTGTTGGTGCAGCTTTTCAAATGTTAACAGGAGCTAATATGTTTCCATGGGCGGATAGGGTTATATTTAATACAATACCGTTTTTAGATGTTAACTTCTTAAATCCTGCAGAGCACTCATTGTTTAAAGATGGAAACGGTCAAGATACACCTCTTGCAGAAATAGTTGTGAGTATTTACTCTACTGTATTTACTTTGGCAGTAGCATTTCTTGGGGTAGTTGTAGGTTTAATGGCAATTAAACTTGCAGTCTCAAGCTTGGCATCTGAAAAGGCAAAATACAAAGAAGCATTAATGAAGTTTTTGTTTTCAATAGTAGCATTATTTGGTATGCATTATGCCATGTCATTTATATTTTATATTAATGAGAGTTTAGTAGAAATGGCAAGTACTATACTTACTAATAATTTAGAAAATCAAACGTTAGCTTTTGATTTAATTGTTGATAATGATGTTAGAGTTGATAATTTTTTGGAAAAACAAAATGGCGCAGGTGGAATACCTACCATATGGGCAAATTTCTTTGGATTAGATGTAAATGCAAGTACTCCTCTTGGGCCAACTGAAACTGTAGATTTTTCTGAGGTTAAAAATTTTATTAGTGATGATACACCTGTAAACACTGAAATTAATGGTGAAGTTGTAGAGGGAGCTTCAAATAAAGAGATTGCTGGATATTTACTAGCTAATAGAACATATGCTGAATGGAGAATGGCTGATGCAAACGGTGGAAAAGGAAGACCTTGGTACAGAGAAGTAGCATCATTTTTCTGGACTGCTGAAAATGATGAAAAAACTTCACTAGGATATTTATATGCAGACATAAATCTAATTAGGGATCTTGAGTCTATAAAAATTATAGAAGATATGCTTAATAATAGTTCAACAAGAGAAGATTTTGAAAAGACAAGATTTTATGAGGTTGAAATTGAAAAAGCTAAACGAAGCATTGAAGGATATTTAGAAGTCGAAGAAAATAAAGAAGAAAAAAAATTGTATGATGCAATAAAAAGTATAGAAAAGGAAAGAGAAGAAAGTGGTAATGCTAATTTAAAGGAAAGAGAATACAATGAAGCTTTGTTAAATTACTATAACTTTAAATATGCCCATTCTAATCCTGTTGATGAGAATAATGCAGGTTTTATTAGTTTTAAAGAGCAATATATAAGTACTGGTGTCGGAGTTGCTGATTTTGAATCTATTGATAATGATATTGAAAGTACAGTTCAACAAAAATCTGATTATCTTTGGCAACATGTACAAGATACAAGAAGTTATTATAAGTTATTAGTCGATGCTTCAAAAATATTTGTAACAGGTGAGATGTCTAGAAATGATCCTAAAACCTTGATTTCTAATATGGGACAATATTTTAAAGATGCTGCTTGGTCATATGAAACTGATGATGATGGAAATATTAAAGGATGGTATGCAAATAAACTAACTTTACAAGGTGCTATACTATATGCAATATTTGTAGTGCAGTCAATTATGTTTTTCTTTGCATATATTAAAAGATTTTTCTATGTAGTAATACTTGCACTTCTTGCACCAGTAATTGTAATATATGATTTCTTAGGAAAAGTAGCAAGTTAAAGGAGAGTGGGATTAAATGAAAAAAGATGTTTTTATGGTATGGTTAAAAGAGTTCTGCTCTTTGATATTTACTCAAACAGTCCAGGCTTTTTTACTAGCAATAATAATGTCAGTTGTAGTTGCTACTGCAACAAATGATACAATTGAAGAGCAAGATATCGCAGTTTCAGCAACTGGTATAATTGCTATTATTGCACTTTCTTCAATATCAAAAGTTGAATTATTAGTAAAGAAAATATTTGGCGTAGAATCACAATTTGGTGATCCTTCTATGAGAAATGGTATGGGAGCTTTAGCTGGTTCTTTAATAGCTGCAAAACTTGCTGGAAGAGCATTAAATAACGTACCTAAAATTGCTTCAGGTATAAAAGGACTTGATACAAGAAAAGCAAGAGCAAATGCACTTGCTAAGAAAAATAGAGATTTAGCAGCGGCAGCTGGTGGAGGTGCCAGAGGAGGTGCTGGTATAGCTACTAATGTAGCTGCTGGAAACATGGCAGTACAACAAGCTGGTGGTAATGGTAGTTTACCTGCTGCCTCTGGTACAGCTGGAGGGAACGTACCAAATGTTGCAGTAGCTGCTCAAGCTCCTTCTGGTGGAGGTAAAATAACAGCAGAAAAACTTAATAAGATTAATGATGATTATGAAAAAGCAATATCTGAGATAAACAAGAATAGAAGAGAAAGTTTAAAGAAACTTGCTTCTGGAGCATTAGAAACTGCTACTTTACCTGCAGGTGCAATTGGTGGATTAACTGTTGGACTTGCAACAGGAGATAATCCTCTAAAAGCTGCCGGTGTTGGTATTGGTGCTACTGATTACATATCAGAAAAATTTGTAAGTGGAGTTAGTGCAGTGGGTGATGCTGTAAGAGAGTTAGGCTCTGTTAGTAAGGCACAACAATCTGCAATTAACGCAATAAATCGCTCTAGTAGTGCAATAATAGGCTCTGCTACTGAAAAAGTGGATTCTTATAGACAAGCAAAAATTAGAGATAAAGAAATAACAGTAAAGATAAAAAATGATATAGATGCAGGTAGAATTTAATAAATTGTAATAAGGAGAGAGCAAATGGAAACTAAAAGAAAACAAAATGTAAAAATGAATACAATTTCATCAAAGCAAAAGCTTATTTTAGCCATTTGCTTTTTGCTTATTATAATTGTTTTACTTTGGATTTCAAAGCAAATATTTAATAAAGATGAATTTGATTACAGAAAAATAACTCATGATGATTTTATTTATTCTGGTTTAATTAATACTGATAGGCAGATATATTGGAGTTTAAATGAAATTATATCTAATATATTAAATTCATATAAAAATATTGGAAAAGAAGAAGGTATAAAGCCAGAAGATTATTATGATGTTTTAGCAGAAGACTATAAAGATTATTTGGGAAAAGGAAAATATAAAAAACTAATAAATGAATTCCTACAAAAATTTGTTGTAAAAAATTCATATACTACAACAATAAAAACATCAAGAATAATAGAAAATGTTTATTACTTAAATAACAATAGATATATTTGTGAACTTTCTACAGCATCAGAAGAAAATAAAGCATATATTGGTATAACATTAAATACCTCTAATAAAACATATAATATATTTTATATAGAATAGGGTGAAGTAATGGGAAGAAAAATACAAAATTATCTTTTAATAGGTATTTTAATTTTACTTATAGTAGGTATAATAGCAATTATATATATATGGTTTTTTAGTAATTCAAATACAGAATCTAATGCAGATTTAGGTAAATATACCTTAAGTGATTTTAAATCAAAAACATATGATATATATTCAAATGAAGTAAAAAGGTTATTACTACCACAAAACACACAACAATTATATGAAAAAATGCAGTCTAGTTTTTTAACATCACAAAATCTAAATGAAAGTAATTTTAAAAGCTATCTAGAACAAAATAATTTAATTTCTAAAAATGTAGTTTTTACATCTTATAGTGTAATAGAAAAAAATGATATATATGTTTATAGAATTAATTACAACGTAAATGATGATAATGGAAATTTAATAGCAAATAAAGTTGTTAATGTTATAGAAGATAAACCATATAGTTATACTATATCTTTTGATCAAGAAAGTGTATCTTTACTTGAAAACTATAAAATATCTAGAGTGGTTAACAATATTAGATTTGATATTGTATGCCTTAATAGTACTACAGAAAGTATTAAATTTAAAATTGTAATATCAAATGATAATGATAAAGATGTATTAGTAAATTTTGATAATGTATCAGATGTAGTATTGATACTTAATGATAATACTTTTGTAAAAATGGCAGCTTCAGTGGTATCTGGAGATAATGAAACTTTAACAAAAGGTTCAAGTATAACAAAAGAAGCATTTTTCCCTATTGGTCTTCAAGATCAAGGACAAATAAAATCTATAAGTTTTGGAAATGTAAGAATAGGAAATGTAGAAGAAGTAATAACATTAGATTTTTAAAGGCGGTGAGAGTAATGTACGATGATGAAGATGAAGACTATTTAGAAGAAGAAGAAAATGAAGAAATAGATGAAATTGAAGCCAGAAGACAACTTAATAACTCAAAGATGAGTACTAGAGTTACAAAAGGCGTAAAGAACAAAGTTGGAACTGCAGTAAAGGCTACTGCTAAGAAGGCTGCAAAAGCTGCATGGGAAGGGATTAAGATAGCTTTAAAAAAGCTTTTAGTAATTGTTCTTTCACACCCTGTAGTTCTTATCGTTATAGGGATAATTGTAGCACTTGCCGCTATTTATCTTGCAATATCAGGAGAATTAAGTGATTCTGCAACAACAGAAGTAGATAGTTATATTAGCTCAATAACTGATTCTATGGATGAGGCTGCAAAAGAGGCATACGATAAAAATAGCAGTTTATTATTACTTAAGGTATCTGATATTAATGATATGTATGATGCGTATATAAAAAGTGATAATGTAGGAACTGAATTAAAAAATATAATGCAAACAGTATTTGGTACAAATAGTGTAGAAGGAACAGCAGTTTATTCAAATAAAAAAGAATTTACACCAAAAGATGTTTTAAATACTGCTAAAAATTTAACTAAAAAATTTGCAGATGAAAAATACGTATATGGTGACCCTTCATATGTACCAGCTGCTATAAATGGTAATACTGGTGGAGTTGAAGTAGATGGTGAAGGTAATAGGCTAAAATCAGTTAATAAATGTATTTCAAGTAGTGGTTTTGTATCTTGGGTATTAAATGAGCTAGGATTAAAAGACCAGCCACAGACAGGACTTAAAATTGGTACAGAAAATAACACAAATGGAAGAGGACTTGAGTGGTATTGTGAAAGTAATAAGTTTCAAAGAATTACAGATGTTAATGCTTTAGAACCTGGAGATATTGTCCTTTTAAAAGATAGACAAACTAATTTAGTAACACATACATATATTTTTGATAGCTGGAAAAATAAAGGAGAAAGAGAATGTAAAGCGTATGATTGCGGATCAAAAGAATGGATACAATCTGGCAGTCAACCAATAACAAGAAAGATTGCATCTGAAGGTAAAGTATTTTCATGTGCATATAGACCTTCATCAACACCATATGTAGAAGAGTAATAGTATAATTTAAGTAAGAAGATAAATTAAAGGAGGAGAGTAATGGAGAAAAGTATTAATAAAATATTAAATATATCATTAATAGTAGTTATTTTCTTAATTATAGTTGTTTTGATAATAAATATTTTAACTCCATTATTATATAATGAAAACTCTAAAACTTATGGTGGAAGTTATGATTATTTAAGTCAGGCACATGCTATAATAGAAAAGTACTCAAAATATATAATGGAAAAAAAATATGCAAATATCAATTCATGTTTAGCACTTATAAGGAAAAAGTCTAATAGCGTATATGATAATTATTCTATTTATTTAAATGAGAATTATAAAGAGGTAAATATATCAAAAGTAGAGAGAATTAGCTTAAAAAATTATCTTGTTACATATACAATAAGTACTGGAAGAGAAAATAAAATAATATTACATTTTGATAGTGAAGCTAAAACTGCAAAGATATATTATGATAAATTATTATTGCAGTTTTAGTGGAGGTAGTGTATGAAGAGAAAAATTATAACAAAGGTATTTGTATTAATTATACTTTTAATTGTCTTGTTTAACATTAGTAATTGGATAAATAAAGGAAGTGCAACTGCTAATTCAAATACAGTTTCTAATAACACTTCTTCAAGCATTAAAAAAGATATTTTGTATAAAACAAAGACAAAAGTAGAAGAATTTATGGTACATATTTCTAATGAAGAATATGAAGAAGCTTTTAATATGTTAGATGAAAATTGTAAGATTAATACTTTTAATAACAACTTAGAAAATTTTAAAAAGATTATATTAGAAAAATATTTTAATCCAGATAAAGCTGAAAGAAAATATACTATTGAATCAGAAGATACAAAGGCTCGTTATGAATATAATGACATATATAATTATTATACGGTAACAGTATATTCTCCAGAATTATCTGGTAGTGATTATTATAACCCAAGTAACGAAGGTAAAAACTACAATTTTAGTGAAAGTTTTTATAGGCAAAGAGAAATAAAAATAGATGTGCTTGATATAGAGCCATATAATTTTAAACTTATAGTTCAATTTAAAGATTAGAAAGGAAGGAAAGTAAGATATGAATGAGAAAAAAAGGAAAAAGATTTTAATTATATTTGCAATAGCATTTATATTAATTATATCTTGGGTAATATACATAGTAATTTCTGAAATAAATAAATATGAATTTGTTTCTGTTTATGATCTTACTGACCTAGATTCAGTTTTAGAATATTATGAAATTAATTTGATTTCTAGACAAGATGATACATCAAATGATAAAAACAAGGAATATGAGATTTATTTATATGTTAATTATCCATATAATACTTATACTGATAACAAGACAAATGAAGCTTTTTTTATGGAATCATCAGAACAAATTGCTAGAGTATGTGGATATAAAAATATATTAGTAGTAGATGAAAGTAAAGCTTTAAAAGTTGGAATAAAATCAGTAAATGGGGCTTTTAATAAAATAATAGTAAATGAAGATGAAAATTATTTTTCTAATTTAAAAACAAAGTTAGAATTAGAAAATATAAATATATCAGATGGTAAAGAATATAACGTTAATTCAAAAGAGTTAAGTGATGCAATTAATTCTAATTTTGGTACAAATGTTAATTTTGGAACAAAAGAAAGCATTTTTGATAATTATGATATATACTTTGACGAGGGAATTGAAGTAAAAAATATATCAAATGGAATCTTTAATATAGTGTTTACTTCAAAATATAAAGGAAATATAATTGAAGATTTAAATACTAGTTCTAGCTTTGATGAAATAAAAGCAAAGCTTGGGGAACCAGTATATAGTGATACTGCTGGAACAGTAATTGGATATAAAGCAAAAAATTATTATATTTATTTTTCAAAAGGACAAGCTTCAATTTACCCTATAAAATCTTATGATACGGCTGAATTTGCAAAATATATCACTGAGTTTCAAAGTAATAAGAGTGCACAAACTTTAGTAAATAACATAAGTGAAATTTGGCCAGATTATGATTATTTTAATAATGGATCTAAATATACAGAATTAACTTATACATTAAAAGGTGTAAAAATTACTTTTAATATGGGAGAAAACAATGGTATAACATTATACAATAACTTTAATGGACAAGTTACAAATGAAATAAATTATTCACAAATATTAGATGGTAGTGTTACAACACCACAATATATATATATTAAAAACAGTAATTTAACTTTAGATAATGAAGTGGGAAGAATTAATGGAATTCATAATACAGAAAAATCATTAAATGATTTTAATTATAGAAATACAAATAGAAATGCATATGGAAACAACGATGATGATCCAAACAAGGCTAGTAATGAGTTTAGAAGAAAAAGTTCCAAGTATTTTATAATATCTGAAAATTATACAAGATATATATTATCTATTAATAATGAAAATCCAAACTCACAAATAGAAGAAGCAGATACATTAATTTGGTTAGATGATGATAATTTGGCATATAGCAAAGAAAATCAAGGTATATATATATATAACGCGACAACTAGACAAACAAGAGAACTTATAACAGGAAATGATAATTTTGTTATAAAAAGCTATGAGAATAATACTTTAAAATATGACGATAAAAGTATTGAATGTAATATTTAAATGGGGAGGACAATACTTATGCATAAAAAGATAAAATTTACATTAATAGTGGTATTTTCTTTATTGTTTTATTCATTCTTATCAAACTCTTGTTATGCAATGACATCAAAAGAAGTTGGAGAGGTATTAGCACAATTTGCAATAAACTTTGCAAATAATTATGGTGTAGACGCACAAAAACATGGAAAAGAAAATCAAACCTTCTATGATTATGATTTTTATAGAAGAGGAATGGCTTATGATGGGAAGAAGACTTCAGGTGCTTTTAAGAATACATATAGTTATACCAATAAATATGCTATGGACTGTGTTGGATGGATTGCTTTTGCACTTCGACATTCTGGAATTTATTTTCAAGCAACTATGTCAACTAGTCTTAATGGTGAAGGAAATAAATTTTGTATTACACCTGACGACTATGGAGAGGGCGTTGGAGGTGATGGTGCGCATGCATTTGAAATGTTAGATTTAAGTACACCTCTTCAACCACGGCGACATAGGAGCAAGTTATGATCATGTATGGATATATGTTGGAAATGGACAAATAGTTGATTCTATATGGAATGGCTATGATGATACTGGTGTTGGTATTCGTACAACATCATGGTCGGGCGCTACTATGACTAGATTCTATAGGGTAAAAGAATCATATGCTGCAACTCTTGATAAGTCACAACTAAGAACAACTTTTGGGGCTGGAGATGTTACCTGGGATCCTAATGATTTAAGCGATATGTTATTTATTGGAGATAATGTAATAAATAGCTTAAGGGTAAATGGAATAAATAAAGAAGAAAGCTTTAAAGTAGAAGCAAGTACAAATGCAACACTTTCTTCAATACTTTCTGATATAGATGGATATAGTGCAAATAAACCTAAAGCAATAATGATAATGGCAGGTATTAATGATATTGGTGGATCTAATTCTGATCCAAATATCGATGGGTTAAAAAAAGTAATAGCTAAGCTAAAAGAAAAATATGAAGGTGTGTCAATATATGTAATGTCAGTACTTCCTACTAATAAATCGTCTGTAAATAAGGGAGGAAAAAATTATTCTTTAGAAAAGATTAATAAATATAATCAACTTGTAGAAGAGTATTGTAAAGAAAGTTTAGATGCGACATATATTGATGTTACAGCAAATTTATTAGAGTCTGATGGATTCTTGAAATCAACATATGCAGGTACTGACGGTATATCACTTAATAAAAAAGGTGGAAATGTATTAATAGAAAATATAAAAACTAAAATGGCTGAGTACTATGTTGATATTAACTCTACTGGTGGTAGTTCTTCAAGTTCAGTAATTGAAGGATTTGTAGGAGAGCCAGATTACGTTGTCTCAGAAGGTGATACTAAAACTGATTTTAGAATAGTTGATGTTAATGATAAGATTGCAATATACAAACATATTTTACTTACAGAAAAATACGACTTTAATAGAATACAGTGGAAGCAATATAGTCATACAAAAGCTGGTGAAGATTCACCGTTAAAAGAAGATTTAGTATATGGGCTTAAATACCCAGAGGATTCAAATAATACAAATTTAGGAAAATTTGTAAATTTAGTGTTGCCATATCTTCAAACTTGGTATATACCACTTGCAATGAATTCTGGTGTAATAAATAGTGGAATTGATGAAACGCAAAGTAGTACAAAAGGTAATCCTGCGTTTGCATATACAATATTACAAAATGCATACCATGATATCATAGTAAATAGATATGATTTACAAAAACATGTATTAACTACGAAGTATAAGGAATATACACAAAATACTAAGCATGATTTTGTAACATTTACAGCAACACAACATTTTGACGATGCAGGTAATCCTACATATGTAACTTATGATAATTTTAATATTCAAACTACTACAACAAAAACTGAAGATATAGATGAAAGAGTAAACTCAGCTGGTAATGTAGACCCTATGAGAGAAGAATATGTAAGTAGTCAAACTACAGAAACTTCAAAATACTATTTAGCACAAGCAAGAACTTTTGATATGTTCTATACTAATACATTTGACTACAAAAAATACAGTGATGCTGATGTTAATGCAAGAAGAAATGCAAAATCTGAAATTGTAGCTGGAAGGGAACCATATAACGAAACACTTGAAGATGAAGATAGAATAGATAGAATATCACAACTTTTTGGAAACAGTTTTGCAAGCTTAAGTAATATGGGAGTTTCTGGTAGTTTTCCAGATATTAGTAACCCACAAAAGAATATTTCAAATTATCCTAATAAATTCGTAACAATTCCTTGTTATTATAGCTGTGATTATATAGAAAGAGATGGTTATACAGTTATTTTAAATAGAACTTGGGAAGATAGTTTATCTCAAAGTAGTAGTACTTCTTCGAAAGTAACTTATGATGATTTAGTTTCATTTAATGAAAATAAATCTGGTAATTCAGAACTTGAAACTGTAAAAAAAGAAGATTTTGAAAGTAAACCAAGTGAGGGAGCAGATATATATAGAGCTTTATCATCTAAAGGTGAATTAAATAAAATAGATTTTGTAAATTCTAATCCAAAGTTAATTGATAATTATATTAAAGGTGGAAATGGCTATAAAGAGTATATAGGATATTCAAGAGGATATTTAACAATGGCTTACGCTAATTTAAGAAATTTAGTAAAAGAAGCTGTTGCAAAAAATGATGGAGCACTTCCATATGCATATTTTAATTCTTTAGGTTATGAAGTAAAAGATGCAAAAACAGATTCAGAAGCTGTTACTAATAATTATGATTACAACTTTGCTTGGCCTGTAAATATAGAATATAACGAGGGAGCAAAGGTAATAGATATAATTTATGGTACTACTCCTGCATTTGGAACAAATAGTACATCAATATATATAGCAGGTGGTGAAGGTCAAAATAATATCTTAGCTTCAAAAGATGGAGAAATAGTTGAAGTAACTGGTAATGAAAAAGAAACATATTCTGTTTTAATTAAGCATGAAGGCGAATATTATACTAGATATTCTAATTTAAAATCAATAGAATCAACTATAAAAAAAGGAGCAAAAGTAAAACAAAACGATATATTAGGAATTATGGGAGAAAATCCTGAAACTAAGAAACTATATTTAGAGTTTCAAATTTATAAAGATGGATATAGAAATACAGATTTAGTAGATCCATTAGATTACTTTATTACTGAGCCAGAATATGGTTCTATAGATCCAGCTACTATAGAAAATACGCCATCTGGATATACTTTCTCTAGAATAAAAGCTGGTGGTAGTTCTTTACTTACTGAATATATACGTCAATGGGAACATGGAGCTATACCTCCTCCAACAAACGCAGATGGAACAAAATATATTATAGAGGATGATGGATATGGTAATGCTGCTGTTGGTTACGGTGTTGATATCTTTAATGGTGGTTTTGCAGATTTATTTATAGAAAATGGTTATCCAACATATGTTGGAGGTGAAGTTGATATTGATTTTGTTGATGCTTTAGAGCAACAAACAATTAATAGTATGATTGATCAAGTAAATAGTAGAGTATCCGGTTTGGGATTAAAAGAGTATCAAATACATGCTTTAGTTTCCAGAACATACAACTGTGGTATATTTGGTGCAATGGATGATAATTATAGTGGTGGTGTATCAGAATTAAATTTTGTTGATTCATATAAAGCTTATTGGAATAATGAAACAGATGATTTATTTGGTAAAGATGATGCAAACTACGAACATAAGTTATATACTACATTTATGCAATATCCAAGAGTTGCTTCTGGTCAGGTATCAGAAGGCCTTATAAGAAGAAGAAAATCTGAATGGAGATTATTCCAAACAGGATATTATGATGAAATAGATAAACATTATTAATGATTAGGAGAGGAATATATGGTAAGTAGAAAAGTAAGAAGAAATGTTTTATTAGTTGTTGGAATTTTAATAGTCATTTTATTAATAGTTATATTTTCTATTATATATAACTCTCCTGACTCTATTTTTTCAAATAAAGATAATAGAGTAACAAGAGTGGATAATGTTAATGAGTACTATAATGTTCAAACTTGTGTAAAAAAATTCTATGAACTATATAAAGATGTATATTATGGTGAAAATTTTTACGAAAATTTAACTAATGAAGAATTTAAACAAAGGTCTTTAGAAATATTGTACAATATGTTAGATAAAGAATATATTGAAAAATATTCTATTACTAAGGACAATATATCAGAAAAAATAGGAGAAGTTTTAAATGCCAATCTACAAATAAATGATATATATAGGATAAAGAAAAATGATGATATAGCAATGTATATTGTATATAGTGAGCAAGTTGATAATGTAAATAACAAAATAGAAGATCTTAATCTAATGGTAAAAATAGATAGTTCTAGAAATACATTTGGTATATTACTAGATAATTATATTGTTGATCAAGGTTTTAACAATATAAAAGAAAATCAAAAATATAATATTGAATTATCAAATATTTTGGCTAATTCTACTAATAAATTTACAGGTGCAGATATTGACCAAGTAACGTATGTAGAAAATATGTTTGAAGATTATAGATATAGTATGATGTATAATAGAAATAGAGCTTATAGTTTAGTTAATGAAGAGACTAAAAATAATAAATTTAATACTTTTGATAGTTATAGTAATTATATAAAAGATAATATAAAAAATATTGTTACAATGAAAATAAAGACATATAAGGTAAATGAACAAGAAAAATACACAGATTATGAATATGTAGATACATATGGTAATCAATATACTTTTAGAGTAACATCTCCAATGAAATATACAGTTATAATAAAATAAAATTAAATTATAAAAATATATTAATTGGTATATTAAAGAAAGGTAATTTATTAGTTAAAATTAATTAATGGTTTAGAGGAATGTTTTATGGAAGAAAATGAAGAAAAAAAAGTAAATGAGAAAAATAAAAAGAAAACAAAAAGCGATTTTTCATTAAAAAAATTGCAACAAATTCAAAAAGATGAACAAGTTGTTGATATGTTAGTTCAAGACATAGATGAACATTTTAATATGGTTGGAATAGTTGGTAATAGTATTAAGGCTATAGTTCCAAGACAAGAAGCATCAAGTATTGTTGGTGATGATGGATTTGTTGAAGAAAGACATATTGTAAACAAAAAAGGAAAGTTAATACATGTTTGCATAAAAGAAATTATTAATGGAAAAGATGGTATTGAACTAGTTGTTTCAAAAAAGAAACTAGAACTTAAAGTTAGAAAATGGATGTATATGCATCTTAAAGCTGGTATGAAACTAAAAGGTACTGTTGTCTCAACTACTGATTATGCTGTATTTGTAGATGTCGGTGGTGGAGTTACAGGAGTTTTAAAACTACAAGATATAAGTGATGTAACAATGAAAAGTGCATCTGAGTTTTTTAAAATAGGTCAAAGAATACCAGTAATAGTAAAAAAATTTGATAGAGATACTGGAAAAATTGAATTGTCATATAAAGAGTTTCTTGGTACTTTTGAACAAAATATTTCTAAGATAAAAGAAGGAGATATTATAGAAGGAATTGTTAGAAACAGAATAAAGACAGGAGTTTTTGTTGAATTAAAACCTAACTTAATAGGCCTTGCAGAACATGTAAATGGTGTAGAGTATGGTCAAAAAGTTTTAGTTAATGTTAAAAAGATAATTCCAGAAAAGAAAAAGATTAAACTAATAATTATAGGTTAAATATAAGTATATTAAATAGAGTTATTATAAATATATAATGGCTCTATTTTTAATTTTATTTTATTTAAAAAAGCTAGTTAGATTTATATTTCTATTGAAAAAATATTTAGTATAAAGTATAATAGACTATATAAAGAGGTGTACTGTATGAAGAAAAATAAAAAAGGTATAAGTAAAATAACTGTAATTATGTGTTCAGCCATTATAATTATTGCGATAGTTATATTTTTTATTTTAATTAATGGCAATAAAGTCACTACTGTTCCAGTAGATAAAAGTAATAATACAGGAAATGGAACTTCTATTGATGAAAGTACAATTAATTCTAAAGAGGCCAGTATAGGAAATCCTGCTAATATGGGAGAATGGACTAATATAAAATTATATGGAGCTATTATAGATGAAAAAAATAATAAAATTATAAATAATTATAATGATGCTTATATAAGAATAAATAAAATGACAAGAGGAGTTAATGAATTAAAACCATATATAGATAAATATAATAGGTCTAATATTAATAACACAATAGATTTTAATAGTTTAGAATCAACACAAGAATTTGCCCTTTTAGAATATGAAGTATATATACCAAAAGATTTTAAAACAGATGAGGATATAACAAATATAAATATAAAGATAAAAACTGTTTCAAATGAAGGAAAAGATAATATACAAGTTGGAGATGCAACTTATACATCAACATATGCTGTAGTAACAAGTGATAAAATAAAGCCTAATACTATCTTACCTGGCAATGTAATAAAATGTGAAGCAATAATCATAGTACCACAATCTATGACTTCAAATGATTATTTGCTTGCAATAGAATATACAAATGATGGAAATGTATATTATAAATATATAAAAGAAAAATAGAGGATTAATCTAAGTCTTAAATCATAATATGATATTTTAGTATAAAGAATCGCATATATTTAATTTGTATGCGATTTTATGTATTTTTTTGTTGCCTATGTTGCAAATATATTCTATTTGTTATATAATAATCTTGTATTATATAAATATATAATACTTAAATATAAAAATGTTTTAATTATAATACATTTTATTTATTTAAATTTCAAAGTTAAAATTTAAGGAGCGATGGATATGGTAAATGATAAAGAAGTAAAAACAGTTGTATCACCTTTTGCAGTAAGAGAAAACGAAGTAAAGGTGTTTGATGGTAAGGAAGGATTTGCTTCAATTAACCAAGTTGTTTTTAAAATGGATATGGGATATATAAATGAATCTCATATAAAAGCATTAGAAGTAGTTAATGAATTTGGTTTTGTTTCATCAAGACAAGTTACGCAAATTCTTGATTTAAGAGGGAAACTAAATGATATAGAAGAAGATAAAAAACAAAATAAAGTAGCAAAATGGTTAGAAGATTTAACAAAATCAAAAGTAATAGCAAGATATTATTTCCAAAGCGAAGCTGGTAAAAGCTCATATAGAGCATATGCAATGGATAAAATTGCTACATATATATTAAAACAAAGAAATATACCAACTTCATGGCAACCTACAGATAATACTAAACCTGCTTATGCTGTAAAAAGAAAATTAGCAGGTAACCAAGTTTTAATTGCATATATGCAAAAAGTTGGTGCATATTATTCATCTACACCAAATGTACTTTTATATTCAAAAAAATATAATGTAAAATTCAAACCAACTGGTGGTATGGTTACTTTAAGAAATGGTACAGATGATATAAACTTTGTATTTGAAGTTGTTAGAAGAAATGAAGATTGGCAAAATATGTTAGCAGAAAAAGTTCAGTTATATTCTGATTTTTATGAGAACTTTGCAAAAAATGATGCTGGATTTTCTGAACCTCCTCAATTAGTTTTCGTAGGAGAAGATATACAACATATAGCTGAAATATTTAGAATTATAAAAAAAGTAAGTACATATTTAAAGGATGAAGATATGTATTTTACTACTGAATTAAAGCACTTAGATGAGAGTTTAGAAAATTCAATAAGTGTATTTGAATTAGAACCTGATACAAAGAAATATAAATTAACAACAAAAAGATTAGAAATATTAAAACCAGGTGAGAAACAAGATAAAAATACTTTAAAAACAGATGTTACTTTTAATCCAAATATGATAGTAGAATAGATTTTAAAGCATAAGTTAGGTATTGTAAATTAAAGAAGATTATATAAAATATGTACTAAACAAAATCTATAAAAAATCAAATTTTGTTTAGTACAGTAAACAAAATAGTTGACAAAAGAAAATAATTACGATATAATGGAATAAAATAAAGTGAACGAAGAGGAGAAATTTATGCTTATTCGTGAAAAATATTTATCTAAAATTAGACCATTCTATGACCAGGATTTGATAAAAGTCATAATGGGTGTTAGAAGATGTGGTAAGTCAGTCATATTGTTACAAATAATAGATGAGTTAAAAGCAAGAGGAATATCAGATTCTCAAATAATATATATAAACTTTGAATATGAGGATTATGCTTTTATAAAAGATGATATGGATTTACACAATTACATTAAAGAAAAAATAGTAAACAAAAATAAATATTACTTGTTTTTTGATGAAATTCAAAATGTTAAACACTGGGAAAAAGCAATAAATTCATTTAAGGCATCTAAAAATGTATCAATATTTATTACTGGTTCTAATAGCGATTTACTGTCTGGAGAACTTGCTACACATATAGCAGGAAGATATGTAAGTTTTAAAACATATCCCTTCACATTTAAAGAAGTATGTGAGCTAAAAAAGATAACAGATAGAAAGGATATAGAAGAAGCATTTGATGACTATATTACTTGGGGAGGAATGCCACAAAGATTTATGTTGACAGATGAAGTCCAAACAAGAATATATTTATCAGACATCTATAATTCTATATTAGTAAAAGATATTATAGCAAGATTTAATATAAAAGATTTGGATCTATTTAATAGAATAGTAGAATATATAGTTACAACTCCATCTCAAAATTTTTCAGCAGAAAGTTTATCAAATTATTTTGCAAATAAAGACGATAGAGAAGTTTCAAAAATAACTCTATACAACTATTTAGAATATATGACAAAAGCTATGATGATAAATAAAGCTGATAGATATGATGTTAGGGGAAAAAGGATATTAAATGGAAAATACAAATATTATTTAACAGATTTAGGTTTTGGTCAAATAATGAGTGTTGGGAAAAGACCACAATTAGGAGCGTATTTAGAAAATATTGTATATAATGAATTACTATCTAGAGGATATGATGTTAAGGTCGGAAATTTAGAAAATGGAGAAATAGACTTTATAGCAACAAGATTTAAAGAAAAAATATATATTCAAGTAGCATATATTTTAGCGGATGACTCTGTTATTGAAAGAGAATTTGGGGCATTTAAAAATATAGATGATAACTATCCTAAATATGTTTTAACAATGGATAAATTTGATTTTTCACAAAATGGTATAATTCATAAAAATGTAATAGATTGGTTATTAGAAGAATAATAAAAATAAAATGTGTTATATAACCTTAAGAGCAAAATCTTAAGGTCTTTTTTATATAATTTGACATTTTATGTAAAATGTTGTATAATGTATATTATGTAAACAATCAATCCATAATAATTATGATTGGAGGCAAAAAAATGTACTATGCTGTTACAAACACACTCGATGAGGCTTTGAATCTGACAGTAAAAGCATATGAAAATTTCTCAGAGGATCAGATTGCTGAGTCTTTGAGTAAGTTTAATGAGGAGGTAAGAACGTTACTTTTTCTTGAATCTGTAAATTCAAGAAATTTGGATGTTGCAGAAAAAATAAGAAGAAATATTTTTTGTAATTGAAATAAAAGGTACAGAATTAATTTTCTGTACCTTTTATTATTCTCATATGTGAAATTACTGCGAAAAAATAGGTAAATTTTGTCATAAGTATTGAAAAAATAAGTTTCATGCGATAAAATATTACTGTAATTAGGAGGTAGTATAAATGAGTGTAAAATTAGGAATTAATGGATTTGGAAGAATAGGAAGACTTGTAATGAGAGCGTCTTTAGAAAGGGATAATGTTGATGTTTTAGCTATAAATGATCCGTTTATAGATATAGAATATATGAAATATATGTTAACATATGACACAATACATGGTAAATTAGACGCTGACATAAAAGTTGATGGTACAAATTTAATTGTTAATGGAAAGGAAATTAAAGTATTTAACTTTAAAGATCCAAATGAAATACCTTGGAAAGAAGCTGGAGTTGAGTATGTAGTTGAATCTTCTGGTGTATTTACAAGTACAGAAAAGGCATCTGCACATTTTACTGGTGGAGCAAAAAAAGTTATAATTTCAGCACCATCAAAAGATGCTAAAATGTTTGTTATGGGTGTTAATGAAAATGAATATACATCTGATATGAATGTAGTTTCAAATGCATCTTGTACAACTAACTGTTTAGCACCACTTGCAAAAGTTATTAATGATAATTTTGGTATTGAAGAAGGTCTTATGACTACAGTTCACTCTACAACAGCAACACAAAAAACTGTTGATGGACCATCAAATAAAGATTGGAGAGGTGGAAGAGCTGCAGCTGGTAATATAATTCCATCATCAACTGGAGCTGCAAAAGCTGTTGGTAAAGTTATACCTTCACTTAATGGAAAACTTACTGGTATGTCATTTAGAGTTCCAACTTTAGATGTATCAGTAGTAGATTTAACTTGTAGACTAAAAAAGCCTGCTACTTATGATGAGATAGTTGAAGCTATAAAAAAAGCATGTGCTAATGAAATGAAAGGTGTAATGGATTGGACAGATGAAGACTTAGTATCTTCTGACTTTATACATAATCCATATACTTCAATATTTGATGTTAAAGCTGGTATTGCATTATCAGATACTTTTGTAAAATTAGTAGCTTGGTATGATAATGAATGGGGTTATTCAAATAAAGTTATCGACTTAGCAATACATATGAACGAAGTAGATAATAAATAGTTAGAAATTATATACAAAAGTGGCTGGCTTAATTAATAAAAGTCAGCTATTTTTATAATATAGGAAAAATCGATTTTTTCAAAAATAAATGTGAATTTAAATTT